>JAEEGF010608377.1_pt1 | contig 68396 bp, 54 predicted proteins | sample 9134171 | NCBI WGS metagenome assembly JAEEGF01 (sample SAMN16246542, study PRJNA631951) | gut metagenome | biome: gut microbiome; feature: rumen; material: AP-attached | host: Bos | place: Iran: Karaj | collected 2018-10 | reverse complement strand
CAGTACTACATGTCGCAAGCGCACATGTAACTGGGCGGGGTTTCACCCTCGACCTGACAAAGGAGCTCCGCTCCCTTGACCCACGGTTGTAAAAATGCGTGCACTCATTTTTACAAGCAAAGAGGATGCTCCTCTCTGCACTCTGCTCCAGAGCAAAGAAAAAGAGATTATCTCTCCACGGGATAATCTCCTTTTCTTCGTTCTGGTTTTGAAAAATTCCTCATCGGAATTTTTACAAAAATAAAGGATTATTCCTCCACGAAATAATCCTTTACCATCATCATTCTGTTTGTAATCATCTAACTATTGCATATCCGTCATCAGCATTAAATCCTATACTATCAGCTACCTTTTCTGTCATGGTGTCATATATAACAATGTTCACTCCGTTAGCAACCTTTGTGTAGTTAGTGTTATCAATAATGATTTCATTGGTGTAATTACCATTCTCATCGGCTGAGCGTTTTAGGTGAAAATCATGGGGAGTAGTCCGCCTGAAAAACTCACCTTCATCCATGGAAGAATCCCATAACACTCCTTCGGGAGCAACAAACCAAATTCCATTTTCCCCATTTTTAGGGATTCCCAATGAATCGAATAGCTCATTGAAAGTAGCATCAGCAGTGTTGCATGAACCTGAAACAGATACAAAAATCCAGTAGTTATCGTTCTTAAGCTTTGCTGTTATAGAAGATAATTCAGAACTCTCCAATAGTTCCTGATCATAAATCATTTGCCTAATATAGTCCGCATTATCCTGCCATGTCGAATATTTATTATCTCCTCTATGGTCAGGAATATCATAATTATCAACCAAATACTGTCCTATATATTTTGAAAACTTCTGATTACCTCTATAGTTCAAATGTGCAACATCACCAGCATCAACTGCCCAATCCATTCCTATCTCATCATTTATCAGATTACAATTCAAAAAAGGTACTTCATACTCATCAGCTATATCATTTGCAGTATTAAGTATCTTTTGATCACCTTCATTTATTCCTGCATATGGTGAAACTATAACAATTATTGGAATATCTTCTTCTAATGCAAGTTCAATCGTAGCTCTATAGTATTTTTCTGTCTTCTCAAAAAGTGGTGCTCTATCTGTTACACCAGTAACATCCATTTGTTCCAATGGAGTTGTTACCATATTACATCCAAATCCTTTCCAATCAGTATAAAGCGGATTACCTTGATCTTTTAGAAAGTCCGCATTGGTTAACTCTTTATATCGTGTATGATATTGTGTATATTCTAGGAAAAACTCTCTCCATCTTTCTTGTGGAGAACTGATTTTCAAAGATTCCACCTTGTCTTTTGACCAATGCAATCCATAATTATTTTTTATTATTCTACTGTCATCAATAAATTCAGAAGAAAATACAGTACAATACCCTTCCAACACAATTAACTTCGGTGTTTGTGTCTTTAATGCCTCTTTAAGATAGAAGTACGTATTCCACATAGGCTGTACAGATCCAGCCAATATAAATGATGACATTCCATATTCATCCCACAATGTACCTGTATTAAAGTCCTCAAAAGCATGACTGCTTCCTAAGAACAACACATCCACAGTGTTATCTTCTAATTCATAAAACTTAGTCACATCATATATGCCATCGCCATACTTAACTTTAAAAACAGAATTAGCATATCCTAGGCAAAGAACAAGAATAAGCAGGAAACATATTATCCTTACTACGGATTTCTTCATTGGATCTCACACTCCCGTCAAAATTGAAAATATATGAATTGCTTTGCATCAAATGTTGGCCCATATTCTCCAAAAATAAAAATCATCAGAATAAGTCCTATCAAAACAACCCATTCAAACCAAATATTCTGGGTAAACAGGAATGCATCCAGCGTCATTCCTTTAAATACACGAATCATATCAACCAATAGAAGAATTACAATAGAAATGATTAGTATATTCATTTCTGTCCTATTTAACCCAAGGTTGTAAAGACCATCATTAAAAAGTATCCATGGTGTAGGTTTTACAAATATTCTCTTTATATAACGTAATGCCTGAGTGATTGTATCTGCACGAAAAAAGATCCAGGCAAACACAACAAGGATGAATGTTATCATTGTCTGAAGCAGCCGCCAGCTGAAACACTCTGTATTAACTTTACATTTTTCAGCTATTGCTTTTCTGTATGGCTTTAATACATCTCCTATAACCTGATATGCTCCATGTATTCCGCCCCACACAACGTAGCTCCAGTTAGCTCCATGCCATAATCCACTGACAAGAAATACAATCATTGTATTTATATATTTACGTTTTACTCCCTTCCGATTACCGCCTAAAGGGATATACAAATAGTCTCTAAACCATGTGCTTAGAGAAATATGCCATCTTCCCCAGAAATCTCTGATATTCTTGGCAAAATATGGAGCGTTAAAATTCTCCATAAGATTAAATCCCATTATTTTAGCTGCACCTATAGCAATCATGGAATAACTACCGAAATCACAATATATCTGAATAGTAAATCCAATCGCTGCTATAATAAGTTCTGTACTTCCATACATTCTGTAATTATTAAAAACAGTATCTACCAGAATAGAAACTCTATCTGCTATTACCATTTTCATAAACAATCCCCAAACCATCAGTATTGAACCAGAGGCAACTCTTCTTGCATTCCATAACTGAATATCCTCAATGTGGCGCATTTGGTTCAAGAGATTTTTTGACCTCTCAATAGGGCCTGCAACAAGCTGTGGGAAGAATGATACAAACAGCGCATATCTAATAAAGTTTTTTTCTACTTCAACATCGCCTCTGTAAACATCAATCATATAACCCAATGCCTGAAAGGTATAAAACGAAATACCTACTGGCAACAAAAAATTAAGCCTATGATCTATGACTGATAATTTAAGAACACCAAGCAGCGTATTGACTGATTCAATGGCAAAATTTGCATACTTGAATACTGCTAATATTCCCAAATTTACAACTATACACGCGATCATTGTTACCCTTTTTTTTCTTTTAATATTCCCTTTTTTATAAGCAGAGAATAATAAACCACTAACGTAGGTTATTACTGTAGATCCACCTATCAGCAACGCATATATAGCATTCCAACTCATATAAAAATAATAGCTTGCTCCCAAAAGCCATATCATACGGACTTTTTTAGGAATAATAAAATAAACTGCTATGACAACAGGGAAGAACATCATAAAATCTACGGAATTAAATTGCATATAACAACTCCCTTTCAAAAGGTGTACATTTTTAGATGGGATAAAAAGTGGTTAATAAATGAATCACAAATTGTGAGAAAACGTGCATAAATACTGGCTATTGTGATATAATGACAAGCGGTGCTTAATCCAAAAATAAAAATCCAAAAAGGTACACCTTCTTGGATTTTTTTACTCATTTATATATTTGGCATTATTGTACACTTTAGCTTTGTAGTAAAAAGTTGACCTTGGCATATCACACTCCCTAGCTGCTTCTGCAACAGATAGCTTCCCTGATTTCCATTTCTGATATACCTCGTGGAAGTTCTCCGGTAAACATTTCGGCGGTCTGCCAAACTTGAAACCTCTTGCCTTTGCAGCTGCAATTCCTTCAGCCTGTCTCTGATGGATTGTTCTGTACTCGCTCTCTGCTACATACGATAAAAGAGCAAGGATCAGATCACTTATAAATGTTCCCAAGAGATTCTTCTCTCTTCTGGTATCGAGAATCGGCATATCAATTACTACCACATCCGCACCTTTTTCCCTTGTGATAATGCGCCATTGCTCACTAAGATCTCTGTAACTGCGACCAAGCCTATCAATAGACTTGATATATAAAACAGAATTGTTATCCAGTCTTCTGAGCATCTTCTTGTACTGCGGTCTCTCAAAGTTTTTTCCTGAAAGCTTATCAAGAAAGATGTTCTTCTCAGGCACTCCCATCTCTTTAAGAGCAATGATCTGCCTATCCTCGTTCTGCTCCCTTGTTGACGTTCTTGCATAGCCATATACCTTTTGTTTTTCGTCCATAGTGAAATCTCCTCTCTTTTTCGCAATAAAAAACAATCCAGCTTTTATTCCAGATTGTTTATCACAGCAGTTCCAGTATTTTGTTGTTTTCAGGCGACATTTCCTTTGTATACCAAGTCGCCAAGTTCTTCTCTCACGGATGCATACATACAATAATAAGAGTACTGGCATGTCATTTCAGCCAACTTATTTCTCAAGCTGCATGCATTTGCCTTGGTAATCGGATCAACCATAAGCATACAAGCCCTGCCTAACCTCTTATGAGTATCCCTTAAGCTCGGACTCCCATAAATATAAAGCACTTCCTTTTCACCATCTGTTAATCTATTCATTGAAGCACCTTCCTTTCGTGATTTTTTATAATAAAAAAAGCAACCAAGATTTCTCTCGATTGCTTCATTTCTCGCTATATTCAAGTTTTCAGTACCTTTTCCAATTGTAATGCTATCATCTCCTATATCCTTCTGCAAGGGACAGCAGGGAGACAAAAGGGAGACATTAGGGGGGACAAATGGGGGACATTTGCAATCCCGCTATTTTTTACATTCTAATAATATCACGCCCTTTTTCTTAATGGAATCTACAAAACATAACATTTCATAACGTTTACGCTACATTTTGTGACAAAATGTGACGCATCATTTCAGCCTAATAATATCACTGTTCATTCCTCCTTTGAAAGTGGCACATGCAGTGAACTATGAGGGCACTATGAGTGAACTTCGCAGCAACTACGCTACATATTTGATTGCTCATATTTCCATTATAATAGTATCAATAATACAACTTACCGCAAAGGGAAATGATTGGTAATCCATGGGTAATTAGCAGGTAATCCGTAGGTAATTATGATACGGATTCCATCTAAGCCACCATAATCATATCATCCATAATTTTGAAAGAAAACCCTATAAACATCCCACTTTTTCCTTATTATCTCCTAATTCTTCCCTTCATTATTCTGATGTACAATACACATCCACAGGTCTGGTTGGCATCCTCTCTTCCATATTATGTTCCCACGATTATGGAATAATGCATATGATACCAATTTCAACGGTTATCATCAGCAATTAAGGATTATTGCAAAAAGAAAAAGCACCTATTTTAGGTACTCCTTCAATTTCCTAATTATGTACTTTATGATTTGGATCTAATCTAATAACCTTATATCTTCCTTCTTCAATAATTACATGAACTCTAAATGCCTCTGTCACAGCATAATGATATACCTTATTTCCATTGTATACATCATTTTTATCTGGCTTTCGAGCAAATGCTTCGTTAACCTGTTGTACTGTCATTTTAGAAACCTTATCTAAAAAACCTTGAAATTCCTTCTTATTTTGCTGAGATAATTCTAAAAATGTATATCCTCTTTCTAACGGATACTTAAAACACAAAACGAAAGGAACATCTCTATGCGTCGTAAGCAAGTGTCCTTTTACCGTATTTGACATCAATCCTTTAAACCTTCTCCATTATATATAGATGAATAGTACTTTTTCATTGTACTTGGAAGAATAACAACCTGGCATCGTTCATCTGGCTTGTAACCAACTCTTGCTTCAATCCAAGGTAATTCCCTATGCGTTAATGTTTCTAACGCATTTGCTGCATAATTACCATAAGTAGTCCATACACTTTCTAAAATTTCTATATCTTCATCGTCTATATTGTGCTTACAATGGCCTATGATTTTTATGCAATCAAATCCAAAACTTCTAAATTTTTCATACAAAGCCGGTGATACTGGTCCATGTACCCATGCTTGAAAATCCGAATCAATCAACCGGCTGTTCTTCAAAGCATAATTCCACGCTTGAGCATAATAACATAGCTTTTGCAATTTCAAATGACTCATTGGCTCTTTGCTTAGAAACCAATCAGCAATTTCGAAAACACTATATTTTCCAATTTCAACGATTTCAGAAGACACCTCTGCCAAATTCATTCCAACAATAGGCAAAGTCATAGCATTTGTTGTTGAAACTTGATAATTTGCCGCTCCAGAGTACGATCCAACATTATAAGCCATCATCATCGGTATGCTCATAAGTTACATCTCCTTCCTCTTTAATACTATTACCATTTACATATATATTATCGGCAATATTACTTTTTCTCCAACCCTCAAAAATAATCTCGTTTTTTATTGCCACTTGCCCATCATGAAGTCTTACTGGATTGCACCTTCCCTCTGTGACAAAATAATCACTTCCTCCAGATATACTCTCTAGCAATCCCCTTTCGACAATATATGCACCATTTATAGTTCTAGGATCAAAGACATCTCTAAATCCCATTTCTTCGCTTACATCATCATAAATCTGCTTAATTAAATTGTATTCTTCATCAGAAGGTTTTACTACATTTAATCCCAAATCATCTTTTGCTTCTCTTCTATTGATTGTATAATCATGGCTTCCTGAATCACTACATAGGAAAGAAATAATTTTTTCTAACTCCTCTTCATTATCGATTTGATTCTTAAGCAATTTTTCTGCAAGCATTTTTATTTGATATCTTGTTCTATATACCTGCCCCAAAACAAGCGGGTGAACATTTTGTGATAAGCTTAATATCACTTGCGCTATAGCATTTTCATCATTACCAATCTGTTCTTTAGCAAACTCCATATATCCTTTAACCGCTTCAACACTAACTGGATAAGGGATACTATTCCCATTAATATCAACCTTAGGATTTAACGGAGTAGTTAGACTAGGATCAATTGGTCCCAAAGTTGCTTGCTTTGTCATTACAATTTTATTTGCACCAAGACTAATTATTGTTCCAGCACTATGCGCTTTATGTGGAATAATAACTTCAAATTCATCGCAATACATTTTCAACAAATTAACAATATTCCACGCAGCAGCCGTATCTCCACCTTGCGAATAAAGAAACAATGAAATCTTCGGCACTACACCTATTTCATCTAATTGATCTATGAATAAATCAATTACATCTTGAGCTATTTGAGTTTCAAATCCTCGCCTATCACTTGTAAAATATGTAATAATTTTAGTATTCCGCTCTTTTTCCAACTTTTCATACAATTCTATTCTATTAGAATACATAAATACCTCACATATCTCATGTTATTCAGCACATATTTTACACGCATACTTTACATTTTTCTACTACTTTTCCCCAAAAAAGCTGACAAAGCAACCGCAAAACACCAATCACGATATTCTGCAAAATATACACACCGCTATTATATCATTTTAAAATGCTTTAAAGCCTCTGTAATAGCCTTTTCTTTTTCCGGAGTTGTTTCAGGTTGTCTGCTATCCTCTGACTTTGGCTTATTATAATTCTCGCGCTCGATAATTCCGTTCTTTCTTTTTACCTGTGCAATGTTAAGGTTAGTTACATGCAGCTGATAGTTCTCGCCTACCCAGTCTCTTATCTTTTCGTATGTAGCCTTAGTCTCTGTACTGGTCTCATCGAGTTCATCCAAGTCAATCTTTATGCGGACATGTTCATCAGGCTTTTGTTGGGACAAAAGCACAACCGTCTCAACATGGCTTGTCCAGGGGAACTGGTCCACGCCAACGGCTCTTGTCATCATGTAGCCGTTGTCCTGGAAGATCTCCAGGTCGCGGGCAAGCGAAGTGGGCTTGCATGATACATAGATCATGTACTGCACGCCATAGCCGATGATCTTCTGAAGGGCCTTGGGATTGATGCCGTCACGGGGCGGATCAAGGATGATGAGATCAGGCTTATCCTCGATCTCATCCAGCACCTTAAGAACGTCACCGCAGATAAACTCGCAATTATCCAGACGGTTCAGCCTGGCATTTTCACGGGCGGCCTCAACCGCCTCCTCAACGATCTCAACGCCGATGACCTTGTCGCAGACCTTGGCCAGAAGCTGGGCAATGGTGCCCGTTCCTGAGTACAGGTCGTAGATAACGCCGTTCTCCTTGATCTTGTTCTGATCATAGAGACTCCTGATATATCCGCGAACAGTCTGATACAGCACCTCTGCACTGAGAGAATTGGTCTGGAAAAAGGAAAAAGGAGTGATCCTGAACTTCAGTCCCAGCAGCTGCTCATAAAAATAATCCTGTCCGAACAGCACCTCAGTGCCCTCGTCAATTACCGCATCAGCAAGGCTGTCGTTTTTGGTATGAAGAATACCGACGATCCTGCCTGTCAGTTCAAGAGACTGCAGCGTATCCTTAAAGCCTGCAAGATCATGCTCTTCCTGAGTGGTGGTGATAAGATCCACCAGAATATCTCCGGTCCTCACGGCCTTTCTCACCAACAGATGTCTCAAATATCCCGTCTGCTTAACCCTGTGATAGAAGGAAACCTCCTTCTTGTCATACATAGGCGCAAAATAATCAAGCGTAGCCGACAGGATCAGCTTGTAATCATCGTCAACAATCCTGCATCCGGTGACGGTAACGATATCATAAAAGCTCCCTCTCTTGTGCATTCCAAGAGCAAGAGGACCGTCCATCACCTCGTCGCCGAAGGTGAACTCCATTTTATTTCTGTACGCAAACTTAACCGGGCTGGTCTTGATACCCTCCCAGGTAAATCTGCAGGTCTGTCTCTCCATGGCTCCGGCCAACAGATTCTTGACCTGCTGCTCCTTAAGGCCCAACTCCTTGACATAGGGCATGGTAAGATAGCTGCATCCGCCACACTTTCCGAAGTGGATGCAGGGACTCTCCACGGCGTCGGAGGACTCTTCAACAACCTCCAAAAGCCTTCCCTCTGCCTTGTTATTTCTGACCTTGGTGATCTGAACAGACACCTTTTGATCGGGGAGGACGCCCTTTACGACCACCCTCCCCTCATTGGTTTCAACTATTCCTTTGTTGGGGAACTCCACTCTCTGGACGATTCCCTCAATAATATCTTTTTTCTTCACAGTATAATTCAGCTCTCTTTGATGAAGTCATCATCGTCAAAATCGTCTTCGAAATCATCGAAGTCGTCATCATAATAATCATCCTCGAACTCGGGAGTCATATAGCGGTATACAAGATATGCAATAACTGCAACCGCTGAAACTGCTCCAAGAACAGCCAGGACCCAAAGGATCACGTTGGAAGGCTTCTTGGCATTGGCAGCTTCTCTCTTATCCAGAAGTTCGTTGATACGTGTCATTTCGATGATGTCCTCAATTTTTGATTTTACTTCCATTTGTAACCCCTCCATATGAATTTATTGATACGTTAATTATATCACGATATAGCGAAGCAAATCCCTATATCTTTTTCAGTTTGGCAAATGCGGCATACATGATCTTCTGCCCGCAATCATCGAACTCTACGGCCACCTTGTAATCTCTTGGACCCTCTTCCAGTGAGGTTACAACTCCGTTTCCGTACTTAACATGAGAAACCCTGTCTCCGACCACATAGTCCGGAGTCACAGCCTTCATGGGCATTCCCTTGGACAGTCCTGCCAGAGAGCCCTTGACGTGCGTGCTCCCGGCCCCTGCTATATAGGGCTTGTCAGGCACTGCTCTTGGCTTGGGTGGCTTGGGCTTGGCCTTTAACTTATAGGTACTTGCAAGCTCAGACCTTCCCCCGGCAAAAGAGCTGTCTCCGGCCTTAGTCTTGGCAAGGCCCTTCGCATAGTTTGCCTTGATTCCCGAATATCCGCCTTCACTGTCGAAGCTATTGTCACGGCTAGACTTGCTGCTCTGTCCGAAGCTGTAGTCATCGTCCTCGAAGACATCGTCGATAGTCTCTCCGCCATCATACAAAAAGCTGGGCGCAGACACAGGCTTTTCCTTGTCCAGAAGATAGCCCGGAATCTCATCAACAAACCTGCTGAGGCGGCTATACATGGTCTCTCCTCTTACCATCCTGCGCTTGGCGGCTGTAAGAGTCAGGTTCTTCTTGGCTCTTGTGATACCCACGTAAGCAAGGCGCCTCTCTTCCCTCATGGCTTCAGGATCTGAGTCCTCAACCTGAAGAGTCATATAGCTGGGGAATACTCCCTCTTCCATACCTGCAAGGTAGACGTTCTCAAACTCAAGTCCCTTGGCGCTGTGCAGGGTCATAAGGAGTACCTTCTCGTTGTCATCTCCTATCCTGTCTATGTCAGCCACCAGGGCAACCTCCTCAAGGAATCCTGAGAGTGTGGGCTCTTCCACCTCTTCGTTTTCCTCGTAGGCAGCAATCTTGGAAATCAATTCGTCCACGTTCTGGGCTCTGTCATTATCTCCGCTGTCATCGTCATCATCCAGCGTCTTGAGATAACTCATATAACCCACAACATCTATTACATCCTTTAACAGTTCCTCAAGAGAATATATCTTTTGCTTGGCTCTAAAGGCCCTTATCATGGTGACAAAGTCCTTGAGCTTGCCTGCGCTTCTTGAAACAGTCATGATCTGATCCGCCTCGCACAGTGCATCAAAGAAGCTGATCTGTCTCTCATCGGCATAACTCTGAACATTGTCGATGGTGGTAAGTCCGATGCCTCTCTTGGGAACATTGATGATCCTCTTTACAGACAGATCATCAAGAGCATTGTCTATGGTCTTAAGATATGCCAGAAGGTCCTTGATCTCACGTCTTGCATAGAAGTTGGTTCCTCCCACGATATCATAGGGGATACCCTCCACCACAAAACGCTCCTCCAAAAGTCTCGACTGGGCGTTGGTCCTGTAAAGGATCGCTGTTTCATCATAAGAGAGCTTGCCGCTTCTCTTAAGCCTTCCTATCTCGGAGGCAATATACTCTGCCTCATCATAAGCCGTATCAAACTGCCTTAAGTGAACAAGATCTCCGTCCTTGACATCAGTCCACAGGGACTTATCCTTTCTGCCTGTGTTGTTGCTGATAACAGCATTGGCGGCATCCAGGATCTGCTGGGTTGATCTGTAATTCTGCTCAAGCTTTATGACTGTAGCCTCGGGATAGACCTTTTCAAAATCCAGGATATTCCTGATGTTGGCCCCTCTGAATCTGTAGATACTCTGGTCATCATCACCCACCACGCAGAGGTTTTTATACTTATCAGCCAGAAGACGGATCAGCTCAAACTGTGCGCTGTTGGTATCCTGATACTCATCCACCATGATATATTTGAATCTCTCCTGGTAGGAATCCAGCACCTCCGGATTATCCCTAAAGAGCTCCACGGTCTTCATGATAAGATCGTCAAAATCCATTACATTATTCTTTTTAAGTGCGTTCTGATATTCGGTATAGGCCTTTGAAATTCTGGTCTTAAGAAAATCATTGCCGGCAGAAAGTGCATATTCCTCGGGGCTTACCAGGTTGTCCTTGCACTTTGAGATACTGCCCATGATCTGCCTGATCTTAAGCTGGGTGGTCTCCAGCTGAAACTTCTTGCAGATATCCTTCATTAAGGATTTGGAATCATCTGTATCATAGATGGTAAAATTGTTGCCGTAACCAAGCTTGTCCGCGTACCTTCTGAGGATCCTCACACAGCTGGAGTGGAAGGTTGAAACCCAGATACTCTCGGAGCCAAAGCCCACGATCTTGTCTACCCTCTCCCTCATCTCTCCGGCGGCCTTGTTGGTAAAGGTTATGGCCATAATATTCCAGGGGTTAACACCACACTCATCGATAAGATAAGCAATTCTGTGAGTCAGCACCCTGGTCTTGCCTGAACCGGCGCCCGCCAAAATCAGCACGGGGCCGTCAGTCTGAAGCACAGCGCTCTTCTGCTGCGCATTAAGTGTATCGTAAATACCCATTACTTCTTTTCCTTGGTCTTCTTTTCTTTCTTCTTGTCCTTGCCTTCTTCCTTGTCCTTGTCAATGATATTGTCAAGGATCTTCTCAACAAGGAGCTTCTTTACATAAACATCGTAAGACAGCAGCGTGATAAAAGACAGCATCTGCATACGCTTTCTTTCTTCATCGGAAACCTCAGCGTCCTGGAATGTCTTCATGGCTCTCTCATACTTCTTGGATATATCATCCATCACAGGCTTAAGCTGTTCATCCTGAAGCTCATAGCAGGTCTCATAAATCCCGGCAAGATCCAGATCCTTGTCTTCCGTCCCGAATCTCTCCTTAAGGGGTTCCAAAAGAGCCTGTATATCATTGATGGACAAAAAGCTCTTGAAATAATAGATGAACATCAAAAGAATCAGATGGTCCCTTGAATACTTCTTCTTAATGGGCGGAGGAAGCAGATCATTCTTGGCATAATTATTGATCATAGTCTTAGTCAGGATCTTGTCCGTCTCGGGATGCCTTGTGGTCTTTTTAAGCCTTTCATCCATAAATGAAGTAAGCTGATCCATGTACAGATCGATCTTGGGAAACTCATCTAAAGAGATTACATCAATTCTCCCCAATGAAGCAAGTATGCTGTTTATCAGGTCGTCGTTGTCAATTGTCATTTCGTCCCTCTTTTTTCTCCATTGCCATGACTCTCATCTCTTTTGCATTGGATATGACAGCCTCGGTAATCTCCTCACCTCCAAGGAGCCTTGCCAGCTCCCTGACAGAGTCCTCTTCAGATAACTTCTGAATGTCTGTAACCGTTCTGCCCTCAGACAATCCCTTCTCTATCATGAAGTGGGTGTCGGCCATGGCCGCGATCTGAGGCAGGTGCGTAATGCAGATGATCTGATGCTCGCCGGATAGCTGTCCCAGCTTCTGTGAAACCTTCCAGGCAGTCTTGCCGCTGATACCTGCATCAATCTCATCAAATATAAGTGTACTGATATCATCCCTGTCAGCCACCACGGTCTTAAGGGCCAGCATGATCCTTGAAAGCTCACCGCCGCTGGCTATCTGATCCAGAGGTCTTAAAGCCTCCCCGGGATTGGTTGATATCATAAATACCGCATCGTCATAGCCCTTTGCGGTAACCTTATCCTGATCACTACTAACATCTATCCTGAACTTCACATCCAGGAAATTAAGATCTATAAGAGCCTCTGTAAGCTTCTCTCCAAGACTCTGCGCACCTTCCTTTCGGATGCCCGAAATCTTCTCGCAGAGGGCCAGTACAGCCTTGCGCCTGGCCTCCAGCTCTTTGGCCAGCTTGGCTCTGTGGGCGTCAAGATCTGTCAGAACGTCAAGCCTCTCCTGTTTCTCCTTAAGGCTCTCAAGTACCGCAGAAATACTGCCGCCGTACTTATCCTTCAGATGATTGATCACGTTGAGCCTGTCCTCAGTGGTCCTAAACTCCTCATCATCAAACTCAAGGTCCTTCAGGTAACCCGACAGGGCATAACCAAAATCTGTCAAAAGAGATTCCACCTCAGATAACTGATCCAGGATTCCCTCCAGGTCCTTGTCATAACCTGCCACAGAGGAAAGCTCCCTGACAGCTCTTCCCAGCATCTCCGAAGCGTTCTCGTTGTCCTCACCGGAAGTTGTAAGGGCAGCCGCGTTGTACGCCGCCTCTGAAATCTTGCGGCTGTTTACCATTTTATGATAGGCGCTCTCCAGAGTCTCATCCTCGCCCTCTGTGGGCGCGGCCTCCGAGATCTCATTGACCTCGTACTCAAGGAGCTCCTGCTCTCTCATTCTGGCATTTTCATCTATGTCGGCCTCTTCGATCTCTCTTTTTAAGGCCTGCATTTCAGAGTATTCTGCAGACAACTCTTCAAACAAGCTTCCCAGCTTGTCCATGCAGTAGTTGTCCAGGATCTCCATGTGCTTTTTCTTGTGAAGCAGCTCCTGATGGTCATTCTGACCGTGAATATTGATCAGGATACTGGCGATGTCCTTAAGCTGCCTTGCAGTAACGGTCTCGCCCGAAACCTTGGAGACACTTCTTGAAGGCATGATCTTGCGCTGGATCGTAAGAGTTCCATCCTTTTCAATGGGGATGTCCATCTCCTTAAGGAGCTGTCTTTGAACGTCGTTCTCGATCCCAAAGCACAGCTCAACCAGGGCATACTCCTCCCCGGTCCTTATCAGCGTAGAGTCTGCCTTTCCTCCCAGAGCCAGATTCACCGAACCGATGATGACCGACTTACCTGCGCCGGTCTCACCCGTAAGGATGTTAAGGCCCTTTGAAAACTCAATCTCCTGCTCCTTGATAAGAGCAAGATTCTTAACGTGTAAACTGTATAACATATTACCTTCCCAGCAGTTCTGCCATGTACTTCATCATCTCAACTGCCTGTTCATTTGTCTTGATGGCAACAAAGATCGTGTCATCACCGGCAATGCATCCAACCACCTCGGGCAGCTCCAATGCATCGATGGCTGCTGCCAGTGCCATGGCCATTCCGGACACTGTCCTGATGACCAGAAGATTCTGTGCCACATCCATGCTGACAAAGCCTGCGCTGAGTACCTTTACGTACTTGTCGTGCATTACCTCGGGATCTGCAGTGGTATAAACATACTTCTGTCTGCCGTCTGCAATGACCTGCTTGGTGAGCTTCATCTGTCTGATGTCTCTTGAGACAGTAGCCTGAGTAACATCATAACCTGCTTCCTTCAAGAGACAGGCCAGCTGCTCCTGGGTCTCAACAACATTCTTGTTGATGATCTGAATAATTGCGTCATGTCTGTTCTTCTTCATTCTACTACACCTCAATTTTAATTATTTACTTTTCAAATTTCTTACTGATCACCTCAAGGAAGCTGACCTTATTGAGCCTAAGAATCTTGGTAGTCTTCTTGGACCTGGTGATCTCAATCTTATCCCCCGCGCTCATCAGAAGCGTTCCGCTTCCGTCAAAGCTTGCAATAGCCTGCTGAGTCTTGTCAAAGCGTCCCTCCATGAATTCCACCACTATCTTGGTGTCAGGGGAAAAGACAATACTCCTGGAATTAAGCGTATGCGGGCAAACCGGAGTTACCAGTATCATGTTGGCCGAAGGCTCTATGATGGGGCCTCCCGCAGACATGTTGTAACCGGTAGAGCCGGTGGGAGTCGAAATGATAAGTCCGTCAGCGTGATAGCTGCAAAGGAACTGATCATTGACAAAGATATTGTAGCCAATGGTAGAAATATCATGATATCTGGCGATGATGATATCATTAAGAGAATAGTCCTTTTTGCCCTCCAGGGCACCCCTCAGCATCATCCTGTCTTCAATCTCATACTCTCCCGCCAGGATCTTGTTAAGAGCGTCGTCAATGCCGCTCTCTTCAACCTCTGCCAGATATCCCATGGTGCCAAGATTTACACCGATAAGCGGAATATCCTGATAAGCAATGCTCCTGGCCGCCTGAAGCATAGTGCCGTCTCCGCCCAGAACAATACACAGATCCGTGTCATCAGGAATCACACTAAGGTGCTTTCTGGTAACAAAGATCGGATCCTCCTCAACTCGCTCCCGAGCGATAACACACTCTTTTCCATGCGCCTCCAGAACACTCTTAATGTGTTCCGTAAGCTTTAGTCCCACATCCTTAACCTTGTTGGTAACAATACAGAACTTTTGCATAATAAGCCCCCACTATGAAAGTTTTCCGTGCGCTCTGGCCACGGTGTCCTCAATAAGCTTCTTATTCTCATCGGTATTGGAAATACCACTTTTCTCTTCAATGACGGACCTGAGGAGTTTCTCTCCCTCGGCCTCCGTAAGCTCCTCCACCTCTGCATTTCTCTGAGGATCTTTTCTGATATGTATCAGGTACTCGATGTTGCCCTCAGGGCCCTTGATCGGTGAAAAATCAAGATGAAGGATTTCAAACCCCGCAAGGAATGCAAAGTCCATTATCTTCTTGACAACCTCTTCATGTACCTCGGGTTCCCTGACAACTCCCTTTTTGCCAACCTTTTCTTTGCCTGCTTCGAACTGGGGCTTTATAAGGCACACCATCTCGCCGCCGTCCTTAAGAAGGCGCCTTGCCGGAAGCAGTATCTTGGTAAGGGAGATAAAAGAAACATCACAGGAGGCAAAGTCCAGATCATCATCTATGTGACTTCTCTCCATATATCTGAAGTTGGTCTTCTCCATACAGACCACTCTCTCATCGCTTCTGAGCTTCCAGTCCAGCTGCCCGTGACCAACGTCAACGGAATAAACCTTGGTTGCGCCGTTTTGCAGCATGCAGTCGGTAAAGCCTCCGGTGGAAGCACCTATATCCATACAAACCTTGCCCTCAAGAGAAAAGCCAAAGTTTTTGACTGCCTTCTCAAGCTTAAGTCCGCCTCTGCTGACATAGGGAAGTGTGTCGCCCCTTACCTCGAGGCTTGTGATCTTGGCCTCCTCAAAGCTGGTTCCGGGCTTATCTTCTCTGACGCCGTTGACGAAAACCTCACCGGCCATTATGAGAGTTTTGGCTTTCTCTCTCGAGGTAGCCAGTCCTCTGTTTACCAGGAGAACATCCAGTCTCTCTTTATCTTTTGCCATAAAAACTACCTTTGTATTTCATTTATTATGCGCTCAGCCACAGACTCTGCGTCTATGCCCAGCTCTTTTTTCAGCTTGTCCACACTTCCGTGGGTCACAAACTGATCCGGTATGGCGATGCATAAAACAGAGGTATCAAGCCTGTTGGAATCAACAAACTCTCTGACCTTCTCGCCATAACCTCCGCAGTAGACATTCTCTTCCATGGTCACCAAAAGCTTATGATCATGGGATGCCTCGCGGATGTAATCTGTATCGATGGGCTTAACGAATCTGGCATTTACCAGAGTACATTTAAGTCCCCTGTCCTTTAAGATCTCTCTGACCTTCTCGGCTGTGACCACCATGGATCCCACCGCCAAAAGACATATATCCTTCTCCTCGTAGATTGGCTCGCATTTACCCATCTCTATCGGAGCTCTGAACTCAGACAAACCGTCATAGGCCTTTCCTCTGGGATATCTGATGGCCATGGGGCGTCCGCTTGAAACCGCAAACTTGAGCATATCCGAGAGTTCCCACTTGTTCTTGGGCGCCATGATATGCATGTTGGGCATGGTTGAGAGATATGACAGATCAAAGATACCCTGATGGGTCTCGCCGTCACTTCCTACAAGTCCCGCCCTGTCTATGGCAAAGGTCACCGGCAGATTCTGAAGACATACGTCTTCAAGTATCTGATCGTAAGCCCTCTGCAGGAATGAGGAATACACCGCAAATATGGGTTTGTAACCGCCGGTTGCAAGGCCTGCTGCAAAGGTAACGGCATGTTCCTCGGCAATGCCCGCATCCACAAATCTGTCGGGGTAAATATTCCTGAATCTCTTAAGTCCCGTTCCGTCGGCCATGGCAGCTGTGATGGCTACAACCTTGTCATCTCTTGCCCCAAGCTTACACATAACGGTGGAAAAGATATCCTGGTAATTGGCAGTGGTCCTGGGATTCTTGGGGAGTCCGTTCTCCACCACGAAGGGTTCCGTTCCGTGGAACCTTGCAGGATGTCTCTCTGCAGGCTCGTAGCCCTTGCCCTTCTTGGTCATAATGTGGATCATGACCGCCTTCTTGACCTTTCGGGCCTCCTTGATGGTCTTGATAAGACCTGCAGTGTCGTGGCCGTCTACCGGTCCCAGATATGTAATGCCCAGATTCTCAAATACCATTCCCGGCACAAAGAGCTGCTTAAAGCTGTTCTTGGCCCTTCTGATGGAATCAACCACCTTGGTGCTGGAGCGAAGCTGTGCGTACACATCCTCCTTCAGGTTGAGGTAGCCCTGGGCTGTTCTGACGTTATTAAGGTATTTGCCCATGCCTCCGACACTTTCGGAGATGGACATCTCATTGTCGTTTAGAATGATGATAAAGTTGGTCTCAAGCTTGGAAGCGTTGTTCATGGCTTCGTAAGCAAGGCCACCTGTAAGGGACCCGTCGCCGATAACCGATACTACCGCGTAGTCCTCTCCCATAAGATCTCTGGCCTTGACCATTCCTAGTCCCGCTGAGATTGAAGTTGAGCTGTGGCCTGTGTCAAAACAGTCTGTCTCAGACTCGCTTCTCTTGGGGAATCCGCTCATCCCGCCGTACTGACGAAGGTGATCAAACTGCTCCTTGCGTCCTGTCAGGAGCTTGTGAGTGTAGGCCTGATGTCCCACATCCCAGATGATCTTGTCCTTGGGCAGATCCAAAGCAGCATGAAGAGCCATGGTGAGCTCTACTGCCCCAAGGTTGGAAGCAAGGTGTCCTCCCGTCACCGATATCTTTTCAATGAGGAAGTCCCTTATCTCCTGAGCCAGCTCCGGATATTGGGCCGCCGGGATATTCTTGATATCACCGGTTTTATTTATCTGATCTAAAAGCATAAGCTTCACCTTCCAATCATTTTTTCCTGTAGATCAGGTACTGGAAGAGTCTTCCAAGGAAGGAATCTCCAAATCCAAGTTCGTCCATGATAAGGAGAGCTTCTTCAGATAATTCCTTGACTGAATCTCTGGCCTTATCAAGACCATAGAGACTCACATAGGTACTCTTATTGTTCTTTTCGTCGGAGCCAACGGGCTTACCAAGCTCCTGACTGGTACTTACAATATCCAGAATGTCATCCTGGATCTGGAATGCTATTCCTACGTTACTGCCGGCCTTTTCAAGCTGTGCAACCTCAGAAGCGGTGGCTCCGCCCAAAATAGCTCCCACCATAAGGCTGCTCTCAATAAGGGCACCGGTCTTGTTCTCATCTATGTAGTGAAGGATATCCTTCATCTTGTCCGAGTCATCTTCAGTGGGATTCTCCGCCATGATATCTGCGCACTGTCCACCGATCATGCCGTAGATACCTGCCTTAGTGGCAAACACCTTAAGGGCTGCCAGATATCTTCCTGCGGGATCGCCGTCATAGCTTGAAAGCTCTCCTGCAGCTGCAGCGCCGCTTATGGCCGTCTCAAAGGCATAGTTTAAAAGTCCGTCTCCCGCCAGAGTGGCCATGCCAGCTCCGTATACGGCGTGAGTGGTCTTGCGTCCCCTTCTGTATTCATCATTGTCCATTGCAGGGAGATCGTCATGAACCAGAGAATAGGTGTGTACCATCTCCATGGCTGCCACAAAGGGCTCAACCACCTTCTCATCGGCGTCAGGTCCCGAAAAGAGCCTGTAGGCCTCCAGCATCATCACGGGTCTCAGTCTCTTGCCGCCTGCAAGAAGGCTGTAATTCATGGCCTCAATAACGGTCTTATTGTAGCCCTCTTCAGGGGGCATAAATCTCTTTAATATATTCTCAACATGAGTGGCTCTCTCCGAGAGCTCCGCCTCAAAATCATTACCGGACATTATTCAAAATCCTCCAGACTTCCGTCCTCGGCAATCTTCATAACCTTCTGCTCCACATCGGATACCAGGTCGTGGCAATACTTAACCAGCTTCATGCCCTCCTGATACTCCTTAAAGGAATCCTCCAAAGTGGTGTTCTCATCCTCAAGAGCAGTTATCTTATCTTCTATTTCTGAAAAAGCCTCTTCAATAGAGAGCTTCTTTTCTTCTGTCTTCTTGGCAGCCATTATCTATTCCTTCCTACTTGTAGTCCGCCTTGGCGGTCTCCAGAACACCGGTCTTGATCTTACCGTCAGTCACATAGACCGTAAGCTCATCTCCGGCCTTTACACCCTTAATGGATCTAACATTGTTCCCCTCAGCATCGGCAACATAGGAGTAGCCGGTCTTTAACCTGTCCAGGGGGGATAAGCCCTTTAGCTTCTCGATGTCCAAATCCAGGCGGTGCCTGCAATCTGTCAGCTTCTCTCTCATAAGACCCGAAAGCGTATCCTGATACTGATCTATTCTAAGGAGCCTGTCCTTGATCTTGCCCATGGGGCTCAGATGCCTTAAGGAATCTATGTATCTCTTTTCCTCCAGTCGCAGATTGCCTATGCGCTTCTGCATCCTGAGGGTAAGGGCATTACTGTAATCCTGAAGATCCTGTATGTATCTGTTGTACTCAAATACCGCAAACTCTGCTGCCTGAGAGGGGGTTGCCGCTCTTCTGTCTGCAACAAGGTCCGCTATGGTGGTATCCGTTTCGTGTCCAATTGCTGAAATAATCGGGACGGGACAGTCAAAAATGGCCTGAGCCACTATTTCCTCATTGAAAGCCCATAAGTCTTCAATAGATCCTCCGCCACGTCCAACTATGATAACATCAGCGTCTGCTAAGGAGAGTGTCTGAATCCCTCTGACGATGCTCTCAGCAGCCTGATCACCCTGAACAATGGCAGGATAAAGAATAATCTGAATATGCGGATTTCTCCTGGTAGCCACGTTGATGATATCACGAACCGCAGCTCCGGTGGAAGCAGTTATTACTCCGAGAGTTCGTATGTATGAAGGAATAGGCTGCTTGTACTCAGGAGCAAACATTCCTGATTCTGCAAGTCTTTTCTTAAGCTCTTCATAGCGCTCATAAAGCGCACCGGCACCATCCTGCTCTATGCTCCTGGCATAGATCTGATACTTGCCGTCTCTTACATAAACATCAATCTGTCCTGTGACCCTGACCTGCTGGCCTTCCTTAAGCTGAAACTTAAGGCCGCCACGGTCTCTGTCACCTCTGAACATTACACAGGCTATAGTGCCTCCGGCGTCCTTGAGGGTAAAGTAAATATGCCCGGAAGAATGGTACTTACAATTACTGACCTCTCCCTTAACAGTGAGCTGCCTTAGGAGAAAGTCCTGGACAAACATGTTCTTGATGTAATTGTTGACCTCTGTGACCGAATAGGCCTGCCTGCGTGTAACTGGATTATCACTGCGCAAATTTAGCTAACACTCCATTGACAAAGGCCGGTGATCCGTCCTGACCAAACTTCTTGGCCAGCTCCACCGCCTCATTTATAGCCACACCTGTAGGTACTGATTCATCATACTTGATCTCGTAGATTGCAAGTCTGATGATGGTGAGATCAACCTTGGCTATTCTTCCGGTATCCCAGCCCTTGGTCTCCTTGTTGATGGCCTCATCAATCTCAGTAAGCTTGTCGGCTATAGCCTCATACTTGGTTCTGATATACTCAGCGTCCTGAGATGAAAACTCCTTGTCACCTGTTGTGGTAAAGAGCTCTTCCTGCTCAGGCATCTCCTCCATAGGATTAAATTCAACACGAAAGAGCAGCTTGAAAATCTGCTCTCTAAGTTCCGTTCTGTTCATCATTTATTATTGGTCCTTTATGCCTTAGGCATTGTTATTCCTGCTATTCTAATATTAACGTCAGTTACTTCGAGTCCTGTCATGTTCTCGATTGAAGCCTTAACTCTGGTCTGAGCCTGCTGGCATGTAGCAGGGATGTTAAAGCCATAGGCCATCATAAGTGCAAGATCTACTCTCACCTGATCGGGGCCAACTGTAACTTTGGCACCCTTGTTAAGGTTCTTGCGGCTGACCTTCTCCAGCACGTCGCTGGTATAGTTGCCTGCCATAGCAGAAACGCCGTCTACCTCCAGAGCTGCAAGAGCTGCAATTCTGGCAACAACGTCATCTGCAATCTTAACTGTTCCAACCTCTGTTAATTCTTTTCCCATTTATTTACACCTCTGTTCTTTAGAACTACACATCAAATCCATTATAGTATACCATAAAGCCCCATTTATAACCAAAAGATAATTGTCCTGGTCTCTTCAAAAGAGGTATAGGCCACCTGAGAGGTATCTCCCTGCAGATAATCAAAGACCTTTCGGTTGGTTACCATCTCCTCAAAAATGGCATCGTAAACTGCCTGTGAGGAGCACTTTATGGTCACATTGTCGCTTCCTTCGTTGTATTTTCTGTCAAAGAGCTCCTTTATAGGCGTCAGCTCTGCAGATGTGAAATATTCGCCCTCTCTCACATAGTAATTGTCCACAGAACTGCTGCAGTAGGGCAATTCTATCTGATCCGACAGCTTGTGGTTCAGCAGAATCTCCGAAGTTGTTACATTAAGGTAAGCATAGTTAACATCAGGGAGCTTGCTGGCATCCGCTGTTTCACCGGAAGCCGTCTGATAGGAGGCATCTCCCCAAGTCACGTCCATGTAGTAATATGCATCGTTACATTCAACCAGATTCCAGGCATGGCGCACGTTGCTGGCTCCGCTGTTGTTCACAGTTCCGGTGACAAGAGTGCATTTAATGCCCAGCTTGTTGAGCAGATACTGAGCCGCCTTGGCATAGCCGTTACAAACGCTTCTACCGCCTATGAAAACGGAGCAGATATTCTGATTGTCCGGCGCGTCCAGGTCGTACTCGGTATTATTTATGATGTAATCGTAAACATATTTGATGACATAGTAGTCGTCATCGGAAGACGGTGCCCCGGCAAGGCATTGATTAACGTAGCTGTTGATCTCCTGCTGCCTTCTCTCAACCTCCTGAAGGTCGTAGGTATAGCTGCCGGTAAAAGATATCTTGGTTATAACGTTGTCCATTGTGTAATTGGTGTAGTTATAACCATCTACATAGAATATTTCCGGATGATCCGCCATGACAAAGTCAAATACCAGTTCCACCGCCTCATCACTGGTGGTGGAAACCAGTATGTCTTTGCCCTCTTTGGTGAGGATCGTAAGAATCTCTACATAAAGTGTCTTGCCCGAACTGGTAAGCCTGTCATAGGCATAGAGCCCCTCCTGCTGCTTTTTAAGATTGGCAATGGAGGTATCGTTAAGCCCGATGGCTTCTCTTGCGGCGATCATGTCCGATGTGGCGCTCTTGGTAATCTCGCTGTAGGAAGACATGAAGCTGGCATCTGCCATCTCACTCTCGTCAACGACGGTTTCCTCTTGGGTAGTCAGGGAAGTGCTCTCTTCCTGAAGTTCCTGGGTATCATCCTCTGTGGAAGCCCCGCTTACAGACAGATCCTCGGAGATGACAAAAGCAGGTTCAATGCTCTCCATCTCTACAGGCGCATCGCTGACTTCCGCATCCTGATAATCATTAGGATCCAGAATCCCCAGGGTCTTGAGATAGTCCTCCACGCTGTCGTACTGACAGCCTGTAAGAGCAGCGCTGAGCATGCCCATACTAACCACAAGAGCTACAGATTTTTGAATTGTCCCCAAAACACTTTTTTTCATCCAAGCCTCTTCTTTCTTAGTTCTTCTTAAACTCAGATAAGATGAGTCCTTTATTCCTCTCCATGGTCATGCCCACGCTCCATTCATTGATGAACAGAAGAAGGGGTCTGTCATGCATATCCTTGATCTTCTTCATATCTGAAGTTCCCACAAGCGATGACATGTCCACGTCCTCGTTGTCCACCCATCTGATGTACTCATAGGGAAGACTCTCAAGGATTATCTCTACATTGTACTCACTTTCAAGTCTAAACTTTAAGACGTCAAACTGCAAGACACCAACAACGCCTACGATGATTTCCTCAAGACCTGTGTTGTACTCCTGGAAAATCTGAATGGCACCTTCCTGCGCAATCTGAGTGATACCCTTGACGAACTGCTTACGCTTCATGGTATCAACCTGCCTTACTCTTGCAAAGTGCTCAGGCGCAAAGGTAGGAATGCCCTCGTAGGTAACGTTATCCTTGGGCATACAGACCGTATCTCCAATGGAGAAGATACCGGGATCGAATACGCCCATGATATCGCCCGCATAGGCCTCACTGAGAATCTTTCTCTCATCGGCCATAAGCTGCTGGGGCTGTGAAAGACGCATAACCTTGCCGCTCTGAACGTGCTTAACTTCCTTGTCTGCATCATATCTTCCGGAACAGATTCTCATAAAGGCAACTCTGTCTCTGTGAGCCTTGTTCATGTTGGCCTGAATCTTGAATACGAAGGCTGTGAAGTCTCTCTCAAGAGGATCGATCTTCTCACCTTCGGCTGAAACTCTTCCTGTGGGAGGAGTTGCCATCTTAAGGAAGTGATGAAGGAACAGCTCAACTCCGAAGTTCTGAAGGGCTGAACCGAAGAATACCGGTGTAAGCTCTCCTGCCCTGACCTTATCAAGGTCATACTCAGCACCTGCTCCGTCAAGAAGCTCGATCTCTCCTGTCAGCTTGTCGTAAGCATCCTGTCCGATCTGGGAGTCGATGGCTGCCTTATCATCAAGGGATATGAATGTCTCTTTTCCCTCCTTGGTACCTTTCTGGGTCTCTGAGAAAGTAACGATATGGCCTTCTCTTCTGTCGTAGATACCCTTGAAGTTCTTACCTGAGCCGATGGGCCAGTTCATGGGACATGTGGCAATTCCCAGGTTGTTCTCGATATCATCAAGCAGATCAAATGTGTCCATGGCATCTCTGTCCAGCTTGTTGATAAAGGTGAAGATCGGAATATGGCTCATGGCGCAGACCTTAAAGAGCTTTCTGGTCTGGGCCTCAACACCCTTACTGGCATCGATTACCATGACAGCTGAATCGGCAGCCATAAGTGTTCTGTAGGTATCCTCTGAGAAATCCTGGTGTCCGGGAGTATCAAGGATGTTGATGCAGCAGCCCTCAAAATTGAACTGAAGAACTGATGAGGTAACTGAAATACCTCTCTGCTTCTCGATCTCCATCCAGTCGGAAACCGCATGTCTTGCTGTGGCCTTTCCCTTTACGGAACCGGCCATGTTGATAGCTCCACCGTACAAAAGAAATTTCTCGGTGAGGGTGGTTTTACCGGCATCCGGGTGGGAAATGATGGCGAAGGTACGCCTCTTATTTATTTCCTGTATTGTCTCTTTTGTGTTACTCATTTCTATATCCTTCTTAAAAACAGGCCGGTATGCATTGCACGCCGGCCTTGATCTTTGAATCCATTATTTGCAAGGAAGTTCTGCTCTCGCTTGTTTCACAAGCTCGCCAGAACAAACTTCGAACCTCGGCTCGAAAGAACCTCGCTCAAAAGGAAGTTCCGCTCTCGTTCAGCAAGCTGAATTCGCCGGAACAAGCTTCACACTAAGCTCGGAAATACCTCGCTAAGAGTTCAGCCTTGTGCACAATCCTTAATGGAGAAGCTCATTCTTCCCATCTTGTCCTTGCCCATGCAAACAACCTTAACGGTGTCGCCAAGTGTGAGAACATCCTCAACATGCTCGATTCTCTCCTTGGAGATCTTGCTGATGTGAACCATTCCCTCCTTGCCGGGAGCGAACTCTACGAATGCACCAAACTCCTTGATGCTTACAACCTTACCTGTGAAGATCTGGCCTTTCTCAAAGTCTGTAACGATGGTCTTAACCATATCTACAGCCTTGGCGATCATCTCCTGATCCTCGCCGCAAACTGATACCTTGCCGTCATCAGTGATATCAATCTTAACGCCTGTACGAGCGATGATCTCGTTGATGGTCTTACCTCTCTGACCAACAACATCACCGATCTTCTCAGGATCGATCTGGAGAGATACGATCTTGGGAGCGTACTTGGATACTTCCTTACGAGGCTCTGCAATAGCCTTGCTCATGCACTCGTCCATGATGAAGAATCTAGCCTCACGGCACTGTGAAATAGCTGTCTCAACGATCTCTTTGGTAAGACCGTGGATCTTGATATCCATCTGAATAGCTGTGATACCGTCCTTGGTTCCTGTTACCTTGAAGTCCATGTCTCCGAAGAAGTCCTCAAGGCCCTGGATATCTGTAAGTACTACGAAATCATCATCTGTGTCGCCTGTTACAAGACCGCAGCTGATTCCGGCAACCATCTTCTTGATGGGAACACCGGCAGCCATCAGTGACATGCATGATGCACATGTTGAAGCCATTGATGTAGATCCGTTAGACTCAAATGTCTCTGATACGGCACGGATTGCATAAGGGAACTCCTCAACTGAAGGAAGAACAGGAAGAAGTGCTCTCTCAGCAAGAGCGCCGTGTCCGATCTCTCTACGTCCGGGTCCTCTTGAAACCTTGGTCTCACCTACTGAATAAGCAGGGAAGTTGTACTGGTGTACGTATCTCTTGTCAGAAGCAAAAGCATCAAGTCCCTCAACCTTCTGAGCCTCTGAAAGAGGAGCCAGGGTTACAACGTCACAGATCTGTGTCTGTCCACGAGTGAACATAGCGCTTCCGTGAACTCTGGGGATAAGATCAACCTCAGCTGAAAGAGGTCTGATCTGCTTGATCTCACGTCCGTCAGGTCTCTTGTGATCCTTGAGGATCATCTTACGAACGGTCTTCTTCTCATACTGATAAATAGCCTCGCCGAGGATTGCAAGCCACTCTTCGTTGTCTGCAAACTTCTCGGTAAGTCTGTCTGTAATCTCTGCAATGTTGCCCTCTCTGGTCTGCTTGTCGTCTGTGAATACAGCCTTCTCCATCTCCTCGGGAGGAACAACTTCCTTGATTGCCGCAAACAGCTCCTCGGGAACTGCACAGCTTGTATACTCGTGCTTGGGCTTACCAACCTCAGCTACGATACCCTTGAAGAACTCGATGATCTGAAGGTTAACTTCATGAGCCTTGTAGATGGCCTCCTTCATCTTGTCCTCAGGTACTTCGTTGGCTCCGGCCTCGATCATGATAACCTTCTGTCCTACAGATGCAACTGTAAGCTTGAGGTCGCCTGTGTTCCACTGCTCCTGAGTAGGATTAACAATAAGCTCGCCATCGATCATACCCATCTGTGTCATAGCACAAGGGCCGTCGAAAGGAATGTCAGATGCAGTAACTGACAGTGAAGCGCCCAGCATAGCTACGAGCTCGGGACGGCACTGAGGGTCTACTGACATTACCATTGTCTCGATTGTTACATCATTTCTGTAATCCTTAGGGAAAAGAGGACGCATAGGACGATCGATAACACGGCTTGTAAGAATAGCATTCTCAGAAGGCTTACCCTCTCTCTTGTTGTATCCTCCCGGGAATTTACCAACGGCATAGAACTTCTCGCTATACTCTACTGAAAGAGGGAAGAAGTCGATTCCGTCTCTGGGCTTGGCTGATGCAGTTGCTGTACAGAGGACAGTTGTGTCACCGTACTGCATGAATGCGCAGCCGTTAGCCTGCTTGCCTACCTTGCCGATCTCGATCTTAAGTGTACGACCAGCCAGTTCCATTGAATAAGTTTTTACCATTTTTTCTCCTTTTCCTGCTCATCCGCCTTCCATCATCTACAATTCACAGAGTGAATTGTACAGATTCGGGGCAATAATGAAGTTTGCTTCGCAAAGATTGCCCCTCACTCTTGAATCACTTTCTCACGCAATTTGCAGCGTAGTGCAAATTGCTGCAATCGACAGCAACTCATGAATTGTACTTCAGGTGCGTGTGCAGATTTAAACATGTTTTCACCTATTTAGAAAAGCGCTAATGCGCTGATTCTCAATTAATCGCATAAAGACGGAACAGTCCGACTTGGGCGCCGGCCTATCCCGCCTTTAACAGTCCAATAATTACTTTCTGAGACCAAGCTCTCCGATAAGCTTACGATAAGCCTCAATATCCTTCTTCTTAAGGTATCCGAGAAGGCTTCTTCTCTGACCAACCATCTTAAGAAGACCTCTTCTTGAGTGGTGATCCTTGGGGTTCTTCTGAAGGTGCTCGTTGAGCTCCTGAATCCTCTCTGTAAGGATAGCTACCTGAACCTCAGGTGATCCTGTGTCGCCGGCCTTTCTGGCAAACTTGTTGATAACTTCTGTTTTCTTCTCTTTTGTGATCATTGTTTTCTCCTTATTAGATCTGTGTTTCTGATTCACCGGTTACCAGGGTCAGGTTGGAGTATCCATGGCCGTAGTAACGGTAGTTTCTAAAATTGTCGCTGTCATTTCAGACTGCAACCAACTAATATTATCATACAACTCCCCGCATGTAAAGATACATTATTTAACATTGCTGAGTATCACTGACCAGAGCTCTGTAGTGGGCTGAGGGAAGTAATGAATGCCGTCCTCTGTGCTGATTGAAATAGTTGAGCTGTTGCTGATATAGGAATAAAGGTCTATTACCTTAACATTAGCCTTGCCTTTAGCCCAGGCCTTAAGCGCCTTGTTGTACTGAATCTGAAGGTCATTGACATAATACTTGCGGTCGAAATCATTGGCGAGACTTCCGTCAAGAGTAGGTCCTACCGTGCAGATAACAATCTTTTTTCCCTTTGCAAGAAGGTCGTCATAGTAGGGACCGTACTGGCTGAAATTGCCGTAGTTGTTGCAGCCCATCCAGGTCACCAGGGTGTCAAAATTATCAAGGCCATACTCATCAATTGCGCCGACCATATACTCAAACTGGCAGGCATCTCTGCAGTAAACGGGGATACCGTCATGAACCTCTCCGCGTATCTCTTCGACTGTACCACTGAACATATCTACAGTTCTGGAATCTCCGGTAAAAAGAAGACGTCCGTAATCAACTTTTTCAGTAGCTGCTGAGTTTTCAGGTTCTGCAGCGGGCTCTTCCGGCTTTACCTCGGTGGGAGCGCTCTCTTCGGTAGTCTCTGCAGCACCGTCCTGAGACTTGTCGGTTTTAGCCTCATCACTCTTTTCCTCAGAAGATTTATCCTCAGAAGCCTTATCCTCGGTGGAAGCCTCTGCTGGAGCTTCCTTTTCTTCATCTTCTTTAACTTCTTTATCTTCCTTTTCCTGTACCTTTTCAGGAGCCTCAATTTCCTCAGAAGACTCTTCGGAAGCTGCCTCTTCACCCTCGGAGATATACTCCACAGCAGCCTGTAATCCGCCCTCCTCGGCATCCTTGCCGCAGGCAACAAGCCCAAGGCACATTATTCCGGCAAGCAGAATCGTAGCAAATCTCTTCATAATTTTTCACCTAATCCTTTATTTTCTCTCTGAAGCCTTGTGCTCAAAGAGCCAGTTCATAAAGTTATCATCTGCCATTACGGCAAAATCAGCCTGATGATAGCCCGTGTACGCACCCGCATCGAGCATCTCCTGATCTGTAAATTCCTTGAGATAAACCTCTGTGGCTCCTGCAAGCTGCAGAGTAAACACCGCAGTGCGGCTGGTGTCCACAGGTATAACCTCATCGTTTGTTGCATGCGCAAACATCACGGGTACATCCTTCATCTTATCAAGATTCTTGACTGAATTGTTGTCATAGCTAAGAGCCGGACACATGGAAAGCGCTGCTGCAATCTCATCGGGGAAGGTTTCCGCAAATTCAACGGTTCCAAGTCCTCCGAAGGAATTGCCCATAGTGTAGATCCTGTCTGCATCAACCTTTCCGGCATCCACAAGTTCCTTGGCCGAATTCATAAGCGCATCATACAGCATCTCTCTGTTCATGGCCGCAAGATAGGTATTATCTTCAATTATCGGTGCCAGCACGTAACAGGGATGCGCCGCCTGGCTCTCAGCAGAAGCCAGTGTGGATGTGATCTTACAGTTTATAAGATCCACTCCTTCTCCATATCCGTGGAACACTATTACCAGAGGCAGTTTCTCGCTGCTGTCGGGCATATATAACAGGTAGTCAAAAGAAAGATCGCCGTCCACATGTATCGTCGAATACTCCCCGACTACTGCTCCGTCATACTCATAGCTGCTCTTTCCGCAGCCTGAAATCATCATAATTGCGGCGGCCATCACAGCCACCAGTCTCATACCTTTTTTCATGTCCCTCCCCTGTACTCAGACAAATTGCTGAGTATCTGCGATGTCCTTTTCTATCTGGCTCTTAAGCTCATCAAGATTCGAAAACTTCATCTCGGGTCTTGTGAACTTAATGAGTTCAACTTTAATGATCTCCCCGTAAATATCCCTGTCAAAATCATAGATATAGGTCTCTGCCCCTACCCTCTCCTTGTCGGAAATTGTGGGTTTTCGGCCGATATTGGTCATCCCTTTGAACATCTCTTTCCCTACCCAGACTCTGCTGGCATAAACGCCAAATGGCGGAAGGAGTTTGGTATCAGGGGGCATCACATTTACAGTGGGAACGCCGATGGTGTGGCCGATGTGCCTTCCGTGCTCCACCTCTCCGCTGATGCAGTAGTAGCTACCAAGGAGACGTTTGGCCATGTCCATGTTGCCGTCTGTGACTTCGTTTCTGACCCTCGTGGAGGAAACCTCCTCGCCATCCACCCTGACTTTGTCGATAAGGTCCAGCTCATAATCCATTTCTTTTGCCAGACTTCTGAGAAGATACTGATCTCCTCGTCCCTTGTCGCCAAAAGAAACATCGGTACCGGCAGCGATATAGGCTGCCCTGAGCTGTCTGCAGAGGATACGTCTTACGAAATCCTCGGGATCCGTGGCCGCTGTCTGCTCCGTAAGGGGAAACTCGATCAGCACGTCAACGCCCAGTTCCTCAAAGGCTCGCCTCTTCTCATCTCTGGTAAAGAGCTGAGGAAGACTCTGCCCCATAAAGAACTCCTCGGGCGATGGATCAAAGGTAAACACCACAACCTTAAGGCCATCCTGCTTCTGCTCCATGATCCTTGAGAGGAGCTTTCTGTGGCCCACGTGGATGCCGTCAAACTTGCCGATGGCAACTGCGCTTTTGCCCTCTATTTGAAATTCTGTTGTTCCTGTAATTAATTCCATGTTTTATTTCTCAAAAAAGAATTTGTCTACGTTAAAGACTCTTGTCTTGGCGTTGTAGCTGTATATTCCAAAGAAGGTGCCATCCTCGGCATAAACCCTGAAGGAGTTGCCGTCTTTAAACATTTCCTTGGCATACTGAGTGTCGTTTACGCCCTCGGGATCCTGGTTGATGACATTGTCGATCCTAAAGCTGTTGCCATTCTCTAAAAGAGTTCTGGCTCTGTCGCTTACGCAGAGCTTATCAAGGTCTCTGAAAATAAACTCCGGTGACTTGATAACGTCTGTGAGAGTTCCGTCATCCCGCATCTGCTCTATCTGGGACAGGGTGTAAGCGTCCTCAAGATGGAATGCCCCCACACTGGTCCTGGTAAGATGCTGCATGGCTGCTCCGCATCCGAGTCTTAAGCCCATGTCATGGCACAGCGTCCTGATATAGGTTCCCTTGGAGCACTTGACCTCCATGGTAAAGAGATGGTCAGACTCAAGAAGTGAATCATCAAGTATGGTAATGGCATCGATATGGATCTTTCTCGGTTTTCTCTCAACCTCGATGCCCTCTCTTGCAAGCTCGTAGAGCTTTCTGCCGTTCTGCTTGATGGCAGAATACATGGGAGGAATCTGATCATAATCCCCCACAAAAGCTCTTGCAGCCTCTCTTAGCTGTTCCCTTGTTACATTTACCTCTGCGGTTTCAAGAACCTGTCCGGACATGTCCTGAGTGTCGGTTGTGACTCCCAGCTTGACCACTGCAATGTATTCCTTGTCGTGGTCTGTGAGCATCTCCACCAGCTTGGTTCCTGTACCCAGGCATACCACCAGAACACCCACCGCATCCGGGTCGAGAGTGCCGGTGTGGCCTATCTTTTTCTGCTTGAGGATACCGCGCAGCTTGGCCACCACATCGTTGGAGGTAAATCCGGGCTCTTTATATATATTGATCAAACCGTTGTATTTGTTGGGCATTGATGTCCTCTTAATAATACAAGCAGCTTTTAAGAAAGCTGCTTGTGTATATATTTTGTAAGATTATTGATTACGTCGTGAATTGTTCCGTTCACATTGCAGCCTGCTGCGCGCACGTGACCTCCGCCGCCAAACATCTGGGCAACCTCTGCCACATTGACTGCGCCGTTGGAACGAAGGCTCACCTTGTACTCAAGGGGTGAGAGCTCGTACATAAAGATCGCGCAATCAACGCCGATAGTAAGGAGCAGCTGATTGACGATACCGTCAAGGTCATTGCCCTCGGCACCGTAAAATTCCATGGTCTGCCTGGATACGGCAGAGAAAATAACTCTTCCGTCCATAAGCGTGATGCTCTCAAGAAGAGCTCTTCCCATGATCTGGTTCTGAATATAGGTCTTCTCATAGAAGACGTGATCAACAAGACTTCCGAATTCAAAGCCAAAGGAGATCAGCTCTGCAGCCACTCTCATGGTCTTGGGTGAAGTATTGCTGTATCTGAACACACCTGTGTCTGTAACCATTCCGGTGTACAGGGCCTTGGCTATCTCAACATCCATCTTGTCATGATCGATAACGTCATATACAAGCTCGCAGGCTGAGCTGGCCTCGGGAACTATGTAAAGCTCATCTCCTGTTCCTGTGTTACTAACGTGGTGGTCAATATTTACTGTTCTTCTGGCCGCGTCAAAAAACTTCTCGGCTTCTCCGGTTCTGTCCTTGCCGGAATCACACACGATGAAAAGATCATAGCTGTCCACGTCTGTTACGTAGGAAGTGTTGATCTTGTCAGAATCCTTAATGAATTCAAGCTCGGGGAGTACTTTCTCAAGAAAGACATCCACTCTTATGTCAGGGTAATTCTTTCTGAGATAGAGGTACATTCCCATGCAGGAGCCCGTGCAGTCTCCGTCGGGTCTGATATGTCCTGAAATTCCGATAGTCTTAACGCCTTCAAGCAGATTGTCTATCTTCATTCTTCCTCCCGATCCTCTGAGTCCTCAAAGTCTTCCTCTGTCACGTCGAGTTCCTCGCCTCTTGCAAGTCTTGCTTCATTGTCCTTGGCTGTTACTTCATCAATCTTCTTGGACATATTGATAGCATACTCGATTGAGTCATCCATGATAAATCGGAGCTCGGGTGTATATCTCATATTCAGCTCTTTGGCCAGGGTGCTGCGAATGTAGCCTGCAGCGCTCTTAAGGCCTTCCTGGGTCCTGAGTCTGTCCTCTTCATTGCCCATGACAGTTACCCATACCTTACAGGTCTTAAGGTCAGGAGCGACCTCCACGTCCATTACGGAAGTGAAGGGGCTGATCCTGGGATCCTTGCTGTAGCGAAGTGCTTCAGAGATAACTTTCTGAACTTCGCCGTTTATTCTTCTATTCTTATTACTGTTTTTACGCATGTATTATTCCTCTGTGGGTCAAGGAAGTTCCGCTCTCGCTAACGCTCGCCGGAACAACCTTCGATCACGGAAATCATAGATTTCCTATCTCAGGTCCTTGGTACCTCAACCATTTCATAAGCTTCTACCATATCACCTTCGTGGATCTGATCGAAGCCGTCAAATACAAGACCGCACTCGAAGCCTTCCTTGACTTCCTTAACATCGTCCTTGAATCTCTTGAGGGAAGCAAGATCTCCTTCGAAGATCTGCTCGCCTTCTCTGCTGATGCGAACCTTGCAATCCTTCTTGATAACACCATCCTTGACGAATGCGCCTGCGATGTTACCAACCTTGGATGCCTTGAAGATCTGGCGAACCTCAGCGTGTCCTGTAACTCTTTCTTCATATATAGGAGCAAGCATACCCTTCATAGCATACTCGATCTCCTCGATAGCCTGGTAAATAACCTTGTAGAGCTTGATCTCAACACCTTCGTGCTCAGCCATGCTCTTGGCTGTTGCGTCGGGACGAACATCAAATCCGATGATGATCGCATTGGATGCAGCAGCAAGAGTTACGTCAGACTCATTGATGGCACCTACGCCACCGTGGATAACCTTAACAACAACTTCGTCGTTGGAGAGCTTGAGAAGGCTCTGCTTGAGGGCTTCTACGCTACCCTGAACGTCAGCCTTGATGATGATATCAAGTTCCTGAAGTCTGCCTTCCTCGATCTTGGAGTACAGGTCATCAAGTGACATCTTAGCCTTGGTCTCCTCGATAAGATCCTTCTTGTGCTGCTGAAGGTATGTGTTGGCATACTGCTTGGCCATCTTATCGGTCTCATGTGCCAGGAATACCTCACCGGCATTGGGTACATCTGAAAGGCCAAGGATCTCAACAGGCTGTGAGGGAAGTGCTTCCTTGAGCTTGTTGCCCTTATCGTCAACCATGGCTCTAACCTTACCTGAGCTTGCACCTGCAGAAATGAAGTCACCTACGTGAAGTGTACCCTTCTGAACAAGTACGTTGGCTACAGGGCCACGGCCCTTATCAAGTCTTGCCTCAAGCACAAGGCCTCTTGCCTGTCTGTCAGGGTTAGCCTTAAGCTCAAGAATATCTGCTGTAAGAATGATAGTCTCAAGAAGGTCTTCAATACCCTCTCCTGACTTGGCGGATACAGGAACGAACTCTGTTGTTCCGCCCCAATCTGTGGAAATAAGGCCGTACTCGGTCATCTCCTGCTTAACTCTGTCGATGTTAGCGTTGGGCTTATCAATCTTGTTAACTGCTACGATGATCTCAACCTCTGCAGCCTTGGCATGGTTGATAGCTTCTACTGTCTGAGGCATTACACCGTCATCTGCAGCCACAACCAGTACTGCGATATCTGTAGAGTTGGCACCACGCATACGCATTGCTGTGAAAGCCTCGTGACCGGGAGTGTCAAGGAATGTGATCTTCTGGTCATGTACGGATACAGTGTAAGCACCGATCCTCTGTGTGATACCACCGGCCTCTCTGTCTGTTACGCTGGTCTTACGGATAGCATCCAGAAGGGAAGTCTTACCATGGTCAACGTGTCCCATTACGCAGACAACGGGAGGTCTCTTCTTAAGTGTATCAGCTGCATCATCCTCTTCCTTAAGAAGCTCCTCGATAACATCAACGGGAATCTCCTTCTCGCAAAGGATATCATAATCTGCTGCAATATTCTCAGCATCTTCATAGCTAAGCTCAGTGTTAACGGTTGAAACCTGACCTGCCATAAAGAGCTTCTTGATGATAACAGAAGGCTGCATCTTCATCTTCTCAGCAAGTTCCTTGATGGAAACCTTCTCAGGGATGGTGATAACCTTGATCTGCTCCTCAGGCTCCTCCACCTTCTTGACTTCAGGCTTGATGAATCTGCCGACTCTCTTGCTTCTTGGCATCATCTCTTCCTGCTCAAGTGCGAAGTCCTTCTTATTTCTCTTATCCTTATCCTGATTCTGTCTGCGTCTGTCGTCGTGACCTGAACCTGCCTTCTCTGAAGGAGCATCAAATCCGCCGCGTCCGCCGGCGTTCTTGTCGAACTTACCGCCGAATCTGTTGTCGCCCTTACCTGCAGGTCTTCCGCCACCGGCCTGACCATTTCTGTCAGGTCTTCCGCCGGCAAATCCGGGTCTGTCACCTGTTCTGGGCGCAGGTCTGTCACCTGTTCTGGGCGCAGGTCTGTCACCCTGACGCTGAGGCTGTCTGTTGTCTCTGGGCTGTCTGTTATCTCTGTTGTCTCTGTTGTCTCTATTGTCTCTGTTTTCTCTATTCTCTCTGTTGTCTCTGTTATCCCTGTTGTCTCTGACTCTGTTGTCTGCCTGATTCTGATCGGCATTTCTTACAGGAGCTGTCTGAGGTGCAGGTGTTGTCTGCTGAACAGGTGATGTATAAGCAGGCTGCTGCACGGGAGCTTCCTTCTTGGGAGCGGGCTTAGGTGTTGAAGTCCTGCTGATGTTGTTGCTATAGCTATCAAGCTGTGAAGGTGCTGTAAGAGGCTTGATAGGATGATATGCGTTCTGAGACTGAGCAAACTGCTTTCTCTGAGGCTGTCCGCCGTTTCTGTTGTCTCTGTTATCACGGCGCTGTCCGCCAAAACCGCCCTGGTTATTGCCACCCTGGCCGCCTCTTCCGGAATTGCCGTTGTTGGTTACAACGATGATTGTCTTCTTTTTCTTGGGAGGCTCTGCGCCTTCGCCGGGCTTTTTGGCAAGCTTCTTTTTGGGAGCATCGCCCTGAGCGTCTGCCTTCTGAGGAGCAGCCTCTGCAGGAGCCTCAGCCTTCTTGGGAGCTTCCTCCTTTTGTGGCTCTTCAGCCTTAGCGGGCTTCTTGTCTTCCTTCTTGTCCTCTTTCTTCTCGGCCTTTTTGCCTGAAGCAAAGTGTTTCTTAGCCACAGCAGCATCTGTCTCTTCGATAGAACTGTTAGAACGTTTTGCCTCTATTCCATTCTCCTGCAAAAAAGCTATCAGCTCTTTTGCTTCGCATCCAAGCTCATATGCAAGTTCGGATATTTTAATTTTTGCCATTCACATTTCCTCCGTTCTCTACATCGAGTAAGTTCTTCCGAAGTGACTCAGCCAGCCCACTGTCTGTTATTGCCAAACTAGTTCGAACATCCTTACCAATTGCATGTCCCAAACTCTCCTTGTCACCAAAGAAAGCAATGGGAACTTCATAATACTTACATTTATCACTGAACTGTTTCACCGTGTTCTGTGAAGCATCGCAGCTCACTATCACCAGTTCAGCAGTTTTCTTGCGGATAGCCTCCATAGTGGCAAACTCTCCGCTCTTCAACTTCCCGGCCCTCATGCAAAGACCGAGAAGAGAATAAATCTTATTTGATTCCAAATCTTCAGCCAAGCTCCTTTTCCATTCGCTCAAGCACATCGGCAGGTATTGACGATTTCAGGGATCTCTCAAGGCCTTTGTTTTTAACAGCCTTCTTAAAGCATTCAAGGTTATTGCAGATATAAGCTCCTCTGCCGTTGGCCCTTCCGCTTGTATCAAGAAGTATCTCATCCTCAGGTGTCCTGATGATACGGATCAGTTCCTTCTTGTCCTTCATCTCGCCGCAGCCGACACATTTTCTCATGGGAATTTTCTTTTGCATAAATAACTCCGCTACGAAAATTGATTATTCTTCTGTAGGCTCTTCCTCAGCGGGCTCCTCGTACTCACCTTCCTCGTACTCGCCCTCTTCGTACTCGCCTTCCTCGTACTCATCGTAATCCTCGTCATCCAGGTAATCTTCCATACGGAATCCGGGAGCATCCTTGGCCTGTGACTCGCTCTTGATATCGATCTTGTAGCCTGTAAGTCTGGCAGCAAGTCTTGCATTCTGTCCTTCCTTACCGATAGCCAGTGACAGCTGATAGTCAGGAACTACGACCTTGGCGCTCTTCTCGTCGGGATCGGCGAAAACAGCTACGATCTTGGCAGGTGAAAGAGCATTCTGGATCAGGTTACCTGGGTTCTCATCCCAGTTGATAACGTCGATCTTCTCTCCGCCAAGCTCATCAACGATAAGGTTAACTCTGTTACCGTTGACACCTACGCAGGCACCTACGGCGTCTACGTTTTCATTATTGGAATAAACCGCGATCTTGGTACGGCTTCCTGCTTCTCTGGCAATTGACTTGATCTCTACTGTTCCGTCCTGGATCTCAGCAACTTCCTGCTCGAAAAGCTTCTTAACAAGATCGGGGTGTGTACGTGATACAAGGATTCTGGGACCCTTTGATCCGTTCTTGACCTCAAGGACATATACTCTGAGGCGCTGTGTAGGTCTGTAAACCTCAGTCTTAACCTGCTCATTCTCATTGAGGATGGCATCTGCACGTCCCAGGTTGATGCTGATGTTCTTTCCGATAAATCTCTGAACAACACCTGTAACGATGTCATGCTCCTTGGAGAAATATTCATTGTAAATTGCGCCGCGCTCTTCCTCACGGATCTTCTGAAGGATAACGTTCTTGGCGTTCTGTGTTGCGATACGTCCAAACTCCTTGGAGTTAAGAGATACATTTACCATATCTCCAACCTTGGCCTTCTTGCTGATCTTCTTGGCATCATCCAGTGAGATCTCAAGCATGGGATCCATAACATCGTCTGCAGTCTCAACAACTTCCTTCTCAGCGAAGCACTTGAAATCACAGCTCTCTCTGTCGATCTCAACTCTGATGTTGTCAGTCTTGCCGAAGTTATTCTTGCAGGCTGTGATCAGAGAGTTCTCAATTGCATCAAACAGAGAATCCTTGCTGATGTTCTTCTCCTTTTCCAAAAGATCGAGAGCGTCCATTAATTCTTTATTCATCGTAATCTCCTTTTTTGTCCGGATCAAAAATCCAGTGCCAGTTTAATAACTGATATCTCTTTTCTTACAAATACTTCGTCTTGTCCATTTATAGTTACGGTAACCGTGGAGTCGTCAAACTCCTTAAGTGTACCGGCAAACTCCTTAACTCCGTCTCTGGCTTTAAAGAGCTTAAGCTCCACATCCTGTCCCAGGCTGTTGGCAAAGTGTCTGTCCTTCTTGAGCTGCCTTCCGAGTCCGGGGCTTGAAACCTCAAGGGTGTAAGCCTCTTCAATGAAGTCGTCCTCATCAAGTGCATCTGAAAGAGCATGGTTCACATCAACGCAATCATTGATATCCACGCCGCCTTCCTTGTCGATGTAGGCTCTGAGATACCACTCTCCCGCCTCCTTGACGTACTCCACATCATAAATGGTTACGCCGCATTTCTCTGCGATGGGCTGAAGGATTGATTCCGTCCTGGCTTCGATTTCGCTTTTCTTCATATGTTATTTACCTCTTGCGACAAAGCGCATGTTTAAGCTTTATTTACGCATTTTTGTGCATAAATAAAGTGGGCTTTTCTCGAGCCCACTTACTAATTACACTGTGAAGATACCATAAATATGGCATTTCGTCAACCCCAAGGCGGTATTTTTGCTACTATTTACAGTTTATTTATCTTGTCCGGCGGGTCGGAACTGTGATGTAGCATGAGGGGGCGCAATGGCTTGTTATCAATTGTTATCAATTGTATTGCTTGTCTTCACTTGTTCTAAGTGTCTTGCCTGAAACAAGTGTAAAATTTGAGCCTTTTTCACTTGCTTTGAGCATGAAGCAAAATCCAAGTGACACTTTTTCATTTTTTGTCACTTTTATTTGGTGTAATGCTAAATACAAGTGAAAATGCTTCGATTTTCTCACTTGTTTTTGCTATAATGCAAAAATCCAGTGAAATCTGATTCTCTTTTTGATTCCCTGGCATCTTTTTTCTCAGAGCCTATCCTGCAGATTAAAATCTTCTTCCTCAATTACAACTACATTTTTATTTTGGCTACTGCCTATCACAGAAGTAATTGGATTCTCAATCTGTTTTCTTTTTTATATCCAGCGCATCCAGATAGTCTTTCTTTCTCCGCTTACCTTCATCTGCATAGAAGCTTTTACTCCGCCTCATCCCAGGCCAGTAATCTTTACCTCCGGATGACGGTATTGGTCTATATAATTCACATACTTCACGGCCTATACAGTCACCCTGCTTATAAACCATGCAAGCCCGGCAGCTCTCATCACCCATTTGTATCCCTCCGAAAGTAACTCTGTAATGACATAATAATACCACTAAAAAAAATCAATTTCCCCGAAGACAAAAAAATAAGCCAGAATACAATGTATTCTAGCTTCTTGGGTTGGGCTGTTATTAAACAGTCAGTACCTCGTAGCGGAATCGAACCGCTGATTCTGCCGTGAGAGGGCAGCGTCTTAACCGCTTGACCAACGAGGCATTTTTTATTTTTTATCACTTGCTTGTGTCGCAGCGACTTGATTATAATATTACATAACGAAACAAAATGCAAGCATTATTTTAAAAAAATTTTTAAATAAGGAGTAAATTTGGATGAAACGGAGGATTTATGCGCTTTTCACGGGGGTGATGGTGCTTTCTCTAGTGGGGTGTGGCCTGGTAAACAGGTCAGGATCATCTGAAAATGAAGGCTCTACCGGGGCTCAATCAACGGAGAAAACTGCCGCAGAAAGCGGGGATACAAATACATCTGCAGAGGACAATACTACCTCGGATACAGCATCGGGAAACGGGGATGGACAGGAAGAACAGACTGTTTTCACTCCGGGCGGACCCAGCTATAAGCTTGTCACAGACTACTATTACAGAATGTACGAAGGGGATTACGAATACGACAGTGATGGAGAATCCCTGGCCAACAGAATAATATTTAAGGGACAGTCCCAGGTTCTTCTTGTGACCGATGACTGCCGCGATGAATATCCCAAATTGTATGATACCCTGGCAACGGCAGGAAACGTGTTCACCACCAGCGCCGAAACTCAGACCGACACTCTGGCGGATTACGCCATCAACGATCTGGAGGCTTCCGTTGAGGGCGGCTATTCTTTCTACGGCCCCTATAACAGCTTTGACAGCGTATTTGTTTCCAGGGCGGACAGCAATTACCTGAGCTTTTGTGTATCCTACTCTTCTTTTACAGGCGGAGCCCATGGGATGTACGGTCTCTACGGACTTACCTATGATGTTAACACCGGCGAAGAGGTCAAGCTCTCCGACGTTATGGACATCGATGAAGACAGGCTTCACGAGATTCTCATTGAAAAGCTCAGAGCCCAGGGGGATGAAGAGGCATTCTTCGATCTTGATAACACTATTAAATGCTACAAGTATGACCCTCAGGTATCCGACACTTATGAAGAGAATGAGTACGCCTTTGACTGGTACTTAGGCCATGACGGAGTACACTTCTACTTTGGTCCCTACGAGCTTGCCTACTATGCCTACGGAGCCTGTGATGTGGTCATAGGCTACGATGAATATGAAGGTGCCGTAAACAGCAAGTACCACGCAGATCCTTCAAGAGGCTACATTGTAATGAGTGATATTCCATATGTCTATGAGGGCTGGGAAGGTAATGATGAGGAACTTCACTTTGTCTACAAGACAGATTCCGACGAATACTCTTTTCCCATGTGGTGCACCGAGCTGACTCTTAAACAGGGCGATGAATCCGCTTCCGTAGAAGAGGTTTTTGAATTTGATTATGACCTTTCTCCCAAGCAGTACAAAATAGTCACCTCCGACGGCAGGGAATATATATATGTGAAGTTCATGGAGATGGATGACTATTACACTCTGGCAGTGTTTGACATTACAGACGGCAAGATCAGCTACTGCGGAAGGCAGACCTTCCACTATGCTTACCTGGACTACGACTCCGGTGCCTCAGGTGAAATAGAGCTCATCGATCCCGACGACATGAAACTGGGCTATCTCTCAGACAGCCTCGGAACCTTTACTTATTACGGCAGCTACAGGGTCGGAAGCGACGGTCTTCCCGAATATATCGGTGATAGCTATACTATCTCCTGGTGCTCAGATAACATACAGACCACCACCAAGATGAACGTGACGACAGTAGATGAAAATGGCAACGAGACAGATCCTATGCAGATCCCCGCAGGAACGCATCTTACTCCCGTCAGGACCGACACCGAGACCTACATTGATTGCAGGCTGGATGACGGAACTCTCATAAGACTCAAGTACGATACGATGGAATATCCTGCTCAGATAGACGGCGTTGACGTCAACGAACTGTTTGAGAACCTTCAGTACGCAGGATAAGGCAAAAGAAATAAGAACGCAGGTTAGGTTATCGGCCCGGCCTGCGTTCTTTTTTATTCGATAGTATATGAGGTTTTAAAACTCTCCCTGGGGCCAAGACAGTTGATGTACTCTCTCTCCGAGAGCTCTTTATCAAAGCCCACTCTGTCGCACCTGCCCCACCAGGGCTCTATGCAGACAAAGGGTGCATCCTTCCCGTCGGGAGACCAGATTCCAAATAAAGGTGCATCAAAGCTCATGCGAAGGACCTCGCTTCCTGTAACGTCAAGGATAGCCACAGTATCTGCCTGGCGGTTCTCCAGCACAAGCGCATCCTCGTCAAAGATCTCCTTGCTAAGCTGAAGCTGTCCTGCCTCAGTGGCAACTTCGATAGTCCTGTCAGAGAGGCATCCGCTTCCGTCCATGGACACAACGTTGGATACAAGATTTCCCTCTACTGCTGCCCCGTCCTTGTAAAAGGCAAGTCTGGTCTCGGAGAGCTTACAGTTAAAGGCAGGGTGACCGCCTATTGAGAACAAAAGCTCTTTATCCGCAGGATTGTGAACCTCCCAGGAGACCACAACCGCGTCAGCCTTAAGGCGGTATCCGATCCTGAGCACGAAGTCAAAGGGATATTTGCCTCTTGTATCCTCTGAAGATGTGAGTTCAAACAAAAGCTCATCCTCCGAGGAATCCTTAAGGGTAAATTCCATATCTCTGGCAAAGCCGTGCTGGGTCATGGAATATGTCTTTCCCTCATGACGATATTCCTTGTTGTAACAGGCACCCACAAACGGAAAAAGAATCGGCGAGGTCCGTCCCCAGTACTTGGGGTCTGCCTGCCACATCAGCTCTTTCCCATGCTTCTTAAGTGATCGTAATTCTGCGCCGAGGCTTGAAACCGTTATTTCCAAGTTGCCGTTCTTAAGTGTGTGATCCATATTTCATCCTCCTGTGAAAACGCTGCTATTATCCCATTCCCTTCATAAGGTCAAAGAGACTGATCTGGTTGGAATCCGGGATATCTCCCAGAAGTCCCATATCTGCCATCTTGTCGATGACGGTCTGAGGGCACTTGGTTCTCTGACGGAAGTCATCCTTGGACAGGAAAGGACCGTCCTTGGCGGCCTCCACGATCTGGTCTGCCGCTTTTTCTCCCATTCCGTCGATACTTGTAAGGGAAGGCATGATCTTGTCCCCAATAACCTGGAAATCCCTTGATTTAGCCTTGAATATATCTATGGGCATAAATTCTATGCCTCTTTCGTACATCTCCTCTACAAGCCTCATATCGCCGTATTCGGCCTGCTGGGCATTGGTGAGCTCATCTTTTCTGTTGTTGTAATCCCTCATGATGCTCCTGAGATGATTCTTGCCCTGGCACATGTGCTCGTAGTTGAAGGCCTTGGCTCTGATACTGAACCAGGCTGCGTAAAAGGCCTGAGGCACGTAAACCTTAAAGTAAGCAATTCTCCAGGCCATCATAACGTAAGCTGCGGCATGGGCCTTGGGGAACATGTACTTGATCTTTTCGCAGGACCAGATGTACCAATCCGGAACACCGTGGTCAATCATATCTTTCTTCCAGTCGCCCCAGTTGCTCTCCTTGCCCTTGGCAACCTTACCTTTACGAACGGCCTCCATTATCTTGAAGGACTCAGACTTATCAAGACCCTTCTGGATCAGATAGATCATGATATCGTCACGACAGCAGATGCAGGTATCAATCGTAGCTGTACCCTCCTGAATAAGGGTCTGGGCATTACCCAGCCATACGTCTGTACCGTGGGACAGACCTGAAATCCTTATAAGGTGGGACAGAGATGAAGGCCCCGCATCGATAACCATCTGCATAGCAAAGTCCGTACCAAACTCAGGAAGTCCCAGGCATCCCAGCTTGGTGCCTCCGATCTGGTCAGGCTCAATATTAAGAGCGCTGGTATTCATGAACAGGCTCATTACGTTCTTGTCATCAAGAGGCACAGTCTTGGGATCAAGTCCCGTGCAGTCCTGAAGGAACCTTATCATGGTTGGATCATCGTGTCCCAGAATATCAAGCTTTAGCAGGTTATGGTCGATGGAGTGATAATCGTAATGAGTTGTTATGGTGGCTGTCGTCATATCGTTGGCGGGATGCTGCACAGGGCAGAAAGAATTGATATCCTCTCCCACAGGCAGAACTATGATACCGCCGGGATGCTGACCGGTTCCTCGTCTTATGCCGGTACAGCCCTTAACAATTCGGTTTATCTCACTTTTTCTTTTGCTGACTCCGATTCCGTCGTAGTACTTCTTGACAAAACCATAGGCTGTCTTATCCGCAAGAGCCGCAATGGTGCCCGCACGGAAGGTCTGGCCGTAGCCGAAGATAACCTCCGTGTACTTGTGGGCCTTGGACTGGTATTCTCCGGAGAAGTTAAGGTCTATATCAGGCTCCTTATCTCCCTTGAATCCCAGGAAGGTCTCAAATGGGATGTCAAAGCCGTCCTTGTTCATATAGGTGCCGCACTTGGGGCAGCGCTTATCGGGCATGTCACAGCCGGAATTTCCGCCAAAGGCAACAACCTCAGGCGAATCAAAGTCACTGTACTTGCACTTGGGGCACACATAATGAGGGCTCAGGGAATTAACCTCCGTGATACCTGAAGTAAAGGCCACGAAGGAGGATCCTACAGATCCTCTGGAGCCTACCAGATATCCGTCCTCATTGGACTTCCAAACCAGCTTCTGGGCAATGATATACATAACGGCGAAACCGTTCTTGATAATGGAGTTAAGCTCTCTCTCAAGACGCTCCCGAACGATCTCGGGAAGCTCATCGCCGTAGATCTCATGGGCCTTGTCATAGCAGATCTTGGTCAGGATCTCATCACTGTTCTCAATGACAGGCGCGCACTTATCAGGTCTGACAGGAGAAATGCTGTCGCACATATCCAGAATCTTTCTGGTGTTGTCGATTACTATCTCTCTGGCCTTCTCGCCTCCGAGGTAGTCAAACTCATCCAGCATCTCATCGGTAGTCCTCAGGAAAAGAGGCGCCGGCTCCTCGTCATTCATTCCCTTACCCGCCATGATGATGGTCCTGTAGATCTCATCCTCGGGGTTCAGGAAATGGGCATCGCAGGTGGCGACAACAGGCTTGTTAAACTGCTCTCCCAGCCTTACGATTTCCTTATTTATCTCGCGAATATCATCATCGCTGTTAATATCCTCATATCTCTCGGATTCCACCATAAAGTGGTTGTTTCCGATGGGCTGGATCTCCAGATAGTCATAGAAGCTCACAAGCCTTGCTATCTCTTCCGGAGGCCTTCCCTCCACCACCGCACCGTAAAGCTCGCCGGCGCAGCAGGCGCTTCCGATAATGAGCCCCTCTCTGTACTTGAGCAGCTCACTCTTGGGGATCAGCGGGAATCTCCTGAAATAGTCCACGTGGGACTCGCTGACAAGCCTGTAGAGATTAACCCTTCCAAGAGTGTTCTTGGCCAGAATGATACAGTGGTTGGGACGCAGGTGCCTTATCATGTCAGGGGTGGGCTTACCCAGAACATTCACCTCGGTGAGGTTGGTTGCCCCCTGCTCCTTGAGCATAGGCAGAAACTTGTTGAATATAAGAGCGGTACATTCCGCATCGTCAACGGCTCTGTGGTGATGGCCCAGGACTATGTTAAGGGTCTTGGCTACGGCATCCAGTGTATGCTTGGCCTGCAGCGGGAAGAAATACCTGGCAAGCCACAGTGTATCCACCGTGGTGTAGTCCACATCGATGCCAAGCTCCTTGCAGTTCTGATTGATAAAGCTTATATCAAAGGCAACGTTATGTCCTACCAGCACCGCATCCTTGCAGAACTCCACAAACTTAGGAACAATTACATCCCTGGTGGGCGCGCCGATGACCATCTCATCATTGATGCTGGTGAGTTTCTCAATCCTATAGGGGATGGGAACCTCAGGGTTGATAAATTCCGAGAATCTGTCGATGATCTCACCGTTCTTGATCTTGACGGCGCCAATCTCGATAATCTTATTCTTAATGGGCGAAAAGCCCGTTGTCTCAATATCAAATACCACAAAGGTGGTGTCATCCAGAGGCTGGCTCTTATCGTTTACCACAATCTCCTTGAGGTCATCTACCACATAGGCCTCAACGCCCAGCACCAGCTTAAAGAAATCCTGTCTCTCAAGGGGCGGCTCTCCCGCTTCTTTTCTGCGACCCTTCTCAGCTTTGAACAGATCCTCCCACTCATGGTTTGCTTCCGTGAGGGCCTGGACCACGCCGTGGTCTGTGATGGCAATTCCCGGCATGCCCCACTTGTAGGCCTGCTTAACGATGTCCCTTACTTCAGAGACGCCGTCCATGTCACTCATCTTGGTATGACAATGGAGCTCAACACGCTTAACCTCTGCCCTGTCCTCTCTCTTGGTGGTGAAATCGGGAATCTTCTTAACTCCCGTCACAGACTGAATGGACAGCTCATGGTCAAACCTGTCGATAGCTGCTATACCCTTGATCTTAACGAAGGCACCGATCTTGATGCTCTTGGTGATCTCAGGCACATCCTCTGTATTTACAAACATCTTGACCGCGATGGAATCAGTAAAATCCGTCACCGCAAAGATCAGAATAGTCTTCTCGTTTCTGATGTCTCTTGTCTCAAACTCAGTGATCTGGCCGTGGATAACGACTTCGCCCAGCTCGCCCATAAGGTCGCAGAGCTTCATTGCTTCCTCATCGAAATCCCTTCCGTAGAGAACATCAGGATTATCCGACCTCTTGTAGCCTCCTCCGAAATCGGATCTCTTACCGGACCACTTTCCCTTGGCAAAAGAACCTTTGGCAGGTTTATCTTCACCGGCAGCGGGAGCCTCCTTGGCAGGCGCCTTGGGCGCTTCCGCCTTCTGCGCAGCCTTCTCGGCAGCCTTTTGCTGTTTCTGCTCTTTCTTTTCCTCAGAGAGCTGCTCGGCAGCCTCCAGCTTTTTAGCCATAGTGGCAGACTCTGCCGAATAGTCGGGCTCCTTGTTCTCCTTCTCTACCTCAATGAACTCAGGGGCAAACTCCACCGAGAGACCGCACCTCTCATTGAAGATCTTGTGGAGGACCCTTATAAGGTCCGGTGCCTTCTTGCGGCCTACCACGCTGTTCTCAAGCTGCATTACCACTCTGTCGTCTTCAGGGTACAAAAAAGAAGCCGAGCGAAAAAGACTATACTCCATATGGTCATAGTCTCTAAGCTCAAGCTCTATGCTATCTCTGTACAGATCCAGTAAGTTCTTGGGTGTGTATTGGGCCGAAAGGCTGAATTTCTCGTAGATCTTGATTGTAATATCCTGATTGCCAAAGAGCTGCTTCTTGATGTTCTTCTCAGTCTTTACGATGCTGTTCTTCTCAATCAGCTTGTTACTTGATATATATACACGAATAAAATCCTGCTTGCGGGTGGTGGACACCTTCTCAACTGTGGTCTGCTCCATGATCTCATGGGTTGCAGAATCCAGTGTCAATGCAGGAAAAACGTCAAAAAATGGTTTCCCCATAAAACTCTTCCCTCAAAACTTTTTGGTGATTAGCGAGGCCATGAGTCTAACTCAGCCTTAAGTGTAGCCAGAAGTTCTTTTTCCGGAACCTTTTTAATAATCTCGCCGTGCTTGATAAGAAGGCCTTCGCCGTCTCCTCCGGCAATTCCTATATCTGCCTCTCTTGCTTCGCCGGGGCCGTTTACGGCGCAGCCCATAACGGCAACCTTGATGTTGAGGTCATATCCCTGAACCATTGTCTCAACCTGATTGGCAAGGCCGATGAGATCGATCTTGGTCCTTCCGCAGGTAGGGCATGAAACAACTTCTATGCCGCCCTGCCTTATTCCCAGGGTCCTGAGGATAGTCTTGGCTGACTTTATCTCCTCCACAGGGTCTCCGGAAAGGGATACACGTATGGTATCGCCAATGCCCTGGCTTAAGATGATTCCAAGGCCGATGGCTGACTTAATGTTTCCGCTGTATACAGTTCCGGCTTCGGTTATGCCCACGTGAAGCGGGTATCTGCACTCCTTGGCCAGAAGTTCATGAGCCTTGACGCAGAGCATAACATTGGAGGATTTGATGCTGACAACCATATTGTCATAGCCAAGATCCTCAATGATGCCAACCTTATCAAGGGCGCTCTCCACAAGTCCCTCAGCTGTCACGCCGTGATATTTCTCCACCAGCTCTTTTTCCAGGGATCCACTGTTAACGCCCACTCTGATGGGAATATTGCGCTCCTTGGCACAGGAAACAACTGCCGCTATCCTGTCTCTGGAGCCGATGTTGCCGGGATTGATCCTGATCTTGTCAGCGCCGTTCTCTATGGCTGCAATGGCCATCTTGTAATCAAAATGGATATCAGCCACGATGGGGATGTTGATCTGCTTTTTGATCTCGCCAAGAGCCTTGGCCGCCTCAAGTGTGGGAACGGTGCTCCTGATGATGTCACATCCCGCCTCTTCAAGGCGCTTTATCTGGGCAACGGTAGCCGCCACATCCTCAGTCCTGGTATTGGTCATGGACTGAATGAGAATGGGATTGCCTCCGCCTATCACTCTGTCACCTATATGAACAACTCTGGTGTTATCTCTGTAACTCATATTTATCCTTTCGTAAAACAGCTATTGCATGAATCATTTTGATTCAACTCTTCTGCGCGTATAATCAGTTCATCACCAATCTGTAGTTTGAAGACCTTCCACTTATTTTGGAATAAGCTTTACCTTGTAAACTTAGTAATGTCGTTAAAGAGCACAAATACCATGAGTCCCAAAAGTGCCACCATTCCAACCATGTGGACGAAGCCTTCCTTCTCCGGAGGAACAGGCTTACCCACAATAACCTCAATGAACTGGAATATCAGCCTTCCGCCATCAAGAGCAGGAAGCGGTAACAGATTCATGATTCCAAGGTTAACTGACAGCAGTACCGTAAGCGACATCATAGTAAGTATGACTGAACTGATTCCGTAGGGCTTAACCTCGTTGTAGGTATCGTCAACTATCTTGACCATTCCAACAGGTCCCGATACGTCATCCTTGGAAAGCTTGCCCTTTACGAGAAGCGCAAGACTTCTGTAAGTGTTCTTAAAGTCAAATCTCACTTCATACCAGGCGTACTTAAGAGCCTGAGCGCCCTTGATCTCGCCAAATTCTCCAAGATAAACTCCCATGTAGTAGCGCTTATCTTCTTCACTGTACTTAGGAACAAGAGTGGTCTCATGGACCTCGCCCTCACGCTCATATACGATATCCATGGGGCTGCCTTCGGCGAACTGGGAAATAAGGGTAACCTCTCCTGCCATGTAAACCTTCTCGCCATCCACACTGATGATCTTATCCCCGGGCAAAAGACCTGCTTCCGCTGCGGCAGATTCCTCTGTCATCTTGTTGATAACGGGGAAGTTCCAGGCTGAGAAGCTCACAAGGATAACTGCCAGAAGATATGCGATTATAAAGTTTGCGAAGGGGCCCGCAAACAGTGTTGCTATCCTCCTCCAAACCGGAGCATTCAAAAATGAGTGTTCATCGTAGCCCTCTTTTTCTTCCGCAATCGGGTCCATGCCGTCAAAGACACAGGCGCCGCCTATGGGAAGCAGCTTGATGCTGTAGAGGGTCTCTCCCTTTTTCTTCTTCCAGATGGTTGGGCCCATTCCGACAAAGAACTCATTGACTCTGATGCCTCCGGACTTGGCCACAATAAAATGGCCAAACTCATGGGAGGTGACCAGCACCCCGAAAATTATGAAAAAGATAATAATACTGATAACCATAAATAACTTCCTTACTAATCAAATCAGATGTGATACTTGTCGGACAGGAATCTGTAGGTCTCGGATTCCGCCTCAAGAATAGCTTTAACGTCAGGATTGTCTATCCTGTGGTGATGCTCCATTGCTTCCTGAATCATATCATATATCTCAAGATAGCGTATGTCACCCTTAAGGAATCTCTTGACCGCCATCTCATTGGCTGCGTTAAATACGGTGGGCATACTGCCACCGGCCCTTGCCGCGTCAAAAGCAAGCTGAAGGCCTCTGAAGGTATCTGTGTCGGGCTTTTCAAAGGTCAGGCTGTGAAGCTCAAAGAGATCAAGTCTCTTCTCTGCCATGGGCCTCCTGTCCGGGTAAAACAGAGCATACTGGATGGGAAGCTTCATATCCGGAACGCCCAGCTGAGCCATTACCGCACCGTCCACAAACTGAACGGCACTGTGAACAATACTCTGAGGGTGAACAACCACCTGAATCCTGTCAAGGTCAACGTCAAAGAGCCATCTGGCTTCCATGACCTCAAGCCCCTTGTTTACAAGGGATGAGGAATCTATGGTAACCTTGGGACCCATATCCCAGTTGGGATGCTTAAGGGCATCCGCAGCCGTCATGTTCTCAAGTTCTTCCCTCTTCTTGCCTCTAAAGGGTCCGCCGCTGGCTGTAAGAAGGATCTTTTCAATCTTGTCCTTGGGCTCACCGTTAAGGGACTGGAAGATAGCACTGTGCTCCGAATCCACAGGAAGTATGGACACGCCCTTCTGCCTGGCCAGAGGCATTATGATATGACCCGCACATACAAGGGTCTCCTTGTTGGCAAGAGCTATGTCCTTGCCTGCCTCAATGGCTGCGATGGTGGGCTGGATACCTATCATTCCCACAACAGCAGTAAGAACAGTGTCAGCCTCGGGAACGGCCACCAGTTCAAGAAGACCCTCCATTCCCGTAAGGACCTTTAAGCCCAGATCCGATATTCTCTCCTGCAGCTCTTTGGCCGCGTCCTCACGAAACATGCAGACATATTTAGGTTTAAACTCCCTGACCTGTTTCTCAACATCGTCTACTCTGGAATTGGCTGCAAGAGCCACAATCTCAAGCTCTACGGGATTATTTCTGACCACATCCAGAGTCTGGGTTCCGATGGAACCTGTGGAACCAAGTAAGACTATCTTACGCATAAATTCACCTCGTTAATACATATCTATCCCGCCGCAGGGGCGGGCTTTTTTAAAGCAACACCCAGGCAAAAACACATTCGGCCTAAACTGTGTCCCTTGCCTGGGCACCCTAAGAATTCAACTCTATTATTTTATTAATGGGACCAAAACCGCTGCAAGGAAATAAATGCAGGGGGTCACAAAGATCACGCTGTCAAATCTGTCCATGATACCGCCGTGTCCGGGAATGATATTGCCATAATCCTTGATGTTGTGATCACGCTTGATTCCGGAGGCCAGCAGATCTCCCAACTGGGAAATGATACTTCCTACGAAGGTGATGACCATGAGCACAAATATTACTTCCACATGATCTGTCACGTTCTTGTAAAGAATATATCCGATGACAGCTCCCACAAGAACGGAACCCAGGACGCCGCCAATTGCGCCTTCCACGGTCTTCTTGGGGGACAGCACGGGAACCAGCTTGTGTTTGCCGAAGGCTCTTCCCGCAAAGTACGCACAGGTATCACAAACCCATGCAATAAAGGGAATGAACGCAAAGTAAATTCCCAAAGGTCTCTCTCTTAATAGATAAACAAACGAAATATTCACCGGTGCATAAATAAAGCAAAAGAAACTAGATATAGCCTGGGTGGCCTTAAACCTGGGGAAATTCAAAACGTAGCACACCATTATGAGGAAGAAGGCAAACATCAGAGAAAAGATGTAATACCTGTAGTCCCTGGCAATGATCATCTGCCCGTAGTGCAAAAGAATTGAAATATATCCGCACGTCTCAAGTGCATTTACTGTCTTGCCCTCCTGATGAACTCCCGTCGCTCTCATAAGCTCAAAGAATGCCACCAGTGATACCAAAAGGAGCGCCGCTGCAAGGACATATCCTCCGGGGATCAAAACCCCAAACAGCACAGCTCCGATAACTATTCCGCTAATAACTCTTGTCTTCAAGTTCAACTACCTGCTTTATTTTTTTAATCCGCCAAATTTGCGGGTACGGCCGGAATAGGCCTCCACTGCCTTCTCCAGCTCTGCCTTGTCAAAGTCGGGCCAGGCCACCGGCGTAAAGTAAAACTCAGTATAGGCACACTGCCACAGAAGATAGTTGGAAATCCTCTGCTCATTGCAGGTTCTGATAAGAAGATCGGGATCGGGAAGATAATCGGTATCCAGATTCTCACCGATGATCTTCTCGGTGATATCCTCCGGAGCCAGCTCTCCCGCAGCAACCCTGGCTGCCACCTTGCGGACCGCTCTTGTGATCTCATCTCTGCTGCCGTAGTTAATGGCAATGGTAAAGGTGAGTCCGGTGTTGCCTGCCGTGGTCTCCTCCAGCTCCCTGATCGCCTCCTGAATGTCCGGTGAGAGTTTGGAGCGCTCTCCGATAACGCGGCAGCGCACGTTGTTCTTCATGGACTTCTTGATACTGGTTTTCAGGTAATTACGCAAAATCGTCATGAGGGCAGAAACCTCTGCCTCAGGACGACTCCAGTTCTCAGTTGAGAAAGCATAAACCGTGAGATACTTGATCCCCATATCACGGGCATCAACAAGAATATCTTCAACAGCCTTTGCGCCCTGCATATGTCCGTAGTTTCTGGGCATGCCCTTTTCCTTGGCCCATCTTCCGTTACCATCAAGTATGATGGCCACATGTGCAGGAATATTAGTATTATTATCCATAATTATACCGTCATTACTTCTTTGCTCTTCTCTTCAACAGCGCCATCAATATCCTTGATGAACTTGTCTGTTATCTTCTGAAGCTCTTCGTTAAGATCCTCAATCTCATCCTCTGAAACATCGGTTCCCTTAAGCTTCTTGAGAGCGTCATTTCCATCACGTCTTACGTTTCTGACAGCAACCTTGGCATCCTCACCCTTCTTGCGGATGTCCTTGCTGAGCTGTTTTCTGCGCTCCTCTGTGAGCTCAGGGAAAACAAGTCTGATAACGGCGCCGTCGTTGCTGGGAGTGATACCCAGGTCGGAAGCCATGATAGCTTTCTCGATATCCTTGATAAGTGTCTTGTCCCAGGGTGCGATCTGAATGATGCGTGCCTCGGGAACGGATACGTTACCTACCTGCTGAACAGGTGTAGGTGTTCCGTAATAATCCACCTTTATCTTGTCTAAAACGTGAGGGTTAGCTCTTCCCGCACGGATAGATGCCAGATCATCCTTGAGAAAGTCGAAGGATTTCTGCATCTTGTCGTTGTACTCTTTAAGTCTTTCGTTCATACCCATACCCTCCTGAGTTTAGTCTGTAGTTACGGTTGTACCGTTGAAGTTGCCGCTTGCAGCCTTAACGATACTGTTCTCTTCCTGAAGTGCAAATACACGCATCGGCACCTTGTTGTCTCTTGCAAGGATGGAAGCTGTCATATCTACAACCTGCAGGTTCTGCGCGATAACATCGCTGATGGAAATAGAATCGTAGCGCTTTGCGTCGGGATTCTTGGCGGGATCGCTGTCATATACACCATCCACAGCCTTGGCCAGCAGAAGGTAATCTGCCTCAACCTCGATAGCCCTCAGCACAACACCTGTATCTGTTGAGAAATAAGGATGTCCTGTGCCTCCTGCAAAGAAAACTACCATATTCTTGTCGAAATACTTATTAGCTCTGTCCTTGGAGAAGAGCTTTGTAAATGAACCGCACTCGAATGGAGTGAGTATGTTGGTCATCATGCCTTCGCTTCTGAAGATCTCGGATACATAAATGCAGTTCATTATAGTAGCAAGCATACCGATCTGATCGGCCTTAACGCGGTCGATGTTCTCGCTGGTACGTCCTCTCCAGAAATTGCCGCCGCCGATAACTATACCCACCTGGGTTCCGCCATCCACCAGCTGCTTGACCTGAAGGGCTACTCTCCTGACGGTCTCCTCATCAAATCCGGTTTTCTTGTCACCCGCAAGGGCTTCACCGCTGAGCTTTAATAATATTCTCATATCGTCTCCATATTCAGATTAGTTATATTATCTGTTCTTAAGGCCCTCAAAGAACTCAGAAGGATTAACATCTGCATAAGCCTGTGAACACATACCTTCGATAACGGCACCGTTGTTGATCTGTACTGACTGGGACTTAATGTTGCCCATTACGATAGCAGTTGTGTCAAGTACAACAGGTCCGTGTACGTCGATGTCGCCCTTTACAGCGCCTGCGATAACTGCGCTTGAACCGAAGATATTACCTACGATTACAGTGCTCTGGCCAACCTTGATGCTGCCCTTACTTCTAACCTCACCTGTGATCCTTGCTGACTCTGCATAGATCTCAGCTGCGTCTGAATCGCCTGTGATCTCGCCTGTTACATTGAGCTTGCCAAGGCACTTGATGTTACCTGTGATCTTACCGATAAGCTCCAGTGATCCTGTAGTCTGGACGTCCCCCTTTAATACCATACCCTCGGTAATGCTGGCTACTTCATCTGTAGGTGTCTGCTGTTCAAAATCCATAATATCAAATCCCCCATTTTTAGTAATCTGTTCTGTTTCTGCATTCTTATCAGCCACATATTTGTCGATATGTGCCGGATTGATAGCTTCAAGAGCATTCTTGGGCTCTTCTACGATAGTCTCTATCTCAGCCTCTGTCTGCTCCTCTATCCTGGTCTCAAGCTCATCTGCAGGCTCTTCTGCCACAGGCTCCTCCTCAGGCTCCTCCTGGGGTTCCTGGACCTCTTCAGCCTCCTGAACCTGCTCCTGTGTCTGGGCCGCGCTGTCAGCTTCATCCAGCTTGATGTCGTCAAGGCGCTCCAACATACTGCCAAGATCTACCGGCTTGGTATCCTTCTCGGCACTCGCCTTTTCATTATCAAGACCTTCTGTCATCTCAGGCTTCTCCTCAGGCATCAGTGTGTTAACGGCCTGAGAAAGATCGCTTTTCAGCTCAGAAAAAAATCCCATCTTGATCTCCTCCATTCAATGTTCTTAATTATTGTTGATATGTTGAACCGGTAACGTATTGTCAGTTATCGGAACTATCACTGTGTCATCCATGGCCTGTATCGCTTCGATGATCTCGGGAAGCGCCTCCACGGTGCTCTTCTTGTCAGCCGCATCATGCATAAGTACGATGCAGTGTTTGAACTTGGGAACATTGCCAACTATGTTGTTGTAGATAGTGTCCTTGTTGGCTCCTGTCCTGTCGTCTCCCGCTGAGACGTTCCAGTCAAAGTAGGTGACCTCCGCAGTATCCAGATAATCTATGAGCTCCCGGATATCGACCTTGCTCACATCGTTGGATGAGCCCCCCGGGAATCTGAAGTACTTGGGCCACACACCGGTGGTCTCGTACAGGAATACCCTGAGCTTCTCCATATCTGCCTTAAAAGCATCCGCGGAAGAATATATATCGCTGTATTTGTGGCTGTAGGAATGCATACCCAGCGTATGTCCCTCGTCCACTATTCTCTTGTAAACATCAGTATATCTGGCGTCGGGCTTGCCACAAACAAAGAAGGTTGCCTTGACGTCATACTCGGCCAGTATATCCAGTATCTCGTTGGTCGAAGTACTGGGGCCGTCATCAAAGGTCAGGTATACATACCTGGTGCCCTCTATATCCTCCGGATTCTGTGCTCCGCTCACATCGATGGTGGCATAATCAACGTCCATCTCCTCAGCCCCGGAACTCTCCTCCGATGCAACCTCGCCTGTCTCGTCAAAAGACATGTCGACTGCCTCATCGCTTCCGGCATCCGATAGGATCTCCATCTCAGTGCCATACTTGTCTCTATACCATTGAAGGTCTGCCACAGCCTGTTTGTAATCTCCGTTTAATCTGTCATATCTGACAGCCAGAATAACACAGATACACGTAGGAATAAGGCAGGCAGCCGCCACTGTTATCAATATGAGTCTGCGCAGATGCCGGATACGCTTGCTGTACTGCTTGCGCTCTTTATTACCTGAACCTTGCGAATCCATTATCTGTAAAAACCACTTTCATTATTTGTATATGCACAGAGTATAGTATAGCACAGTTTCATCAACTCAAAAAGGTGTTTTTGGCATACTTGGCACGGTAACGGCGATTTCCTTATGCCGCCTCGAACCCATAAAAATACCCCGGACAGCTCAAGTGCCGCCGGGGTACTGATGCCTTATTTTATTCATTCAACGGATGTGTAGGTCATAAGATAATCGTCATAGGCTCCTGCCGCTGTTCCCATCACCTGGAAATTGGTGCTGCCGCCGTAGAAGGTGCAGCCCACATCGGCGATGTTCACTGTGTCAAAGGCCACTGCCTTGCCGTTTTTCATAAACACGGTCCTGACACCCACGCCCTCAATATCCCTGGCTGAATAGTTGGTGGCTGAAACCTTAAGAGATGACCCTCTGTTGTCGGCGCTGACTGCTACCTCGTTGTAGGAGCATCTGTCAGTGGGATGATAGTTGAACTCGTAGTCGTAGCTCTTGGCTCCCTGGATCCTCTCGTTGTTGAACTGACCGTAGAGGATAAACTGCTGACCTGCCTTGACGGCATCGGAGTAATCATTGACCTTGTAGAGTGTCTCGCCTCCGGCGTTCTTGGCAAAGAAGTCTGCGCTTATGGCGATGTCCTCGCCTGTGTCGTTTTTGGCTACAATAACGTAATATGTGCACCAGTGCATTCCATCAGCAATGATGTACTCATTTTCTATAGTTATACCACTTGCAGGTTCAGTGGCTGCGTATGCAATTTCAGCGGAATTATTGATCGAACCCGAAAACAGAAAAATAAGAACTGCCCCAATTGTGATGATAGTAGAAAAGAATCTCTTCATACCTGTTTCCCCCGATCCTGGAATTATTTTTGAAACACCCGGGAGGATGTTACATAATCCATTATCAAGCAAAACAATCTGCACTTCCATAGGTCGGAGCCAGTTTTAATCCTCTTTTAAGTAAGTTCATTTTCTGTTTATAAACTACCTGTATGCCACCCTGTATCCGCCAAAATCCTCGACGGTGTAAAGCCCCGTCTGCTCTACTTTTTCCACCTCACTGCTGGCAAGAATGTAGACGGTCTGAGCATTCTCATCACTGAGCATATCCTCAGGCAGCTCAAATACAAAGTTTCCAAAACTCCTGGCTATTCTAAACTCGGCAGTATCGTCCTTGTAGACCACCGTGGTGTAGAATAAGCCCGGATCATAGTCGTTAAAGTACAGTGCGGACATGAAAGGTGCAGATAATCCCTCGTATGTGGAGCATATCTGCCTGTCATCCCCTGCTATTTCGTAGGCTCTCTTCACAGCATCCCCGTAACCCGGCATAAATATGCTGGTTGCCCACCTGTTGTAGTCCGTAAAGTAGTCCCTGGCAAAAGAAATCCCGCCGATAATACACAGACAGGCAAAAGCCACCAGCAGAACCTTGCAACGCTCAACCAAAAAGGCGCCGCCCCGGACCATAAAGTAGATGCAAGGGATAAAGAGGGTCACAAACCTCTGGATATCCGGAAGTATCAGCACTCCCAGGATCACCGATGCAATGGTCATAAAGACAAATGCGGCGTTTGCGATATCTCTTTTGCCAAAAAGGCTTCTGATGCTGATGACAAAGCCTATAAGGGTTATGGGGAAAGTGAACGTAAACAAAGTCCCGTAGCCCGGGTAATAGTGGGCCAGGGTAAATCCCGAATCTCCCACAGACACTGCCTTTAAGAGCATCCTAAGGTTGTGAAGTGCCTTGGCCGAAAATGATGAATCCAGAGCGATGAAGGCCTCTCCCGTCCTTGCTGAAGTGAATCTGTTTACGGAAAATACAGGCGTCAGGATCTCATCAAAGCCCAGGTAATTCACGCCGTAGAAGACCAGAAGCGGCGCAAAGACCACCATAAAGGAAAGCCCCGAAAGAAGGAGCTGGCTCACCTTAAGGTCCCCTGTCCTTATGAGGTATCCGCACATCAGCACGAGAAATACCGGCACTACAATGGTTGCGGCGCCGTAGCTGTACATGCTAAGGCCCCAGAATGCTGCCGAGAGGCAGTAAAGGCCGGTACTCTTCTTGTCAGCTGCCAGCAAGATCAGATACAGAGGCAGCATCATGCTAAAGGGCATAATGTTGCTGTCAAGGCTCCACCTGGACAGGATCACGTGCCAGGGGCATATGGCCAGAAAGCCCGCTCCCAGAAGGGACAGCTCATATTTAAATTCATGGTCCTTAAAGCCGAGCTTAAGGACAAGATAAAACAGCGCCACTGTGGCAATTCCCAGAATAGCCGGGATAAGGCGCAGCTTGAAAACCCCCGTTCCAAAAAGCGAGATTGAGAGGGCATTTAAATAAATCAGCAGCGGACTTCCTCCCCCGCAGCCCCAGGTTATGGGGTACACAGGCCAGGGAAATCCGTTTCTGTCGATCCCGTAGGTTGCCAGGCAGTAGGCATCGTAGCCTATGGAGGCTTCATCCTGCTGAAGACCCAAAGGCACCTGCCCCAGGTTGTACAGTCTCAGCACCGCAGCTATTACCATCACCAGGACAAAAGAAATCCTGCCTGCCCGGGCAGACATGGGATTAGCCAGGGTCTCATCTCCCTTAAGATAAATAATAACGGCCGCCGCACCCATAAGGATGCAGGCAGCCGTGGCTATATAGTTGTAATAATCAATAATTCTCATGTAATGACTTCCCCAAATTCAAAACACAGACGCTCAGATACACGTTTTATCTTGCGTACATGGCAGCGCCCCAATCGCTGATGCCCATGATCGAAGCTGCAGAGTTAATATACTGCTGAGCATTGGCGCCATTCATGTTCTTGTAATAATCAAAGGCCAGTTTGTGGGAACCATCCTGTCTGGTAAGTCCCACGGAAAGGCCCTGTCTTACTTCTACAGGATAATCCGTCTGTCTGTTAAAAGCAATCAGTTTGATGTACTGATTGGTGACGCAGCGCTGATAAGCATAGACAATGGCTGCTGCCTGGGCTTCCTCGCCCTGAGTTGAGGAATAGCCAACCTCTGTAAGGAGGACAGGTCGCACTCCGCCGCCCCTGTTGCGGAACGCAGGCTGGCACAAGAAGTCTGTAAGAACCTCTATGTTCTCCATGGCAAGATAAGGCGTATTGGCATCGTGTCTGACCATGGATGCGTTCTTGGGATTCCAGAAGGTCGTCCAGTTCATGGGATAGTTATAGGGATGAGAAGCAAGTGCCCAGTCAATATTTCCCTGAGCTACGATGCAGGCGTTAAAGGCCTCCAGCATGCTTCTGGCAGAATAATATCCTGCGTTGTGGATATGGGTCCAGTTCTGATCAAGGCTGATGCAGACATAGGCATTGGCATTTCTGCTCTTGATGGCATTGTAGCAGACTCTCACAGAATCAGCGTAGAGCTGAGCATAAGTCATTTCATCCGCAACACCTGAATAGTTCCAGGCATTCTTGGCATTGACCTCGTTGGCGATAACCCAGTTATCTACCTGGCCAAAGCCGTTCTGACCGTTGTATCTCCAGGCCAGGAAGGAGCACACTGCCTCAAGGTATTCAAGGCCGCTGTCCTCTGAAGTGTTCATGAGGTAGTAGCTGCATCTTCCGATGCCGCCCCTTGCCGTAGGTGAGATCATGAACTCTTCACCGGCAGAATAGGGATTAAGTAATACCATGGTCATGCCCATTCCCTGTCCGGTGCTGGTGCGAACGCAGTGATCGTACTGGCTCATGTATGAAGAATCAAAATAATAGGTCTTACCGTTGTAGCCGTATTCAATACCTCTGTTGCCGCCGATGACATCAGTAATATTGATGTTGTAGGCGCCCTGCTGAACTCCGAGATTAACAGACTCTGTGTTGCCGTTACCGATCTTGGCTCCGTCAAGGATAAGGCCCTTCTTGCCGTTGTTCTTTCTGGCAGGTGAAGAGCTTGCAAGAGCCTCGGGATTGGTAATGTACTTGGCTCCTGCCACGGAGACAAAGTTGCCTCCCTGCTTAACAGCCACCTGGAACTTGTCATACAGATGACAGGATGTGGTCTGATAACCCAAAGGCACAGAAAATACAGCACTTGCCGAAACAGGAAGTGATGCTAAAGGAGCACCTGCAGGCGCTCCCTGATATGGTTTTTCTGCAAACAGGTAATAGTTTCCGTCGTCACTTGACGGAAGATCGGAAGCTGATACATTTACTACTACGTCAGCTCCGGAAATAGATACAGAATTGATGGTGACAGCGCCCAGACCATCTGCCTGAGTTCTCACCGGCTTCAGAGAAAAGACACTCACAAAAACGGCAGCTGTAACAACTGCCAAAGAAAGTGCTGAAAAGATTTTCTTTGTCATACTACCCCTCCATAAGAAAGCTTAATATCATAATAATAAGCTATTACCCAAGGGGAAGGCAAGAAAATCTGTACTTAGCAATAAAAAGGGGATGCCACTTTAGATTTAATCATCTAAAGCGACATCCCAAAAATATTAGTGTTAAGGAATTGTAACTATGCAGGTTGCAATCTTACCGGAATCGGAGGTTGTCATTGTGATAACCGCGGTTCCGGAATGCTTGGCGGTGATGACGCCGGAAGCATTGACTGTGGCCACATAGGAGTTATTGCTGCGATAAGTAACAGTTTTATCGGCAGCTGTGGCTGTGATCTGCGGAACGATCTTGACTGTCTTACCTATAGGAAGTCCGTTCACAGTAATAGACTTACTTGCAGTGTCGTAGGCAGGACTTACTGTAATATTCTTCTGAAGAGCTGCTGCCACTGATTTCTTAGTGATCATGAGCTTAACATCTTCTTCCTTGACCGAACCAAGGATGGTCAACTGACAGGAAACGCTCGTCTTGCTGCCGTCAATTGCAGTTCCCTTGATAGTTACTGCCTTCTTGGTCTGCTTAAGAGCCTTGAATATTAGCTTCTGTCCCTTTACGGTACTTGCAGTTGTTCCCCATACAGGTGTCTTGCCAGGTTCATAGGCAGCAAGTGCCACCGCGCTCTCATCCGATACAGTCCAGTTAATTGTTCCCTCAGGATCTTCCGGATCAAAAGCGTTAACCGGTGTCACAGTACTTACCCACAGATATCCGGTCTTGCCTTCGCCGATGCTCCTCTTGGTCTGGCTGATGGCGAGTTTAGTAACAGGCACATAGGTGACAATCTGAACAGATGCCTTGGCAGGGGTGCCGGAAGCCGGTGTCTCCTTGGAGGTTGCAGTAATCTCTACCCTACCACAGGAACCAGCCTTTACAACGCCCTTGTTGGTTATAGTTGCTATAGTTGAAAGCTTATCATCTGCAACAGGCTTATTGTCTGCATCCCAAGCCTTGGTAATCTCCCAGGTAACTGCCGCATTGGCAGGCTTAGCCTTGGCATTTTCGGATGTGTCACAGGTTACAACACTCTTAAGGGTCGTGGTCTTGCCCACAATAAGTCTCTTCTGAGCCTCTGTCTGAGTGATGGCAACACCGTTCTCCTTTACAGGGTTACCCACGGTAATCGTGCACTTTGCAGATTTCTTACTTCCGTCTGTTGCAGTTACAGTTATGGTTACAGGTTTATTGTTGGCGGGAACCGCATTAACTATCACCTGCGCCGTAGCGCCATCTCCGTTAACCTGTACACTTGCAGGATCTGAACTTATCCACTCAACATCTGAATTATCAACCGAATAAGGTGCCACGGTGGCATTGAGCTTGTAGACGCTTCCCACACCTGCTGAAATCTTGGTGGAGCTAAGAGTTATCTTACTTACCTTAACCTGCTTTACAACAGTGACAACACACTGTGCAGTCTTGACTGTCGGCTTGCTTTCATTGCCGCTATCGCTCTTAGCTGTAACCTTAATTGTAGCTGTAGCCTTGGTCTTACCTTCAGGGAGCTTGCCTATTGTGAATTTTCCGGTTTCATCAACCTTAATGATTTGTTCGCCGTCCTGTCCAAGGTCAGACTTAACTACTTCCCATTCAAGAGTATCTTTAGTCAAAACAGCATTCGTTCCATCGTGCCAGGTTGCCTGATCCGAAGTTACCGTAGCTGACAGCTGATAAGAACCTTTTATCTCAGAAACAGTAACCTTGGTCTCGCTGATAGTCAGCTTAGTCATAGGAACAAAAATACGCACTTCATATTCCTGACTACTTATACCGCTCTCGGTATGAACTGCACTGACTTTAACAGTACCTGCTGAGAGTCCCTTGAGTGTACCCTTCTGATCTATGGTAGCAATCTTGCCGTTAGCTGCCAGGCCTTCTCTATCAAGCTCAGAAGTGATCTTCCATTCAATATCCTTGTTTACCGGCTGATTCTTCTTGTCACCGCCATTAAAGGTTGGTGTAAACTTAAGGGTCTTGCCGGCCGCAAGTGTATCAACGTTCTTTGGAGCCGCAATGCTGACAGAACTTACGGCATTTCCTACAGTCACGTTGCATACTGCACTCTTATTGCTTCCGTCTGTAGCTTTCACGGTTATCTTTGTCTTGCCGGGCTTAAGACCCTTTACCTGCAGGCAATCAACACCGTTTACAGTAACTCTCTCCACCTCTATTATTCCATCTGTGGGATATGTAGGTATCCAATCCTGAACAGATGCATTTACAGGGGCAAAAGAAACAGTAAGACCCTTATAGGTTTCGCCAACGCCCAGGGTAATAGCTGTCTTATTAAGCTTAACTGATGTAACGGGATCGTATACCGTCACATAGCAGGTTGCCATTCTGGTCTCGTCTACAATGCTTACTGCTGTGATCATAACAGGTTCATCACTTGATGCTTTAGCTGTTATTACACCTTTCTGATTAACAGCTGCAACAGTTGAATCTTCTGAATACCAAACAAGACCTCTGTCAGCCTTATCAACTCCGTTATTAAACACTGCTGATACAGTCATGGACTTGCCCACCTGAAGCCTGCCTGCATTGGTATTGGTGTCATCCGGCAGATTGGCTGTTGGAAGAACAAGCTTAAGATCAGTGATCCTTGTTCTTACAAGGAGTTTTACTGTTGCCTTAACTGAAGGCTTATCTACAGCTGCAGCCGTAATGGTGACTGATCCGTTAGCTATACCTGTTACTACACCCTCCTCATTTACCTGTGCTACCTTTGCATTAGAGGAAGTCCAGATAACTTCCTGAGAAGCATCTTTTCCCTCAACCGTTGCAGTAACTGTGGCAGTGAGCTTCAGTGTCTCGCCTGTATATACATAGTCCGCACCGCCGTCATCGATCACAACCTTGCCGGGAATTACTATTGTAGGAAGTTCCTCTGTTTCGGTATGTTTACATCTCTTACAGGTTCTGGTCCTTACTCCGGTCTCCTTGTCAGTAGGCTTCCTGGTAACCTTCCACTCTCCAAAGTCATGTCCCAGAGCAGGAATGATCGTATCCTCATAAGAAGCTATCGGATTAAGTCCTTCCTTATCTGCGAAAAGGGCTCCGCACCCATCAATGTTACATACATAATACTCAATGTTTCCGGGCTCTTCACAGGTGGCCGCCTTGGCGGGAACCTTGGTAAGCTGATGTTCATGAGTGTATATGGCAGTAACAGAGATTGCATATGACTGGTAATTATTACAGTCGTCTACTGTCATAGCAAACTTGGCAGAAGCACCTTCCGGAGCGTCTTTACCAAAGGTGATAAGCAGCTTGTTATCTTTTACAATATATGAAGCTACATACTCGCTTCCATATACAATATAAAGTCCGTTGACACTTCCGCCGGGCTCAATATAAGGCGAAAGATCATAAGCTGTTTCAGCACCTGCCATCACGTCAATGGCAACATCCACACTATCATGCCAGACTCTGTTTATAATAAAATCACAATAAACCAGTCCTGTTGCAGCAGTAAAGTTAGTGCCTTCTGCCACATCAAAGGTTACCGAGTATAGACCGGCCTCTATAGGCGCCTTGGTTGTCCTCTCATAACCTTCTCTCTCATAGTAGACAGTTATATCTCCGCAGCCGTAATACAGGTTATTAAGTATCGGCCAATACACCGTCTTTTCATAGCCATCGTAATTAAACTCATACCAGTCAGTCTGGAAATAGAAGCAGTCTCTTGTAGGCACTCTCTTCTCAATCGTCCATTGGGCGGTTGCTTCTCCGGTGTAATTTCCAATACCGGAAATCTTAAGTGTATATCTTCCGGCATCTGCTGCATCATAGCCCGATACTATCGAATAGTCTATGTTTTCTCCAAGAGCAACAGTTCCCAACTTAACAGAGTTTAAAGACACATATTGAGTGCTGCCGTCATATGTTAAAGTATCTTCATTGAAAGAAATCTCGGCTTTCGCGATATCCTTGGGATTAATACTGAACTCTGCTGTTCCCTCGTACATCTCGCTCTTTGTCTCACAGGATACGCGAACAGTGTAGGTTCCTGTTGTAGAAGGTTTTAAATTGCTTTCGTAGTAGTAGCCATTGTAATCAAATCCCGTGTAGGAAACTGTAGTGTTCAAAGTTCCCGAAGGCTTTGTGTATACAGGATCGGATACTACGCTTCCAAAGGTTCCATTGCTCTGCTTAACAGTAAGCGGCTTCTTCACCTTATCTGTGATGGATACATAAATATATTTGGATTCTCCGGCATAGTTGGCCGTTTCTGCAACTCTTACCAGAACATTTATCGCACCGGTTATATTACCTGAAGTAAGAATACCTGTATCAGGGTCAATGCTGCAGCCATAATGGTCCCGGCCATAATCGTCAAGCTCATATGTCACTTTACCTATATTTCCGGTGACTAGCTTGCTTAGATCAACTGTATTTCCACCTACTGTGACTGAAGCATTATCGGGTATCTTTACGGGGTCAGGAGCTTTTCGGATATAGACGATATCATAGAGGTAGATTCCCTCAGCCGCATTAAAGTTCTTGCCGCCTGACACATTCGCATATACAAAGTAATCTCCTGCGTTGATCGGCTTATCAACCCTGGTAGTGTCGTCTAACATATAGTAGACAGAAATATCACCACAGCCTGTCATATTGCCTGCAAGCTTCGGAGTAGATATTCCTTTTACGGTTCCATCGTAGGTAAAATCACCGTGAGCAGGAACCACAAAATCGTTTCCGTCCGGATTCCTCTTGGTGATCGTCCAGTTAAAATTCCTCTCTCCTGTAAAATACACAGAAGCAGGCTCAAGAACTGCAGTATAAGTTCCGGCATCTGTTCCCTTTTCACCGGATTTGAACTTATAATGTGTTCCATTTGTGAGATTTCCATCCGTAGACACACATCTTAGTATATCTACAGCTATCTCCGATCCGGAATAAATCGCATATGATGCTCCCGGTCTATACAAACTCAGATTGGTTATAAATTGAGAGGAGAGGTCACCTTTAATATAAAACTCAGCGCTTCCGGAATAGTCCGCACTGTCTGTATGATATGAAACTGCCACCGTATATTTTCCGGGAACGGTAGGTTTTGATGAAGTCGCAGCATAAGCGCTGTTATCATATTTTGTTCCGGAATATGTATATTTAATATCAGTTGCTCCGGACTGCTTTGTAAAGGTAGGATCCGGAATAGCTGAACCGGTAGTTCCGCTGGTAATTCCAACGAACTCGGTTTTTCCTGTCTTCTTAACATTCTCCATCGATACGGTAAGATTACCTGCAGGCTTACTTGCAACACTGATCGTAATAGTCTTGCTTCCGCTCTTGTAATAAGTGCTGCCTGCATCAGTGATCGTTACCTTACAGGTTCCGGTTGTGCTGCCGCAGGTGAGTGTAGAACCGTTAAGGCTGCAGCCGGTAAGAGACTGTGAAATAGCATAGGACAAAGTTCCCTGGCTATTCTTGACATAGCTTGACAGATTGATCCTGTTACCGGTAAATGTGCTAACGCTGCTCTGAGAAAGAGTCATGGTAGATGCAGCTTTATTAACTGTCAGTGTTGTCTTGGCAGAGCCACTATAACCATGATTAGCCCCGGACTTGGTCCTGATAGTTATTGGAACGGTTCCCGCTACTGCAGAAGTGGCGGAGGAAGTATCAAGCGTTCCAAAAAACATCTCATATTCACTATCTGCAAGTGTATAAGTAGTGCTGCTTTTGGTTCCCGTAACATTAACTTTTACAGAAGAATACTTAGAAAAGTCATCTGAACCATTGTATGTAACTGCTCCCGAAGTAACACTTGCACTCAATGAATCAAGAGTCATTCCCCTGACGTTAAGTTTGCAGGAAGCACTACCGGTGTAACGGGAATCATTAGCAGTCGCAGTCAGTGTGAATGTTCCCGCATTGAGGTATGTTGGTTTTCCACCGGAAAGAGATGTGCCTGTATTCGCAGAGAACTTAACCAGACTGGTTATATCAGCTCCGGCAAGCTTTACTGTGACGTTTACTGTTTCAGTTTTGCCGGTATAGTAATATGACTTGTTAGATGCATAATCACCATCCAGATAAATAACAGACTCACTTATATCCCTCTTCTGAGGAACATAGCTTGAATTAATGGCCTTCATCTGGGCTTCTGTTCCGGCAATAAGGTACTTGTACTGCTTAAGCTCGGAGTAATTGTGGGATCCATAACCAAGAGGCTTAAGATTTGATGCAGTTGTACCGGTACCCACAACAATACAGCCGGCATCAAGAGATTCCTGCGTTGTTTTACCAAAGGCATTAGTATATCCCCTGGCGGTGAGCTTGGTTCCGGAGAGAACTATACGTTGGCTGCCACCACATATTCCATAGCTTGATCCGTCAGTATTAGAGGAGTCGATCGTACCGCCATAGGCCTCTACAGTACCACCTGAAAAGTTATGTGTTTCTCCGTTATCTCTTATCCTTATAGCCGCACCCTGAACTTTGGTGCTGCCTATGTTTCCTCCATAAGCAATTATGCTTCCGCCTGTCATATTTACAGACGTTGTTAAGATTCCCTGAACAAAAGGATTGGTGGTTGGTGATAATGTGCTGGATGTATTTACATAGCCATACGCATAGATATTTCCACCGCTGATATTCAGCGTATTGCATTGGATTCCTGACGTCATTGAAAGGCCCTTGAGAGAACGTCCTTCAACTGATCCTCCGGTCACGGTAAGTACGTTGGTTTCTATGCCATTACTGGATGCTAATGATGTTGTGCTGCCACTCAAGTCAGCCTTTACGCTTCCCCCTTTTACAGTCAGGTTACTTACCATTAACGGCGCGGTGGAATTTACCTTTCCACCGGTCACCGTGAGAGTATAGTTGCTATTGAATCCACGCATTCCTGAAAGATTCAGTGTACCTGCTTCAATTGTACTGGCTGCATTTCTCGTATTTACCGCATAAATATAACTGGCGGCCCCACCACCATGGGATGCATTTATAGTCAATCCACTGGCGCTGCAGCTGCCCAGATTCACAGATGGAGTACCCGTATAATCCGGGAAATTAAAGGTACCGCTTACAGGTGATGATTTGGGCATTTCGATACTACCGGCGTAAATACCGCAGCTTATTCCGTTTGCCTGTGCGCTTGACACCTTAAGGGTTGCATTACCTGAAGCAATCAGAGTAAGTTTACCGGTAACATAAATACCATAGGACTGTCTGTTATCACCACCATCTATGTATTGCATGGCAATATCATTGTCGCCTCTGAGTACAAGGATCAGATCCCCCTGATAATACAGTCCTGCTCGGGCGCCGGTTTCAAACTCATATCCTCTCATCTTATAATGGCCGGCATTATCCAAAACGCAGACTCTCTTGCCATTGAAATCGTGATAGTCGAAATGGTAATTGTTTAGCTCGTCGCCGATACTTCCGTCAAAATAGACATAATCGCCGCCGGCAGCAAGGAGCTTGGCATCCTTTGGGTCGCTGGACATAAGACTGCTGTTACCAAGCAGTTCTTCCTCAAGAAGTTCCTCGTCAAGTAATTCCTCGTCGAGAAGTTCTTCATCGGAAAGTTCCTCATCCGGCTCTTCCTCTGATTCCTCCTCTAAGGTCTCATCAGAACCATCCTCGCCTGTTGTTCCTTCTTCATCCCCGTTTGGGGCATCAGAAGAAGCCTCATCGGGATTTTCCTCCTTCGAAGGCTCTTTTACCTCCCCTGAAGTATTGCCGGAACCGGCATCATCAGGGCTGTCAATATTCTCTTCATTGGCGGGGTCAGTTTCCTGCTCTCCCCCTCCGTTTTGGGAATCTGATGCGATTGCATCATCAAGAGTTTCTGTTTCAGAATTTGAAGTCACAGTACTGTCTTGTTCCACGACTTCTGCCGCATAGGCTTTAGCAGGCATATTGGTCACGATTATGGCAACCACAATCATACCTGCAAGCACACGCTTTAAAGAAGCACATACTTTCCCCATTGTTTATCCCCCTTCTACAATACTTTTTTGTAAAACTATATTATCAAATACCGTAAATGATTACCACACAAATTATCAAGTTATCATTTACATTTTGGGGGATTAACGAATTGTGACTGTATCTTTAATAATCTACCTTCATAAGGCACAGTCCCTCTGGCCTTGCTGTAGGTCCTGCCTTCTGGCGATCACAGGCCTCCAGAATACCTTTGACCTCATCGGGCTTGATGTTGCCATAGCCCACCTCCAGAAGAGTACCTGTAAGGATCCGGACCATGTTCTGGAGAAAGCCGTTTCCGTGATAGTAGAATCTGATATAGCTGCCGCTTTCCTCAATCTTTATGTTATCCACACAGCGAACTGTGGACTTTTTCATCTTGGAGTTGCCGCAGAAGCTCTTATAATCATGGGTTCCCATAAGGTGGCGGGAAGCCTGTATCATAAGCTCTACGTCAGGTCTTTTGTCAAGGATGGTCACGTACTTCCTGTCGAAGACAGGCCTGGATGCACCAAACCAGCAGGTATAGCGATAGGTCTTACCAATAGCATTGTATCTTGAATGGAACCTCTCGGAGCAGGCTCTGACCTCGTTGACGCTGATGTCCTCGGGGAGATACTCGTTCATGTAGGCTTGGATCTGATCCTCGGTCATGTGGGTGTCCAAAAAAGCGTTGGCAGTCATGGCCCTGGCGTGGACCCCTGCGTCTGTTCTGCCGGCGCCAATGAGATTTATGGGCTCCTCCGCGGAGGCATCCACCATTTTGGTAAGGACGCTCTCTAGTTTGCCCTGTATGGTCATGTCCTTGCCGGGCTGTCTCTCCCATCCGTGGTATCTTGTTCCGTCGTAGCTGATTGTAAATTTATAGTTGCGCTTCATACTGTCATTCTCCTTGATTTTTCACAACATGAACCACCCTCACCGACTCCACGTCGGAAAGGGTTTCTGTTATGCCGCATGACGGCATGAACCTGCAGGATGCTCTACGCACCCTGCAGAACAGGGCATGTCCACTATGCCTCTATCCCATTGGCTTACCTTTGGGAATACTTTTCTTAAGATGTTTGCAGCTCCATTTATGTCTGCATTTGTTATTGTACCATCGTAGTGCCTGTAAAGTCCTCTCTGTATCCGCTTTCCTGAAAAAGTGGGGTTATTCTTCGCATTCTTTTTATATACAGGGATATAGTCCTTTGCAAGGTAGTCTGCCTTTGATGTGTAGCTTTCTTCTGTAAGGACAAACCTTATACCATATTCAGCAAGTTTGTATCTGAGCATGTCTGCAAATATCAGCATTGGTATCTGCACAAAGTTCTGGTTATTGACATGTCCTATACCTATTTCCTGTTTCTGGTATGTGTTATGTCCCAT
>JAEEGF011710044.1_pt1 | contig 68399 bp, 57 predicted proteins | sample 9134171 | NCBI WGS metagenome assembly JAEEGF01 (sample SAMN16246542, study PRJNA631951) | gut metagenome | biome: gut microbiome; feature: rumen; material: AP-attached | host: Bos | place: Iran: Karaj | collected 2018-10 | reverse complement strand
ACGTTGACCACGGTAAGACCACCCTCACCGCTGCCATCACCAAGGTGCTCGCAGAGCGCGTAAGTGGCAACGCTGACAAGGTGAAGTCCTTCGACCAGATCGACAACGCTCCCGAAGAGAAGGAGCGTGGTATCACCATCAACACCGCTCACGTTGAGTATGAGACTGAAAAACGTCACTATGCTCACGTTGACTGCCCTGGCCACGCCGACTATGTGAAGAACATGGTTACCGGTGCTGCTCAGATGGACGGTGCTATCCTGGTTGTAGCTTCCACCGACGGTCCTATGCCTCAGACCCGTGAGCACATCCTGCTCGCCCGTCAGGTTAACGTACCTAAGATCCTCGTTTTCATGAACAAGGTTGACCTTGTTGACGATGAGGAAATGCTTGACCTCGTAGAGATGGAAATCCGCGACCTCCTCGGTTTCTACAAGTTCGATGAGGATTGCCCCATCATCCGCGGTTCCGCACTTGGTGCTCTGAACGGTGAGAAGGTTTGGGAAGACAAGGTCATGGAGCTTATGGATGCAGTTGATGAGTACATCCCGCTTCCTGAGCGTCTTGTTGACAAGGACTTCCTCATGCCTATCGAAGACATCTTCTCCATCACTGGCCGTGGTACTGTTGTTACCGGTCGTATCGAATCCGGTACCATCCACGTCAATGACCCTGTGGAACTCGTTGGCTTCGGCGACGAACCCCGCACTTCCGTGGTCACCGGTGTTGAGATGTTCCGCAAGCTCCTCCCTCAGGGTGAGGCCGGCGATAACGTAGGTCTTCTCCTCCGTGGTGTTGACAAGAAGGAAGTGAAGCGTGGTGAGGTTGTTGCCAAACCCAAGTCCATCACTCCTCACACCGAATTCAAGGCTCAGATCTATGTTCTGAAGAAAGAAGAAGGTGGTCGTCACACCCCGTTCCACAATCACTATCGTCCTCAGTTCTTCATCCGTACCCTGGATGTTACTGGTGAAATCCAGCTTCCTGCAGGTGTCGAGATGGTTATGCCTGGCGATAACGTGGAAATCACCGTTAAGCTCATCACTCCTGTTGCAATGAACAATGGTCTTCAGTTCGCTATCCGCGAAGGTGGCCGTACCGTTGGCGCAGGTCAGGTGATCGCTATCGTAGAGTAATTCTGCATGCCATTAAAAAAGTGAGTGTCCAGTTTCTGGGCGCTCACTTTCACAGGGGAATAGAACAAGGGTAGTTCAGCGGTCTCCAAAACCGTCGATGTGGGTTCGAATCCTGCTTCCCCTGCCAAATATCAAAGGTTACGATTTGGTAAATGTTTAACTTAGGCTGGTAGATTCCCGCTTCCAATTTTCCACCGGCCCATTGTAAGCAAAGATGAGAAAGTTCATTAACTATCTGAAAGAGTCCGCTCAGGAACTGACTAAGAAGGTCACCTGGCCCACTTGGGAGAAGCTGCAGAGTTCTGCACTGCTGGTCCTGGTAGCCACGCTGATCCTCGCCGTCGTTATTTTCCTGATAGACTTTGCTTTCCAGCATCTGATGGAGTTTATTTACGCACTGTAACTGATTAAAAATCCTTATGGCTGAAAAGAAATGGTACGTCCTTCGTACCGCGGGAACCAAGGAAAAGAAAGCCGCCGAATATCTGATCAAGGAAATTGAAAGACACAAAGATCTGCAAGCAATTGTGGATCAGGTTCTTGTGCCTGTCAAGAAAGAGATCGTGACAAAGAACGGAAAGCGCAAGGAAGTGGAGCGTCTCCTCTTCCCCGGCTACGTTCTCATTCATGCAGAACTCAATCCTGACCTTGAGTATGTTATCCGTAACGGCATCCCCGGCATGTCCGGTTTCCTTACAGAGAAGACTGGCAACGGTCCCACCGAGCGCGTCCCCGTCCCCATCCGTGACGAAGAAGCCCAGCGTATTCTGGGTGTTCAGGATGAGAACGCAGTAAGTGCAGCAGAGACCGAGGTCAACTTCACCGTAGGTGAGAGCGTAAGCATCACAGACGGTCCGTTCAGCGGTTTCAGCGGAACAGTGGAAGAAATTCTCCAGGACAGGAGCAAACTCAAGGTAGTGGTTGTGATCTTCGGAAGAAAGACTCTTCTGGAACTCAGCTTTACACAAGTAACTAAAGAGTAAGTTTTAATTATGGCAAAAGAAGTATCCGGATTCATCAAGCTCCAAATCAAAGGCGGAGCAGCGAATCCTGCGCCCCCGGTAGGACCGGCACTCGGTTCCAAGGGCCTCAATATCATGGACTTCTGCAAGCAGTTCAACGCACGCACCCAGGATCAGGCCGGTAAGGTTCTCCCTGTTGTGATCACCGTGTACTCTGACAAGTCCTTCTCTTTTGAGGTCAAGCAGCCCCCGGTGGCCGTCTCACTCAAGGAAGCCGCTAAGATCAGCAAGGCCTCCGGTGAGCCCAACAGAAAGAAAGTGGCAACCGTTACCTGGGATCAGGTAAAGGAGATTGCCCAGTCCAAGATGCCGGACCTCAACGCATTCACTCTTAAGAGCGCAATGTCAATGGTAGCCGGTACTGCCCGTTCAATGGGTATCAAGGTAGAAGGCCCTATGCCTGAGAATCTCTAATAATACGCACTAGTTATGAGCAAACTGACCAAAAACCAGAAAGCTGTTCTTGCCAAGTATGACAAGACCCAGGTTTACTCCCTGAATGACGCGTGCGCCCTTCTCAAGGAGATTACCTATACCAAGTTCGACGCTTCCGTGGAAATCACCACCAATCTTGGTGTCGATCCCCGTAAGGCCAACCAGATGATCCGTGGCGTTGTCACCCTCCCTAACGGAACCGGTAAGGTTACCCGCGTTCTTGTACTCTGCACCCCTGACAAGGAGAACGAGGCCAAGGAAGCAGGCGCCGATTACGTAGGTCTGGACGACTACATCACCAAGATCAAGGAAGGCTGGACAGACGTCGACGTTATCATCTGCACCCCTTCAGTTATGGCAAAGGTTGGCCAGATCGGCCGTATCCTCGGTCCCCGTGGCCTCATGCCTAACCCCAAGACCGGTACCGTCACCATGGAGGTGGGCGCCGCCGTCAAGGACGTAAAGGGTGGTAAGATTGACTTCAAAGTGGACAAGACCGGTATCATCCATGCCGCTATCGGCAAGGCTTCCTTCACCGCTGAGCAGATCGCTGAGAACGCAAAGGCCTTCGTAGGCGCAGTCCTCAAGCTCAAGCCCCAGACCCTGAAGGGTACCTACCTCAAGGGTGCTACCATCTGCACCACCATGAGCCCGGCCATCAAGCTGGACGTCAAAGGTTTCACTGCTGAATAATCTGTAAGGAGGAAAAGATAATGAAAAAGGAACTGAAAGAACAGGTTATTGCAGCCATCAAGGCTAACATCGCCGAATGCCCCAATTTCTACATCGTTGACATCGCAGGTCTCAACGCCGAAGATACCGCAAAGCTTCGCCGCGACTGCTTCAACGAGGGCATCAAGCTCACCGTTGTTAAGAACACCCTCTTCCACAAGGTGATCAAGGACGCTCAGAACTCTGAGATGGATCTTCTTGTTCCCGCACTGGAAGGAAACTCCGCCATCATGTACTGCGAGGCTCCTGCAACCCCTGCAAAGCTCATCAAGAAGTACAACAAGGCCGGTTCTGAAAAGCCCGCTCTCAAGGCTGCATACGTGCAGGAGTGCGCTTTCGTGGGTGCCGACAAACTACAGGAGCTCATCAACATCAAGTCCCGCGAGGAACTCATCGGAGAGATCATCGGTATGCTCCAGAGCCCTATCCAGAACGTTCTCAGCGCTCTGCAGAATGGCGGCGGACAGACCATCGCCGGCCTCGTCAAGACTCTCGAAGAAAAAGAAAACAAATAATCATAAACAATTTAAAAATTTACAATTATGGCAGACGTTAAGAAACTCGCCGAGGAACTCGTGAACCTCACCGTCAAAGATGTCCAGGAACTTGCTAAGATCCTGAAGGAAGAATATGGTATTGAGCCCGCTGCAGCAGCAGTTGCAGTAGCAGCTCCCGCCGCTGGCGCCGAAGCAGCCGCTCCCGCAGAGCAGACTGAGTTCGACGTTATCCTCACCAGCGCAGGTCAGGCCAAGCTCCAGGTCATCAAGGCCGTTAAGGAGAATGCCGGTCTTGGTCTTAAAGAGGCCAAGGAACTCGTTGACAAGGCTCCCGTAGCCGTCAAGGAGAAAGTGTCCAAGGCTGAGGCCGAGGCACTCAAGGCTGCCCTCGAGGAAGCCGGTGCAGAGGTTGAGGTTAAGTAACCCCGCCCGCTCCCTTTAAGGGATGCATCAAACAGGTTTAGAGCCCTCAGTAGGCTCTAAACCTTTTTTCCGTCTTAAAAATTTTCCCCATAACGAAGGCAGAATATGTCTAATAAGACTACCAATCCGCGAATTAATTTCGCAACCTCAAAAATTCTGGAATACCCTGACCTTCTGGAGGTTCAGCTCAAGTCTTTCAAGGACTTCTTCCAGCTGGAGACCACTCCGGACAGCCGCCGCAGCGAGGGACTGTATCAGGTTTTCCAGGAAATTTTCCCGATTGAGGACACGCGGAACAACTATGAACTCACCTTCATAGACTACTTCATCGATCCGCCACAGTACTCAATTGAGGAGTGTCTTGAGAGAGGACTTACCTACAATGTTCCTCTGAAGGCAAAACTCCGCCTTTCCTGCACGGACCCGGAGCACGAGGACTTTGACACCCGCGTGCAAGACGTTTACCTTGGGAACATCCCTTACATGACTCCCGCAGGTACGTTTATCATCAACGGTTCCGAGAGAATTATCGTTTCGCAGCTTCACCGTTCCCCGGGCGTGTTCTTCGACCAGAGCATGCACGCCAACGGTACCAAACTCTACAGCGCCCGTATCATTCCTTTCAAGGGCTCCTGGATTGAGTTTGCCACGGACATCAACAACGTGATGTTCGCTTACATAGACCGTAAGAAGAAGCTGCCCGTCACCACCCTTCTGCGCGCTATCGGCTACAGCTCCGATAAAGATATCCTTGACCGTTTCGGCCTGGCCGATGAAGTTGAGGCTACTCCTGAGGTTCTGGTAGAGAACCAGGGTCGTAAGCTTGCCGCCAACGTCCTCAAGACATGGATCGAGGACTTCGAGGACGAGGACACCGGTGAGGTTATCCCCATCGAGCGTACCATCCCCATTGTAGAGCGCGGTGAAGTTCTGGATGATGACACAATCGCAAGAATTGCCGACACTGATGTCCAGACTATCCTTCTCCAGAAGGACGAGTCCGTATCGGCCGAGAATTCCATCATCTACAACACCCTGCAGAAGGATCCCACCAATACGGAAATCGAGGCTGTGAACTATATCTACAAGCAGCTCCGCAATTCCGAACCCCCGGATGAGGCAACCGCCCGTGACGTCATCGACAAGCTCTTCTTCTCCGAGAAGCGCTATGACCTTGGCTCCGTAGGCCGTTACCGCCTGAACAAGAAACTTGATATGAACATTGATCCTGAGACCCGCGTCCTTACGCAGCAGGATATCGTTGAGATTATCAAGTACCTGATCAAGCTCATCAACAGCAATGCTACCGTGGACGATATCGACCACCTTTCAAACCGTCGCGTCCGCACCGTCGGAGAGCAGCTTGCAAACCAGTTCAGCGTTGGCCTCAGCCGTATGGCCCGCACCATCCGTGAGAGGATGAACGTCAGGGACTCTGAGCAGTTCAACCCCATCGACCTAATCAACGCCAAGACCCTGTCTTCCGTTATCAACTCATTCTTCGGCACCAGCCAGCTGTCCCAGTTCATGGACCAGACCAACCCTCTTGCAGAGATCACTCACAAGAGGCGTCTCTCCGCCCTTGGCCCGGGAGGTCTTTCCCGTGACCGCGCAGGCTTCGAGGTACGTGACGTGCACTACACTCACTACGGCCGCCTGTGCCCTATCGAGTCCCCTGAAGGTCCTAACATCGGCCTTATCAGCTCCCTGTGCGTGTATGCCCGCATCAACAGCCTTGGTTTCATCGAGACCCCTTACCGCAAGGTATCGGGCGGAAAGGTGGACCTCAGCGCCGAAGGCTGGCAGTACATGAGCGCAGAGGAGGAAGAGGCTCAGAACGTGGCTCTTGCCAACGTCAACATGAGTGACGACGGCCAGCTTCTGGACGAGCGCATCCAGTGCCGTCTTGAGGCCGATTTCCCGCTTGTTGGTAAAGAGGAAGTGAACTACATGGACGTAGCCCCTAACCAGATGGCTTCCGTGGCAGCATCCCTCATTCCTTTCCTTGAGCACGACGACGCTCACCGTGCCCTGATGGGCGCCAACATGATGCGTCAGGCCGTTCCGCTCCTTTCCCCGGAAAGCCCCATCGTGGGTACCGGTCTGGAAGAGAGAGTCTGCATTGACTCCCGCACCCAGATCATTGCAGAGCGCAGCGGCGTTGTGACCTATGTGGATGCAAATGAGATCCGCGTAAAATATGACCGTACAGAAGATGAGAAGTTTGTGAGCTTCCTCCCTGAGGAAACCGTCTACAAGCTCCCCATCTACCGCCGTACCAACCAGAGCACTACCATTACGCTCAAACCCCTTGTGCGTAAGGGTGACAAGGTGAAGGGCGGACAGGTTCTCACCGAGGGTTATGCAACCGAGAAGGGAGAACTTGCACTTGGCCGTAACCTCATGGTGGCATTCATGCCCTGGAAGGGTTACAACTATGAGGACGCTATCGTCCTTTCAGAGGAAATGGTGAAGTGGGATGTCCTTACTTCCATCCACGTGGACGAGTACCTCACAGAGGTCCGTGAAACCAAGCGCGGTATGGAGGAACTCACCTCCGATATTCCCAATGTCTCCGAGGACGCAACCAAGGACCTTGACAAGGATGGTATCATCCGCGTGGGCGCTCACATCGAGCCCGGTGACATCATGATCGGTAAGATCACTCCTAAGGGTGAGTCCGATCCTTCACCGGAAGAGAAGCTCCTCAAGGCTATCTTCGGTGACAAGGCCGGAGACGTCAAGGACGCTTCCCTGAAGGCCAATCCTTCCCTGAGCGGTACAGTCATCAAGACCGCCCTCTATGCAAAGGTTTCCAAGGAAACCGGCAAGAGGGGCGCCAAGTCCGACCAAAAGACCCGCATGGAGATCAAGACCCAGGAGTTCCAGCAGGCAGCGGAGAAACTCCGCGCCGACTTCATCGAGAGACTCTGGAGCCTTGTAAACGGCAAGAAGAGCGCTGGTGTCAGCGATCTTTACGGCGTTGAGATATTCCCTAAGGGCAAGGAGTTCACCCTCCAGGCCCTCCGCGAGGTTGATTACCAGAACATCTCCACCGCAAAGTGGTGCAATGACGCCAAGACTTCCGCAATGGTGCGTGAGCTCATCGGCGGTTACTGCATCGCCTACAAGGAGATGGAAACCCGCTCCAAGAGAGAGATCGACAAGATCAAGGTGGGTGACGAGCTTCCCAACGGCGTAATGCAGATCGCAAAGGTCTACGTTGCCAAGAAGCGTAAGATCACCGTTGGTGATAAGATGGCAGGCCGTCACGGTAACAAGGGTATCGTGGCAAAGATCGTCCGTCAGGAGGATATGCCGTTCCTTGAGGACGGTACTCCCGTGGACATCGTCCTGAACCCTCTGGGCGTGCCTTCACGTATGAACCTGGGTCAGATCTATGAGACCGTGCTCGGTTGGGCCGGCCGTGAACTTGGCCTGAAGTTCTCAACTCCTATCTTCGACGGTGCATCAATCGACGAGATCTGCGCCTACACAGACAAGGCAGGCGTTCCCCGCTTCGGTAAGACCAACCTCAGGGACGGCGGCACCGGCGACTGGTTCGACCAACCCGCTACCGTTGGCGTCATCTACATGATCAAGCTTGGTCATATGGTTGACGACAAGATGCATGCCCGTTCAATCGGCCCTTATTCCCTCATCACCCAGCAGCCTCTTGGCGGTAAAGCCCAGTTCGGCGGTCAGCGTTTCGGCGAAATGGAAGTTTGGGCTCTGGAGGCTTACGGCGCAGCAAACGCCCTTCAGGAGATCCTCACCGTCAAGTCTGATGACGTGAACGGCAGGGCCAAGACCTACGAGGCAATCGTCAAGGGAGACCCGATGCCTACCCCTGGCATCCCCGAATCCCTGAACGTGCTCCTGCATGAGCTTCGCGGCCTTGGACTCAAGGTTACTCTGGACTAATCTCAAGGACAAGAAAAAGAAAGTAAGATTATGCCTGCTTTTAACAATAAGGAAAACAAGGTAAAGAGCAATTTCTCCCGCATTTCCATCAGCCTCGCTTCCCCGGAAGACATCACCGAGCGTTCCTGCGGAGAGGTCCTGAAGCCGGAAACGGTCAACTATAGGACTTACAAGCCTGAACGTGAGGGTCTCTTCTGTGAGAAGATCTTCGGCCCCACCAAGGACTACGAGTGCTACTGCGGCAAGTACAAGAGAATCCGCTACCGCGGAATCGTGTGCGACCGCTGCGGCGTGGAAGTAACTGAGAAGAAAGTCCGCCGTGAGCGCATGGGTCACATCACCCTCACCGTTCCGGTAGCTCATATCTGGTACTTCAAGAGCGCTCCCAACAAGATCAGCGCCCTTCTGGGTGTCCCTTCCAAGAAGCTGGAAGCCGTCATCTACTATGAGAAATACATAGTGGTGAATCCCGGTCTGCTGGCCTCCGAGGAAGTTCCGGAAGAGTATCGTCTCCAGAAGATGGACCTCATCTCCGAGGACGAGTACTTCGCCGCCCAGGACCGCATCGCAGACCTTAAGCGCAAGAAGGCCGATGAAGGCGTGGAATGGGAAGAAGGCTGGAACTTTGTGGCAAAGATGGGTGCCGAAGGCATCTATGACCTCCTCAAGGAGATCGATGTAGAGGCACTTGGCCGCGAACTCCGCCGTGCAATGCACGCAGAGAGCTCCCAGCAGCGCAAGACCGAGATCCTCAAGCGTCTGTCCGTTGTGAAGTGGTTCCAGGAGTCCAAGGATGTGAACCGTCCGGAATGGATGATAATGAAGGTTATCCCCGTTACTCCTCCGGATCTCCGTCCCCTGGTACCGCTGGATGGCGGCCGTTTCGCAACTTCGGATCTCAATGACCTGTACCGTCGCGTAATCATCCGCAACAACCGTCTCAAGAAGCTCATCCAGATCCAGGCACCTGAGGTGATTCTCCGCAACGAGAAACGTATGCTCCAGGAAGCCGTGGACAGCCTCTTCGACAACTCCAAGAAGTCATCGGCCGTAAAGAGCGACTCAAACCGCGCTTTGAAGTCCCTGTCCGACTCCCTCAAGGGTAAGCAGGGCCGTTTCCGCCAGAACCTCCTTGGTAAGCGTGTCGACTACAGCGCCCGTTCCGTTATCGTCGTCGGTCCTGAACTCAACATGCATGAGTGCGGTCTTCCTAAATTCATGGCCGCAGAGCTTTACAAGCCTTTCGTGATCCGCAAACTCATCGAGCGCGGTATCGTTAAGACCGTAAAGAGCGCAAAGAAGATCGTGGACCGCAGGGATCCCGTCATCTGGGACATCCTTGAGAACGTGATGAAGGGTCATCCGGTGCTCCTCAACCGTGCACCTACCCTGCACCGTCTGGGTATCCAGGCCTTCCAGCCCCGTATGATCGAGGGTAAGGCCATCCAGCTGCATCCTCTTGCCTGTACCGCTTTCAACGCAGACTTCGACGGTGACCAGATGGCTATCCATCTGCCCCTCGGAAACGCTGCAATCATGGAGGCACAGCTCCTCATGCTGGGCTCCCACAACATCCTCAACCCGGCCAACGGAAGCCCTATCACCGTTCCTTCACAGGATATGGTTCTGGGTCTTTACTACATCACCAAGGAGCGCCCCGGCGCAAAGGGTGACGGCCTGAGCTTCTACGGCCCCGAGGAAGTTATCATCGCCTACGACGGCAAGGTAATCGATATGCACGCCCCCATCAAGGTCCGCCTGCCCAAGGACAAGCAGGACCTCAGTAAGGGCTATGAGATGGTGAAAACCACCGCCGGACGCATCATCGTGAACCAGTTCATGCCCGACGAGGTTCCGTACGTGAATGAGGTCCTGGGTAAGAAAGCCCTCCGTACCGTCATCACGGACGTTATCAAACACACCGGTGTCACCCGCACGGCCAAGTTCCTTGACGACATCAAGAACCTTGGCTATGACCAGGCATTCCGCGCCGGTATCTCATTCAACCTTGGTGACGTTCTTGTTCCTCAGGAGAAGACCGGTCTCATAGAGAAAGGTTACTCCGAGGTAGAAAGCATCAAAGCAAACTACGCAATGGGCTTTATCACCAACAACGAGCGTTACAACAAGGTCATTGACCTCTGGACCTCCATCGACAACCAGCTCACCTCCGTGGTTAAGAAGCAGATCTCCGCAGATCAGCAGGGCTTCAACCCCGTGTATATGATGCTGGATTCCGGTGCCCGTGGTTCAACCCAGCAGATCAAGCAGCTCTGCGGTATGCGTGGCCTTATGGCCAAGCCCCAGAAGAGCGGTGCTGCGGGTGCAGAGATCATTGAGAACCCTATCGTGTCCAACCTGAAAGAGGGTATGACCGTGCTGGAGTACTTCATCTCCACCCACGGTGCCCGTAAGGGTCTGGCCGATACCGCCCTCAAGACCGCAGATGCAGGTTACCTCACCCGCCGTCTTGTGGACGTTTCCCACGATGTAATCATCACCGAGGAAGACTGCGGCACCCTCCGCGGCCTCATCGCAACCGCCATCAAGAACAAGGATGAGGTTGTTGAATCCCTTGGTGAGCGCATCCTTGGCCGTACTTCCGTACACGACATTTTCAACCCTCTCACAGGAGAGCTTATCATCGCTGCCGGCGAGGAAATCCGCGAGGATGTAGCCGCCCTCATCGATACCCTCCCCATCGAGCAGGTTGAAATCCGCAGCGTTCTCACCTGCGAATCCCGCAAGGGCGTGTGCGCAAAGTGCTACGGCCGCAACCTGGCTACTAGCCGTATGGTTGAAACCGGTGAGGTTGTCGGCGTTATCGCCGCACAGTCCATCGGTGAACCTGGTACCCAGCTTACCCTCCGTACATTCCACGTCGGTGGTACCGCGTCCGGCTCTGTGGCCGACAACACCATCGTCTCCAAGTATGAAGGTAAGCTTCAGTTCGAAGAACTCCGTACCATCGACAGGGTCAATGAAGACGGCAGCGTGAACCCCGTTGTGGTGTCCCGTATGACGGAACTCCGCATTGTGGACGAGCGCACCGGCATGACCTATTCCCAGTACGACATCCCTTACGGTTCAACGCTGTACTTCAAGGACGGCGCTTCCGTGAAGAAGGGAGACCTCATCTGCGAATGGGATGCCTACAACGCCACCACCATCGTTGAAACCGCCGGTATCGTACGCTTCCAGAACATGATTGAAGGCGTCACTTTCAATGAGGAAAGTGCCGATGAGTTTGCAACCAATACGGACAAGGTTATCATCGAAAGTAAAGACAAGACCAAGACTCCAGAAATGCTTATCGTCGATGATAAGGGTGTCATCCTCCGTCAGTACAACCTGCCTGTGGGTGCACACATTATGATCAACGACGGCGAAAGCGTGAAGATCGGCGATGTTATCATCAAGATCCCCCGCGCTATCGGCAAGGCATCCGATATCACCGGCGGTCTGCCGCGTGTTACGGAACTCTTCGAGGCCCGTACTCCTTCCAACCCCGCTATTCTCTCAGAGATCAACGGTGAGGTTCTCATGGGCAAGGTCAAGCGCGGTAAGCGTGAGATCATCGTGAAGAACCGCAGCGGCAAGGAGTGCCACTACGAGGTTCCTACCACCAAGCAGATCCTGGTTCAGGAGAACGACTACGTGAAGGCTGGTACCCGTCTCTCAGACGGCGGCACTTCTCCTACCGACATCCTGAACATCCTTGGTCCGGTGAAGGCTCAGGAGTACATTGTCAATGAGATTCAGGCCGTGTATCGTCTGCAGGGTGTGAAGATCAACGACAAACACTTCGAGATAATCGTCCGCCAGATGATGCGCAAGGTCCAGATCGGAGATCCCGGAGACACCGAATTCCTCCCGGAGGAACTGGTGGACAAGTGGGAGTTCATGGACCGCAACGACGAAATCTTCGGCAAGTACTATGTAGAAGATGCCGGAGACAGCGCACGCTTTGAGGAAGGCGACATTATTTCTGCACGTGACCTCCGCGGAGAGAATGCCTCTCTGGAGCGTCAGGGTGCAAAGCTTATCGCCGCCCGTCCCGCAAAGCCCGCTACGGCCTCACAGGTGCTGCAGGGTATCACCCGCGCCGCCCTCAAGACCGGCTCCTTCATCAGTGCTGCTTCCTTCCAGGAAACCACCAAGGTCCTTTCCGAAGCCGCTATCCGCGCCCGCGTGGATAACCTCGAAGGCCTGAAGGAGAACGTCATCTGCGGCCACCTGATTCCCGCCGGTACCGGCCTCAGCCGCTACCAGGACATCATCGTTGGCTCCAAGACAGAGACTATGGCCGCCCTCAGCGAGCTCTAATAGAGCACGTTGAAACCCAAAAGGCGTTACCATAACGGTAGCGCCTTTTTTTGAAAAAATAGTATCTTTGTATATTGTATTGTTTAAATGAGGTCCAAGTACATCATAATCATCCTTACGGCAGTAATGTGCCTTCTTCCGTCGTGCAAGATGAGGCCAAAGGACGTAGAACGCCTGAAGGCAGAGGCCGATGCGGGTAACCTGAGGTCCATGGAAACGCTCATGTGCCACGGGGATACTCTTGTTTCCAAGGAGCTTCTGACGCATTATATGGATGTGCTGGCCGATGAAGGTAACTTCAAGGCGTTGACCTATAAATACATGCAAGAGAACGGCGGATCGGCAAACTGGTCGGTTATGATGGAAAAGAACGACCTGGCCAGGTATATCCGTTGGATGAAAAAAGGGGCCGATAAAGGCAATCCGGACTGTATGTATGGGCTGGGCGTTCTGTACGACCAGAAGAAGGTGGCGTCCGGGACTCACTTTGTAGACAGCCCCTACTACGATTTTGACAAGGCGGTTCAATGGAGCCGTCAGGCGGCCGACAGCTGCCACGCCTATGCCCGTACAAACATAAGGCACTGGAGCGGTAATGAATCTGTCCTGGACCGCCCCCGCTTTACTGCCCGGCAAATCTGGAAATACAACGCGCGCGGCCAGAACTTCTTCAACAGGGCCTCAAACGCCGCCTTCCAGTATATGGCCGATGCCGTAAACAACACCTTCAATTTACTCTTCTCCAAACTATGGTGGCAGGCGCTGCTTATGGCCGTGGTGATGCTTCTGGTCATTGCCGGTGTCATTTTCTATGGCTTCAGTTTTGAGGGAGATTCGGCCGTGTCCGTTGGCGCCAGCAGCATTTACGGATGGCTGAACGGATTCACGCTTTTCTTCATTGCCGATGGCCAGTGGCAGAACGCCGCCGGAATCTTTGGCTCTTTTGACGGGATGTGCCATTTCACCCATCAGCCCGGCACATATTCATTGATGTCGGACATCTGCGTTTGGGCCACATGGATATGGGTGATCCTTTTTGCAGTGATGTTTTTCAAGGGCATTCAGAATCTTCGTAAACAGGGCCGCCTTACCGTAGTTTCATTATTGAAATTCACTTTTGCAACCATACTGATAAACGTTCTGTTCTACCTGCTTGGTGGAGCGCTCTCAATATTCAGCGAGATTATTGCCATAATCCTCGGCATCGTGCTGTTTGGCGCTTTGTTCAAGCATTTCGTGCCAAAGGAAGGCAGTGTTATCATCTATGGCGCCGGCCCCTTTGGCTCTGATATATCGGCCTCTCCTGTAGAAGGCCGTCCCGGTGTCTACAGAACGGCCGACGGACGTTATTTTAGAGAGGATTCCGACGGCACTGTCAAGCAAATATAACCTGCGTCCTTCAAAGAATGTCCCCAAGCGCATAGACTTATCACAAATCACCAATCCGGGGCAGCTCATTACCGTTTATTGGCCGATTTCCGGTTACGTGCTGCCCCAAGGGCCGCTGGTGACACAAAAATGGCCGATTTCGTGTTACCAGCGGTCCCGGAGCACCGCTGGGGCAACAAAAACAGGCGTTTTTGTATCCGTAGCAGTTCCTTGGCGACAATCGAAAAATGAATAAATTGCATTTTTTGAGGGGGGGGGTAAAAGTGAAAATTGTTTATTATATTTGAGCCGGAAACAAACTGCTATGATTTATCATTCACATATATCCCTGCAGCCCGGGCGCTTCATAGAAATATGAAGTGCCTGTTGGCCGTTGATATGTGTGGTGATGACTGTGTTTTTATCAATTAATAACTAGTTCCGACAACAAAAAGATGCCGTATTGCATCTACAATTGTACATGTTAATGATTAACACTATGAAAAAAGGTATCGTTTATTCCCTCTTTTTAGGCGTTTTGGTGCTTGCAGGATGTTCGCCAAAAGTAACCACCACCCTTATCAAGGCAAAGGCCCCGCTGGGGCCCGGGGAAGAGGTTACTGTCCTTCAGCCGGAACAGTCCCAGCCGGAAGATGCCGTAGTTCTTGAGACTATCCGGATGCAGGGCAAAGACTATGATGAATTGATAGGGATGGCTACGGACGAGGCCCGTACCACCGGCGGAGAAGCCCTTAAACTTATGGAACACTTGAATCCTGACATAACAAGCCCCAGGCACAGGGTATCGGCCCTGGTATTATCGGCCGATGAATCCGACAGTACCATCACCTCTTCCGGCCGCGTTGTCCCCGAATTCATAGAATCGGAACTAGACCTACGCAAGGAGAGTTGGTCCGTTCGCATTGCCCTACAGGGCGGTGCGTCATACAGAATCGGCAAGGAACCTCAGGGCGTGGATGCCGTAATGTCTTCGCATATCAAGAACCGCCGCTTGGGCGTTAATTATGGTGCCGATGTTACCGTATTCATATCGGAAAACATAGGTGTTGGCATAAAGGCACAGAATGTATATTACGGAGACAAGATGCCTGCATCTATGGATGGAAAAAACGGTTTTTTGGAAAATTATGAAAATATCTGGTTTGCCGGGCCGATATTTACTTTCCGTATGCCAAGCAAAAACAGGAACAATGCCTTCCTGGCACGTGCCGGATATGGACTGGCTGGGTATTCAGACTGGGGGAAGGCCGTTGTTGAGCCCTCGTATACCATTAGCGGAATAACCCCCGGGCTCCTGCTGGAAGTAGGATACGACTTTGGCATTACAAAGAATCTGTCAGTTGGCGCGGCGCTTACATTTGTGACCGGAGGGCTTAGATATGCCACCGCCAAATACAGTAATGGCAAGACGGTTTATATGAGCATGGAGAAAGAAGATGCGGAGAGCCTTCGGAGTATCGGCCTCAGCATCGGCCTGAGGTATAACCTGTAACACCGCCATAATTCCGCAAAAATGCGTATATTTGTAAGTTATAAAAAGGGATTCTATGAGACCATTATATCTTACAAATACTCTAAGCCGCACTAAGGAACTCTTCAAGCCCATCCATGAGGGACATGTGGGAATGTACGTCTGCGGCCCCACCGTGTACGGAGATGCCCATCTTGGTCACGCCCGCCCTGGTGTAACCTACGATGTCCTTTTCCGCCTCCTGAAGGAACTGGGCTACAAGGTCCGCTATGTGCGCAATATCACTGATGTAGGGCATCTGGAGCATGATGCCGATGAAGGTGAGGACAAGATTGCAAAGAAGGCCCGTCTTGAGGAGCTGGAGCCCATGGAGGTGGTCCAGTACTACACTGAGCGCTACCACGAGGCAATGCGTCTCCTTGGCTGCCAGTCCCCGTCCATAGAGCCCCGTGCATCCGGCCACATCATTGAGCAGATAGAGACCGTCAAGAAGATACTTGCCGCCGGCTATGCCTACGAGAGCAACGGCAGCATCTACTTTGATGTCCAGAAATACAACCGTGACCACAATTACGGCATCCTTTCCGGCCGTACCCTCGAGGCCACCCTGGAAGGTACCCGCAGCCTTGACGGCCAGAGCGATAAACGTGCTCCCTACGACTTTGCCCTTTGGAAAAAGGCGGAGCCCGAGCACATCATGCGCTGGCCTTCACCATGGGGAGACGGCTTCCCCGGCTGGCACCTTGAGTGCTCCGTGATGGGTGAGAAATACCTTGGATATGAGTTTGACATCCACGGCGGCGGAATGGACCTTATGTTCCCTCACCATGAGTGCGAAATTGCCCAGAATGTGGCCTCACGCGGCACCCAGGGCGTGCACTACTGGGTTCATAACAATATGATCACCATCAACGGCCAGAAGATGGGAAAGAGCCTTGGCAACTTTATCACCCTGCCTCAGCTCTTTGCCGGAGACCATCCCTCTCTCACGCAGGCTTACACGCCCATGACTATCCGCTTCTTCATCCTTCAGGCCCACTACCGCAGCACGCTGGACTTCTCCAACGAGGCCCTGCAGGCCGCAGAGAAGGGCTACAAGCGCCTTATGGCCGCCTGGAAAGAATTGGGACCTGTCATTTCGAGCGAAGCCGAGAAATCTCCTTCCGCTGAGGTCCAGGCCATCATAGACGCCGTGTGGGATGCCCTCTGCGACGACCTAAACACCCCCATCGCCATAGCGCACCTCTTTGACGCCGTTAAACTCATCAACGGAGGCAAGTTATCGGCCGATGACCGCGCTGCCCTGGCTCAGCTCTTTGACCAGGTTGTTGGCAGAGTCCTTGGCCTTCAGGAAGAGGGCGCCGGCGCCTCCGGTAAGGCCGACAAAGCCCTGGAAGGTGTGATGGGCCTTGTCCTTGAAGCCCGCAAGAAGGCACGTGAGGAAAAGAACTGGGCGGAAAGTGACCGCATCCGTGACACCCTTGCCTCCTTTGGAATTACCGTAAAGGACACCAAGGAAGGCGCCACCTGGACCCTGGAATAGTATGTTAAAGTTTATCTCCTGGAACGTAAACGGCCTCAGGGCCGTTGCAGGCAAAGGTTTTGCCGATATATTCACGGAACTTGACGCAGACTTTTTCTGCCTGCAGGAGACAAAGATGCAGGCGGGGCAGCTGGACCTTGAGTTCCTGGGCTATGAATCCTACTGGAATTATGCCGATAAAAAAGGCTATTCCGGCACCGCCGTCTACACAAAGCACACACCGCTCAGCGTCCGCTACGGCATGGGTGTGGATGAGCACGACCACGAGGGCCGTCTCATAACGCTGGAGTACCCCGGCTTCTTCCTTGTCTGCGCATACGTTCCAAACTCCCAGGACGGCCTTAAGAGGCTGGATTACAGGATGAGGTGGGAGGATGACCTCCGTTCCTATCTATCGGCCCTTCCAAAGCCTGTGATCTTCTGCGGAGACCTCAATGTTGCGCATGAGGAGATAGACCTTAAAAACCCCTCCACAAACCATTTCAACGCCGGTTTCTCCGATGAAGAGCGCGGGAAGTTCACTGAGCTTCTTGCCGCCGGTTTCATTGACACCTGGCGCTTCCAGCACCCCTCGGACGTGAAGTATTCCTGGTGGAGCTACCGCATGAACGCCCGTGAGAGGAACGCAGGGTGGCGCATAGACTACTTTGTGGTATCGGAAACCCTCAAGGATAAGCTTGTCTCTACGGAAATCCACAATGAGATCTTCGGGTCAGACCACTGCCCCGTGGAGTTATGCATAGACCTATGATCCTTATAGACGGAAAACAGATATCGGCCTCCCTTAAGGAGAGCATCAAAGAGCAGGTGGCGTCGTTGCCGGAAAAGTACGGCCGCGTGCCGCACCTTGTGGTTGTAAGGGTGGGGGAAGACCCTGCCAGCGTGGTCTACGTCCGTAATAAGGCCAAGGCCTGCGAGGCCTGCGGCATCCGTAACACCACCATAGTCCTACCGGAGGAAACGTCAGAATCGGCCCTTCTTGAGAAGGTGCGCTCCCTTAATGCCGATGATTCCGTAGACGGCATCCTTGTCCAGCTTCCGCTGCCGGGACATATCTCGGAGGCAAAGGTCATAGAGACCATCGCCCGTGAGAAGGACGTAGACGGCTTCCATCCCCTCAACGTGGCCGGCCTGTGGCAGAAAACCCCTCATATGGCCCCCTGCACGCCTTCCGGCATAATGAAGCTCCTGGAGGCCGTGGGCGTGGATCCCAAGGGCAAGAGGGCGGTCGTTATCGGCCGAAGCAATATCGTGGGCCTTCCCGTGGCAAAGATGCTCCTGGATGCCAACGCAACCGTCACCACCTGTCACACCCGCACCGTGGATATGCCCTCCGTCACCCGTGAGGCCGATATCCTGGTAGTAGCCGCCGGCCGCCCCAAGATGGTTACGGCCGATATGGTAAAGGAAGGCGCCGTGGTAATTGACGTCGGGATGGACCGTGACCCTGAAACAGGGAAACTCTGCGGAGACGTTGACTTTGACGCCGTGGCACCAAAAACTATGGCCATCACGCCCGTTCCCGGAGGAGTTGGGCCGATGACCATAGCCTGTCTTATGGAAAACACCCTTAAGTGTTTCCTTTCCCTTAGAGCTTAACGGCTTTTACAGCGCGATTCTCTGAACGGGGCCGATAAACCTTTCCACGCAGAGGTTTGTCTTCTCCGGTTTCGGCAATCTTGCCGTTGCGCATTACAGCGCTTCTGTTTACGTTTGTTTCGCCCTTGGTCCTTACCATGGTTACCTGGACGGGACTTCCGGCGTTGTCAAAGAAGCTCACGGAATCGTTGTTGTAGTAGTGCCAGTTTCCGTTACTTACTTCCTGATACACATATTGCATGCAGAAGAACTTGCCGTCGAATTTGTCATTGCCTACATCAACTTTTATATTGCAGGGGTTGATGGTAACGTGATCTTCATCCTCCTGCTGTGCATAGGCAAGGTCAATGCCTTCGTCGGGGATAATGTACAGACCCATCTTATAACCTTGCTGGACACCAGTGTAGTCAATTACCCCAAGGAAGAGTTCATCTACGGTGGTTTTGTTCAGGGCTTCGTCATCATAGGTGGAGATGTACTGGGAAACAAAGTATAACCTGCCGTCTGAAGGCTCAAAAAAGGCTTCCAGATTCTCCTGGTCCATCTGCACCCAGTCATCGGGGGCGTCCGGCCTCACTTCCCATTTCTCAACGAGGTACACCTGGTTAGCTTCTACCTTGCTTATGCTGATGTCATAACTGATTCTGCTGTCAGAAACGGTCCATTCACCAATCCAGTCGTTGTACTCCTTTGAAGCCTCTTCTTCCTCTACGTGGAAATCGGTACAGGCATACTCTCCGGTAAGTTTGTTGTTGTTATCCAGACCTATTACAAAACCAAACCATTGCCCGTGACGCAGCCTACCAAACTGAATGACTTCAGGAGCGCCCTGATAGATGAATTCAGATTCAAATTCAAGTTCATGCTTGAAGAAGGCCAGGTAGTCTGCTTCATATGAATCCAGATTAGCCCTGTTGATCACGCTCACAAGGTACTTCTGGCTGGCGGGGATGTTGTTGACGCGGATTTCATCCGTATATGCGTCGTTCACAACCTTACGGCCCTCATAGGATATCTGCCAGGTAGAGTTGAGTTTTATTTCCGGATCACTCTCGGGGGTTGATGGAGTAGAGGGCTGACTGTTGCCGCCAGGCCTCTGGTTCCCATGAGGGTAATAAGGATCCACACGGGTTCTGCAACCCGTAAGAACTGCGGCCATTACAACGGCCGCCATGAGATATCTGTCAAGTTTCATAGTCTTTCCTCCTATTTTTGCTTTTACAAAGATAAACAAAAAAGAGGCCATACGCAACTTCGGCTTCACCGTCCGTCCCGTAAAGTCTTCATATTACCCGCGTGGAGCTAACTTGTTGTTACGCTGCGTGTTATACAAAAGAGGGTGCGAATTTTTTCGCACCCTCTTTTGTATAATCTACTGATAATCAAAGCGTTACCTCCACGCTAGAACGGAAGGTCATCTGATGGTTCTGCTGCCGGAAGCGGACCCTGGTAGTCCGGAGAAACCTGCGGCTGAGGTGAGGCAGGCGCAGGACCCGCTATTGGTGCCGCCACGGGGGCTGCGGTGGGTGCGGGGGCTGCTGCGGGTGCTGAGACCGGTGCGCCTGCTGGTGCTCCATAACCAGGTGCGGGGGCCGCATTTACCGGAGCGCCGTAACTGGTAGCAGGTGCTGCGGCAGGAGCGCTGTAACCGGGGGCTGGAGCATAACCGCCCTGGTACCCACCCTGCTGCTGATCTCCTTCAGGGCGCTTGCCAAGAAGCTGGATAGTATCTGCAACCACTTCTGTGGTGAAACGTTTGGCGCCTGTCTGATCTGTCCACTGACGTGTGCGGAGTTTGCCCTCGACATAGATCTGACTGCCTTTGTGAATGAACTTTTCTGCAAGATCGGCGTTGCTGCGCCATGCAACAATGCTGTGCCACTCAGTGTTTTCACGGAGCTCTCCGTTGCGGTCACGGAAGCGCTCTGTGGTGGCAATACGGAAGGATGCAACCTTTGCGTTGGTTGCGGGATTCTGGGGATTGGATTCAAGGTAACGGACTTCGGGATCATTTCCAACGTTACCGATAAGCATAACTTTGTTCAGTGCCATAATGATAATAATTTACTGATTGCAATTTACGAATAATTTGTGAAAGATTAAACCTGTTTTTGAGGAATGTGAAGGAAAGCGGCAATCTGCTTCCCCGGAGCATCTATCCTTGAATTCAAATACCTGAATGCTTTGTGCTTTTCTTCCGGTGTCAGGTAGTAGATATCGTGTATGTCCTTCACCAGACCGGAGGCAAGAAGGACCCTTGTCATCTTGACGTAACAGGCATCGGATCGGCCGATAAAATGTTCCTTGATGTCATACTCACTTCCGGTATTGGCGTGGGCGGTGATAAGTTCATTTTCATAAGACTTGAAATAGCTTGTGGCAGCCCTGTGGTCTATAACAGAATATGTGCCGATGATATAGTCCGTAAGCTGCTCACATTCAGTCCTGTTTGGAAGTGAATCAAACAATCTCCTAAGAAGAGCTCCTGTAAGGTATCGGCCCTTTGAATAGCGGGCCTTCACCATCTTCAATGCCCTTCTGAGCGGCATCGAAGCCTTCCTAAGGAGAATTTTTGGGGAGAATGGATGATCCGACACCGCATAAGCAAGGTAGTTCCATCTATAATCTTCCGCCAGTTCCACCAGCTTCCTTTCTACAGGATTGTTGTCAAGATACGTAAGGTTGGTACGGATGCTTTTGTCTGTCTTTTTGGGTGCGCGGCCGAACGGAGTGTCAAACATGGGACCCTTACGGCCGTGGGCTTTGTTGTATTCGCGGACAAAGAGTGATGTTACAAGATTGAGGCATGCGCCCAGTTGTCCATATTCATTTTCTATAATAGAGCGGTGAACATGGTCCGGCATTTGGACAAGCTTGAGTACCGTAACACTATACTTTGGTATAACAACACAAAAAATGGTAAAGTAGAGCAGATGATCAGAGACGGTATAAAAGATTACACCACGGTCCTTCGGCCGTTGGTAACAGTGATAGAATATGCCATCATTGCTTCTCATTGCACAAAGGAATAAATAATTATCCGTTTCACTGCTCTGGGAAACGTTTATTTTACACCCTCTCTACAACTATGCAGGAGGCCGTTTTTTGTTATTTACAGCACGTTTTCTACGACAAGACATTAAACTATGACACATTTCTATGCCTCAGATGTGTCCCAGAGGCCGATTTGCTGAAACGGATACTGAAACGGCTTTTGAAACGGATAATGACAGAAAGTGGACCTGGTCCACGTCGTTCTTGGACCTGGTCCAGGGCAGGGCATTTGTGGCCCGGGCCAGTGCTTTTACAAAACGCCCGTGAAGATAACATGCTTATTATCAGTTCCTTATGCAAAAGAGGGTGCGAGAAAAATCGCACCCTCTTTTGTGTAATTGGTTATAAATCAATCATTTATCTCCACGCCTCAAACGCGGGGCCTGGGGGGAACAATCACACAGCCCCAAGCGGCAGTCAATGCTTGGACCTGGTCCAGGGTATCTTTGGACCTGGTCCACGGTATTTTTGGACCTGGTCCAGGGCAGTAAAGGATGTGGTAGGAGATATGGCTGCGTCAGAGCGTCTCTAGTGCAGAAGGTCTATGGCTCCAAAGACACCCAGGGAAGCGAGGAGCATGATGGCGCCGGCAAGAAGAACCCCCAGGAGTACGTACAGGACGCTTTTCTTGAAGTCCATGTCCAGGATGCTGGCGGCAAGGGTGCCGGTCCAGGCGCCGGTGCCGGGGAGGGGAATGCCCACAAACAGCAGCAGGGCCACATACAGCCCGGCGCCGGCTTTGGCCTCAAGCTTGCGGCCGCCCTTCTCTCCTTTCTCAAGGCACCAGCGGCAGAAGCCGCCTATCACTTTCTTGTCCTTGCCCCAGTCCAGGATACGCCGTGCAAAAAGGAATATGAACGGTACTGGCAGCATGTTTCCCAGCACGGAAACAATGATGGAGGGCACTATGGGGAGCCCAAAACCCACTGCATAAGGAATGGCGCCGCGAAGCTCTATGAGCGGCACCATGGATATAAGGAAAACTATAAGATATTTCTTCATCAGTTAAGGGGCGGCAGGGGGTCATTGGAATTTGCTGCGATGAGTGCGCGGATCTCGTCCTTCGCTTCTCTCCAGCGGGGGATATCTATCTTTGTGCCGATAACCTCCACCACCTTTGCGGCAATGATGGAGCCTATCTGGCCGCACACAAGAAGCGGCATTCCAAGGGAGTGGGCATAGAGGAATCCTGCCGCATAGGTGTCTCCGGCACCTGTTGCATCAATTGGAGTAGCCGGCCAGGGCTCTATGAAGTAGTATTCATCTCCGGACTTGACCATGGACCCGGCCTTTCCGACCTTCACCACGGCTATCTTGCAGTGACGTGCAAGTTCATCAATGGCATCACGAGGCTCCATCTTGGTAAATGCCTTGGCCTCCGACTCATTTGCAAACACAATGTCTACGTAGTTTTCTACAAGATTGTGGAAGAAGGCATCGTTGGACTCAACCACATTGTAGGAAGCCATATCTATGGAGATGGTGCAGCCTGCAGCCTTTGCAAGACGTGCCGCCTTTGAGATGAGCTCCTGGTTCTGGACCAGATATCCTTCAATGTGGAAGTAATCGTAGCCCTCAAAGAAGGAAGCGTCAAGGTCTTCGGGGCCCAACTCCAGTGTGGCGCCCATGTAATCGGCAAAAGTGCGCTCTGCGTTGGCTCCGGTGATGAACACCATGCATCGGCCGCTGGATTTCTCCGAGTACAGCATCTGGGCCTTCACTCCGTACTGCTCCATGGTGCTCTTGAAAAGGTTTCCAAGGTCGTCGTTGCCGATTTTACCAAGGAAGCCGGACTCCATCCCGAAGATGGCCGTGCAGGTGATGGTGTTTGCCGCGCTGCCGCCGGGAACATACTTTACGCCGTACTGCTTGAGCTCTTCCCAGATGCGGTCTCCGGTTTCCATATCCACGTGCTGCATGCTGCCAAGCGGGAGGTGGAATTTCTTGAGGAGGGTGTCATCCGGGAGGACGGCCAGGATGTCCGTAAGGGCGTTGCCTATGCCTAAGATAGATTTCATATGAGGTCAGATTACCTACAAAAATAACCATAATTTACGGATTTTCCATTACCTTTGTGAGGCCGATGGACAATAAAGTCAAAAATATCCTCCAGTACATCTTCTGGGCAGCCGTAGCGGTGGTCCTGGTATGGTTTTGCGTAAAAGCCATAGACTTGAAGGAGTTCCTTGCCGCATTAAGGATGTGCAGGTGGGAGTTTGTGGCCATGTCCTTTGTCGTCGGCTGCGTCTTCATTGTGGTGAGGGGCCTTCGCTGGCATATGCTCATTCAGCCAATAGATCCCACCATCACCAAAACCCTAGTGATCAACGCCTACGGGATAGGCTTCATCGCCAATCTGGTCCTTCCAAAGCTTGGTGAAGCAATAAAAATCGGTTATATAGTGAAGGATTCCGGCAAGGGGGCCGATGGAAAGAGGCACCTCACCGTAGACGCCGCCATCGGCACTTATCTGGCCGAAAAAGCAGTGGATGCCGTGATCCTAATTTCCTGTATCGTGGTTTTCCTGGCCGGGTCCTGGGGCATAATGAAGGACAATCTCCAGTTTAGTGGCGTGATGAAATGGGCTCTTCTTGTCATTTTGATTCTGGCAGTAGCCTTCATCATCCTCTGCCGCAAGCTGCAGGGCCGCGGCGGTATCTGGGGGAAATCCTGGAACTTTATTTGTGGCATAGGAAAGGGGCTTACTACAATCGGCAAACTTAAAAAGCCTTGGCTCTTCCTACTGTACACCGTATCAATTTGGATTAGTTTCTGGCTCACCAGCGCCCTGATAGTATGGGCTCTAAATGATATAGAACCTTTTACCACCCTTTCTTCGGCCGATGCCTTCGGCCTCATGGTAACCGGCAGCATCACCACCATAATACCAGTCCCGGGAGGCTTTGGGGCATACCACGGTGCCGTGGCAACGGTAATGCAGGCCCTCTACGACATTCCTATAGGCAGCGGCATGATTTACGCCACCCTCAACCATGAGGCTCAGCTCCTGTCCCAGGCCGTGACCGGTCTGTGGTGCTACATCCACCAAACCTTCCTTCGGAGATGAAACGCTTTGCGCTTATCGGCCATCCTGTAGCGGGCTCCCTCAGTCCCCGCCTCTTTACCGCGGCTTATGAAGGCCGATACCCCTATGACCTCATAGACGCCCCCTTCGATGAAGCATGGGCGCGTTTCCTGAAGGATTATCATGGCATAAATGTCACGGCCCCGTACAAGCAGGACGCTTTCAGGGCGGTGGATGTCCTTTCTGACGGAGCAAGGGAGTGCGGTGCCGTGAACCTTGTGGTAAAGGCCCCTGACGGCCTTCTTCACGGCCACAACACGGATGTTGACGGCGTTGTGGGTGCTGTCCGTGAGACCGGCTTTCAGCCTTCGGATACGCTTATCATAGGCGCTGGCGGAGCCGCCATGGCTGCTGTTGTGGGAGCTAAGATCCTTGGCTCCGGGACCATCACCATAGCCAACCGCACATATGAAAAGGCAGCCGCACTTGCAGCTGCCCATTCGTGTGAGGCCGTTCCGCTGGGGGATATCGGCACGCTTACCCCGGACCTTGTCATCTATACCATTCCCGGAGGAGCCCCCGTTGTGCCGGGAATGCCGCTTGGCGGCGCCGTGGTCCTTGAGGCGGAGTACAAGCGTCCGTCACTTTCAGAGGCTCCCTGCCGCCGGTATATCAGCGGCCTTCGGTGGATTTTCCACCAGGCGGTGGCCGGCTACGGCCTCTTTACAGGAGAGGCCCCCAATCTGGAGGCCCTTTCCCGTTCAATTATTTGTTAAGAGCATCGGCGGATTTTATGAACTTTGCCAGGTCTTCGTCGGAGACGTGGTAGTTCTGCATTTCGCCGGAGAAGTATTGGTCGTAGGCGGCCATATCCACAAATCCGTGGCCTGAGAGGTTGAAGAGGATGGTCTTGGCTTCACCTGTCTCCTTGCACTTCAGGGCCTCCTGGATGGTGGCTGCAATTGCGTGACAGCTTTCCGGAGCGGGGATGATGCCCTCCGTGCGGGCAAACAGCACACCTGCCGCGAAGGAATCCTTCTGCTCAATGTCCACAGCCTCCATGAAGCCGTCCTTCATGAGCTGGGAAAGGATGACGCCGGCGCCGTGGTACCTGAGACCGCCTGCGTGGATTGAAGCGGGCTTGAAGGTGTGACCAAGGGTGTACATGGGGAGGAGGGGAGTCATGCCGGCCTCGTCGCCAAAGTCGTACTCGAATTTACCCCTGGTGAGTTTGGGGCAGGAATAAGGCTCTGCCGCAATGAAGCGGGTCTTCTTGCCGTCCTGGATGTTGTGACGCATGAAGGGATATGCAATGCCGGAGAAGTTTGATCCGCCGCCGAAGCAGGCAATCACAATGTCCGGATATTCACCGGCAAGTTCCATCTGCTTTTCCGCTTCAAGGCCGATAATACTCTGGTGCAGGCAAACGTGGTTGAGCACAGAGCCAAGGGCATACTTGCAGTTAGGTGTGCTTACGGCAAGTTCGATGGCCTCGGAGATAGCGCAGCCAAGGGATCCCTGGTCGTTGGGGTTGCGTGTGATGATGTCCTTACCGGCACGGGTACTCATAGAAGGGGAAGGGGTGATGGCCGCGCCGAAAGTCTGCATAATGGAGCGCCTGTAGGGCTTCTGCTCATAGCTTACCTTAACCATATATACTGCGCAGTCAATGCCGAATTTCTTGGTGGCATAACTGAGTGCACCTCCCCACTGGCCGGCACCGGTCTCAGTGGTGAGGTTGGTGATGCCCTGTTCCTTGGCATAGTATGCCTGGGCGATGGCGGAGTTGAGTTTGTGAGAACCTGCCGGACTCACGCTCTCGTTCTTGAAGTAGATGTGTGCAGGGGTGCCCAGGGCTTCTTCCAGTTCATAGGCGCGTACAAGTGGCGTGCAGCGGTATGCGGCATACTGCTCGCGGATGGGCTCCGGGATGGGGATCCACTCGTCTGTCTGGTTCAGTTCCTGGTCGGCGCAGGCCTTGCAGAAGATGGGATATAGGTCTTCAGGCTTAAGCGGCTGCTTTGTGCCGGGGTGAAGGAAAGGCAGGGGCTTGTTGGGCATGATTGCCTGGATGTTGAAGAAATGGGTGGGGATTTCGCTCTCCGGGAGCAGGTACTTTTTCTGTCGCATAATATTAAGGGTTTAAATAAAAATCAAAAAAATGGCCTGCTGTAAGTCAGCAGGCCAATCTATACATATAACTATACGGCGAAGCGACTTACAGGTTCTAACTGCAAGTGCGCCACCAATTGTTATTGTTACTCATTCTCATTCTGTTACAAAGATGAGGAATTGATTTTTAATATGCAAGAAAAATTTTTAAAAATTTGCAAGAAGGGGTGCAGTCCACTCTGCGGAAGCCGTAACAAAGTTGGCTTCATACCAGGCGTTGAGTGCGGTGCAGACAAACAGCAGGATGATGAGGGTGGCAACGATAGTGCCAATCCATTTGAGGCGCACAAGCCACTTCTTGTTATTCCAGCCGATGGTCTGGAACATGCTCCAGAAACCGTGGTTGAGGTGCAGCCAGATGGCAATGAACCATACGATGTAAAGGGCTACTACCCACCAGTTGCGGAAGGTTGCAAGGAGAAGATAGTAAGGATTCTCCGCTTCCCCGCCCATGAATTCCTGAAGCTGCATCTTTGCCCAGAAGTGGGTGAGGTGGAAGGCAAGGAAACCAAGGACGATGATTCCGAGTACTGCCATGTTCTTTGCGCTCCAGCTGTCGTTCTTTGCCTTGGAGGCAACCTCATAGCGTTTGAGGCCGCCGCGCTTCACTACGTTCTCATAGCTGAGCCAGATGCCGTAGAGGATATGGATGGCAAAACCCAGGGCCAGGATGGGAACCATGATGGTGATGACGGGGGAGGACATGAAGTCGCAGCCAAGCTGGAACCAGCCGTCTCCGTGGGTATAGGGGAAGGCGTCTAGGGCAACCTTGCCGAAATTACCTTTGAGTGAGTCAATGACGGAGAAGAAGTTGATGGTGCCGTGGAGAAGGAGGAAAATTACCAGGAAAGCACCGCTTACGCTCTGGATGAACTTCTTGCCGATGGAGGAGGTTAAAAAATTAGCCATTATAGTTTAGTTAAATTTATTTCCACTTCACAAATATAGGAATCTTTCTTGGAAGTTTACCAATATTTCGGTACTTTTGTTTGACATTAAAACATCTATTTATGTATAAACGCGTTCTTCTCAAACTCTCCGGAGAAAGCCTCGGCGGCCCCGCCGGCAAAGGCCTTGACACCCAGTGGCTGGAAAAATATGCAAAGGAAGTGGCATCGGCAGCAAAGGCCGGCCTCCAGATAGCCATAGTGAACGGCGGCGGCAATATCTTCCGCGGCCTTCAGGGCGTAGGCAAGGGCTTTGACCGTGTGGACGGAGACAAGATGGGAATGCTTGCAACCGTCATCAACGCCCTGGCCCTCAAGATGTTTATTAAGGCGGAAGGCGTTGAGGCAGAGGTCTTTACCTCTACCCCCATGGAGCCCTATGCAAAGTATTATATGAGGGATGAAGCCGTGAAGCTCATGGAGCGCGGCGGCGTTGCCCTCATCGCCGGCGGCACCGGCAACCCCTTCTTCACCACAGACAGCGGCGCAGCGCTTCGCGCCCTTGAGATTGGGGCCGATGCCCTCCTCAAAGGCACCCGCGTAGACGGCGTCTACACCGCAGACCCTGAGAAGGATCCATCGGCCACAAAGTACGATGAACTCTCCTTCGATGAGGCCATCTCCAAGCACCTCAAGGTGATGGACCAGACCGCCTACGCCCTCTGCAGTGACGGCAAGATGCCCATCATCGTCTTTGACATGAACGCCACCGGCAACCTCACCAAACTCCTCTCCGGAGAAAAAGTAGGCACCCTGGTGCACCCGTAATGCCAGCCCGGAGTTTTTCACTAAGGAAATCTTTTAACATTTTTACGCCGGTCACGTCCTATATGTGGCCGGCTTTTTGATGCAAACATTTTAAGAACATATGAAAAAGACTTTAATCATTATCGCAATGGTCCTTGGCACAGTATGCTGCACATGGGCCGGAAAACCGTCGGAGGTTTCGGCGCTTGCCCGTCAGTATGGCAGCAAGGACGGATTTGAAGTGGTCTCCATGGGACGCGTTCTCATCAGCGCCCTTGGCGTTGCCGCAAGTATGGACAAGGATCTGGATGCGGAGGACCGCGCTGCCCTGAATGCCTTCAAGGGCATAAAGAAACTTACCGTAGTTGACTTTGAGGACGCTTCGGAGGCCGACAAAACCGCCTTCTGCGCTAAGCTTGATTCTCTCTTTGAAAAAATGGAACTTATCCTTGAGGCTAAAGACGACGGAGACGTTGTAAAGATCTACGGCCACGATGACGGCACCAGCCTTCATGACATTGTGATCTACTGCCCCGACGAAGCCGTCATCTGTGTCAACGGCAGCATTGCGCTGGAGAATATCGGAAAGCTCATGGAAGTTGCGCAATGACACGTCAGGCCTTCCAGGACATATGGATCCCCCTGCAGGGGCGCTTCTACCGCATTGCATTCTATATATTAGAGAATGAGGCCGATGCAAGGGACGCCGTCCAGGACCTATACCTGAAGCTCTGGAACCTCAGGGACCACCTGGAACTGATCCGGAACCCTCAGTCCTACGGCTCCCTCATGATACGGAACCTCTGCATAGACCGTATCAGAAAAAGGCTCCCGTCAGATACTCTCAAAGAGGAAATGGCCGTCAAGGGTCCGCCCGACGAAGACCTTGCCCTCCGGGAGCAGCTTGAGGGCGTCCGGAAAGCGATGGACTCTCTCCCGGAAAGTCAGAGGAAACTGCTTTCAATGAGGGTGATAGAAGGGCTGGATTACTCAGAGATAGAAAAACGTACGGGCCTCAGCGGCCTAAACATCAGGGTCCAGGTGTCCCTGGCAAGAAAAAGATTAAAACAACTGCTATGAAATCAATCAAGGAAATAGAGAAACTCTCCGTAGAGGAACTTGAAAGGATAGGGGCCGATGAAAGCATACCCGTCCCCGGAGACCTTTCCGTGAAGATCCCTTCCCGCAAGGCACCGGTCATTGCATGGAGCGCAGCAGCAGCGGCAGTTGTTGTGGTGGCGGGATTTATCGGCCTCAGAAAGCCTGCAGATACCCCTGCAGATACCTTTGACGACCCTTACCTTGCCTACGCCGCAGTGGAGAACGCCCTCTGCAAGATCTCCGGCTCAGTAAACAGCGCTTCCGTAAAACTGGAAGATGCAGAATCCACATTTAACAAGCTAAACTATTGGAAATGAAAAAGATATACGCAATAATAGCAGCCATTGCGCTGGCTCTCCCGGCCTTTGCCCAGGGTGGCAAGGACCTATACAACAAGTACTCTGACCTTCCCGGGGTAAGCGCCGTGTACATTTCCCCGGCAATGTTCAGGCTCATTGGCAAGATCCCAGATGTTGAACTGGCCGATGAAGATGTGAACTTCACCCCCATCATAAAGTCCATGAACGGCTTCTATCTCCTGTCCACTGAGGACGCCGCTACCGGAGAAAAGCTCTACGGGGAAGTATCCCGCGGCCTTAACAAGAGCAAGTACGAGCTCCTCATGGAAGCAAAGGAAGACGGAGAAGTGATGCGCCTTTACTCCGTTGGGGACAACAAGACGGTAACCTCCCTTCTAATGCTGGCAAAAGACGGCACAGAGACCACCTTCCTGTCCATTGACGGCCAGATGGACCGCTCAAAACTGGAAGAAGTCATTGCATCCGCCGCGGCAGAGTAGATAGCGCGCAACGTTAAACAATTGATACAAAATTACTTGTGAAAAGTGCCGTGCCTTTCCAGAGGCATGGCACTTTGTATAATGTGTTGAAGGTTAAGTACTTAGCTTTGAGCAGTTTTCCTAGTCCACCATCACAAGGGCCGATGAAGGGTGGTTGAAAGTGAGGGAGACTATTGGCTCCGTGGTGCGGTTGAGGGTGGCTTTCCACCAGGCGTCGAAGACCACGCCGTCAAGGGGCCACTGGAGGCCCCTGGAGGTGATGCGGAGGGAGTTATCGGCACTGAAAAGGGAGAAGCGCCGGCCTTCGCCAAGGTGCAGCTCGCAGGTATCCGTGATGGCAAAGGCGGTGCCGTAGTCAGAAACCATTGAAACCTTCCGGTCTCCAAGGTCAAACATGCGCGTATATTCCATAAGGAGTCCAAGATTGCCGATAGTATGGTCTTCCCTGAGCCCCGTTGCACCAAGAATCACAATCTCTTCCGCTTCCGGGTGCTCACGGAGCGCCCAGCGCATAGCCTTGGTGAGGTCATTATAATCCTGCTCCGTCTCATGGAAAAGAACCGCTGAAAACGGCCTCTTAAGGTCTTCTGGAAGTGAATCCATGTCTCCTACAACGGCAAGCGGCATACGCCCCGGAAAATGCTGTGCGAATTTCTCCAGCGCCCCGTCGCAGCACACTACCGCCTCTGCGCTTTCCAGCAGAAACAGCGGATACGGCTCAGTGGGGTACGCCCCGTCACATAATATGATGATGCTATCCATAGGTCAGAGGGTATTATATCGCCAACCGTCGCTTCGCGACCCCTCCCATGCGCCGGCGCTTTGCGCCTGCTATGGGCCCCTCCCTCTTATCCGGCCGAGGGTGGCCAGAGGTTTTCGATATAATACCCTCTGACCTATTCATCTTCATGGGGGGCGGCTTTGGCTATCTCGGCCTTGGAGGTGCCCTGGGTGGCTACATAAGAAGTGGGGTTGCGGAAGCCAAGGAGGAAGGACTTCACGTCCATACGCTTCTTGCCGGCAAGCTGGAGGTCCGTGATGGCAATGGCGCCGTCCTCGGTGGCAATGGCAAAGTAGGTTTTGCCGTCAGAGAGAACGGTTCCGGGCTCTCCGTGAAGGTCCATCCGCATTTCTCCGAAGAAGACTTTGAGCTGGATGGGTTCTTCTCCGTCCTGCACCAGTTCCGTGAAGGCGCAGGGGTAGGGAGACAGGCCTCGGATGAGGTTGTAGACGTGTTTTGTGGTGTCCCTCCAGTCAATGTGCTGGAGTTCACGGGTAATCTTGGGAGCGGGCTTCAGGAGCTCTGAACCCTGGATGAAACTTCTCTGTACGCGGAGCTCTACATTATGCTGGATAAGACCTTCAACGGTTTCTATCACAAGCTCGGAGCCCAGTTCCATGAGTTTGTCATGGAGGTCTCCGGCGGTGTCCGTGGACTCAACATGGCACTCTGAGCGGAGGATGATTCCGCCGGTGTCAATCTTCTTGTCAATCATGAAGGTGGTGACGCCGGAGATGTTCTCTCCGTTTATGACGGCCCAGTTGATGGGAGCTGCGCCGCGGTACTGCGGCAGCAGGGCTGCGTGAAGGTTGAACGTACCAAGCTTAGGCATGGCCCACACAACTTCCGGCAGCATGCGGAAGCCGACCACCACAAAAAGATCGGCCCTGAAGGCCCTGAGGGCGGAAAGGAATTCCTCGTCCTTTAGCTTTTCAGGCTGCAGCACTGGAAGTCCTTCCTTCACGGCGTACTGCTTCACGGCGCTTTCCTGCATCTTGAGGCCTCGGCCGGAGGGTTTGTCCGGAACGGTAACTACACCAACCACCTTGTAACCCTTCTTGCGGAGGGCATCCAGCGGGCCCACGGAGAATTCCGGGGTGCCCATATAAACTATCCTTGTCTTTCTGAACATTCTGATAATCTGACTCTTAACCTTTCTGAATCCAATCATGAATCCGTCCCAGTGGAACAGGTTCTTGTCTCCCACGGCCTTTACGGTAAGGAAGCCTCCTATAGGCGCCAGAACAAAGGCCGATATGAATTTCCCCACAAAAGCCGTTGTGGCACCGTTGCTGGCAAGCCTTTCTCCCGTGATGTCTATGACCCAGTACAGCACGAAGAACAGCAGGGAAATGACCGCAGGGGCACCCAGGCCGCCCTTCTTGAGTATGGCCCCAACCGGGGCGCCTATGAAGAACAGCAGCAGGCAGGCCAGCGCCTGGGCATACTTCTTCCACATCTCTACGTCGTTGCGATGGATGAGGTTGATGTAGTCGTAGGAGTCGTAAATCTGGCTGCGGGCTATATTCTCATACTGCCTTGCCACCTGAAGAGCCCCTTCAAGGGCCTTCTGCCTGTCCTTGAGGGACTTGAATTTCCAGTTTTCCGGGACCTCGAAATTTACGGACCCCTGTTCCCTCCACGTGGTGTCCAGCTGCTTCTTGTAATTCAGGCCGTTGTCCCTCTGGAAGTCCTTCACGTGCTTTATGGTGCCCTGGTCAACAAGGTTCACAAGGGAATCATGCCCGTGCTTTAACTGCTTGAGGTTCATGGACTTCACCTGCTCTCCATAACGTGCGGAATCCGACTGCTTGTAGGCGTAGTTCTCCAGGGGAATCACCAGTTCCTGCCTGTGGAACCTCACTCTCTGGAGAGCCAGGGAAGTGTCCCTGTACTTTCGCCTGTTCTCCTCACGGTAATTGGTGCCGTCGTAAAGCATGAAGGTGAGGTAATCCTTGGACTTAGCCATCTTGAGCATTCCGCTGTCGGCCACCGTGATCCGTAGGTTTCCGGCCCCGGAGGTGTGGTCATACACCTGGATGCCGTGCATCATTCCGGTTTTTTTGTCCCTGCTGTCTACGCGGAGGATATAGCCGTCAATTCCATCGTAGAAGGTTCCTGAAGGGATTTTGATCTCTGACTTTGTACGGCCGATATCGTCCCTCATGGTGAAGATCTGGTTGATTGAATAAGGAACCAGCCTGTCTCCCACGAAGAAAGCGCCCACACATATGAAAAGGCTTACGATGGTCATTGGCACCAGTACCCTTGCCAGGGAGATGCCGCCGGCCTTCATGGCCGTGAGCTCAAAGTGTTCTCCCATGTCTCCCAGGGTCATCATGGATGACAGCAGGGTGGCAAGCGGGATTGCCAGGGGGAGGGTTTGGAAACCGCCCCACATGAGGAACTCCAGTATCACCTTAAGTTCAAGACCCTTACCCACAAGCTCGTCAATATACAGCCACAGGAACTGCATGACAAGGATAAAGGTCACGATCGCGAGGATAGCCAAAAACTGCCCCACGAATGTCTTAAGTATGAACTGGTCTAACTTTTTCACTATTTCACAGCAATATCCACAAGTGCATCAAGTGCCTGGGCGAGGCCTTCAATGTTGCGGCCGCCGGCTGTTGCAAGGCCGGGCTGTCCGCCGCCGCCGCCCTGGATGAACTTTGCGGCTTCACGGATGTCCTTTCCGGCGTTCTTCCCCTTGGCTACGAGGTCCTGGGAATACATGAGCACCAGGTTGGGCTTGCCGTCAAAGGCAAAGGCTGCGGCCAGTGCAAAATTCTGCACCTTCTTCTGCAAAAGCAGGGCCACGTTGCGGGCCATTGCGGGATCTATGGAGTGGTCAAAGCGTACCACCTTGATGCCATTTATCTCCTGGGCCGATGCTTCCAGCTTCTGCGCAAGCTGTGCGGCCTTTTCATTTGCCACGGCCTCAAGCTGCTTACGGACATCGGCATTCTCCGCTACCAGCTTCTCAATTGCGCCCTGGAGGTCCGGGACGTTGTTCATGAGGTTCTTAAGGCCCTTCAGGAGGTCTTCCATATGGTGGATGGTTTCCTCGGCCTTGCCGCCCGTGACGGCCTCGATCCTGCGGACACCAGCCGCAACGGCGCCTTCAGAAACAATCTTGAACAGGCCGATAGTACCCGTTGACGGGGTGTGGGTGCCGCCGCAGAGCTCCACGGAATCTCCGTAGCGGACGACGCGTACCACGTCTCCGTACTTTTCTCCAAACAGGGCCATGGCGCCCATGGCCTTGGCCTCATCCATGGTGGCGTCACGCTTTTCGATGAGCGGGAAGTCGGAGCGGATGAGCTGGTTCACGCGGGTTTCAACGGCGCGGAGCTCCTCATCCGTCATCTTCTGAAAGTGCGAGAAGTCAAAGCGGAAGTAGTCCGGGCCCACGAAGGAACCCTTCTGCTCCACGTGAGTTCCAAGCACCACGCGAAGGGCCTGGTGCAGGAGGTGGGTGCAGGTGTGGTTGTTCTGGATGTGCCTGCGGCGGACGTTGTCCACCACAAGGGTGAAGGACTGGGTGCTGCGTGAAGGAAGACGCTCTGCAAGATGTATCGTGAGGTTATTTTCCTTCACCGTGTTAAGGATCTGTATGCGTTCTCCGTTCTCTCCTTCGATGTAGCCGGTATCACCTACCTGGCCGCCCATCTCTGCGTAGAACGGGGTGTGGTCAAACACAAGCTGGAAGTATTCCTTGTTCTTCTGCTTCACTGTGCGCTGCTTCAGGAGGCGGGCGCCGGTGACGCGGAGGGTGTCGTAGCCCTCGAACACTACATCGGCCTCATTGAACACCATCCAGTCTCCGAATTCGTTGGCGGTGGCGTTGCGGGCGCGCTCCTTCTGCTTCTCAAGCTCTATGTTGAAGTTCCTGATGTCTACGGTGTAGCCCTTTTCTGCGGCAATCAGTTCCGTAAGGTCTATGGGGAAGCCGTAGGTGTCGTAGAGCACAAATGCGTCCGTTCCGGGGATCACCTTGGTGGCGGCGTTTTTGGCCATGTTGTCCTCAAGCATCCTGATACCGCGGTCCAGGGTGCGCAGGAAGGCGTTTTCTTCCTCCTTGATGACGTTGGAAATAAGCTTCTGCTGGGCCTGGAGCTCAGGATAGGCTTCTCCCATATCGGCCACAAGCTGAGGGATGAGGCGGCAAAGGAACGGCTCCGTGAAGCCAAGGAAGGTGTAGCCGTAACGCACTGCGCGGCGGAGGATGCGGCGGATAACGTAGCCGGCCTTCACGTTGGAAGGAAGCTGGCCGTCGGCAATTGAGAAGGCGATTGCGCGGATATGGTCTGCGATAACCCTCATCGCTACCTCAACGTTACCGCCTTCTGCGTATTTGTGACCGGAGAATTCCTCCACTTTGCCGATAAGGCCGGAGAAGACGTCGGTCTCGTAGTTTGACTTCTTGTTCTGGAGGATCATGCAGAGGCGCTCGAAGCCCATGCCAGTGTCGATGCTCTTTGCGGGGAGTGGCTCCAGGTGGCCATCGGCCTTACGCTCATACTGCATGAACACGAGGTTCCAGATTTCAATTACGTCGTCGTTGTCCGTGTTCACAAGCTTATTGCCGGGGATCTTTGCAATCTCGGAGTCCGGCCTCAGGTCTATGTGGATCTCGGAGCAGGGGCCGCAGGGACCGGTGTCTCCCATTTCCCAGAAGTTGTCGTGCTTGTTTCCTGTGAGCACGTGGTCTGCGGGGAGATGCTTCAGCCAGGCTTCGCGGGCTTCCGTGTCAAGGGTGGTGCCGTCCTCAGTGCTTCCTTCAAAAACGGTTGCGTAAAGCTTGGTCTTGTCTATCTTGTAAACCTCCGTGAGAAGCTCCCAGGCCCAGTCTATTGCCTCTTTCTTGAAGTAATCTCCAAAGCTCCAGTTCCCAAGCATCTCAAACATTGTGTGGTGGCGGCCGTCGTGGCCCACGGCTTCCAGATCATTGTGCTTTCCGCTCACGCGGAGGCACTTCTGGGAGTCTGTTGCGCGGGGGAACTTGGGGGCGGCATTGCCAAGGAAGATGTCCTTGAACTGGTTCATGCCGGCGTTGGTGAACATAAGGGTAGGGTCGTTCTTGATTACCATAGGGGCGCTGGGCACCACGGTATGGCCCTTTGAGGCGAAAAAGTCCAGATACTTCTGGCGGATTTCTTTAGAAGTCATATAGTATGTTTGTTTCATTTGCGGTTCTGTCATTCCCGACACCGATCGGGAATCTCATTATAGCCTACAAAAATAAGTATTTTTGGCCGATTTTCCCAACGCGCGGGCATAGAATGTGTGGGAAGGAGGGCAGTTTCAGAAATAATGCATATATTTGCACGATATGCCGTCCAAGTTGCAGAAATACATCGTAAGCCCGGAAGACTTCATCGACAGCCTCCAGCAGCTGCCCGCCCGTGAGTGGTGGAAACTGGTCCTGGTGCTGCTTGGCGGCATTGTATCTTTCCTTTTCTATATGTGGATTTATGTGCAGGTCCTGGGGCTTGACCTTCCAAAGACCGCTATCCTCAAACGCCGCAATATGGACTGGAGGGCACGCGTGGAGAGGCTCTCAACGCATATGGACCATCAGGAGGAGCTCCTCTCCCTTCTGGAAGTGAGGGACGACAAAATATACCGCAGCGTGTATGGCCTGGATGAGATTCCACCTGAAGTGAGAGGCTCTGGAATAGGCGGTGAAAACCGGTATGAAAAACTGGCTGGGACCTCCCTGGAGGCCGTTGTCCGCCGCCAGGACATAATAGAGAAGAGGGCTTATGTCCAGTCAAAATCCTTTGACGACATAACCATCCTCCAGAACAGCGCCGGTGATATGGCGGCGCATATTCCTGCAATTCCGCCAATGAGCACTGACCGAAACACTTATCATATGTCCAGTCCTTTCGGGTTCCGCTCGGACCCTCTCCTCGGGTACACCAAGCGCCATACGGGAATGGACTTCGCCTGTCCTCCGGGTAACCCCATCTACGCAACCGGAGACGGCGTTGTGGTGAAGGTGGCGCATGAACGCAAGGGTTACGGCAACCACGTGGAGATAGACCACGGGTTCGGTTACAAGACGCGTTATGCGCATATGTCTGAGATCTTCGTTGAGGAAGGGCAGAAACTTTTGAGGGGAGACTGTATCGGCCTTTCAGGAAAGAGCGGCCGAATCACAGGCCCGCATCTTCACTATGAAGTCATGTACCGCAAGGATTACGTGAATCCGGCCTTGTACATGGATCTGGACATTCCGCCCAAGGATTATTATGAACTGGTGAGGAGGCCTGAAGGCAAATGAGTAAGTTCAGTAAGATACTTGGCTCAATTGTGCGCTATCTTGTGGCAACGGTTTCGCTGTCGGTGGTGTTGTATATCCTGTTTGCGCTCATTTTCTCTACTGAGGAAGAGCGGCGTCTTCAGAGGGAAAACAACCTCTACAAGTCCATGTACAGGGATATCCGGAATAAGGACAGGCTCATCGGGGATGTTGTGGACGGCCTCCTTGTGAAGGACGACGCAATCTACCGCCAGCTCTTTGAGACAACGCCTCCATCCCTTGATGCCATTACTGCGGCCGATTTAATAGCCGACAGTGACTCCCTCTCAGAGAGTTTCTACCTTTCAGCGGCGGCATCGGCCTCAGAAAGGCTCATTCTTATGTCGGATACTGTGGACGATAATTTTGCCGAGGTATTCCGCATCCTTCTGAAGGGCCGCCGAGACAGTATTCCGCCGCTGTCCCTGCCACTGAAGGGAATGTCTTATGTGCAAACAGGCGCTTCCATTGGTCCCAAGCATAATCCCGTTTACAAACTTGAGATGCAGCATGACGGAATTGATTTCATCGCACCCCAGGGCGCCCCGGTCTATGCCGCGGCTCCGGGAATTGTCTCCAAGGTCACCCATTCCAGGAAGGGCCTTGGGAACGTTGTTGAGATAAATCACGGCAACGGTTATGTGTCCCGATACTGCCTCCTTGGAGACATCAATATCTTTGCGCAGATGAAGGTCCGTACGGGTCAGAAGATAGGGGAGGTGGGTGTATCCACGGGGATATCGGCCCCTCACCTTCATTTTGAACTTTGGAAAAATGGCGTTGTGTGTGACCCCGTGCACTATCTCTTCGCTTCCATCACCCCGGAGGAATACTCCCGCATGATGTACATGTCCGTCTCCACTTCCCAGTCACTGGATTAGCATCCCCTTGCCGGTAATGCCGACGCAGTGGAGGCTATGTTGCTGGTAATCAGACGCTTATACAAGTCTTTGGGATTACCGGTAATCCCAAAGAGTCTTGCAATTAACTGTGTTTCAATGGATTAACCTCCACTCAGAATCAGTACCCGTTACGGTCCATCTCACGGCGGAGGTCCTTGGCCTTGATGCTTTCACGTTTGTCGTACTCCTTCTTACCCTTTGCCAGGGCTATGAGGAGCTTGGCATAGCCGTTATCTGCGATGAAGAGTTTCACCGCTATGATAGTAAGACCTTTCTGCTTGTCCTCCTGCTGCAAGTGCCTGAGTTCCTTACGGTTAAGGAGCAGACGACGATCCCTCACGGGTTCATGCTGGCCCCAGCTGCCCCAGTGGTACTGGGCTATGTTCATACCGCGCACAAACAGCTGGTTGCCTGAGAAGAAGCAGTATGCATCCTGCAGCGAGCACTTTCCTGCCCTGATGGACTTGATCTCCGTTCCCACCAACTGGATGCCGGCGGTATAGGTTTCCAGGAACTCGTAATCGAACGAGGCCCGGCGGTTTTTGATCTGTATGGTGCTCTTCGCTTTTGGCATAGGATTGCAAAGGTAGTAAAAAAATGTGTATTTTTGCGGTATGAACCGCACAGAACTGCTGCCGGACCGCCCCGGCATTCCCCCGATGGCAAAACTGCCGGACCCCGAGGTCATTGACCCGGAGGCCCTGGCCAGGGCTTATGCCGCCGGGGATATTGACCTCATCTGCGTAGTTGGCCCCACCGCATCCGGCAAAACGCGGTATGCCGTGCAGCTTGCAAAGGCGCTACGGCAGGAGACCCCCGGTCAAGCCGGGGGTGACGTCATGGCCGGCCCCGACCGGCCATCTCCCGAGATTCTATCGGCCGACAGCAGGCAGGTGTACAGGGGGATGGATATCGGCACCGGAAAGGACCTCTGCGAGTACGATGACGTTCCCTATCACCTCATTGACATTGTGCCGGCCGGGGCAAAGTTCAACATCTACCAGTACCAGGCGGCTTTTGCCGATGCCTGGGCGGCAGTGCGTGCCAAAGGCGCAATTCCAATCCTATGCGGCGGCTCAGGCCTTTACATTGAGGCCGCCACCAAGGCATACAAATTTGAAAAGCAGAACGGCGTAGACCCTTCCAGGCTGCCTCAGAAGCCATATTATATCGGCACACTTGTTAGCCGCGAAGAGCGCGTTGCCCGTATAGACCGCCGCCTGGAGGAGCGCCTGAATGAGGGTCTGGTGGAGGAAGTCCGCGGCCTTCTTGAAACAGTTCCGGCCCCGGACCTTATATACTACGGTCTGGAGTATAAGTTCGTTACACAGTATGTCTTGGGAGAACTATCCTACGATGATATGGTTGTGGGCCTTGGCAATGCCATCCATCAGTTTGCCAAGCGCCAGATGACTTGGTTCCGAGGGATGGAGCGTGACGGCATAAGGATTCATTGGACCAGGCCGTAATTCGCGGTGGAGGTTAAATCGTTGAAACACAGCTAATTACAAGACTCTTTGGGATTACCGGTATTCCCAAATACTTGTGTAAACGTCTGATTACTAGCAATATAACCTCCACCGCATCGGCATTACAATGGGTGGGCAGGAAAGGAAAAAATGAGTAAATTTGCAGTATGAAAATAGGGAATGTGGATCTTGGGGAGAGGCCGGTGACTCTGGCGCCCATGGAGGATGTGACGGACGCATCCTTCAGGATACTGTGCCGTGAGGCCGGGGCTGCAATGGTAACAACGGAGTTCGTGAGCTCTGACGGCCTTGTAAGGGACGTTTCAAAGACCATAGCCAAGATGCACACCCTTGAGGAGGAGGCTCCCGTAGCGGTCCAGATCTACGGAAACATCCCTGAGGCAATGGTGAACGCCGCAAAGATGGCGGAACGTGCAAAGGAACTTGCCGGAGGTCACGGGGCCGATATAATTGACATCAACTTCGGCTGCCCCGTCTCAAAGATCGCCGGCCGCGGCGCCGGAAGCGGCATGATGAGGGAGCCGGACAAGATGGTGGCTATCACAAAAGCCATCGTGGAGGCAGTTGGGAAGCCCGTCACCGTGAAAACCCGCCTTGGCTGGGACGACTCCTCAAAAATCATCGTAGACCTTGCAGAGCGCCTTCAGGACACGGGGATATCGGCCCTTACAATCCATGGCCGCACCCGCTGCCAGATGTATAAAGGTGAGGCCGATTGGACCCTAATCGGGGAGGTTAAGAACAACCCCCGCATGTACATCCCTATCATAGGTAACGGAGACATAAACACCGCTGCAAAGGCAAAGGAAGCCTTTGACAGATACGGCGTGGACGGCATCATGGTGGGCAGGGCAAGCTTCGGCCATCCCTGGATATTCACAGAGATCCGCCACCTCCTTGACACCGGGGAAGAGCTCCCGCCAATGAATGTAAAAGACCGCGTGAGGCTTGCCAAACGCCATTTTCAGCTGTCCCTTGACCTCAAAGGCCCCGTCACGGGAGTATACGAGATGCGCCGTCACCTTTCATGCTACTTCAAGGGCCTCAGGGATTTCAAGGAAACGCGCATCAAACTGGTGACATCCAAGGACCCTGAGGAGATAATGCGCACCCTTGATTACGTGGCGCAGCGGTGGGGCGCTGAAGCGCCTGAACCTGAAGGTGCTTACGGTCTCTGAAAAATTGCTATCTTTGTAAGATATTAGCACAAACAATATGGAACGTCAAATCAAGACTATCGGCATTCTGACCTCCGGAGGAGACGCCCCGGGAATGAACGCCGCCATCAGGGCCATTACCCGCACCGCCCGCTACCACGACATGAACGTGATTGGCATAATGAGGGGTTACCAGGGACTCATTGAGAAGGAGTTCGTGAAGTTCACATCCTCTTCCGTTTCCAACACCATCCAGAGGGGCGGAACCATCCTCAAGACCGCCCGCTGCGGGGCTTTCATGACTGCAGAAGGCCGTAAGGCCGCCTATGAGAATATGGTTGAGGCTGGTATCGATGCCCTTGTCGTCATTGGCGGTAACGGCTCCCTTACTGGTGCCCAGTTGTTTGCAAGGGAGTACGATATCCCTATCATCGGCCTTCCCGGAACAATTGACAATGACCTCTACGGCACTGACTCCACCATTGGCTACGACAGTGCCCTCAATACCATTGTTGAATGTGTGGACAAGATCCGCGACACCGCAAATTCCCATGACCGAATCTTCTTCATAGAGGTTATGGGCCGTGACGCCGGCTTCCTTGCCCAGAACAGCGCAATCGCTTCCGGCGCAGAGGCTGCCATCATCCCGGAAGGGAAGACGGACGTTGACCAGCTGGCCGAATTCATCGAGAGGGGAAAGCGCAAATCCAAGAACAGCGCAATAGTGCTTGTTTCAGAATCGCAAAAGGACGGCCACGGCGGGGCAATGTACTACGCAGAACGTATCAAGAACGAATACCCTCAGTTTGACGCCCGCGTCACAATCCTTGGCCACCTCCAGAGGGGCGGCACCCCTTCCGCATATGACCGCATCCTGGCTTCCCGTATGGGCTATGCCGCAATTGAGGCGCTCCTTGAGGGCCAGCGAAACATTATGGTGGGCATAAAGAACGACGAGATAGTGTATGTTCCCATCTCCCGTGCCATCAAGATGGACAAACCCATCAATACGGAACTTATCTCCGTCCTCAACGTTCTTTCAATGTAATGATTTACGGTCTCTGGTTAAGGCTAAGGCACCTTGCCTACAATAAGGGCTGGAAAAAGAGTTTCAAGGCCGATGTCCCCACAATCTGCGTGGGGAACATCACCGTTGGCGGCACCGGCAAGACCCCTCACGTGGAGATGCTCCTGAGGCAGCTCAGGGTAAGCGATCGCTGGGGCTTCAAGCCCCTTGCCGTCCTCTCAAGGGGATACAAGCGCAAATCCCGCGGCTTCCAGATAGTACAGCCGGATTCATCGGCATCATTTGCGGGGGACGAGCCCCTGCAGATAGCCCGGAAGTTCCACGGCGTCACCGTTGCGGTGGATAAAAACAGGGTTGAGGGCTGCAGGAAGCTTGAAGGGGCGGATCTCATTGTGCTTGACGACGCCTTCCAGTATCGCCGCCTGAATCCAAGCCTTAGCATCGTGCTGGTGGACTATAACAGGCCCGTATATGAAGACAGGCTCCTCCCTTACGGCCGTCTCCGTGACCTTCCCTCAAGGCTCTACAAGGCCGATATTGTGATTGTCACCAAATGTCCCCCGGAACTTGACAGCTGGACCCGTCAGGAGATGAGAAGGAAGCTTAATCTGAAGCCGGAGCAAAGGCTCTTTTTCACCTCAATAAAGTATGCCTCCCCGGAGCCCGTGTTTCCGGAGGCCGATCCCCGCTACACGTACTCCAGCAAGGTTGTCCTGGTGTCCGGAATTGCCAATAATGCACCTCTCAGGAGCTATCTTTCAGACACCTACAAGATAGTTAAGCGCCTGGATTATCCGGATCATCACCGCTTTACAAGGGGAGATGTCCGAGCCATGGCTGCAGCCGTAAAGGAAACCCCCACGGCGTGCGTCATGACAACGGAAAAGGACGCCCAGCGCCTCCGTGAAGTGAAAGTAGTCCCGGACGCCCTGAAGCAGCGCCTTTTCTACCTCCCCATAGAGGCCGCCTTCATCAGTGAGGAAGACGAGAAAGCCTTTGTGGAGATTCTGGACAGCTTATGATTTTGTACCTTACCGGCAGCCCCACCAGACTTGGGGAAGATCATTTTACACCGGATAACGGATTCCTCTCCGATGTAAAGGCTTCCCTTGCACGTGTCACGGGGCCTGGCCGGAAGCCCAGGGTGCTGCTTGTAAGCGCCGCCCCGGACGACAAAGGTTTCACGGACTCCGTGGAAAAAGGCATGAGCCTTTGCATCCACCGCTCCGGAATAGAGACGGAAAGCATTGTGATGCTGGACCGCCACAATGCCTCTGAAACTGCCCGCCTGGTAAGTGAATCAGACTGGGTGATCCTCTGCGGCGGGCATGTGCCCACCCAGAACCGATTCATCCATGAAATCGGCCTTAAAGATATCCTGAAAGGATTTGACGGGGTGGTTATGGGCTGCAGCGCCGGGAGCATGAACTGTGCCGATAGAGTATATTCCCATCCGGAGCTTCCGGGTGAAGCCGTGGACCCTCAGTATAAGCGTTGGCTACGGGGCCTTGGCCTTACGGACATACAGCTTATCCCCCATATGGAGCAGGTCCGCTGGGCAACGGTGGACGGACTCCGCCTTTTTGAAGACATAGCCTTCCCGGACAGCTGGGGGCACCGTTTCTACACCTTCCGTGACGGCGGTTATGTGAAAGTGGAAAACGGCCGCAGCACCCTCTACGGAGAGGCATTTGAAATATCCCGCGGAGCCATGCGCCGCGTATCAGAAGAAAATAAAACATACTCCTTTATGAACCTCATATTCATATCCCCCCATTTCCCGGACACCTACTGGCATTTCTGCGCCGGGGCAAAGGCAAATGGAATCAACGTCCTTGCCATAGCAGACCAGCCCTACGAGAACCTCTCCTGGGAGCTCAAACAAAGTATTTCAGACTACTACAGGGTACAGAATCTGGAAGATTACGGGGAGATGTACCGTGCAGTTGCGTGGTTTGCCCACAAGTGGGGAAAGATAGACTGGCTGGAGTCCAACAATGAGTGGTGGCTGGAGCAGGATGCCCGCTTAAGGACGGATTTCAACATTACCACCGGCATAAAGACGGACCATATATCGGCCATCAAGAACAAGTCCGAGATGAAAAAGTACTACGCCCTTGGCGGCATCCCCACAGCCCGTCAGATAAAAGGCGTGGAAGGCCCTGCCAAGATCAAGGCCTTTGTGAAGAAGACCGGCTATCCCGTCATTGCCAAGCCGGACAACGGAATGGGCGCAGGAGGCACCACCAAAATCTGCACCGTGGCAGACCTTGAGCAGTGGCTTGAGCACCATGCCAAAGATATGGGCTACTACGTGGTTGAGGAGTTCATAACCGGCCTCCTGATAAGCTACGATGCCATTTTCAATTCAAAGGGAGAAGCCATCTTCGAGAACAATACCGTGTTCCCAACGCCCGTCATGGAGATAGTCCACGGCAACCTTGACTGCTGCTACTGGACCAACAAGACCGTCCCTGCCAAACTCTCGGAAATCGGGCGCCGCACGGTGAACGCCTTTGGCATAAAGAGCCGTTTCGTGCACCTTGAGTTCTTCCAGCTGGACCGTGACCGCGAAGGCCTTGGCAAGAAGGGAGACTATGTGGGCCTGGAAGTGAACATGCGCCCGCCGGGAGGCTACACCCCGGATATGATGAACTTCGCCCACAACACGGACGTGTACCAGATCTGGGCCGATATGGTGGCCTTCGACGAAGCCCGTAAGCCACTCGGAGACAGCTCCTACATAGGCTATGTGGGCCGCCGTGACAACCATCAGTACAGGCACTCCCACCAGGACATCTTGGACAAATACGGTCCCGCGGTATGCATGGCGGGCCGTGTCCCTTATGCCCTCTCCGATGACCTTGGAGACAACTGCTACATAGTGCGCCTTGAGAAAAAGGCCGATATAGACGCCTTCTTCAAGTTTGCCACCGAATAATGTTCTGTAGGAAAAAAATGTTAAATTTGCGTAATAATTAATACACTAGGATGCAGGAAAAAATAGGTCGCGTAGCCCAGGTGGTAGGGCCTGTGGTAGACGTTCACTTTGATTTATCGGTGGGGAAGGCGGAACTTGAGCTTCCCCGCATCGGGGATGCCCTGAAGGTGCAGCGCCCTGATGGCCGCGCCGTTATCCTTGAGGTGCAGCAGCACATAGGTGAAGATACCGTGCGCACCGTTGCCATGGATTCCACGGACGGCCTCAGCCGCGGCCTGGAGGTGGAAAACACGCATCGGCCCATATCCATGCCGGTAGGCGCCCAGATCCGCGGCCGTGTGATGAACGTCACCGGAGACGCCATTGACGGCATGGGGGAGATGGACAGGGTAAACACCCTTCCCATCCACAGGGACCCTCCAAAGTTCGAGGACCTCACCACCTCCCAGGAGGTGCTCTTTACCGGAATCAAGGTCATTGACCTCCTGGAACCCTATCTGAAGGGCGGTAAGATTGGCCTTTTCGGAGGCGCCGGCGTTGGCAAGACCGTGCTCATCAAGGAGCTCATCAACAATATCGCAAAGGCCCACAACGGCTTTTCCGTGTTTGCAGGCGTTGGAGAGCGCACCCGTGAGGGTAACGATCTCCTCCGTGAGATGATAGAATCCAACGTCATCCGTTACGGAGAAGCCTTCAACAAGGCAATGGAAGAGGGCCGATGGGACCTCTCCCTGGTAGACCCCGCAGAGCTTGAGAAGAGCCAGGTGTCCATGGTCTTCGGCCAGATGAACGAACCCCCGGGAGCCCGTACCAACGTTGCCCTGAGCGGCCTTACACTGGCAGAGAGCTTCCGTGACAGCACGGATCCATCGGCCCCTCACGACATCCTCCTTTTCATAGACAATATCTTCCGTTTCACCCAGGCCGGCTCAGAGGTTTCCGCACTTCTTGGACGTATGCCGTCGGCCGTGGGTTACCAGCCCACCCTTGCAACGGAAATGGGTAAGATGCAGGAGAGGATCACCTCCACCAAGAACGGTTCCATCACATCCGTCCAGGCGGTGTATGTCCCGGCCGATGACCTTACGGACCCCGCTCCCGCAACCACTTTCACGCACCTGGACGCCACTACTGTCCTCAGCCGTAAGATTACGGCCCTTGGTATCTACCCCGCCGTGGATCCCCTGGAATCCACTTCCCGTATCCTTGATCCAAACATTGTGGGTAAGGCGCATTACGATACAGCCCAGAGGGTTAAGCAGATCCTCCAGCGAAACCAGGAACTTCAGGACATCATTGCCATCCTTGGTATGGATGAACTTTCAGATGAAGACAAGACCACAGTCAACCGCGCCCGCCGCGTACAGAGGTTCCTGTCCCAGCCGTTCTTTGTGGCAGAGCAGTTTACCGGCGTGAAGGGTGTCATGGTATCCATCGAGGACACCATCAAGGGTTTCAATATGATTATGGACGGAGAGGTTGATTACCTCCCTGAGCAGGCCTTCCTTAACGTTGGCACCATAGAGGATGCCATCAAGAAAGGTGAAGCCATACTTGCCGCAGCCAAATGAGTATCCGTCTCCATATCCTGAGCCCCGAAGGCACTCTTGTAGACGCATCCGTTTCCCTGGTATCCCTGCCCGGGACGCTGAGTCCGTTCACCGTCCTTCCCGGTCACGCCCCCATAGTCACTTCCCTGGAAAAAGGCAGCATCCGCTATGTTGAGGATGGTGATGAGAAGTTCCTTCAGATTTCCGGCGGCTTCGCAAGGGTTGAGGACAACACCGTAACCGTCTGCGCAGAGGTATGATCCTTACCTTCCTCATATCGCTGTTTCTTCTTCAGGAGATCAATGTGTCAGAGATCATCTTTGAGCACATCGGGGATGAGTATGAGTGGCACATTACGGAATGGAAGGGGAAGCCGGTGGCAATTCCGCTGCCGTGTATAGTGATAGATAAGGGCGTGAAGGTGTTTACGGCGCATCACGCAGAAGAACATGGATACACGTTCAATGAGGACGGAAAGCTTGTTAATGCCACTACGGGTAAGCGCCCCGTGGACATTTCCATAACCAAGAACGTGCTGGCCCTTATGATGAGTACGGCACTGCTCCTTGTCATAATACTTCTCACGGCACGCTGGTATAAGAAACACGATGCCCTTGAGGAGGCTCCAACGGGCCTTGCGGCGGCAATGGAACCGCTTGTGATGATGGTGCATGACATGGCAAAGGAGAATATCGGCCCGGATTACAGGAAGTTCTCCCCGTACCTTTGCATGGCCTTCCTGTGGATCCTTCTCAACAACTTCCTGGGGATTATGCCGTTCTTCCCGGGAGGAGCCAACCTCACCGGTAACATTGCAATTACCCTTGTGCTGGCGCTCTGCACCTTCTTCACGGTGAATTTCAACGGCACCAAGCACTATTATAAGGAGATTTTCGCCCCGGATGTTCCGGGCTTCCTTAAACCTATAATGCCGGTAATTGAGGTGTTCAGCGCCATAATGAAGCCGGTTTCCCTCACAATCCGTCTCTTCGCCAATATGCTGGCAGGTCATATTATGATACTCAGCATGGTATGTATCATTTTCATAATGGCCAAGTACGGTCCGCTCCTTGGCGGAGGAATGACGGTTGTGAGTGTGCTCTTCGGGGTGTTCCTGGATGCCCTGGAGTGCCTTGTGGCCTTTATCCAGGCTTATGTTTTCACCATGCTCAGCTCCATTTACATAGGACTTGCTAGGCAAAAGGAAGAATGAGATGCCCGGTCGGTGCCGGGCATGACGTCATTGCCGACCTGATCGGCAATCTGATGCATAAACATTTAAAATTTTAAAGATATGATTTTAAGTACTTTGATTCTTCAGGCAGCCGCGGGCGCAGCCCTCGGAAAGGCCGGTGCCGCCCTTGGCGCCGCTATCGCAGCCATCGCAGCAGCTATCGGCATCGGTAAAATCGGCAAATCAACCATGGAAGCCATTGCACGCCAGCCGGAAAGCGCCGGCAACCTGCGTACCTCCATGATCATCGCCGCCGGTATGGTTGAGGGCGCTGCCCTGTTCGCCATCATTGTAGCACTGCTTGCAATTGTAATTAAGTAGCCATGAACCTTGTGACGCCAGATTTCGGCCTCCTTTTCTGGATGGTCGTGATTTTCGGCATTGTGTTTTTCCTCCTCTGGAAGTTCGGTTTCCCGATCATTACGGACATGGTGGATAAACGCAGCGCCAAGATCGCGAAGGCCTTACAGGATGCCGATACAATCAAGGCGCAGATGGCTCAGTGGAAAGACGAGCATGCCCGCATGCTGGAGGAAACCAGAAGGGAGCAGACCCAGATGATCCGTGAAGCCACGGACGCAAAGGCAAAGATTCTTGCCGATGCAAAGGCCCAGGCGCGTTCCGAGGCCGATGCAATCATCGCAAACGCAAGGCTCCAGATTGAGGCGGAGAAAGAAAGCGCCCTGAGGGATGTCCGAAAGGAGATAGCCATCCTGAGCGTTGAGGTGGCGGAAAAAGTGCTCCGCCACGAACTCCAGGATACCGGCAGCCAGAGGGCTTTCATAGAGTCCCTGGTGGATGAGGCAAATGAGGCCAGACTTGGATCGTGAACCGTAGCATCGTCATAACACGCTATGCCTATGCGCTGGTGAAGTATGCCCGTGAGAGCGGGCAGGGTGAACTTGTGTGCTCTGAGGCCCAGGCTCTCCTGGGGGCAATCCGCACAGTACCGGACCTCAGGCGTATGGTTACCGCCGCCGATGACGTGGTGTCTCCATTCGACAAGAAAAAACTCCTACAATCGGCCCTTGGGAACAGGCTTTCAACGGAGATGAGCCGTTTCCTCACCCTTCTTAACCGCAACGGCAGGATGGAACTTGTGGAGGATATCCTGAGGGATTTTGTGGACATCTACCACAGGAGCATCGGCATAAGGAAAGCCCGCCTTACCACTGCGCGTGAGCCCTCCGAGCGCCTTCTTCAGCGCCTGAAGGCCCTGGTGAAGCAAAAGACCGGGGACGATGTAATCATAGAGGTTGAGGTGGACCCTGACCTTGTGGGAGGCTTTGTGTTTGACCTTGAAGACTACCTTCTGGATGCCAGTGTAAGGCGCCAGCTGGACCTTATCCGTGAACAGTTTATAGAAAAGAATAGAAGAATTATCTGATGAGCGTATCTCTTAAACCTAGCGAAGTAAGCGACATCCTTCTCAGTCAGCTCAGGGATATGAAAAACGACCTCCAGTTTGAGGAGATCGGAAAGGCCCTGCAGGTGAGCGACGGCGTAGTGCGCATCTATGGCCTTGACCACGCCGAGGCCGGGGAACTCCTGGACTGCGGCGGCGGAGTCATGGCCGTGGTGATGAACCTTGAGGCCGATAACGTGGGCGCCGTCCTTATGGGCCCCACGGACCACGTGAAGGAGGGAATGCTGGTGCGCCGCACCGGCCGCATAGCCTCCGTGGGCGTTAACGACAGCCTCCTTGGCAGGGTGATAGACCCTCTTGGCACCCCCCTGGACGGCCTTGGTGCCGTGGGCGGGGAGAAGATAGACATGCCGCTGGAGAGAAAGGCACCGGGCGTTATCTTCCGCCAGCCGGTTTCAGAACCTCTTCAGACTGGCCTGAAGGCTATTGACGCCATGATTCCTATCGGCCGAGGCCAGCGTGAGCTCATAATCGGAGACCGCCAAACTGGTAAGACGGCTATTGCCATTGATACCATCATCAATCAAAGGGGCGCTTATGAGGCCGGGGAGCCTGTTTACTGCATCTATGTTGCCGTGGGTCAGAAGGGCTCAACGGTGGCTTCCATAGTCCAGACTCTGAGGGAACATAAGGCAATGGATTACACCATTGTGGTGGCTGCTACGGCAGCTGATCCCGCAGCCCTGCAGTATTACGCACCTTTTGCCGGAGCGGCAATTGGAGAGTACTTCCGTGACACCGGCCGCCACGCCCTTGTGGTGTTCGACGACCTCTCGAAGCAGGCCGTGGCATACCGTGAGGTGTCTCTGATTTTGAAACGTCCTTCCGGCCGTGAGGCATATCCCGGAGATATTTTCTACCTTCATTCACGTCTTCTGGAGCGCGCCGCCCGCATCATTGATCAGCAGGAGGTGGCGGCTCAGATGAATGACCTTCCTCTGGCCCTGAAGGACAAGGTGAAGGGTGGCGGATCCCTTACAGCCCTTCCTATCATTGAGACCCAGGCAGGTGATGTATCGGCCTATATCCCTACAAACGTGATTTCCATCACGGACGGTCAGATTTACCTGGAGCAGGCGCTCTTCAACCAGGGTGTACGTCCCGCAATCAATGTGGGTATATCCGTTTCCCGCGTAGGTGGCAGCGCCCAGGTGAAGTCCATGAAGAAGGTTGCAGGTACCCTTAAGATAGACCAGGCCCAGTGGGCAGAGCTTGAGGCCTTCTCAAAGTTCTCGTCAGATGTGGATAAGGTAACTGAACTTGCACTGGATAAGGGTCGTAAGAACAATCAGCTCCTCATCCAGCCCCAGTACAGCCCTATGCCGGTAGGGGAGCAGGTGGCGGTGCTCTACTGCGGCACGCACGGCCTTATGAGGGACATTCCCGTTTCCTCAGTCCGCGCCTTCCAGGATGCCTTCCTGGACCGTCTCCGCGCCACTCACTCTTCTGATGTCCTTGCCCCTCTTGGAGAAGGCAAACTTACCCCTGAGATTGAAAAGATCCTCTCAGACACGGCCGAATCAGTTATTTTAGCAATGAAATGATCGCTTCACCGACATATTATCTGAAAACCGTCGCTTCGCGACCCCTCCCACCTGCGGTGGGCCCCTCCCGTTCCGGGATGGGAGTTTGTCCCCCCTATTATCCCCCCAAGGGGATATTTGCCCTTCGGGGTGATGCCGAGGGTGGCAACAGGTTTTCAGATAATATGTCGCTTATGCTAAGGATATGCCAACGTTAAAGGAAATAAAGGGCCGGATAGGGTCTGTGAAGAGTACGCTGAAGATAACATCGGCAATGAAGCTGGTGTCATCGGCCAAACTGCGTAAGGCGCAGAACGCCATAGCGGCAATGCGTCCCTATGAGGAGGAACTGAGAAGGATGCTGGCTATGGCGTCTGGTGCGGGTGGTGTGACGGAAACAGTCACATCACCGGCAAAAAAGGCCGATTTTGCGGGTGATGTGCCGGAAAAAGTCACATCACCGGCAGTGATCATTGCGGTTGCGTCCAACTCTTCCCTTTGCGGCGGGTTCAATGCCAATGTGATTGCAAAGGTGAGGTCTGTCCGCCGCCCCGGAGACGTGGTGTATTCAATAGGCAGGAAGATGGCCGATGCAATGGCCCGGGACGGGTTCCGTTCCCCTTCAGACTATTCCGCCCTTTCCGAGCATCCGGCTTATGTCGATGCTGCGGCCCTTGTGGAGAAACTCTCCAAGGATTTTTACGAAGGCAGGATAAGCGGTGTGACGCTTGTGTACACGCACTTTGTATCCACTTCCAGGCAGGTTCCCGTGGTGGAACGCCTGCTGCCGATTGAGACCCCCGATCACGTCGGGGGTGACGATGGGGCCGTCATGCCTGTTCCCTCCTCCGTTATGCCCGGCCCAGACGCCCTCCTGGAGCCATCGGCCCGGGAACTGTTGGCGGCCCTCCTTCCCCGGACACTGAAACTGAAACTATACGCTGCGCTCCTTGACAGCGCGGCGGCGGAGCATGCGGCCCGCACCATAGCCATGCAAACGGCAACGGACAACGCCGAGGACCTGCTTTCCGAACTTACGCTGCAGTACAACAAGGGCCGTCAGCAGAAGATTACATCGGAAATCCTGGACCTCGCGGGAGGACAGGCTGCCGAATAAGACTACACTAACCACATAAAATGAAAAACATTCTTGAAATTCTGAAAACCTGGAAATTCTGGAAGGAACTGTTCATCATGACTGCCGGCATGACCATAGCGGCAGCGGCTGTGTACTACTTCCTCATGCCCTCAAAACTGGTTGTGGGTTCCATCACGGGTCTGTCCATCGTGATCGGAAAGCTTCTGAACATTGCAGGTATCGGCATAAAGGTGTCGCAGGTGATTGTTATTATCAACGCCATCCTGCTGGTGCTGGCCTGGATACTGATTGGAAAGGAGTTTGGCGCCAAGACGGTTTATACGGCACTTATCCTTGGTCCGCTGGTGGATTTCTGGGAGAAGGTGCTGCCCATCGACCGCCTTCTGGAGCCGGGGCAGATGTCCCTTATGAACGATCCCTGGTTCGATCTTCTGTGTTTTGTCCTTATCCTCAGCGCATCACAGACCATCCTGTTCCATATCAATGCGTCTACGGGCGGGTTGGATATCCTGGCAAAGATCGTGAACAAGTACATGCATATTGAGATTGGTACGTCCGTGTCCGTCGCCGGGGCCATTATCTGCTGCACGGCTTTTGCCATCAATCCGTTCAGGCTGGTTGTAATCGGCCTTATTGGAACATGGATCAACGGCCTTGCTCTGGACTATTTCACCGCCGGCCTCAACCGCCGCAAGAGGGTGTGTATTATTTCTTCTCAGTACGAACGCCTGCGTAAATATATCATCGAGGACCTTGAGCGCGGCTGCTCACTGTACAACGTTACAGGTGGCTACAACGGCCATCAGAATGTTGAAATTCAGGCCCTCCTCACTCAGGATGAGTTTGCCCATCTTATGGATTATATGAAGTCCAACGATATCCACGGATTCATCACCGCAGGCAATGTGAGCGAAATTTACGGTGATTGGCATAAAAAAACTCGTAAAAAGAAGAGTTTGGCACAGAATTAGATATAAGTGGTATCAGACATAAATATTGATACCTTACCATACACCCGCCGCCAATTGTGAAATTCGCGTGCGGGTTTCTTTTTTGCCCCCCCCGCCGGTTTGGTGGCTGGACCTGGTCCACCGTATTGTGACCTGGCGGCAGTCCTGCCTCACCGCCTTGCAGCCGTGCTGCGGCCGTGTTGACAGCCAGAACGCCCAGAATGAGGTTTTTGTGTCAACACGGCAAGGAAATCGGCCCAAAATGCCAAAAACGTTGCCGTGTGGGCACCGGAATCGGCCACAGGAGCATTTTACGTGTCAACACGGCAAATGGCGAACCACGCTCGCACAGTCTATTTCCGCAGATACTTCCACCCTATGACCGGCAGGGTGAAGGCCAGAAGGCATGCGGCTATCCAGAAGATGGAAACCGGTGCAAAGTTGTAGGCCCCAGCAACGGTGTTCCCCTCAATTAGGAAGCCGCTCACAACGCTCTGAAGGCCGGCAGCTGCATAACTGGAGATTCCCACTATACCAAGCGCCGCGCCGGTAGCTTTGCGGGGCACGAAGTCCAGGGCCATGAGTCCGGCCACGATGCAGAACACCACGCTGAAGGCAAAGCTGAACAGGGCTACAAAGGCCATATTGCCCCAGAAGCCGCCGCCAAGGAACAGGAAAGCGGCCAGTGAGCACACCGCCAGGATGCCGGATCCCACCACTGGCTTTACGCGATTGCCTTTGAGGAGGACATCGGAGATCCACCCGGCGGCAAGGTTACCCGCCACGCCGAATATTTCGGCAAGGCCGATCACCTGCGTCGCCCCTTCAAGGGAGAAGCCTTTCTGCTTCTGGAGGAACAGCACGCCCCAGTCGGAGACGGCATGCTGAGTCACATACAAAAATGCCGTGGAGATGGCTATGACCCAGATTCCGGGGTGCCTGAACACCCACTTCTGGAGTTCACGAGTGGGTTTTTTATCAAGGGGCCTTGTCTCCTCACCGGAGAGTTCCTGGACAGAAGGGAGGCCCTGGCTTTCAGGGGTATCGGCAATGAAAATGAGAGACACGGCAAGGCCCATAAGCCCGGCCACTGCTGCAGCCAAAAAGCCCCATTGCCACCCTGCCGCAGCCACAATGAAGCCCGTCATCATCATTGAGACGGCCTTGCCAAGCTGGGGGGTGGAGGAGAAGATGCTGTAGTATCGGCCCCTAAGGGAAAGAGGGAACCAGCGGGAAAGGCTGATTGTTCCGGGAGGAGAGCCCATGGACTGCATCCAGCCGTTGATGCCCCAAAGAAGGGTAAAAGTGACCAGCATCACCACCGAGCCAAAGCCAAGCGGCCCTTGAAGAAGCCCCATCAGCCCAAGGACTAGATTGACTGCGGCCGATATCCCGATTCCCAATGCCATGAACCTGCGGATGTTGCAGTAATCGGCAATGAAGCCGTTAAGGAACTTCCCCACCGCATAGACAAAGTAGAAGGCAGAGCCTATTATACCAAGCTGACCGGCGGTGAGAACGCCTCCGTCAATGAGCGGCTGCTTCACAACACCAAGGGTCATCCGGCATACATAATATAAGGTATATGCCACGGTGACGCCCCAGAAAGTACGGCTCCTCAGACACCTGTATGTGGCGTCCACCTCTCCTGACGGCACTTTTGCGGCCGAGGGCTTGCTTATGCGGAAGTGGCTGTAGAGTGACATTCCTAGCAGTCTGAAAGAAGAAGGCCGAGGTCCGTACCCGGATTATACAGACGGGCATCCAGACCAACCGCCCTGGCGCCGTCAACGTTGGCCTTGTTGTCATCTATGAAAAGGATCTCCTGCGGAGGCAGGCCGATTCTCTGAATCACGTACCGATAGAACTCCGGGGCCGGTTTCATAAGTTTAAGATCTGACGATATGAACTGTCCCCTGAAAGTAGCATCCGGGTCAATTCCATTATCCTTAAGCACCCTGAGGCAGTGCCTCATGGAAATAGGGTTGTTGTTGGAAAGGAGGTAGAGGGGGTATCGGCCCTTAAGGTCAAGTACGGCCTTTACTGTACGGGGGTCCATCCTCTTGTCAAGGAGTTCCCCCATAGCGTACTCCACATCCTGTGGCTTTGTTCCCGGGCGGGACTCCGCAATGACAAGTTCCTTGAAGTGCTGCTCGGAGAGGCGGCCACCCTCCAGCTCCCCGTAAATACCCTTCTGGTGATAAGGGTCCAGGAGCTCAGTGATCCTTTCAAAGCCCAGTGTGGAGCGGAATGCTTCGATGCACCTGCTCATATTGAGGCCGATAAGGACCCCGCCTATGTCAAAAACTATTGCTTTAGGCATAATTCAGTGCACAAAGGTAGTCATTTGCCACGGCATTCGCAAAAGTCCTTTGCCGTGTTGACACGTAAAACGCTCCTGTGTCCGATTCCGGTGCCCACACGGCAACGTTTTTGGCATTGTGGGCCGATTTCCTTGCCGTGTTGACACAAAAACCTCATTCTGGGCGTTCTGGATGTCAACACGGCAGATAGGCGGTGAGGCAGGACTGCCGCCAGGTCTCGAGGCGGTGGACCAGGTCCAAGGGTAGAATCGGTGGAGGCTAAGTGGTTGATATACAGCGAATTGCAAGAGTGTCTACCAGAATTATTTCTGGTAGAAGATGCTGTAAGTTGCTGTAAATGAGATGGTTGGCTTCCACCGCCAGGGGAGAACTGTCAGGGGAGAACCGACAGGGGAGAACCGTCAGGGGAGAACCGTGCTGCGTGCGAATGGAGGACAGTAGGAGTGGGCGGGACTATTTCCCGGTGGGATGGGCGAAGTGGGTGGGCTGGGCCTTGGGCTTGGCGGCGGGTGCCGGGGGAATGGCCATGGCCGGCTGCTTCTTCACGAAAGCATACACCATGAAGCCTATACCAAGGAGCACGAACGGGATGGAGAGGAGCTGGCCCATGTTGAGGGCCATGTTGGCCTCAAAGTCCACCTGGTCGTTTTTCACAAACTCAATGAGGAAGCGGCTTCCGAAGCACACGATAAGGAATATGCCGATGAACGTACCCCTATAAAGCTTTTCCAGCCTGTTACGGTACAGCCAGATAAGGAGTAAGCCAAGAAGGAGATATGTGAGGGCCTCATAGAGCTGCGTGGGATGGCAGGGTACGGTTTCTCCGTTTCTCTCAAATACAAAGCCCCAGGGAAGGGTGGTGGGGCCGCCGTAGATCTCTGAGTTGAAGAGGTTGCCAAGACGGATGAAGCACGCTGCAAAGGCAACGGGGATTGCAATGTGGTCTATGACCCACACAAAGTCGAAGCCGTTTGCCGGGCCATATTTACGGGCGTACCAGATGATGCCAAGGATGATGGCTATGGTGCCGCCGTGGCTTGCAAGGCCGCCTTTCCATGGCATAAAAATTTCCCAGAAGGCCTGCCAATTGGTCATGCCGCGGGCTGCTACCTGGGGGGAAACGGTGCCTCCGAACATCTGGAAGAAAGGTGCCAGATAGTAATCCGGCTCATAGAACAGGCAGTGGCCTAGGCGTGCGCCCACTATGGTGCAGATGAGAAGCATGTATAGCATGGGGTCCAGGAGGGCCTCGCTTATCTTTTCACGGTTGAAGAAGCTTTTCATGATGAACCAGCCCAGGATGAAGCCGCTCACAAAAAGCAGTGAATACCATCTGAGTTCAAAGCCGCCGAGATGGAGGATGGCGGGGTTCACATTCCAATGTACGATGAGTGTTTCCATACTGCAAATATAATACATTTTTGAGATTCCTCGGCTACGCTCGGAATGACAGAGAAGCTACGCTCGGAATGACGGGGGGCGAATGAATGACATGCACACTACGCGGGCCCGATTTTTGCAGTAAATTGCCAGCTTATTCAGTTAGTTTTATGTGTGTTAAAAAATTGATCCTTATACTTGCCATTCTGCTGCCTTCCGTGGCATGGGCGCAGTATAAGGATTCACCTCAGGAGGCGGCGGACTCTACGCTTATACTTACGCTGGACGACGCCCTCAAGATAGCCCTCAGTGAAAATACTTCCGTAAAGGTGGCCGATATGGAGGTCCAGCGCCAGAAATATGCCCGTAAGGGTGCCTACGGCGCGCTTTTCCCTCAGATCAACGCCACCGGAATGTACAGCTACGCCATCCAGAAACAGAAGGTGTTCTTTGGCTCTGACGACGAATCCTCCGGCAGCGGTGGTGGCGGCATGGCATCCATGATGGCAAGCGCCTTCGAACCCATCATGTACTACATCCAGCAGCTGTATACGGCTACCAGTACACCCTTTGTTCCGTACGAGGCTCCCAAGGCGGAAGAGAAATCTTCTTCCAGCAGTGACCCCATCGAGATGGGCCGCCGTAACCAGGTCCAGCTGGGCCTTAGCGCATCCATGCCCATAATCAATGCCCAGCTGTGGGAAAGCCTGTGCCTCACCGGAGACCAGGTGGAACTGGCCGTTGAAAAGGCCCGTGAAAGCCGCCTTGGAACCGTTACACAGGTAAAACAGGCCTATTACGCCGTCCTCATGGCAAAGGCATCCTACGACGTTTACAACGCCGTGTTTGAAAACGCCGCCCAGAACCTCAAGACCACGGAAAGCAGGTACAACGTCCAGAAGGCCTCCGAACTTGACCTTGCCCGCGCGCAGAGTTCCCTTGCGGCCGCAATCCCCAACGTTTACAACGCAGAAAACGCCATCTACCTGTCCCTGTGGCAGCTGAAGGCCGTGATGGGCCTGGACCTTGACCGCCCCGTGGATGTTGTGGGCACTCTTGAGGACTATGCCCAGCACATGTTCTATGACATCAACGAGGGTACGGAAGCATCCCTTGACCGCAACACCCAGCTCCGTCAGCTGGCGGCCCAGGCAGAAATCCTTTCCAAGCAGATAAGGATGCAGCAGTACGCATACCTTCCCACTTTATCGGCCCAGATATCCTATAATTATTATACCCAGAGCGATAAATTCAATCTGAGCCAGTGGAAATGGCTGCCTTCCTCTACGGCGGTGTTCTCCCTGAACATCCCCATCTTCTCCGGCGGTCAGCGCTACCATACAATAAAGCAGACCCGCGTCCAGGCCGATGAACTGGACCTCCAGAGGGAAAACACTGAGCGCCAGATCCGTATAGGCATCCGCCAGAGCCTCTCCACCATGGATACGGCAATGAAAACCTACGACGCTGCAAAGGAGGCCCTCACAAGCGCAGAGAAGGCTTACAACATTGCCTCCAAGAGTTTCGAGGTTGGAAAGAGCACCCTTACGGACCTCAACAACACTGAGCTCACCCTCACCCAGACCCGCCTTCAGGCGGCCCAGGCCGTATACAACTTTGTGGTAGCAAAGGCCGGTCTTGAACAGACACTAGGTTACGATTTTACAGAAGAAAAGACATATGAATAGAAGAGGAATTGCAATACTTGCAGCCCTTGCAGCCGCTGTCTCATGCGGCAATTTTGGAACTAAAAAGGCCGATTCTCCCGCAGCCGCGCCGGCTCCCGCAGAGATTGTCCCCAACGTGGAAGTAGCCGTGGCCGAGGCCCGCATGGTGCCCCAGGAGAGCGTTTACGCCTCTACCGTTGAGGCATACGCAGTGAACAACATCATGCCCCAGAGCGGCGGCCGTATCCGCAAGATCAACGTTGAGGTAGGGGATTACGTCCAGAAGGGACAGGTCCTGGCCGAAATGGACCGCATCCAGCTTGAGCAGCTGGAGCTCCAGGTTAAAAACGACGAAATTGAGTACGAGCGCCTGAAGAGCCTCTACGCAGAAGGCGGCGTCTCCCAGAGCGACTTCGAGACAGCGGAGCTTGGCTACAAGGTCCGTAAGTCCAATTACAACAACGTGAAGGAGAACACAATCCTGCGTAGCCCCATCACGGGCTATGTATCGGCCAGAAACTTTGACAAAGGTGACATGTTTGGGATGAGCGCCCCCATTTTCACCGTGCAGCAGGTGGTTCCCGTAAAGCTCCTTGTGGGCATCTCAGAGAGCGAATATACCAAGGTTAAAAAGGGAGACAAAGTGTCCCTCACCGTAGACGCCATCCCCGGAAAGACCTTCCAGGGCAAGGTTGAGCGCCTCTATCCCACCATCGACGCCGCTACCCATACCTTCAAGGCGGAGGTTGTGGTTCCCAATGCCGATAAAGTCCTCCGCCCCGGCATGTACGCCCGCGTGACGGTTAACTTCGGCACCCGCAACAGCATCGTGGTCCCGGACAGGAGCATAGTCAAGCAGGAAGGCACCGGCACAAGGTTCATCTATGTCCTTTCTGAGGACGGCACCGTAAGTTACACTCCCGTAACCGTGGGCCGTCACCTTGGGGCGGAATATGAGATCACGGCCGGTCTTGAAGCCGGAAGCACCATTGTGGTAAAGGGCCAATCGGCACTTAAGGACGGAGTCAAGGTGAACGTACTATGAGCATTTACAGAACATCGGTAGAGCACCCGGTTACAACCTGCCTTGTATTCCTGGCCTTCGCCATACTGGGCATCTTCGCCCTCACAAGGCTCCCGGTAAACAATTTCCCGGAAATAGAGTCCAACACCATCATGGTGATGAGCTCCTATCCCGGGGCATCGGCCGAGGACGTTGAGAATAACCTTACCAAGGTGCTTGAAAACACCCTTAACGGTGTTGCAAACCTTAAGAACCTTACTTCCAATTCCCGTGAGAATATCTCCATCCTTACGCTGGAGTTCGAGTACGGCACAGACATAGACGAGGCCACCAACGACGTCCGTGACAAGCTTGACATGGTGTCCCAGCAGCTTCCAGACGGCGCTTCGCTTCCGTATCTGTTCAAGTTCAGCGTGGACGACATGCCCATCATGATGATGTCGGCTACCGCAAACCAGAGCGTGAGCGCCCTGGACAAGATTCTGGACGACAAAGTGGCAACCCCGCTTGCCCGTGTCTCCGGTGTGGGTCAGGTAACGGTTGCAGGTGCCCCCAAGCGTGAGATCCAGGTGTACTGTGACCCCGCAAAGCTGGAGTCCTATCACCTCTCCATCGCTGCAATCGCACAGGTGATAGCCGCAGAGAACCGTAACGTCCCTTCCGGCAGCATAGATATCGGCTCCGATACCTATACGCTCCGTATCAAGAAGGAGTTCCAGGACCCCCAGGAGATTCTTGACGTGGTACTTGGAAACTTTGGCGGATCGGCAGTATACCTTAGGGATGTAGCCCGCGTGGACGACACCCTGGAAGAGAAGTCACAGGAGTCCTACACCAACGGCAGCCGCGGCGCTCAGATCATCATTCAGAAGCAGTCCGGATACAATACGGTGGAGGTTGTGAGGAAGATTAAGCATGAGATGGAAACCATCTCCAGAAATCTTCCTTCCGATATCAAGATAACAACCATCGTGGATAACTCGGAGGACATCCTCCTTACCATCAAGTCCCTCCGTGATACCATCATGATCACCTTCCTGGTGGTTATGCTGGTGGTGTTCCTCTTCCTTGGAAGGCTCAAGGGAACCCTCATAGTGGTGCTCTCCATTCCTATAGCCCTGCTGGCGTCCCTCCTTTATCTGTTTGCAACTGGCAGTACCCTTAATATCATCTCCATGAGCGCCCTTGCCATTGCCATAGGTATGGTTGTGGACGACGCAATTGTGGTGCTGGAGAACGTGACAACGCATCTGGAAAGGGGAGAAAAGCCCAAGGAGGCGGCCGTTCACGGCACCGCAGAGGTTGGTATCTCCGTTATTGCATCCACGCTCACCATGCTGTGCGTGTTCCTGCCCCTCACTATGATAACCGGTATGGCCGGAATCATGTTCAAGCAGCTGGGCTGGATTGTTTCCATCATCATGATAGTGTCCACAACGGCGGCCCTTACACTGGTGCCCACCCTGTGCGCCCTCCTGATGAACAACAAGCCCGTGAACAACAAGGCGTACAGGATTGTGTTCGGCCCGGTGAACAAGGTTCTGGACGCAATTTCCCGCGGTTATGCCCGCCTTATCGGTTGGAGCATGAACCACAAGAAGCTCATCATGATAGGCGCCGTTGTGATATTCGGCGTGGTGCTGTACGTCTTCGTTCCCAAGATGCGTACGGAATTCTTCCCTCAGGAGGACGAGGGCCGTATATCGGCCACAATAGAACTGCCTATCGGAACGGCTCAGCATGTTACCGGAGACGTTGCCTGGCGCATATATGAGCGCATCAAGGCCGATGTCCCGGAGCTCAAGGTCCTGAGTTACCGCTACGGTCAGGCCGATTCCGAGAACGCCTTCGCGTCCATGCGCCAGAACGGAACGTACCTCATCACCATGAACATCAATATCGGCTCCATCTCTACCCGTACGCGGTCTGTCAACGAGATTGCCGATATCATCCGTGCCGACCTCCGTGAATTCCCGGAACTCAACCGTTTCAACGTGACCGAAGGCGGTATGGGCATGGGCGGCCGCGCCAACGTCCAGGTGGAAATCTACGGCTATGACTTTGAAGAGACAGAGGCCGAGGCCCGCCGCGTGCGTGCCGCTATGATGGAAACCGGTTTCTTCACCCAGGCAATCCTTTCCAGGGACCAGTACACTCCGGAATACGAGGTTGACTTTGACCGTGAGAAACTGGCCCTCAATGGCCTCACGTCCACAACCGCTGCCGCATATGTATCGGCCGCAATGTCCGGTACCGTGGCCTCCTTCTTCCGCGAAGACGGTGAGGAGTACAACATCCGCGTGCGCTATGCCCCGGAGTTCAGAAGTTCCATCGAGGACCTTGAGAATATTGTCATTTACAATACCCAGGGCCAGGGAATCAGGGTACGTGACCTTGGCACCATCAAGGAATCCAAGGTTCCTCCCACAATCCAGAGAAAGAACCGTGACCGCTACATTACCGTAACCGGTATGATGGCCCGCGGAAAGGCCCTCAGTGAAGGCGTTGAGATAGTGAACGGCCTTATGGCCTCCAATCCTCTCCCGTCCCACATGAGCTGGAGGATAGGTGGAGACTATGAGGAGCAGCAGAAATCCTTCGGGGATATGTTCCTGCTGTTTGTGCTAATTGTGATCCTGGTGTACATGGTAATGGCATCCCAGTTTGAATCCCTCCTGGGGCCGTTTGTGATTATGTTCTCCATTCCTTTCGCCCTTGTTGGCGTGGCGCTTGGAAGCATGGTTCACGGATGGATGCCAATAAGTATGATGGGTATGGTGGGTATAATAATCCTGCTGGGTATTGTGGTGAAAAACGGTATTGTGCTCATTGACTATACCATCCTTCTGCAGGAGAGGGGAGTAGCGGTGAGGGAAGCCTCCGTAACCGCTGCCAGAAGCCGTCTGAGGCCTATCCTCATGACCACCCTCACCACGGTCCTGGGCATGCTCCCCATGGCCTGGGGAACCGGAGAGGGCGCAGACCTCTGGAGGGGCCTTGGCATCACCGTGGCCTGGGGCCTTTCCATCTCCACCCTCATCACCCTTGTCATCATTCCTGTCCTTTACTGCGGCTTCACGGAGCACCGTGCCCGCCGCAAGGCCCGCAGGGCCGCACGTGTCATTTCGAGCGAAGTCGAGAAATCTCAATAGAATACTATGAAAGCAATCTTTATAGCATACAATCAGGCATACAATCAGGAGATTGTCCAGCTTCTGGAAGGTCTTGGCCAGAGAGGTTACACAGTGTGGACCGAAGTAGGCGGAAGGGGCACCGTAGACGGTGAACCTCACCTTGGCTCTCACGCCTGGCCGGCCCAGAACCACGCCGTCCTTACTGCGGTGGAAGATTCCCTGGCGCCAAAAATTATGGATGCACTCCGGGAAAAGGATGCCGCAAACAGGGCCCTTGGCCTCAGGGCGTATGTTCTTCCCGTAGAGGATGCAATTTAGTTTTTTTTGCTAACTTTGCGTCTGCAAGTTGAATTAACCTAAAAGAAAGTAATAATGAAAAGACTGTTTACAGTATTTGCTGCAGCCATTCTTGGTGTTGCAAGCCTTAATGCCCAGAGTTTTGGAGTCATCGGAGGTTTTACCTCATCTGCTACCAGTATAGATACAAAGGACGCAATGGCAAACTTCAAGAATGTGAGCCTTTACCATGTCGGTGCCGCCGTTCGTTGGGAATTGGGTGATATATTTGCCGTTCAGCCCCAGCTTGCATATCAGGTCAAGGGCGCAAACCTTCATCAGGCAATTGTGGAAAACAACACCCAGAGCGTTACTAATTCCTTCCAGAGCAAAACCGGTTTCATTGAGCTCTCTGCCGGTCTCCATGCTGGAATAGACCTCCTTGCTTTCCGTCCTTTTGTGCTTGTGGAGCCTTTTGTGGGTTTTGCCGTCAGCGGACAGGAGAATTATGATGTCCTTCTGGAAGGTGTGGTGAATAACACTACCTCACCAGAGCAAATCAATGCTGCTGCAAATGAGGTTAAGAACAAGCTTGAGTACGGTTTTGGCGTTGGCGGCGGTGTCCAGATCCTGGATCACTTCCAGCTTACCGTGCAGTGGTTCATGAACCTTGGCAATCTCTATGACAACGGGAAGATTGACGCCAATGAGAAACTGACCATGGTCAAGGAATCTTACAAGGATATCAAGAACTATAATGGTATCAAAGTCACTCTGGGCCTGTTCTTCTAGTCCCCGGTGGTTCTCCCCTTTGGGTGGAGCCTAACGGTCTAAGTACCAGTTATTTACGGAATGTTCTACTAGAAATAATTCTGGTAGAACATTTTGTATTTAACTGGCTATCAATGAATTAAGCTGCACTACTTGAAGTGAGGAAAATTTTTTATATCTTTGTAAATTGATAAAACAATGAGTTATGAAAGTAGCAACAAATACCAATTTCAATGAGCTTCTTCAGGACGAAAAGCTTGTAATAGTTGATTTCTGGGCCACCTGGTGCGGTCCCTGCCGCATGCTTTCCCCCATCCTGGACCAGGTAGAGGAAGAGATGCCGGACCAGATCACCGTGGTGAAGGTGAACGTGGACGATGCCGACGAAATTGCCGCCCAGTACCGCATCATGAGTATCCCCACCCTTCTCTTTGTGAAGAACGGTGAGATTGTGGACAAGACCGTGGGCGCAATGCCCAAGCCTGCACTCCTGGAGAAGATCAAGGCAAACCTGTAGGGGATGAAAAAGATTGCGGTTTTCTGCAGCGCCAGTGATAAGATAGACCCAAAGTACAATGAGGCCGCACGTGAACTCACGCGCCGGCTTCACGCAAAGGGCTACGGCCTTGTGTCCGGAGGCGGAAAGATAGGCACCATGGGCGCCATAACGGATGAGTCCATAAAGTGTGGCGGAGACCACACGGCCGTGCTCCCTGAGTTTATGAGGGGCCTTGAGAATCCCGGAGTGTCCAGGGTAATCTGGACAGACTCCATGGCAAGCCGCAAGGCCGCCATGCGTGAAGGTACGGTTGCCGTGATTGCCCTTCCCGGAGGAATCGGCACTATGGATGAGTTCATGGAGACTCATACCCTGAGAAAACTCCATAAGTACGCCGGAGACCTTTACGCCCTTAACATTGACGGCTTCTATAACCCCCTGAAGGCCCTCCTGGACCATTTTGTAGAAACAGGGATGCTGGAGCCTCAGGACCGTGCACTTGTGAAGTTCCCGGAAACCGTAGAAGAACTGCTGGAATATTTTGAAGGAGATTAAAGCATATCTGAAGCCGCAGCTAGACAAGGTGGAGAGAGTCATTGAAGACGCCCTCCGCTCTGATGTATCCCTTCTAGATGCCACCAACCGTTCCTTGAGGGAAAATCCCGGAAAGATGATGAGGCCGTCCCTGGCACTTCTTTGCGCCGCGGCCGTAGGCACTCCTAATGAAGACACCATAAAATTTGCTGCAGCGGCAGAGCTTCTCCACAATGCCACTCTCCTGCATGACGACGTAGTGGACTGCGCTTCTGAAAGAAGGGGCCGTCCCACGGTGGCAAGTTTCCTTAACCCCCACGCTTCCGTCCTCATAGGTGATTTCTGGCTGGTAAAGGCTGTGAAAACAATCCTTGAGGCATCCCGCAACACGGACCGTGTTACAAGGATCTTTGCCACCACCCTTGGCCACCTTGCAGAGGGTGAACTCCTCCAGATGGAGAAGGCTGTAAAAGGAGACACTACCCAGCAGGATTATGAGCGCATAATCTACTGCAAGACGGCGTCGCTCTTTGAGGCATCGGCCCTTAGCGCGGCTGTCTCCGTTGAGGCTCCGGAAGAGTCCATAAAGGCTATTGGAGAGTTTGCAAGGCTGCTTGGAATGGCCTTCCAGGTTAAGGACGACTGGATGGATTACGCCGCCGGGGAAGACGCCCTTGGAAAGCCCGTGGGCATAGACCTAAAGGAGCAGAAGATAACCCAGCCACTCCTCTGCGCCCTTGAAGGCGCGGATAATGAGGCCGATATAAGGGAGAAGGTTACAAGGATTGCCGATAACCCTGAGCTTGGCCGCGAGGTTCTGGAATTTGTAAAGAGCCGCGGCGGCGTTGAGAAGAGCGCCTTAACGGTGGACCAGTTCATTCAGAAGGCCATCGGCCAGCTGGATTTCCTCCCTGAAGGCGCGGCCAAAGACCGCCTTGTAACCATAGCCCGGTTCGTTGGAGAGAGGGGAAAATGATGAAGGTTTACGGGAATACTGACGTTGTGGATGCCCTTCACCGCATGGTGGAGACGGGCCACGTTCCCCACGCCATACTCCTCCATCAGGACGACGGCGCCGGTGCCTTCCCCATTGCCCTTAATTTCCTTGAGGAGCTTTACGGCGGCAATCCCCGCGTAGGGAAACTCATCCACCCGGATATCCACTTTGTGTTCCCGGTGGCGGGGTCGGATAAACCCGTGTCCCAGAATTTTATCGGCCCTTTCAGGGAGCTCCTACAGGATAATCCGTACTTTTTTGAGAACGAGCTTTATGAGGCCATCGGCATAGAAGGGAAGCAGAGTAACATCTCCGTCAATGAGGCCAGGGCGCTTCTTGACAAGCTTTCCCTGAGCGCCGTTGAGGGCGGCTACCGCACCGTTGTGATGTACCTCCCGGAAAAGATGAACGCTCAGGCGGCAAATGCCCTCCTCAAAATGGTTGAGGAACCGCCTCAGAAGACTCTTTTCCTCCTCATAACCCAGGTCCCGGAGAAGGTGCTTGTGACCATAGCCTCCCGCTGCCTGCACATAAGGATACAGCCCCTTTCGCTTGAGGCCGATTCCATTGTCCACGCCCGTGAGGTTGCCGGTGCTGCGGTCCTTAGGGACCTCTTTCACGATATCCTGGAGGCCCTTACCGCCCGCAATCTCCTGCAGGCGCTTGAGACCGCGGATGCAGTGGCAGACCTTAAGGACAGGGAGAAGCAGAAGTCTTTCTGCCGGCTGGCATCTGAGGATCTCCGCCGCATATTCCTTGTGCAGAAAACTCCGCAGCTGGCGGTTCTCCCGGAAGGGGAGGGAGACTGGTTCAGCCGCATGGCGGGAGCCCTCAAACCCACCTTCCCCCGCAAGGCAAATGAGGCGCTGGAGCGTGCCCTCACGCTCCTTGAGCGCAATGTTAACCAGAAAATCCTGTTCACAGACCTTGTGAGCAAACTATATATATCGCTATGAAAGATTATAGCAACGAATCAATCCAGTTCGACTGCTTCCGCGGCTGTACGGTTGTGACAGACGAGGAATCGGGAGAAAAAGATATACGCTACCGTCAGGGCTGCTGCAAGCTGGAGGTATATGATACCCTGAAGGGCATAGCTCAGGAGCAGTGGGACGGCTACTTCGAGGTCCGTTTCAAGAACACCCGCAAGGGCATCTACGTGAACGCTTCCGGCCAGAGTATCAAAACCGGAGACCTTGTTGTAGTTGAGGCCGCTACCGGTCACGATTTAGGAATTGTAACACTTGAGGGGCCCATAGTTGCCCGCCAGATGAAGTGCAAGGGTGTGGATCCCGCCCAGCAGGAACTTAAGAAAATCTACCGCAAGGCTCGTCCCTTTGACATCCAGCGCTGGCAGGAGGCAATTGCCCGTGAGGAGGAAACCATGATCCGTGCCCGCGTGCTTGCCGCAAACCTTGGGCTGGAGATGAAGATTGGAGACGTTGAGTTCCAGGGAGACGGCACCAAGGCAATCTTCTACTACATTGCCGATGGCCGCGTAGACTTCCGCCAGCTCATCAAGGATTTTGCGGAGGAATTCCATATCCGCGTTGAGATGAAGCAGATCGGCGCCCGTCAGGAAGCCGGCCTCATAGGCGGCCTAGGCGTTTGCGGCCGTGAGCTGTGCTGCGCCAACTACATCACGGAGTTCAAGTCCATCACCACCGCCGCGGCGCGCGTCCAGGACCTTTCCCTCAATCCCCAGAAGCTTGCCGGCCAGTGCGGAAAGCTCAAGTGCTGCCTCAATTATGAGGTTGCAGCATACACTGACGCCCGTTCCCGCCTTCCCCGCGTGAATGAGCCCCTGGAGCTTGAAGACGGCCAGGCTTTCCTTGTGAAGACTGATATCCTTGCCGGAATGCTGTATTTCTCCTATGAGAAGGGCTCCCTTGCAAAGGTATATGGATTATCGGCCGATGAAGTGAGGGAAATCCAGGCAATGAACCGCCGCGGGGAGCGTCCCGCCACGCTTCAGGAAGAGCCTGAGCGCTCTCCGGAGTTTGTATCGGCCGTGGGTGACGATGCCATCAACAGGTTTGACCCTGAGAAAAAACGTAAGAAACGCCGCAAGAACCGTAACAGGAAGTAATGGGTCACGGGAAACTGAAAAAATTTGCTCAGAATGCCACTTTCCGCTGCCTCCTGCAGCCGGAAGCATCGGCTGTGCTGGCTCCAAAGGCTCCCGGCTCAAAGGCCCTTGTCCTTAAGGATCATCCCATCAAGGGCAACTGGGGAAAAGAGATGTTCGGCAATGACCATCCCATTGTCCTGGAGCTTGGATGCGGCAAGGGGGATTATACCATCGCCCTGGCCCTGAGGCATCCTGAGGTTAATTATATCGGCGTAGACATAAAGGGCGCCCGCCTCTGGTCCGGGGCCAAATACGCCACGGAGAATGCCCTTCCCAATGTGGCTTTCCTTCGTACCAGGATTGAGTTCATAGGGGCTTTCTTCGGCCCTTCCGAGGTTTCTGAAATCTGGCTCACCTTCTCCGATCCCCAGTTACGCGGTTCTGAGAATGCCAGGCTTTCGTCGCCCATGTTCCTGGAGCGTTACCGCGGCTTCCTCCGCTCCGGCGGCCTCATCCATCTCAAAACAGATTCACGCTACCTCTACGAATACACTCAGGCTGTCTGTAAGGTCAATAATTTGAATGTATTGGCCTATGGTACAGATGTTTACAGAGAGGGGATACATATCCTTGAACCGTCGGCTGCGCCGACCCCTCCCACTTCGTGGGCCCCTCCCTCTTATCCGGCCGAGGGTGGCCAGAGGTTCCAGGACATGTATCCCCTCTCTGCTGAGGAAGTGACCTCCGTGCAGACGTTCTATGAAAAGATGTTTCTTGAGATGGGGCTGCCTATAACGTATATGGCGTTTACGCTGGAGCATGAGGGGGCGTTTGTGGGACCGGGAGAGGCGTTTGACCACGACTATTGGCTGGAGCAGGAGGGCCCCCGCCGTTCATTTTCGCATCAACCTAACAAAAAACAGTAATATGGCTAAACTGCTGTACACAATGGGAGAGGTGGCCGATATGCTTTCAGAAGCTCCGTCGGCC
>JAEEGF010116199.1_pt1 | contig 68430 bp, 53 predicted proteins | sample 9134171 | NCBI WGS metagenome assembly JAEEGF01 (sample SAMN16246542, study PRJNA631951) | gut metagenome | biome: gut microbiome; feature: rumen; material: AP-attached | host: Bos | place: Iran: Karaj | collected 2018-10 | reverse complement strand
TATCGAGGGTTTACAAACAGCCAGATAGGTGTGATAATGGCTATCTCTAACATTATCACCGTAGTGACATCGCCTGTACTTTCTGCATTTGCAGACAGGACAAAGAAGATATCGCTAAACAACCTGGCAGCAGCGCTTGCAGTAATTGTTACGGCGTTTGCAGGGGTACTTTATTTTATGCCTGAGGTGCTCTATGCTGTCGGGCTTGTTTATGTTTTGCTTATTTCTGTAAATTCAGTCATAATACCGCTTATTACTTCTATGAGTTTTGTGGCGGCTTCCTACGGATATGACGTTAATTACGGAGTTGCAAGATCTGTAGGTTCTGTGACCTACGCTGTTGTAGTTACTGCGATAGGAAAGTTTGTAGAAAAATATAACGCAAGCTACTTGCCGCTTTTTTGCGTATTGCTATACACCCTTCTTTTCCTGTTTCTTTTTCTTTTCAGACTTAACAGGAAAGACCTTATAAAAAGCGAATCAAGGGTAAACGAAAAGAGCAAAGCGGGAAAAGACAACGTATTCGCTTTCTTTAAAAGGTATCCGGGACTTTTGATGTTCCTTTTGGGATACATGTTTATCTTTTTACACCAGGCTATGCAGTCAACTTACTATTTCCAGATAATGGAGTATAAGGGCGGCGGAACATATGAGCTTGGAATAGCTTCTGCCATAGCGGCGGTTATGGAACTTCCGACCATAGCAGGCTTTACCTATATGCTTAAGAAAAAGAGCGTAAATTTCTGGCTCAGATTTTCTGCGGTATTTTATGCCATAAAGGGTTTTGCCTTCTGGCTTGTGCCAAATGTACTCGGTGTTTACGCAGTGGCACTTATGCAGATAGCCACATACGCCATTATGTACACAGCTTCCATTTATTACGTGGAAGGAATGGTAGATGAGAGCGACAGAGTAAAGGGCCAGGGCTATGTTATCACATCTTCGACTATAGGCGGCATTATAGCAAGCCTTGTGGGAGGAAAGATACTTGATGTGGCAAGCGTAAACGAGCAGCTTATGTTTGGAGCGCTTGTGTGCTTCCTTGGCAGTCTTATCGTATTCTTTTCGGTATCTGAAAAGAAAAAGAAGTCAGATTCCGTGGCTGCATAAACCATAACTTGACTTTTTTTAAAATCTATATTAATATATGAAACAGTATTAAAAAGCTTTGACGAAGACAGTAGCCTATTTAGGAAGCTTACAGCGAGTTCCGGACAGTGCAAGCGGAATACAAGTATGACTTAGGTGAATATCACTTCCGAGCTGCAGGGTTGAAAGTACAGTAAACTCTGACGGTGTTTCCGCCGTTACACGGATAATGCCTTGATTGGGTTTTTCTCATGCGGGCGTGAAATAGGTGGTATAACGGATATCAGCCCCTCCGTCCTATTTTTGGACGAAGGGGCTATTTTTATTATGGAGGAATGCAAAATGCAGTACAAGAAAGTTTCTGCGGACATGAACTTTGTGGAAAGAGAAAAAAACACAGAGAAGTTCTGGAAAGAAAACGAAGTATTTGAAAAAAGCATGAAAGTAAGAGAAGGCTGTCCAACCTACACCTTCTACGACGGACCACCTACAGCAAACGGTAAGCCACATATCGGACACGTACTTACCCGTGTTATCAAAGATATGATCCCCAGATACCGCACTATGAAGGGTTACTATGTACCTCGTAAAGCGGGCTGGGATACTCACGGACTTCCTGTAGAGATCGAGGTAGAAAAGCTCCTTGGCCTTGATGGAAAGGATCAGATCGAAAACTACGGCCTTGAGCCATTTATCGATAAGTGTAAGGAATCAGTCTGGAAATACAAGGGAATGTGGGAAGATTTCTCAGGTACCGTTGGTTTCTGGGCAGATATGGACAATCCATACGTTACATATCACGATGACTATATCGAGTCAGAGTGGTGGGCTCTTAAAGAGATCTGGAACAAAGGTCTTCTCTACAAGGGCTTCAAGATCGTTCCTTACTGTCCTCGTTGCGGAACCCCTCTTTCTTCAGCAGAGGTTAGCCAGGGTTATAAGACAGTAAAAGAGCGTTCAGCTATCGTTCGTTTCAAGTGCGTGGGCGAGGATGCTTACTTCCTTGCATGGACCACAACACCTTGGACACTTCCTTCAAACGTTGCACTTTGCGTAAACCCTGATGAGGATTACTGCAAGGTTAAGGCAGCAGACGGATATACATATTACATGGCAAAGGCTCTCCTTGATACAGTACTTGGAAAGCTTGGAAGTGAAGATACAAAGGCATACGAGATCCTTGAGACCTACAAGGGTACAGATCTTGAGCGCAAAGAATACGAGCCACTCTTTGCCTGCGCTAAGGAGTGTGCAGATAAGCAGAACAAGAAGGGCTTCTTTGTAACCTGCGATAATTACGTTACAATGTCAGACGGTACCGGAATCGTACATATCGCTCCTGCATTCGGTGAAGACGATGCCAATGTAGGCCGCAACTACGACCTTCCTTTCGTACAGTTTGTAAACGGCAAGGGCGAGATGACAGAAGAGACTCCATTTGCAGGACTCTTCGTTAAGAAGGCTGACCCTGAGGTTCTTAAAGACCTTGACGCAAGAAATCAGCTTTTTGATGCTCCTAAGTTTGAGCATGAGTATCCACATTGCTGGAGATGTGATACACCGCTTATCTACTACGCTAGAGAGAGCTGGTATATCAAAGAGACAGCAGTGCGCGACGACCTTATCAGAAATAACAACACAGTTAACTGGATCCCTGAGAGTATCGGTAAGGGACGTTTCGGTAACTGGCTTGAGAATATCCAGGACTGGGCAATAAGCCGTAACAGATATTGGGGAACACCGCTTAATATCTGGGAGTGCGAGTGCGGACACCAGGAGTGCGTAGGCAGCAGAGAAGAGCTTGCGCGTCTTTCAGGAAATCCTGACGCAGCAAAGGTTGAGCTTCACCGCCCATATATTGACGCTGTTACTCTTAAGTGTCCTAAGTGCGGAAAAGATATGCACAGAGTACCTGAGGTTATCGACTGCTGGTTTGACTCAGGCGCTATGCCATTTGCACAGCATCATTATCCATTTGAAAATAAAGAGCTTTTCGAGCAGCAGTTCCCTGCACAGTTCATTTCTGAGGCAGTAGATCAGACCAGAGGCTGGTTCCACTCACTTATGGCAGAGAGCACACTTCTCTTTAACAAAGCTCCTTATGAGAACGTTATCGTACTCGGACATGTACAGGATGAGAATGGCCAGAAGATGAGTAAATCTAAGGGCAACGCGGTTGATCCTTTCGATGCACTTGAAAAGCTTGGCGCAGATGCCATCAGATGGTATTTCTACACCAACAGTGCTCCTTGGCTTCCAAACAGATTCCATGACAAGGCCGTAGTAGAAGGCCAGAGAAAGTTTATGGGTACTCTTTGGAACACATACGCATTCTTCGTACTTTACGCAAATATAGATGAGTTTGATGCAAGTAAGTACAGCCTTGAATACGACAAGCTTCCTGTTATGGACAAGTGGCTTCTTTCAAGACTTTACTCAACCATCAAAGAGGTTGACGACAATCTTGCAAATTACCATATCCCTGAGGCAGGACGTGCTCTTGAGAGCTTTGTTGACGATATGAGTAACTGGTATGTAAGACGCGGCCGTGAGCGTTACTGGGCTAAGGGTATGGAGCAGGATAAGATCAATGCTTACATGACTCTTTACACAGCACTTACAGAGATCAGCAAGGCAGCAGCCCCTATGATCCCATTTATGACAGAAGACATTTACCAGAACCTTGTAAGAAGCTGCTATCCTGATGCTCCGGAAAGCATCCATCTTTGCGACTACCCGCAAGTAAAAGAAGAGTGGATCGATAAAAAGCTTGAGGCAGATATGGAAGAGGTTCTTGAGGTAGTAGTACTCGGACGTGCTGCACGTAACAGCGCAAATGTTAAGAACCGCCAGCCTATCGGCAAGATGTTTGTAAAGAACGACAACGAGAGCGGCGCTCTTGATAAGTTCTATGTAGAGATCATCGCAGATGAGCTTAACGTAAAGAACGTAGAGTTTACAGATGATGTAAGAGCATTTACAAACTACACCTTTAAGCCGCAGCTTAAGACTCTCGGAAAGAGATTTGGTAGCAAGATCAATGCACTTAAAGAAGTACTTGCAGGTCTTGACGGCAACAAGGTTATGGACGAGCTTAACGCTACAGGCAAGACCACAGTTGTACTTGATGGCGTAAATGAAGAGATCGCTATGGAAGATCTTCTTATCGACGCAGCACAGGTAGAGGGCTATGAGTCAATATCAGACCACGGCTACACTGTGGTACTTGATACAAACCTTACACCTGAGCTTATCGAAGAGGGCTTTGTACGTGAGGTTATCAGTAAAGTACAGACCATGCGTAAGGAAGCAGGCTTTGAGGTTATGGATAAGATAAGCGTATACGTAACCGGCAATGACAAGCTTGCAAAGATCATGGAAGACAACAAAGACGAGATCTTACACGATGTAATGGCAACTACACTTACCGTAGGCAAGGCAAGCGGCTACACCAAAGACTGGAATATCAACGGCGAAGATGTAACACTTGCAGTTGAAAAGAATTAAAGATATACTTAAAAGGGCTGAAGCTTCAGCCCTTTTACTATATCAAGAAAAAACAGGGGAGTATCATGAAGATCGGAGAGTTTGCAAAAAAGCATGATGTTACAATTGATACCGTAAGACATTATATTTCGGAAGGGTTGCTTACACCTTTAAAGGAAAATACTCAGTACAGTTTTTCCGAAATAGACGACAGGGTAATGGACAGCATTCTTCTGCTTAAAAATATGAATTTTAAGCTTGAAGAGATGAAGGCCTATCTTTTATTCCAGACTATGTTTACAAGCGGTACATTTGCGGGGTTAAAGTCATTTAAGCAGAATTTTGAAGAAAAGCTTAGACAGAATAAAGAAGAGATAAAAAAGCTTAAAAAAATGAATGAGCTCATAGAAAAAAAGCTTGAAAGCTATGAGCCGAATTTTACATTTAACAGAGGCGTGCCGCTAAATATGGCGTGTAACCTTAAGTGCATCAAATGCGGCAAAACTCTTGAACTTGAAAACCCGGAACTTTCTCATAATGAGATAATGAGCGGAGAGATGGTTTGCCCTGACTGTGGCAAAAGGTACTATATCAGGTACGGAGTAATTTCTGGTGAGGAGATACCTGATATAGATGACCGAACGGCAGGCATTTCAGAGATGGTGGAGGCTTATCTTAAGGACAATGATGAAAAATACGTTCATGAGATAAGAGAGTTCTTTCAGATCATCGCAGATCTTGTTAAAGAAAATGGCAAAGAAGCAAAGAATGTGCTGATATCGGGCGATTCCATGGGCTTTTTAAACAGTGCCATACTAAGGTCGCTGCCTGATGATATCAACCTTTTTATCCATGTAAAAGAAAACGCTACAGTTAAATATTTTCTTGAAGATATTTTTCCGAAAAACACTTTGGTCTTCTTTGGAAACATAAAAGAAGCGCCTTTTGATGATGTTATGGATTACATCTTTTGGGACGATTATGATGCGGAAAGCTTCGTTGATAAAGAAATAAGGATATATCCTAATGTCAGCAAAAAAACAAGGCTTGATTGTATAAAAGTGTTGATGTTTAAAAAAGAGCATGGATTTCCGACAGAAGAGCAGTTCCATTCCGATATGAAAGAAAAAGGCTGGGAAAAGACCGGAGAAATGAAAACCGAAAAAGTGGTAAAAACCAAAGAATCATCTGATTTTAGTATGATCGATAAAAATGCGGAGTTTGAAGTACAGTTTGGTTTATATTCCTTTAAAACCTTGGGTTAACCCAAGGTTTTTTCTTTTTAAGAGCAATTAATCAGGAAAATAGGCTGTTGACGTTGCCTTTACACAAGATGTTATCCTTTGTCTATCAAAAGACGGAGGGAAAAAATATGAAATTCTATTTAAAGAAAAACAAGGTAAGATTTGCGGTTGCAGTATTCTTTGCCATAGCTTTTGCATTTGCATATGTGGGTATCAGTCTGCTTTTGCAACATATAGTAGATACTGCCACATCCGGTGAAATACTGAAGGCGATAATCATAGCGGCAGGATATACACTGGCCATCGCCCTCATCAGCTTTTTACAGGCTCATAGTGAAGTTAAGCTAAACCAGAAGATAGCAGGTGAGATCAGGGGAAATATTGTGGATAAGATTTTAAAGAAGGACACTCTTGATTTCGAAAAACATAAAGGCAGTGATTATGTATCGCTTGTTCAAAACGATGTAAAAAAGATCGAAGACAGCTACGTTTCAACTGTTCTTTCAATAATATCCTATGCGATAATGCTGGTTTTGGCTGTAATCGTCATGACAAGGTATTCATGGGTATTTACCGTTTTCATGTTTGTTATGACCGCCATTATGTTTGTAGTACCGATGCTGTTTTCAAAGAAGCTTTCAGGCGCCTCGGAAGAACTATCAAAGGCTCAGGAAAATATGACAGAAGGCCTTACCGAGGTGGTAGGCGGATTTGAAGTAGTGAGATCTCTGCAAAAAGAGGATTACAGTACTTCGAAGTTTGGCATAGTAAACAGGTATCTGATCAAAAAGGGCGTGAAATTTGGACTTTTAAAGCAAATGAATAACAGCGCCTCAAATACACTCATGTTTACAATGCAGATGGTGATATGCATACTCGCCGGATATTTTATCTATATAGGCAAGATAAGCTACGGAAGTATGGTGGGAGTTATCCAGGTGTCGGGAAGCTTTTGCCAGCCGTTATTTGAGCTCTTTGCACTTATTCCTGCGATTAAAGCGCTTGACCCTATCGTAAAAAAGATCGGGGAATATACAGAGGAAAGCCAAAAAGCGGCAGAAGAAGAAACAGAAGATCAGGCAGGGAAGGGAAATAAGCATGAATGGAACAAGATAACCTTTGAAAATGTTTCATTTGCATACCCTGACAGCGAAAAAGAGACTTTAAAGAGCGTTAATCTTTCGATAGAAAAAGGCAAGAAATACCTTATCGTAGGAGAAAGCGGCGCCGGAAAGAGCACACTTATAAATATGCTCTGCGGAAACTACGAGCCAAAAGCGGGGAAGGTGCTTGTTGACGGAGCAAGCGAGAAACAAAACATGCTCAAAAAATTAACCGCGGTGGTTTGGCAAAAAGTTTTCCTGTTCAATGAGAGCATAAAAGAAAACGTTATGCTGGGAGAAATCAACGATGCAAAATATGAAAAAGCCATAAGAAATGCGGAGATTGAAGACGTGGTAAAAGAAAAGGGCGCCGATTACAAGGTGGGCAGCGATGGAAGCATGCTTTCCGGCGGCCAGAAGCAGCGAGTTGCCATAGCAAGAGCAATGTATGCCGAAAGAGACATTATTGTTCTTGACGAGGGCATAAGTGCACTTGATAACGGGACTGCAAGGGCGATAGAGGAGACCTTGCTTGACAGACAGGAGCTGACCCTTATTTCGGTATCACATCATATTTTGCCTGAGACTAGAACCAGATACGACGAGATAATCGAGCTTAAAAACGGAACGACAGTTCAAAACCCTGTGGACAAAATGGAGTTTGCCTCATGATCATTATATAAAAACTGGCGCTCGCGGGCATGATTTGCCTTAAGGGCGCTTTGTTATACCCTTGATTATACCCTTTCTGTTGAAAAGAAATTAAAAAAGGGGTATAATGAGAAAAAGCCGTCAGGAGGTGTGTTTTATGGATAAAAAAGAATTACAGCGCAGGATATTCGAGCTTGAAAAAGAGATTGCGCGTTTGCCGGGCGGAAGTATAGCAAGGAAAAGGATAAACGGACACGATTATTATTACCACCGGGTTAGTATAAACGGAAAAAGAAAAGAAACGTATATCAACATAGAAAGGCTAGCCGGACTCAGGGCTGAGATAGAACAAAGGAAAAGGCTTCAAAAAGAGCTTAGAGGGCTTGTTGATGCGTTTGAACCTGCAAAAAAGAAAGCTATAAAAGAACAGCTTAGTTACAAAACAATAGTAAGAACAGGAGAGCTTCTAAGAGCACAGATAGAGGCTGTTAGGGGGTATAAAAAAAGAGAGTGCATAAAAGAACTTCGAGATTATATATTTGGAGATACATCAGATAAAGTCTTCATTCTATATGGACTTAGACGAACCGGAAAAACGACGATGATCAGACAGATCTTAGACGAGCTTTCTGATGAAGAGTTTGAAAGGGCTGCATTTATTCAGGTTACATCTAAAGATACATTGGCCGATATTGACTCAGACCTTAATCTGCTTGAAATAGCAGGGTACACCTACGTTTTTATCGATGAAGTAACACTTATGGAAGATTTTGTTGAAGGGGCAGCAGTTTTTTCGGATATCTATGCGAGTAGCGGTATGAAGATTGTGCTTTCAGGTACTGATTCCTTAGGTTTTGCTTTTTCTAAAGGAGAACAGCTCTTTGACAGATGCATTATGCTGCATACAACATTTATTTCATATAGAGAATTCGAGGAAGTTCTTGGCATAACCGGCATTGACGAATATATACGATATGGCGGAACCATGAGCCTTGGCGGCGTTAATTACAATGAAGATGCAACGTTTTCAAATGTAAAAAACGCACATGAATACGTTGATTCAGCCATAGCAGGAAACATTCAGCATTCTCTTTCGCTGTATCAATACGGAGGGCATTTCAGAGGGCTTCTTGATCTTCATGAAAGGGGAGAGCTGACAAATGTGATAAACCGAGTGGTTGAAAATATCAATCATCGCTTTACAAAAAGTGTTGTGGAACAGCTTGGTATGATGAAAGTTCTTGATATCTTGAATATCGAGGAACAGAGCGTCAAAGTAGAAGAAGCACATATGGTTCAGATAAAGGAATATCTTACCTTGCTTGATCTTGTTATGGATATTGATATAGCATATCTTCCTGAGACTGGGGCAAAAGGCAGTGTTACCGCAGTTATACAGCCGGGGCTCAGATATGCACAGGCAGCAGCTATTGTAGAAAACATACTGAAAGATGCAGGCTTTAGCGAACTTTCCATAAAAGAAAGAAAACGCATACTTGACAGACTGCTTAGTGAGATCAGCGGCAGATTAATGGAAGAAATAGTACTTATTGAAACAAAGATCGCAAATCCGGATAAGGAAGTATTTAAACTACAGTTTGCAGTTGGTGAATTTGATATGGTGGTCTTTGATCCGGAGAAACTAAGCTGCAAGATATACGAGATAAAATACAGCAAAGAACAGGTAAAAGACCAGTATAGACACCTTCTTGACCCTGAAAAATGCAGACTTACAGAGCATCGGTATGGCGATATAACCGGTCGGTACGTGATATACCGCGGAGAGAAGGCTGCAATAGATGAAATACAGTACTTGAATGTGGAAGAGTATTTGAAGGGATTAAATTGTTCATAAATAAATACATAAAATCATGCAGTGAAAAATGACTTTAAACTGTTATTACATATAAAGGTATTTTTGATGAAAAATTCACAAAAATACTTGTGCCTAACTGCATGAATATGCGATAATATAGGCCAAAAGGGATAAATAGGAGGTTTTTATGGGGAAAATAGTTTTTCTTGATGTGGATGGAACGCTTATCAACTATGAGGCAAAGCTGCCGGAATCGGCAGGCAAAGCCGTAGATTTGGCAAGAGCAAACGGACATAAAGTTTATATTTGTACCGGGTGCTCAAAGGCTGAGATACAAAGGAGAAAGCTTTGCGACCTTGACGGCATGATAGGCGGAAACGGAGCCTATGTGGAGAGCGACGGAAACGTGGTGCTACACAAAGGGCTTACAAGAGATGAAGTAAAGCATATCGTAGACTGGTGTAACGACAGACACCTTGGCTTTTACCTTGAGTCAAACAGCGGCATGTACTGCAACGACTACATGATAGAGCAGGGACCGTCTGTTATGATGAAGTATTCCATGGGAAAAGGCGCTAAGGAAGAAGATGCAAAGAAGGGAGCAGAAGGCTTTGTACACGGATTTACACACTTTAAGGGCGAAGACCTTTACAGAGACGATATAAACAAGATAAGCTTTATTCTTAGTTCTTATCAGGATCATCTTGATTCAAAGGTAGAGTTTCCGGAGCTTGAGGCAAATACCTGGGGCGGAAAAGGAGAGCTTGCCCTGTTTGGAGATCTTGGCCCTGCAGGCATTACAAAAAAGACTGCGGTGCTGGCTATCCTTGACTACCTTAAGGCAGACCCTAAAGATACTATTTCCTTTGGAGATGCCAAGATCGATCTTTCTATGTTTGAATGCTGCGCTTTTAATGTGGCTATGGGCAACGGAGGCCCGGAAATCAAAGAGGCAGCAGATTATATCACAACCGATGTGGATGATAATGGGCTTTGGAATGCATTTAAGTATTTGAAGCTGATATAGTTAACAAGTTTTTCTCCAAAGGAGATATGAAACAAGGGAGAATTATGAGAGGGGAACTAATTGTGGGAAGAAAATTGTTTTGCGAGCTGAGTCCTACGTGTTACAGGATTTCGCTTGAAAAGGAGATAATTAAGAGAAAGATATCTGATTTGTTTGGCGGGGAGAAGTTTGCGGAAAGAAAGAGCACCGATAAGCTCCCTGCGGTACTTGCAAGTCACAGTTCGGTTCTTATACGTCATCTTGAAGGCGTTGATATGCGCCTTCAGGAAAACAAAGTGACAAACATAAAGCTGGCATGCGAGAAGATAAACGGAATAGTGGTAAGACCCGGAGAAGTTTTTTCTTTTTGGAGACTTCTTGGAAAACCCACAGAAAAAGCCGGATATCTTGAAGGTATGATACTTAAAAAGGGCAAACCTGCGGCAGGCATAGGCGGCGGTCTTTGTCAGATGGCAAATATGGTACATTATCTTGTACTTAACTGCGCTCTTCAGGTTACGGAGCTTCACCATCATACAGATGCACTCTTTCCTGATGACAGGCGCCGTGTTCCTTTTGGTACAGGAACTTCCGTAAGCTATAACAATCTTGATTACAGGTTCAGGAATAACTCAGACGGAAATATCCAGATATTTGTCTGGATAGAAAACGGCGAACTATGCGGTGAGATACGAGGAGAAAAGGAATATCCATATACATTCAGCCTTGAAGAGGAAGATCATCACTTTTCAAAAGAAGGAGACAAGTATTACCGCATTTCAAAGGTATACAGAGTAAAGACTGATAAGGAGAGCGGCAGAGTGCTCTACCGGGAGAACATCTTAAACAATCACTCCGAGGTAATGTACGATTGCGCGCTTATACCAAAAGACCAGATAAGATAATAACGCCCCTGCAGAAACTCCTGCAGGGGTATATTTTATAAATCCATATTCATAACCTTCTTAAACCTTACGCCCCTGTCGGTTTGTTTTCCTTCATGCTGTATTCACTGTCGGCGTCGATAAGTTTTAGCATGATCTTGGCAAACTCAGGGTCAAACTGAGTGCCGATGCCGTTTTCTATTTCCTCGCGAACCTTTGCCTGTGGGAGCGGATCACGGTAGCTTCGTTTTGAAGTCATGGCATCGTATGCATCCGCAACGGAAATGATCCTTGCTATCTCCGGAATCTCGATTCCCTTAAGCCTTTCAGGATACCCACGGCCGTCATATCGCTCGTGGTGATACTTGGCGCCGATGTATAGATACGGATGCTCGCTGATGCTGATAAGGATCTGACCACCAAGAACAGGGTGCTGCTTTATGGTGTCGTATTCTTCTTCTGTGAGTTTTCCTTTTTTATTAATTATACCGTCAGGGATACCGATCTTTCCTACGTCATGTAAAAGTGCGGAAAAATAAATCTTTTGTATCTCGTCCTCGTCTTTTTCAAGCAGGGTGGCAATCATTTTTGAATATTCGGCAACTCTAAGTGAATGACCGTGGGAATAGGTGTCTTTTGCATCTATGGCATTTACTAGTGCGGTGGCAGTCTGTTCAAAGAGCCTTCCTGACGCCTCTTGTTTATCTGTAAGATGCTTCATTTCCGCATATCTGTATTCGCCGATCTTAAGATTGCGTCTGTAAATGACAATGATTGCCAAAAGTGCCAGTAAATTTGCAAATATACCGGAAATACTTGAGAAAGTATGTAAAACAAATATAGCATACAAAAGAATCGGAGCCTGGATCAAAATCATTGCCACAGAGGTGATAAAGCCAAGCTTTTTAAAGAAAACTGCAAGTAAAATAATGCATATATTTGACAGTGATGAAAAGGCACCGACTAACACCGATAGCGGTACCATATAACCGTTTATATTAACTATGCGCTGAGATCTTGCGACAACTGATACCAAAAATTGAGTTAAAATATAAAGGACAAGGAGGATGATATAAGAAATAATAGGGAATTCTTTGCGCTTTGTGATCGCCATACAGTTACCTCCTTGAAATAAAGATATAACGCTTATTTTTATGTTATCACAACGGGTAAAAACTTTCAAGAACCTGCCGTGGCAACTTGATAAAGGCAATTTTTGATGTTAAAATCAAATTAAATGCAGTAATTAATTAATATAGGGAGGATTAAGGTATGAAGAATGTTACACTTGGAAGTACAGGGATAACTGTTCCTCAGAACGGATTTGGCGCGTTGCCGGTACAAAGGGCAGATATGGACACTGCGGTAAAGATCCTGCGCGCAGCATATGATGGGGGCATGAGGTTTTTTGATACTGCCCATGCTTATAGCGACAGCGAAGAAAAGATAGGAAGGGCCTTTGGAGACACTGTATTTAAAACAGACAGAGACAAGATCTTTATAGCCACAAAGGGCATGTGCGAGACACCTGAAGAACTTAGGGCGCAGCTTGACCAGTCTCTTCGCAGCATGAAGACAGATTATGTGGATATTTACCAGTTCCATTGTGCTGGGCGAGTATACAGACCGGGAGACGGAACCGGTATGTACGAGGCTATGCTGGAATTCAAAGAAAAAGGACTTATAAAGCATATCGGAATCACTGCGCACAAGATCGGAATTGCTGAAGAGGCTATAGAGTCAGGACTTTACGAAACGTTGCAGTTCCCTATGAGCTACCTTTCAACTGAAAGAGAGATCGCGCTCATAGATAAATGTATAAAAGCAAATATGGGCTTTATCTGTATGAAGGGTCTTGCGGGCGGCCTTATTACAAATGCGCAGGCAGCAGGAGCGTTTACTCTTCAGTTTGAGAACACAGTTCCGATCTGGGGTATCCAGAAGATGAGCGAGCTTAATGAGTGGCTTTCCTTCTTTGAAAAAGAGCCTGAGATGACAGATGAGATAAAGGCCTTTATAGAAAAAGAAAAGAAGGAGCTCGACGGAGAATTCTGCAGAGGCTGCGGATACTGCATGCCTTGTCCTATGGGCATAACCATTAATCAGTGCGCAAGAATGTCTCTTATGATAAGAAGAGCGCCGACAGGCGGGTGGCTTTCTGAGCACTGGCAGGCAGAGATGAAGAAGATCGAGACCTGCCTTAACTGCGGCAAATGTAAGAGCAAATGCCCGTATGAACTTGATACGCCAAATCTTTTAAAGAAGAACTACGAGGACTATAAGAAGGTGTTGGCAGGAGAGATAAACGTAGGATATATAGAATAATAAACTGAGAAAGCGGATAGGAAAGGTAATCTTTAAAAAGATTACGTTCCTATCCGCTTTCTCAAATAGTTTTGCCCTCTTTCACGTTCCCCAACGTTTCACAATCCTCCCGCAGGAACAAACATCATATGCGCTTTATGATAATCCCGCGTAATATCAATCCTTCGTCCCGGATCGACTGTCCCTATACTAACATAATTTGTTAAAAATGTCAATGGAAAGTGAAATTTTTTCTTAAAATTTATGCAAATTACCATATTTTGTGAACAATGTCTGTTTCAAACAGGTTAAAACGGTGTAAAATTATGTGTAAGGGAGTTGACTTTTCTGTCACATTTTTGGAAACATTTTTAGTCCGAAATTCTTTTGCGTAACCACGCGGTGACATATTAAGAATTAAATCTTCTTAGCCGAAATACTATTTACGAAGGAGATTTTAGCATGGTAAACAAGATCACACCCCCCTTAAGTAAGGTAAATGTCAGCGAAAAGATATCAGACACAAAAGAGGAAAAAAAGGTACTTCAGAATTCTTCGCAAGAAGTTCTTCAAAGCGCGGATCTGATCTCAGTACTCTCTAAAACCACCGATACTAAAGTTAAGATGGATCCCGAGACAAGACTTGGTCTTGAGGGTGATCTGCGCGCAAAAAAGGCTGAAGAAGACGAAGCTATGCTGCTTGCAAACCAGCTTAAGAGCATGGCAGACAGCCTGACAAGTGGAGATGTAAAAGAGCTTGAAGAGGAAAAATCTCCGTATGAAGAATATACGGAAAAAACTCTTGAGAGGGCTATAACCAGAGTCAAGGAAGGCAGAAAACAGAGAAAAGAGGCTCTTGAAGGGGCTGTAGAAAAGAAAGAGCTTACAAGAGAGCAAAATGAAAAAGTAGCCATTACCATAGCTATGGCTGAGCGTGCCAGAGGAAATTTTTCGGATTCAGCTAAAGAGTACATATTAAAGAATGAAATGCCGGTAAATGTGGCAGGTATATATATGGCATCTTATGCGGCGACAGCAGCTCAAAACGAAAGCGTGTCAAAGCCCGATACAGGCGAAGTCTGGACGCAGATAAAGCCCCAGGTAGATAAGACACTGCTTATTGAAGGAGTTCCTGAAAGTGAGGATGTTTCTCTTGAGGCCAGATGGCTTTTTGACAGAGATATCGATATTAGCGCCCGAAATGTGGCAAGGCTTAAAGGTCTTAATGAGTTTGATAACTTCGGACTTTCAGAGGCTGACAGGGCTAATATTGATGATGCTGCCAAAAACGGCGAAAACCCTGCTGAGGCAGATATCACGTCAGCATTAAAGAAAGAAGCCGGCTACATAACAAACAGATGGAACCTTATCACCGCCACAAGAAAGATGTATGAAACTTCCTATAAGATGAGCGAAGAATCCGCGCTTCTTATGTTAAAGAAGGGAATAAAAGTAGATCTTGGCAATATGGCAGGAGTGGTAAAAGCCCTTAAGGAAGAGGAAGAAAAGTATTACACCTCGCTCCTTAAAGAGGCCGGAGCTCCAACGGGCGAAGTACAAAAAGAAAGCCTTAAAGAGGCTCTTGAATATACCCGCGAGGTAGCACTTCACAGTGCATTTGCGGCAGGAAAAGTTTACGCTTCAGAGGGAAGCCTTACCTTAGCAGATGCAGGCCACGAGATAAAGGCACTTTCTGAAAATGCCGCTGCCTACAGACAGATGGCAGCAGATCTTGAATCAGTTGGAACTCAGGTTAGAGCTGATCTTGGAGATTCAATAAAGAAGGCGTTTAAAGCTATCGGAAGCCTGCTAAAAGAAAACGGAATAGACGACACCGCTGAAAATGAGCGTGCTACAAGGATCCTTGGATACAACAACCTTGAGATAAACGAAGAAAACATCACAAGGATGAAGTATTACGATGCCCTTGTAACGCAGACCACAAAGGCTCTTAAGCCGGCAGTGGTTGCAAGGATGATAAAGGAAGGCTTAAATCCTTCAAATATGACCTTTGACAAGCTCTATAGCGAGGCGGGAAGAATAAGCGAAAGCCTTAATACAAGCGAAAAGGATGAAGCAGTATTCCTTTACAACCTTGAAAGAAACAACGAGATAAATGCAGATGAGCGCAAGGCATATATCGGCATTTACAGGCTTCTTCGCCAGATAGAAAAGTCAGACGGAGCAGCTATAGGAGCAGCCGTAAATGCGGGAGCCGAGCTGACTCTTGGCAGTCTTCTCACATTTGCAAGAATAGCAAAACGTGGACATTTTGACAAGGCTGTGGATAACTCAGCAGGAGAAAAGACAAAAGGTGGATACATCAATTCCATCACTGAAAGCATTGATACCGCATTTGCAAGGCTTGAGGCTGCAAGGATAGCAGATGATGCAAGTACCCTTACGGAAGACTTTGCAAGGCAGCAGGCAAAGGAGCTTGCAAATACACTAAATGCAAGCGATGACACGGTAAGATTCCTTGCAAGATACGGCATAGAGGTTACACCTCTTACCCTTGAAGCAGCAAAAGAGATGCTTGAGGGAGAGTCAAAGGGCGGAGCAAGGAGACTTTCAAAGTTTGTAAAGTCCCTTGGCAGAAGCGAAAGACATGTTCTTGCCGCCATTAGCGATGAGATGCTTGACAGTGTCGGAAAAGGCCTTGATCTTGCGAAAAGCTGCGAACTTTTTAATGATGAAGCCACCGAAATGGTTAATAAACAAATTCAAAATGACGATATTAGTTTTGAGAGTATTCAGGGCCTGAAAATACTTAGAGGTATGTTTGAGCTGCAGACAAGGCTTGTAAGGAATGAGCATTATGAAATGCCTGTAGTAGATGATGATGGCAATGTGAATATGATCAGCCTTACCGTGCGCCACAGAGGCACAGGTGAGGGAAGGATGACAATTAAAGCACAGAATGCAGATCACACGGATGTGAGCGCGCAGCTGTGGCTTGAAAAGGATGGGCTTACAGGTGCATTTGCCTGTGAGGACAAGGAAGTACTCGCCGGCCTGACCGAACATCTTAAAATAGTCAACGCAAATATCAATTCTGCGGAAGGCATTAGGATGGGAACAGTACAGAGACTGTATATGGCAGCTGAAATGATAATAAACAAGCTGCGTTAGGAAAGCGAGGAAAAGTTTATGAGAATCAACCACAACATGTCGGCACTTAAGGCTAATCGCCAGCTTAACAGAACCGAAAGGAATCTTGATAAGAGCATAGAAAAGCTTTCATCAGGATATAAGATCAACAAGGCAGCAGATGATCCTGCAGGTATGTCTATTTCAAGAAAGATGCGTACGCAGGTAGAAGGTCTTGAGCAGGCAAGCCGAAATGCTTCAGACGGAATAAGCGTTATCCAGACGGCGGAAGGCGCGCTTAATGAGGTTAGCGCAATGCTTCAGCGTATGAGAGAGCTTTGCGTACAGTCATCAAACGAAACCTACACATCTGCAGACAGAGAGGCCATTCAGGCAGAAGTGGATCAGCTCATGAACGAGATCGACAGGATCTCAACAAATACAGAGTTTAATACAAAGGCTCTCCTTGATGGTACAGTAGAGAGAAAGAGTTACACTGACACTACAGGTGTAGAAATTATCTCCGTATCTGACAAGGTGGCAAAAAAGATATACGATATCAAAGTGACGCAGGACCCTCATCAGGCAGTGCTTGTGGGAATGACGGGAGATGCGTCTTACTTTGATGGAGACGGCATTACCGTATCGGGTAAGCTTGATATCAACGGCGTAAGCGTTCTTGTTAAAGAAGGAGAAAGCTCGGAAGAGATATATGCGAAGATCCGCGAGGCAGCAGAACTTTCCGGATTTAACCTTGGCGCTCTTGCAGGCGGCCCATCTGAAGATGAGGAATTCAAAGAGTGGGCAGGCTACGAAACAAGCGAGCTTGTAGAAGGCTGCCAGCTTATCTTCGTATCAAAGGATTACGGCAGCAACACAAAGATAAATGTGGTATGTGACAGCGAAGACCTTTGCGCAGCACTTGGACTTGCAAGCAATGCTACGGCGCAGGGAGCAGATGCCAAAGTTTCCCTCGGAGAAGGCTTTGATAAAACAGCCCTTACCCACAGCGATGGCGACAGAGTTACCATAACCGACAGAGACGGTTTTGAGATGACCATAAAGGTAAACGGCTACGTAAGCCACACCGGGTACACAGATTCTGTTATTGAATCTGCAGACGGAGCAACCGAGATGAGCATTTCAGATGGCGAGGAAGCTGAAAGCAAGCTTACCGTACTTGATATAGGTGAGATGGTACTTCAGATTGGCGCCAACACCTTCCAGACCCTTGATGTCAGCATACCTACCATGAATACCGAGACTATGGGACTTGTAAACCTTAACCTTCGCACATCCCAGACCTCAGAGGTTTCACTTGGAAGAGTAGATAAGGCCATAACCTTTGTTACCTCAGTTAGATCAAAGCTTGGAGCTTACCAGAACAGACTTGAGCACTCTATCCTTAACCTTGATGAATCAAGCGAGGATATGACCTCTGCAATGTCACGAATCCAGGATGTGGATATGGCAAAAGAAATGACAAACTATACACAGCACAGCGTACTTTCACAGGCAGGAACCTCTGTGCTTGCCCAGGCAAACGAAAGACCGCAGACAGTACTTCAGCTGTTACAGGGCTAATAAGTTCATTTCCGCAGGAGGGAAGCTAAATGACAAAAGAATCCATAAACGGCTATGCGAGGCGACTTGCAGAAGCCGGAAGATGCGAGATAATCGTCATTTTATACGATATAATCCTTGAAGACCTTGAAAATGCGGCAAAAGCATACAGGGAAGGGAATATGGCTGAAGGCAGCGCAGACCTTACCCATGCCCTTACCTTTGTAAAAGAGCTTATAGCATCTCTTGATATGAAATACGAGATCTCAAGAGAACTGCTTAGACTTTACATATACGTAAACGGCTGCATAAACAGGGCAAGAGTAAGCGGAAAAGCAGACGAGCTCTCCGCTGCAGCAGACGTACTTAAAGGACTTCGGGTTTCATTTGCAGAGCTTGCAAAGAAGGACAAAGACGGCGCCGTAATGGCAAACACCCAAAAGGTCTATGCCGGCCTAACCTATGGCCGCGGCAGTCTAAACGAAACCACTGTTTCTGCCAATGAAGGAAACAGAGGATTTTTAGCATAAGAATAATTGATTTGATAAAAGAGCAATGGCAAACGCCATTGCTCTTTTAAAATTGCATTTATTTCTGCAGTTTTTCGATTATCTCTTCGGTGATCCTGTCGGCATCTTCGTTTGCCACCTGGCAGGTTCCTGCTTTGGCATGTCCGCCGCCGCCGTATTCAAGGCAGATCTTTCCGATATCTGCTGTGCCGGCCTTATTTACTATGGATTTTCCTACCATAAGCGCGGTGTTCATTTTTTGCTTGCCCCAGGCAACATGGATACTGAACTTGATCTCAGGGTACATGGCGTAGATTTTGAAACGGTTGCCGGTATAGATGGTTTCTTCGTTTCTAAGATCCACTACAGCCACACCTTTTTTGATTGTGGTAACTTTGCGGAGCTGGTCTTCTGAAAGCTTCTCATGCTCAAAATACATGTCCACACGCTCTTTAACATCAGGAAGCTCCATAACTTCGTCAATACTGTGGTCGATACAAAAATGCATAAGCTTCATCATAAGATCGTAGTTACTGATCTTGAAATCATGGAAACGACCAAAACCGGAACGTGCGTCCATAATGTAATGTAAAAGAACCCAGCCTGTCGGGTGGAAGATCTCATCAAGTGTAAGATCTGCGCTGTCGCACTTATCTGCAGCAGCTACGAGCTCTTCGCTGATATGAATAGCTTTGTCTTTGTAGTAGTTGTAAACTACGCGCGCTGCACTCTTTGCATTTGCTTCAAGAACAAGACGGCCTTCATCTCTGGCCTTTTGCTCAAGATCGCCCAGGCGCTCGTTTTCGCTCTCATGGTGGTCAAAAGCCATACCTACACGCGGGTCAAAAGGCAGGTTAGTTGTGATGCAATCGGAAGAAAGTTCTACTTTGCCGTCCTGTACATCTTTAGGGTGTACAAAACGAACTTTTCCATCTTCGATGACCCCGGCATCGATAAGGATCGCACCTGCAACAAGACCATCAAGGTCGCTTCGAGTTACTAATTCCATACTATGTACCTCCCAATCTATTATATTTTTTTGCATTACACCCATTAAGGCAGATATTGCCTTACTTCACTATTTTATGTCAGAATAATGAATGTGTCAAACAGATATTATCAAACAACTATCCATGAGACGGCAATTTACTTTTTTCTTGACTTTTTTTAATAATGATTGTAGACTATATGGCATAAATAACAAAAGACTAAGAAGAGAAGAGTAATAAGAGCAAGTAGTCTTCAGAGAGTCTGCGGGTGGTGTGAGCAGGCGGCGAAAACCTTATGAAGATGGTCTCGGAGTCTTCGGTGTGAGCTCATTTGTTAGCACCGGACGGGAACGCCCGTTACAGCGCGGACTGCTGATTGGCAGTTACTGAGGTACTTGCTCGCGAGGGCAGTGCGAAATAAAGTGGTATCACGAAAGCTAACGGGGCGTCGTCTTTATGATGACGCCCCTTCTTTATTTTGTTTTTTAACTATGAAAAGGAGAGATGAAAAATGGCAGAAAAGAAACCTTATTACATCACAACAGCCATTGCCTACACATCAGGAAAGCCGCATATCGGCAACACCTATGAGGCTGTTCTTGCTGATGCCATAGCACGCTACAAGAGAGAACAGGGCTATGACGTATTTTTCCAGACAGGTACAGACGAGCACGGCCAGAAGATCCAGGAAAAGGCCGAGGCAGCAGGTATTACACCAAAGCAGTATGTAGATAATGTATCTACTACTATTAAGAACATTTGGGATCTTATGGGTACTTCATACGACAGATTTATCCGTACCACAGATGAGGACCATGAAAAGCAGGTAAAGAAGATCTTCAAGAAGCTTTACGATAAAGGCGACATTTACAAGAGTGAGTACGAAGGCCTTTACTGTACTCCTTGCGAGTCTTTCTGGACACAGAGCCAGCTTGTAGACGGCAAGTGCCCTGACTGCGGCAGAGAAGTAAAGCCTGCAAAAGAAGAGGCTTACTTCTTTAAGATGAGCAAATACGCAGACAGACTTATTGCTTATATCAATGAGCACCCTGAGTTTATACAGCCTGTATCCCGTAAAAATGAGATGATGAACAACTTCCTTCTTCCGGGACTTCAGGATCTTTGCGTATCCCGTACCACATTTACATGGGGCATCCAGGTAGACTTCGATCCAAAGCACGTGGTATATGTATGGCTTGATGCTCTTACAAACTATATCACAGGTATCGGATACGATGCAGACGGAAACAGCACAGAGCAGTTTAAGAAATACTGGCCTGCAGACCTTCACCTCATCGGTAAGGATATCATAAGATTCCATACAATTTACTGGCCTATTTTCCTTATGGCTCTCGATCTTCCGCTTCCAAAGCAGGTATTTGGACATCCATGGCTGCTTCAGGGCGGAGACAAGATGAGTAAGTCAAAGGGCAACGTTATTTACGCAGACGACCTTGTAGACCTCTTTGGCGTAGATGCGGTCAGATTCTTTGTACTTCACGAAATGCCATTTGATAACGACGGAACCATTACATGGGAGCTTCTTGTTGAAAGACTTAACTCAGAGCTTGCAAATGTACTTGGAAACCTTGTAAACAGAACCATCTCCATGAGCAACAAGTACTTTGGCGGTGTGGTTAAGAGTACAGGCGTAAGCGAAGAGGTTGATGCAGACCTTAAGACAGTGGTACTTGGCGCCGCTCCAAAGGTAGAAGCTGCTATGGATAAGCTCCGCGTGGCAGACGCCATTACAGAGATCTTCAATCTCTTTAAGAGATGCAACAAATATATCGACGAAACAATGCCTTGGGCTCTCGCAAAGGACGAAGCCAAAGCAGACAGACTTGCAGAAGTTCTTTACAACCTTACAGAGAGCATTACCATAGGCGCAAGCCTTCTTGCCTCATTTATGCCTGAGACAAGTAAGAAGATCTTAGCTCAGCTTAATGCTACTAAGCGCGAACTTGACAGCCTTGGTGAATTTGGCAAGTACGAAAGCGGAACAAAGGTTACTGATACTCCGGAAATCCTTTTTGCAAGACTTGATGTAAATGAGATCATGGAAAAGGTTGAGGCAATAAGAGCAGCTCAGAAGGCAGAGTATGAGAAAGAAAACGGTATTGTGCCGGCAGAAGCTGAGCCTGTTATTGATATCGAAGCAAAAGACCTTATTTCATACGATGACTTTGCAAAGCTTCAGTTCCAGGTAGGAGAGATCCTTGAATGCGAAGAAGTAAAGAAGAGCAAGAAGCTTCTTTGCTCTAAGGTTAAGGTTGGAAGCGAAGTAAGAACCATCGTATCAGGTATCAAACTTAACTATTCGGCAGAAGAGATGGTAGGCAAAAAGGTTATGGTACTTGTAAACCTTGAGCCAAGAGAGATCGCCGGCATTAAGTCGGAAGGAATGCTCCTTTGTGCAGAAGGCCTTGAGGGCGAGCTTAGCCTCATGGTACCTGAAAAGAAAATGCCTGCAGGAGCAGAGATAGCGTAAAAATTATCTAATTAGAATTAAGACGAGCAATGACGAAAGTCATTGCTCGTTTGCGTTATAATTTACTTAATCTATCAAAAAAAGTGAGATTAAGTAAAATATAAAGAGGATAATCCTTGAAAATCCGTTTTTTTGGTGTTATAATTTACTTAATCTATCAAAAATAACGAGATTAAGTAAATTATAAAGAGGGTTTAGCTATGATAGTAGGAAGGAAAAAAGAGCTGGCTATACTTGAAGAGATTACAAAAGATGACAAGTCTCATTTTGTCGCAGTGTATGGAAGAAGGAGAATCGGAAAGACTTTTCTGATAAGAGAGGCATACGGATATAGATTCACTTTCCAGCATGCCGGGCTTTCTAATGGAAATTTAAAGGAACAGCTTTTTGAATTTCAGGCTTCGATCAAAAACTCCGGTGGAAAGCCAACAAAAAAAGCAAAAAATTGGCTGGAAGCCTTCGAGGATCTTAAAGAACTGATCAGAAACTCAACTGAGAAAAAGAAAATAATATTTATAGATGAATTATCATGGATGGATACGCCAAGAAGCGATCTTATTATGGCACTGGAGAATTTCTGGAATGGATGGGCATCGGCCAGAAAAGATGTTGTTCTCATTGTATGCGCATCTGCTACTTCATGGTTGCTTTCAAAAGTGATCCACGACAAGGGAGGTTTATATAACCGTATAACCGAAACTATTCACCTTAGTATGTTTTCGCTTGGAGAGTGCGAGGAGTATGTGAGCGCAGAAGGGCTGGCACTTAACAGAAGCCAGATCTTGCAATACTATATGATATTTGGCGGAGTTCCTTATTATTGGACATTTTTAAAGAAGGGGTTAAGTATAGCTCAAAATGTAGACGAGATTCTTTTTGCAAAAGATGCGCCGCTTAGGGAAGAGTACAGATATTTATATGCCTCGATTTTTAGGAATCCGGAAGTATATACTAAGATTATAGAAACACTGGCTGAAAAGAAAGTGGGTATGAATCGGGAAGAAATAATAAAGGCTTCGGGAATACAGAATTCGGGTGATCTTACAAAGAAACTTGAAGAACTTGAGAGTTGTGGTTTCATAAGAAAATACAATGCATTCGGAATGAAAAAGAAAAATGCAATGTATCAGCTTGTTGATTATTATACTCTTTTTTATCATCAGTTTATTAAAAATGAGCCAACGGAAGAAAACTTTTGGACATTACAGATAAACACTCCAAAAATCAATACTTGGCTTGGCTTGGCGTTTGAACGAGTATGTCTTGATCACGTTAAGAAGATAAAGGAAAAACTTGGTATAAGTGGCATATATTCTGAGGAAAACAGCTGGTATTGCAGGACAGATGATGAAAAGGGACTGTATGGCTCTCAGATTGATCTTATGATAGTGAGAAAAGATCAGGTTATCAATATGTGCGAAATGAAATACTCGGTAGCCGAATTTAAGGCTAATGAGGGAGTGGATTTGGACATTCGCAGAAAAATCAGCGATCTTGCGCTAGCTACAGGCACCAAATACGCCATTTTTCCAACACTGGTAACAACTTACGGCTTGGTAGATAATGGATATGCGGGTATCTTTCAAAATGTGATAACTGTTAATGACTTATTTTAGTGCGTTTATTCCCTGTTAGTACTTTGAAATCTTGTTAGACTTTGTTAGAGGTTGTTGCTCGTTTGTTTGGAGGAGGGACATTAATGATCAAGGATTACACGAAGACAGAAAATAGTAATTTGATAGATCGCATAACTTTGATTTTAGCATCTTTGTTGATAGTGGCATGTTTATTTGTGATGCACAGCAATAGTGCATTTGCGGCATCTAAGTCGGAGATTTTGGAGCGTGTTCTTGAAAACTGCGATTTTGACGATGGGTGGAAAACCAATATTGCCATAAATGGATATGTGTATGGTGACTACGTCTATTTTACCAGAAATGAGGAGACAAAATATCAGAACATATACAGAATAAATATAAAAGACTATAAGTTAAAGAAATACGTTAAGAACGTATTTCATAATGCTGTATTCCAAGATAATTACGTATTCTACGAGACTTTTTATACGGATAATCCCAAGCAGGGGGTATATGCGAAAAACCTTGATACAGGTAAAGTAATGAAGCTGCGAAAGGATTCTGATACCTGGATACAATATACCAAGAAATTTAAAGATAAAATATATTGGATCAAAGACGTATATGATAAAAAGTCATTATATAGTATAAATACTGACGGAACAGAAAAGAAAAAAATCTGCAGTAAGATTTATGATGGTAATTATGCTTTTTTCAGTAATGAAAGCACTGAAAAACTCGTTTACATCAGGCTTTATGACCAGTATGCTTCAAAATATTTCAAGATTTATTCGGCCAATCCGGATGGCAGCGATTGGAAGCTGATAAAAAAAGTTAAAAACGGAGGAAGCTGGCCACAGGTTGGCTTAAGGGAGCAAGACGGAGAGGTTATACTAACTGTTACGGATTACAACAGAGAAGAGAGAGAGTATACGCACGAGCTGTTTATATTTGATGGTAAAAAATTTAATAAACTCGGAAGCGCGGACGAATATCCCGAATATGCCGGTTATACTCTTGAAGATGGATACAGGTACAAACAGATTATATCGAATAACCTGGACTACCTTGAAAATGGCAGAGGATTACTGATCACAAGACAAGAAACGGACGGAAAATGGAAGGAGTTTTCGCATCTTTCTTATGTCAATGCTCTGCTTGGTGGAAAATTAGAAATGCATAATGGATATTTAATGAATTTTGGATACGATGGAGACGATCCAAGCTATGTTTCGGTACTTGATAAAAACGGAGATTTATTATGCCACCGCCATATAGCCGGGTTAACTGACTATACCAATATGCATGCAACGGTGATCGGTAATAAGCTTTATATCATCCACGGTGCTGTATATGTAGACGATAACGGAGCTGAGCTTGATAAACATGAGATAATCGATCTTGATGAATTAAGAGATTTTTATGCTAAAAATGGCAATATTACACTAAAAGAGATTCAGGATAAGTTTGTTAAAACCATGAAAACGGAGGGATATTCTTATAAGCCGGGTAGCGATGAGTTTAGCAGATATCTTGATGGCAAAATACGTGAGATAGTTAAGAATCCTTCTTCCGGAATAAAGAAAGATGAATATCTCCTTGAATTATATGGAATGGTTTATTATGGCTTCTATAACGAGTATATAAATATATTAACCGACTTTGAAGATGAGAAGATCGATATTGATGCAATTCTTGCAAATAACGACTGTATAGTGTTTGACGAGAAAACCGGAGAATATTCATTTGAAATATCGGAAACATTTCTTAATATCAAGATATCAGATATTGTAAAAAACAAAGTTAAATAAAACAAGACCTGCCGCTTCAATCTGAAGCGGCAGGTTGAAAATGCATCTCGTTTGCAAAATTCACTATATTTCAACTGATTTTACGTACTCCTCAAATCTTGGTAAGGCCAAGCTGACAGAACCATATTCTGAGCCTCTTCTTGAAAGCATCCAAATGTCTCCCCCTGTAATCTGTTAGTACTTTTATTTTCTGTTAGTACTTTGAAATCTTGTTAGATTTTGTTAGAAGTTGTTAGATTTTGTTAGTACTTTTCTGAGTAACTTTACTATGTATTAATTATAATGTCAATAGAAAGCAAGCCAATGAGAACTATATGTCTCTTTACTTATTGGTGGGGTTCGCATATTTTAGTATATAGATAATGCATTATCAAAGAAAAATAAGGAGAAAAAGTAGTATGAAGAAAAGAGCAATAGCGTTGATTATGGTACTGGCTCTTACGTTGATCCCGTTAGGCAACGTAAATGATCCACCACCGGTGGGAAATGAAGGGGTACCGATCATGACAGATAATAACACTTATTAACTAAAGGAGAATCAAAATGAAAAAGAGAAATTTAATTGCATTAGTACTTGTTTGTTGCATAGCAACTAGTATGATGCTAAGATATGATTATGTTCATGCTGAGCGCGAAGTCATTATTTCTGTGGATGAAAGGCTAGACATCTATGGCGAAGAATATTTACTTGATTCACATGAAGATGACGCTGTACCATGTTTGCTTGATATTGATGATTTTGATACATATGAAGAATACGCTCGTTTTAAAAAAGAACATCCGAACTTAGTTGTTCCTGAAAGTAAAGGGCTAAATTCGCCTAAATCCTCAAAACCGATTAAAGTTAATGCCACATTAGGGTACACTTTGAAGGGGTTGACGGCTGATGAAGCTATCCAGAAATCATGCCAAGTTGGAAATTATATTTATATAACTTTACATGAAGATGCAGATACAAGGATATCACGTTGCTTAATCAATAAAGCTAACAAAGAAGCAACAGTTATAGATTATATGACGATAACAGGTGGAGGCCATGGACAGACGCTTGAGTATGTGGGAGATGACTCTCGTGGTAACCCGCAATTTATTGTGGGATGTAAGGCTAGCACAGCATCAAGGAAAAATGAGAAAGGCGAAACTGTTTATGATCACTGGTCGTTACAAATTGGCAGAGTGACTTATTCTGCGGGCACCACATTAAAGTATACAGACATTCCAAGATTGGCGAGTATTGCTTATGCAAACAAAGATAATACGCCCTATGATTCGGCCAAAAGAGTTGACGCTGCAGTGTCTACCGATTTATCAACATTGGTCATTTGGATGAAAAGTGACAAAGGAAATATTCAATATAGTTTTTATGATATGGATGGAATAAATGATGCATTTGATGCTAAGGAAGCTCAAAATTCTAAGTATATATATTGTTATGATAGTGTGATAAGAGATGATCTTATTTGTAGTTATCAGCAATCTGCGACTAATGCGATTTTGCCAAATGATTCTTTTCAGGGTATAGAACTCGAAAATAATGGTGATCTAAAAATCAGTGGAGGGAAAAAGGGTCAAACACCGATGATTGCTGTTGTTTCAGGAAAAATGAATAGTAAAACAAAAAGCTACTCATGCAATTGGTTACATAATGCAATAGTAACTAACTCTAATGATTTCTCTGGAGACAAACTTGAAATTGAGGGACTTCAGATAAATGGCGGATATACGGATTGTGTTATAAGAGATATGGTATATACCAGAAACACTGGGAAATATAGAATATATAAAATTCAGAGTTCTAATTTTACATCAAATAACTATTAATAAAACGTGAAGAGGAATTAACATGAGAAAATCCAAAATAGTAGTGAAGATCTTGGTTGTGTTATTATTTTCAACAATAGCATTATCCTCGAAAGCATTTGCTGCATCTAAACCAGATATTTCAAAATTGAGCGAGGACCTGCAGGCTTCGGCTGTAGTTCGGGGTAAATATCATAAGAATGATCTTTATTTTACCAGGGATGAAGTTCTTTACAAATATACTTCAAAAATGGCAAGTCAGGGGACAAAGCCGACAGTCATAAAGAAAAATGTAAAAGATTTTACATTCTTTGGCAACCGACTGGTTTATATTACCGGTAAAGGAATGTACGTGTTAAAAATATCGGATCTTAAAGCTAAACCATACAAGCTTGCAAAAAATATATGGAGCATTCTTGGTTATGACAACGGATATGTTTACTATAGAAAAAGTAGCGGATGGTACAGAACAAAATTAAACGGAGAAGGAAAAACCAAGCTTTTGGGTGGCGATAAATATGAGGTTGCTCTTAAAGATGGTCTTTTGTATTACTCGACATATTTAGGTGACAAAGAAATTATGGGAGCAAAGCTAAAGAGCATTGATCCTGATACAAAAGAAAAACGATCATATATAAATACTTCAAATAAAGAGGCATATTCCATTTTTGAAGTTGATGGTGAACTATTTGTAGTAAACGGAAAAGATTTATATAAATTAAATTCAAGTGCAGGTCAGTTTGACAAACTTGACAATGAAAATGACCTGGATATTAATTGTTCCGGAAAAGGAGATGGCTGTTTTTATTCCATAGATAAAACTTATATAGAAGACATAGAGGCAGGAACAGAAGATTATATTGTCAAGGTATATGAGATTAATACGGACGGAGATCAAAAGATTTTACACTCTTTCAGCTATAGTACTGACCGTATTAGCGATGAAGGCTCATACAGATTTACCCAAAATGGCAATTATAACATATTAACTAATTACGACGATTCAAGTACCACAATATATCTCTATGACAATGATTTTAACGCAATTCTAAAAAGAGATGACCGAGAGGCTCTTGGTGATGAAACCAGCATTTATTTGCAGATCAAAGACGATAAAGCATATTTTATAGTCTATGGTGAATACAATAAAGAGATTCCGGAGATAGTAAATTTAAAATAATATTCAAAAATCGCCAAATGGCATTAAAGGCGTTAGCATATGCCGATTCGTTTACTTATGATGGATATATATATGTTAATTCTGAGATAATAGATTTGAGGTAAATACAACAAGGAAGCCGCTTCAGATTGAAGCGGCTTCCTTTATAATCTTTTCTAAATAGGTGTCGTCGTATAAAAAGGATCCCAATGCTTTGCCGGTTCTAAGGTCAAAGTCAGCGGCGTCGTTATTTCCGCTTTTCTTATATATATTTCCGCGGATAAGCAATAATTCCGGTAAAAAGTACATGGATGAGCTTTTCTTCATCAAGGAGATGGAAGTGTTCAGCTGCGAGAGGTCACTTTCGCTTAGAGCAATGCCAAAGGCCTTTTGAAACAGAAATTTGTTATAGCAAACCGGCCCTATAATTTTTGATTCAAATCTGTGAACAGCATTTACTCTGTATTGGCTGTCCGAAAGGGTCTGAAACAAATACTCAAGTAAAAAATTTAAAATATTTAAACCAGCTTTGTCATTTAATCTGCAGATGTTGACAGCCCAGTGTTGCATCAAGGTAATATCAACATTGCTGTAATGGTGCTTTAGTGAGCATATCTGATCCGTGGTTCTGTATTTTGAGAGCAATCCCTTAAGAGAATAGTCTATAGAGGTACTATATTGCCTTAGGGTGAGTGAATAGTAAAGAGCATACCCGTACATCAATATCTGAAACGGTTCCCCTGTTTGAAAGGCTGGGTCAGCGCTACATTCTTCAAGTAGTGGAAGGATTTCGGATATTTTTCCATAAGTAAAATACTCATTCATTGACTCAATCTTTATGTGCGTTTTGATATCTGAATGCTTTAGTAGAAGTGAGTATAACTCATAAATATTTTGATTTAGCCTTTCGGATAAGCTATCTATTACCTCGATGGTTGGGGCGTTTAGGCCTCGCTCAACTCTTCCAAGGTATTCTCTTGAACAAATCGATTCAGCTAGATCTTCTTGCGATAAACCTGCTGCAACACGGCAAGATTTGATTACTTCTCCGATATGTATGTTATCTTTCATAATAAAAATGATCCTTTTAAAAACATATTCCGGTATATGATATCCTGTTTTGGTCCAAATTTCAACAAAAAAGACAAGCTAATGAGAACTATATGTCTCTTTACTTATTGGTGGGGTTAGCATATTTTAATTTATAGATAATGCGTTATCATAACAAATTTAGGAGGAAAAGTAGTATGAAGGGGGGAAGCAGGCTATGGTATTTATATGGTTTTTAGTGTCCACTGCTTTATACGCTTTGCTTGAATTGTTAATTTACTTCCTTTTAAAGAGACAATTCTATATTACTAGCATAGTAGCATTAAGTTTTTTGTTAATTCTATTTCATGGGATAAGTACACACTATTATAGAATAAAGAAAAAATGGTGGTATTCAACAATAATTAGTGGCTTATCTGTTTTTTTGTCATTGGGAATCATGAATATAGTCATAGCTGTAAAAAATTGGCATTAGTTTATATGCATGTGGGCGCCATTGTACCGGTGGCGTCCGCATATCTTTTAACGAGTGTGTTTTACAGTCCATACACTCTTCTTGCATTTTCACTTGTGATGCGGATCACGTCGTCTATCGGCATGTCTTTTAGGCTTGCGATCTCTGCAGCTACGTAGATGAGGTTGCCGGAGTCGTTGCGTTTGCCGCGGTTTGGCTCGGGAGCAAGGTAAGGGCAGTCGGTCTCAAGGACAAGGCGCTCTACCGGGGCTTCTATAACCACTTGCTTAAGCTTTTTGGAGTTTTTGAAGGTTACAACTCCGCCTATACCAAGGTAAAAGCCTGCGGCAAGGTAGTTTTTGCTCATTTCTACTGAGCCTGAAAAGCAGTGTATAATGCCGCCTATCTCTTCAAGATGCTCTTCTTTCATAACATTCCAGGTGTCTTCGGCGGCGTCGCGGCTGTGTATATTTACAGGAAGACCCGCTTTTTTTGCAAGTCGCATCTGTTTTCTAAAGCCTTCTATCTGCTCTTCTTTTGGGCGTACCATCCAGTGGTAATCAAGCCCGATCTCGCCTATAGCCCCGATCTTGTTTTCTTTTATTATTTCAGGACTTGCCACAAGGCTTTCAAGGTATTCGTAGCCGCCATTTGAAAGCTCTGCGATTTCGTCAGGGTGGAAGCCTGCCATAGTGTATATAAAATCATATTCTTTTGCAAGGGCAAGGCCCGCCTTTAGATTAGACATGCTGGCGGAGGCATGTATAACAGTCCCGATGCCCCGCTCTTTAAGGCCGCAAAGGAGCTCTTTTCTATCATTATCAAACTGCTCGTCGTCATAGTGCGTGTGTGTATCTATTATAAGTTCCATAAAAAATCCTCTTTCTTTATTTCGGAAAATATTATATCATTAATGTACCTTAATTTGTAGTTTAGATTATAGAAGGGCAGGTTGAGATTTGGCAACACTTGGCAATCCGCAGGAAACCATAGCGGTACTTAAAAAATACAATTTTAATTTTCAAAAGAAATTCGGTCAGAACTTTCTTATAGACACCCACGTACTCGATAAGATCGTTGCGGCAGCAGGAATAACAAAGGAAGATATGGTGCTTGAGATTGGCCCCGGTATCGGAACTCTTACCCAGTACCTTTGCGAGTCGGCAAGAGAGGTTGTGGCTGTAGAGATAGACAGAAACCTTATACCGGTGCTTAGCGACACTCTTTCTGCCTACGATAATGTAACTGTCCTTAATGAAGACGTACTAAAGGTAGACCTTGACGCACTTGTACGCGAGAAAAATGCGGGAAAGCCTATAAAGGTGGTTGCAAATCTGCCTTATTATATAACTACACCTATTATCATGAAGCTTCTTGAAGAGAATATCCCTGTAAGCAGCATTACGGTTATGATCCAAAAGGAAGTGGCAGAGCGTATGCAGGCAGAGCCGGGCGGCAAAGAGTACGGAGCTCTTTCCCTTGCAGTTCAGTTTTATGCAGATACTTATATCGCTGCAAATGTTCCGCCAAACTGCTTTATGCCTCGTCCAAATGTGGGCAGTGCAGTAATAAGGCTTACAAAACACGAAAAGTGCCCCGTTAAGGTACAGGACACTTCCTATATGTTTAAAGTTATAAGAGCTTCTTTTGCTCAGCGCCGCAAGACGCTGGTAAACGGTCTTTGTAATTCAAGTGAGATCAGCGTAGATAAAGAAGCCGTTCTTAATGCCCTTGAAAAAATGGGCCTTAAAGCAGACGTAAGAGGTGAAAAGCTTTCTCTTGTAGAGTTTGCAAAGCTTTCAGATCTTCTCTGCGGCTAATACTTGTTTATCAGAGCAAACCTATAGCAGTCTTTCCAGGCTCCGCCTATCATGACGGAGCTTTTTTCTTCGCCTTCGTATTCAAAACCCGCATTTCTAAGGAGTTTGATAGAGCGATCGTTATCAGTGATCGTGTTTGCCACGATCCTGTGTATGTTTTCGTTTCTGAACATATGCTCACATGAAGCTTTTACCGCCTCTGTGGCATAGCCTCTTCCGCAGGCGCCGATGTCCTGCTTGTAGCCTATCTGGCAGCTGTGAAACGCAGACATTGTGATATTCTGGAAGCAAACTGTACCAAGCAGTATCTCCGGATGTTCTTTGGTGGAATACCAATAGCGCACAAAGGTGCCTTTTTTTACACGGTCAAGTTCGTATTCAAGGGCGTTTCGCTGCGTACCGGGGTCTGCCATATTCTGATTTACATTAGGTTCCCAGGCTGCAAGGAACGGGATATTCTTTTGGTAAAAAAGCGCTATCAGTTCTTCATCGCCGGGAAACAGCATACGAAGCTGCAGTCTTTCTGTATTTATAGTCAGGTTCATTAGTCAAGCCCCCTGATCTCTATAGTTTTGAAGTGAGAGCGAAGATTTGAGACTATAGGCTCAAGCTCGCTTCTTGTATATCCGCTAAGGCCCTCGGGAGCTATGAGGTCTCCTGAGTCTTTGTAGCCCTGAAGGTAGTATTTGTCGGCTCCGTCAAGCCACTCTCCGATCATCATAAAGTCTTTAGGGCTGATAAGCTCTCTTACAGCTGTAGTACGAAATTCGTACTCTATGCCGCTTCCCATAAGAAAACTAACGGAATTTTCTATAGGCGATATGTCAAAGCCCGGAACTCCTATGGCCTTTGCGTAGCCTTCTTTTGAAGATTTTATATCCATAGCCACGTAATCAAGAAGGCCTTTTGATGCAAGTTCGCGTAACAGATCCGGATTGCTTCCGTTTGTATCAAGCTTTACAAGGAAGCCCATGTCTTTTACTTTTTTTATAAATTCGGGAAGGTCTTTATTTAGAGTTGGCTCGCCGCCTGTTATGCAAAGACCTTCAAGTATGCCCTTTCTTTTGGCAAGGTATGATAAAACCTCATCTTCGTTTATAACGGGCTCCCCCGCCGGATTTAGCACAAGCGCGGCGTTCTGGCAGAAGGGGCAGCGGAAGTTACAGGCACCTGTAAAGATGCACGCCGCTATATGCGCCGGATAATCAAGGAGCGTAGTTTTGTTAAAGCCGTGAATCTGCATATTGTTAGCCCGTCCTTTCTGTGCTAAAATCAAACAAACGATACATTATAAATAAGTATAACACTATTAAAAGAGAATGTACAAGATATGAATAAAGACGAAAAATACATGAAGGCAGCATTGCGGCTCGCAAAGAAGGCTTACGCCATGGACGAGACGCCCATTGGCTGCGTTATAGTAAGAGATGACAAGATAATAGCAAGAGGGTATAACAGGCGAAATACAGACAAAACCGCCCTTGCCCACGCAGAGATAACGGCGATTAAAAAAGCCTGTAAAAAAACAGGAGACTGGCGGCTTGAAGAGTGTACGCTGTACGTTACCCTGGAGCCATGCCAGATGTGTGCGGGAGCCATAGTGCAGTCTCGTATGGGGCGCGTGGTGATAGGGGCTATGAACCCTAAGGCGGGATGCGCCGGATCGATCATCAATCTTCTTAATATGGAGAAATTCAACCACAGAGTAGAAACTGAAAGAGGTATCCTTGAAGATGAATGCAGCACTCTTATGAGCGAGTTTTTTGCAAACCTTCGGGCAAGAAAAAAAGCACAGAGCGAATAACTCTGTGCTTTTGTCGTAGTCTTGATCGTAACCACAGGGGAGCAGAGGCACCCTTGCGGCACCCGGAAGGTCCGACTTAGTGCTGCTCCATTCCTGACCTGACACGGTTCATCGGTTCCCGTCGCGCAAGACCCCTGCCCATATGGTCACGATCAAAACCACGACACACGGCAATTTGTAGTATATGATAATTTAATGCAAAAGTCAAGCGGGTATGCTATAATGGTAGAAGTGGTTATTCTGTAATTATTTGGGAGGTAAAACAGTGGGTTTCGAACTTGTGAGCAAGTCGGTAAATCAGATCGAACCGGGCACAGTTGTCTTTGAGGAAGGCGCGCCGGTTAATTTTATAGGGATACTGTTAGCCGGGAAAGTTGAACTTGTTTCAAAAGGCAGCAGGAAAGTTATGGGACCGGGTAATTTCATCGGTCTTATTGACATACACAGCAAGAAGTATCTTGCAAATGTTAAGGTACTTGAAAAAGCAAATATATTCGCATTTCCGGTTAATTCTGAAGAAGATCTTATGCTTCTTCTTTCTGCAAATAAAGACTATCCGGGTCTTATTATGAAGGCAGCTCTTCGCGAATTTACAGGCCAGCTCGCTTTCCAGAAAGAGATAGGCGACAAATGCGGAGAGTTCATGAATTTTGTTAATACCAGAAAGAAACTCGCTCTTGAATATGCCACAGGTTACGGATACAAATTTGAACCAAATGAAGTAGTAGATGTAGGTAAGGCATTCGAGTGCCTTCTTAAGCCTGATGCCCTTATGCTGGCAGGCTACAAAGAGGCTGCTCTCGTGCCTGCAGATATATGTAAGGCATTTTACGCAGGTGCAAAGAACCTTGCGGTAAGGCAGATACAGGAGATAAGCCAGAGCTATGACCGTGTCAAAAAAGACACAGATAAGGCAGCTCATTTCCTGGAGAAATTCTACAATTGTCTTACAGTCAGAAAGCACGGAAGCTACCTTTCAAATCTTTCAAGACTTATCGGAAAGGTTGAAAGTACCGGCAAAAAGTGCGACGACCTTAGAAAAGTATACGACGAGATAGAAAACATGACAAAGGAGCTTCGCAGTTATCTCCTTGAAAAAACAGGCTTTACTCCGGAAGATAACGACGACCTTTGGGAAAAGCTTCGGGCAGAGGCGAAGACCGCAGCTGCAGGAGCAGGCGAAGGTATGTCTACGGAAGAGCAGCTTGCTGAGTTTGAAGACAGCTTTGCTAAGATCGTTTCTTACGGCAGACTTGAGAAGGAAAAGGCAGATGCCCTTGCTGAAAACATCAAGGTCTTTATGTCTATGAAAGACAAGTTTGCTTCGGATGATGCCGCAAGAAAGATGAGAAGAAGCCTGCTTGAGCCGTTTTATGAACTGTACCATAACGTATATAAGCGTGCTTATGAGGAGAGAAATAAAGACAAGATCATCGATCTTTTCTTAAACTACGGGTTCCTTGATGAAAGACTTTTAGAGCCAAATCAGCTTATCCTCCTTTATCATCATGCAGAGCTTTTTGAAGAGGACGACGAGAGGATACACGTATATACCGCAAGAGAGTGGCTTGATGCCATTTACGAGATGCGCAAAGACCCGTCAAAGAACGAGTTTGATATGGATTATTACGAGTACCTGCGCGACCTTAAGAACCAGAAGAGCATTACAGAAGAGCAGGAAAAGAAAGAGGCTGTAAACAAAGAAGCAAGGCTTGATTTTGAGATCAAGAACATGCTGAAATACAACTGCCGTATCGTAAGCGGCCAGATCACTACCTTTGTGCCGTTTATCCATAAAGATATGTTTGCTGGCGACCTTGGCCGTATGTTTATGAGCAAGGAGCTTGTGCGAAACACCATAGATTCCCTTGCGGAAATTGATTTTTCTGTATTTTACAGAGAAGTACTCTATGTAGATGAGAGCAAAGGTATAAAGAAAGAATATATTCAAAAAGAAGTTGTACCTGATATAGTTATGCTGCCTATGTACGGAGACAGAGTCTCTATGTGGCAGGAAATTTCCGGAAGAAAGCGTGATACGCCGGGCAGATTCCTTATGCCGGCTCTTTCAGACGGTGACCTTAACGACATGTTTATACCTGTACTCGGAAGGTTCAGGTGGGAGCTTTGTCGTACCATTCAGGGTACCAGCTGGAACGATATCAAGGTTAAGTCCCTTACCAGCGAGTATTCCGATTATATTCAGTTCTACAAAAAGAACAAGGATCTTTCAGAAGAGCGTAAAGAGAAGGTTAAGGCTCAGATCCAAAAAGGCAAGAACAACGTAAAAGAAGTATTTGCAATGGATTACGAGACCTGGATCAAGAACGAATCCCAGGGCGCCATGAGACTTAACAAAGTCGTACGCGAGATGATGTGCATGTATTGTCCGTTTACAAAGGACATAAGAGATAACCTTTGCAAGCAGAATATTTACGATGAGGCCTTTGGCAGATTTAACAGAGAGAATCAGCGTAAGCAAAAAGAACTTGAAGGAAGGCTGCGCCACATTGAAAATGAGGGCGGAACCGTTACCGATGAGCTTAAAGATACGCTTGATTACTACAGAAACAAATAGAGGAAGATAAGTTTTGGAGAGATTGTCTGTTTCGGAGAAAATTGAAAAGATACGTAAGCTTTCGGACCGCGGCAAATATGAGGAGGCCCTCGAACTTGCCGATACCGTTGATTCTTCAAAGGTAAAGTCGCTTACAGAGCTTGGTGCTCTTGCCGATGTATACGACGCCACAGGCCACTATGAGGAGGCTTATTCCCTGCTGCTTCGTATTTACGACAAGACAAAGACAAGAAAGATAGTTTATCAGCTTTCCTGTATCGCCGTAAAGCAAAAGAATACTGTGGCGGCAGAGCGTTACTACAGAGAGTTTCTTGAAGTTGCGCCTACAGATTCCGACCAGTATGTTATCAGATTTCTTATCGACAGGCTTGAAAAGAAGGATATTTCCGAACAGATCGAATCTCTTGAAAAATTAAAAGAAGAGGAATACGTAGAAGAATGGGCCTTTGAACTTGCAAGGCTCTACCACAAAGCCGGAAATGTTGATAAATGCGTCAGAGAGTGCAAGGATATTATACTCTGGTTTGGGGACGGTCCTATAGTAGATAAAGCCAGAAGTCTTCTTGAGATATACGAAGGAAAGCAGGAAATACCCGCAAGGAAACCGACTGCGTCACCTGAGCCTGAAGAAGATGAAGATGAAGGGGCAGAGCAGCTTGAGCTTGAGCTTGTGACGGAAGATGAAGACGAGGGAGCAGAACAGCTTGAACTGGAGCTTGAAGAGCCGGAAGTAAAGGTAAAAGAGACAGAAGATGAAGAGCAGGAAATGCCCGGTTTTACAGAAGTAGAGCCTGAAACTGAAATGCCTGTAAAAGAACCTTGCGAAACCCCTGTAGAAGCTACCGATATCCCTGACGATCCTTTAGTTGTTCTTGGCGTAGAACTTCTTCGCGAGGAAGACTATATAGTAACAGAAGATAATATAAAAGAGATTGCTTACACTGCACTTGAGGTAAGAGAAGAGTATAAAGAGGAAGACCATCCGCTTCAGATGACACGTCGTATAAAAGAAGTCATCGACAACGCAGAAAAAAGAAGTATGAAGAATCTGCTTGACGTGGTAACTAACGGAAGTTACGCCACAAGCGAGTTCCTCATACTTAAAAAAGAAGATTTTACCAATTAACTATAGCTTAAATTTTACTTCTATGTTATTCTTAAGAGGCTTACCGCCTTTGCTTGTTACACGCTTGCTTATATTAAGCGTATAAGACTCGTCTTTGGCATAAGCTTCAAGAGGTGTGATCTCTATTTCGTTTGTAAGGGCATCATAAGAAATATTGGTCTTGATCTGACCTGACGGAGAACTGACGCTTAAGTTGTTGTTGTTAACCGTCTGTGGATCTAAGGCAGTATTAAACCTTATCTTCCATACGAAATTACCTGTTTTAAATTTAAGGGCCTGTTTAACTGTCTGGTCAAGACCCGATGTGGATTCAATTTCAAGATAATTAGGCATAAAACGCGCCTCCTTTCTAAATATTTTATTACAAAAGGAACCAAAAATCAATGGGAAAACAATACTGGAACGCCGGGAACATGCTTTATCCTATCCCTGCGGTAATGATAAGCTGCGGCAAAATAGATGAAAAGCCAAATATCATAACAGTGGCCTGGGCAGGCACAGTTTGCAGCAGTCCCGCTATGGTATCGATATCTATCCGCCCTGAGCGCTACTCACATGATATCATTAAAGAGACCGGGGAATTCGTTATAAACCTTACCACACGTAAGCTCCTTCGCGCCTGTGACTATTGCGGCGTAAAGAGCGGTCGTGATGTGGATAAGTTCAAAGAAATGAAACTCACCCCATTAAAGTCTCAAAAGATAGATGCACCGGGCATCGAAGAAAGCCCTGTAAACATTGAATGTAAGGTTACCGAAATAAAGCCTCTTGGCAGCCATGATATGTTTATTGCTGAAGTTGTGGGCGTTTCCATAGATGAAGAATACCTTGATGAAAAAGGGAAGTTCCATCTTAATGATACCGGCCTTGTCACATATTCACACGGTGAATATTTTACTCTTGGTGAAAAGGTTGGTAGCTTTGGCTACTCTGTAAGGAAGAAGGACAAGAAAAGACGATGAAAACAGACAACATTACCCTTATAGGGATGCCGGGAGCCGGCAAGAGTACTGTGGGTGTTATACTCGCAAAGGTGCTTGGCTACGAGTTTGTAGACCCTGACCTTCTTATTCAAAAACAGGAAGGAAAGCTCCTATCTGAGATAATAGCAGAAAAAGGCGAGGAAGAATTTCTTGATATAGAGAGTAAAGTAAACGAAGAGCTTGACTGCAAAGGAGCTGTTATAGCCCCGGGCGGCAGCGTTATTTACGAGCCTGCCGCTATGGCACATTTAAAAGAAATCAGTAAGGTTGTATATCTTAACCTTGATATAGAAACCATAGAAAAACGTGTAGCTAACGTAAAAAAGCGCGGCGTAATCTTAAAAGAAGGTCAAACCCTGCGGGATCTTTATAACGAACGCCACCCGTTATATGAAAAATATGCAGATATCGTAATCGATGCAAACCTTCCGTCTCCGGAAGACGTGCTGACAAAGATCTGTGAAATAATAGGAAAATAAAAAATGCCGCACACCAATCCGGTGTGCGGCTGTTTTGAGTCTGTGTTTGTATATTATATCACGCTTTTTATAATAATATCTCTTTCTTTGGAAAGATCTACATAGGTGGAATCTTTTAATCTTACAACAGGTCTTGAAAGATCGAGTTTGTTGATAAGAACGACTTCCCCTTCTCTGCCGTCTGAAAGAACTACGTCGTTGTGTAAGTAGGTCTCAACAACGCCCTGTCTGAAGGTAAGTACGTAGTGTGGATCGTATTTTTGAAGACCGTCTTTTTCAAACATCTCGATAACCGAGAACGGACAGATAGGATCCCTGTAGGTTCTCTTTGAGCTCATGGCATCGTATACATCTGCTATGGCGATGATCTTTGCAAAATCGTCTATCTCATTACTGTGAAGCCCCACAGGATAACCGCTTCCGTCGCATCTTTCATGATGCTGAAGGACTGCATTTTTGATCCTTTCATCAAGAGTGTCCTGATTTTTAAGGATGTTGTAGCCAAACTGTGCATGGGTCTTAACTATGGCATATTCCTGCGCGTTAAGAGCACCAGGTTTATTTAATATCTCAGATGGAACAAGAAGCTTGCCTATATCATGTAAAAGAGCAGCTGTGGTAAGAACAGCAAGGTCGTCTTCCGGCATCTCGATCCATATGCCGAGAGCATGGGCAATAAGCGCTACGTTAAGCGAATGTACATAGACGATATCTGACATGTCGTGCATACAGTTGAGCATATCAAAAAGATGTACATTGTTACGAACATTTGCAAGGGAAGAGGAAACAACCTCAAGGAGCTCTTCCTGGCTTGCCTGCCTTTTTCCCATAGCGATCTCGTCAAGAGAGTCTGACAGTTTATCTACAGAAACGGAATAAGCTGTTCCGAATATCTTAAATTCAGGTGTTGACATAACCTGATCTCTGTAAGGCTTGTCGTATGAAAAGACGACGGTTTCTTCCTCAGTTTCAAGTTCATCTTCATCTGTATCTTCGTCGGTATAAACTTTTATGTCGGGCACGGCGTAAAACTTAAGTCTTGTGATGACTCTGTCCGTAACCCTTGTTCCTTCCTGGATTATAAGCTGGTCATTGAAAGTATAGACATCGTCCGCAGCTATAAGCCCCGGTGTCAGATCGTATGTCCTTACACGTTTACTTCCCATATAGTACTCCTTCCCTAGAGGGTGTATACTTTCTCACTTTTTAGTATAAATTTCTTTCACTGCTATGTCAAACTCTTTTTGCACAACTTCTTGTACCCGGCATTTATCAAAACCCAATAACGTGTGTTTGACGTAAAGATTGTTGACAAAAAGCGGTAAGGGGCTTAAAATCAAAAAGTATATTTCATATAATAAATAAGTAAAAACGGAGGCTATTTACTATGGCAGATGACAAGAAGATGGTGGAAGCCATTACTTCCATGGAAGATGACTTTGCTCAGTGGTATACAGACGTATGTACCAAGGCTGAACTCATCAGTTATTCCAATGTTAAGGGATGTATGGTTATCAAGCCCGCAGGTTATGCGATCTGGGAAAATATTCAAAAAGAGCTTGATAGAAGGTTTAAAGAAACAGGTGTTGAAAACGTTTACATGCCTATGTTTATCCCCGAGAGCCTCCTTCAGAAAGAAAAGGATCATGTAGAAGGTTTTGCACCGGAAGTTGCCTGGGTTACACAGGGAGGTCTTGAGCCTCTTGCTGAAAAGCTTTGCGTAAGACCTACATCAGAGACTCTTTTCTGTGATTTTTATAAAGGCGAGGTTGAGTCTTACAGAGACCTTCCTAAGTGCTACAACCAGTGGTGTTCTGTAGTTAGATGGGAAAAGACCACAAGACCATTCCTTAGAAGCCGTGAGTTCTTATGGCAGGAAGGTCACACTATCCACGCTACTGCAAAAGAGGCAGAAGAGCGTACAGAGCAGATGCTTAACCTTTACGCAGATTTCTGCGAAGATTTCCTTGCTATCCCTGTTGTAAGAGGCCGCAAGACCGATAAAGAAAAATTTGCAGGAGCAGAGGCTACTTACACTATCGAAGCTCTTATGCATGACGGTAAGGCTCTTCAGTCAGGTACAAGCCACAACTTTGGCGACGGCTTTGCAAAGGCTTTCGGCATCCAGTACACAGACAAAGACAACAAACTTCAGACCCCACACCAGACCAGCTGGGGCGTAAGTACACGTATAATCGGTGCCATCATTATGGTACACGGAGACAACAGCGGACTTGTACTTCCTCCAAAGGTTGCACCTGTTCAGGCTATGATCATTCCAATCCAGCAGAAGAAGGAAGGCGTGCTTGAAAAGGCTATGGAGCTTCGCGACAAGCTCGGCGCTTTCAGAGTAAAGGTAGACGATACAGATAAGAGTCCGGGCTGGAAGTTTAGCGAGCAGGAGATGCGCGGTATCCCTGTTCGTATCGAGATCGGACCTAAGGACATTGCAAATAATCAGTGCGTAGTCGTTAGACGTGACACAAGAGAGAAGATCACAGTTAACCTTGATGAACTTGATGTTAAACTCGGCGAGATCCTTGATACGATGCAGAAAGACATGTACGAGCGCGCACTTGCGCACCGCGAGGCTCATACCTACGAGGCCACAGATTACGAGGGCTTTAAGAAGACCATAGATGAAAAGCCGGGTTTTGTTAAAGCAATGTGGTGCGGCGACGTTGAGTGTGAAAACAAGATCAAGGAGGACACCGGCGCAACCTCAAGATGTATGCCGTTTAACAGCAAGCCTATCGCAGATACCTGCGTATGCTGCGGCAAGAAAGCAAAAGCTCTTGTATATTGGGGAAGAGCTTATTAAAAAAATAATTTGCATTTTAAAGGAGTCTCTGTTTTGAGACTCCTTTTTGTTAAACGTCAAAACCGCCCTTTGAGTTTACTCTATGTTATGTTATAATTTTCTGGTAAAGATTTGTGAAAATGAGGATTTTTAATGAATATACAGATACCCGGCGATGTTAACTTAATAATAAAGACACTTGAGGGTGCAGGCTATGAGGCCTATGCTGTGGGCGGCTGCGTTAGAGACTCTATACTTGGCAGAATACCGGGAGACTGGGATATTACCACTTCTGCGTTGCCGGAGCAGGTTAAAGAACTTTTTAAGGTCACCATAGATACAGGCATAGCCCACGGTACGGTTACGGTGGTATTAAACCACGAGAACTATGAGGTGACCACATACCGCATTGACGGCGAGTACCTTGACGGCAGACACCCTGAAAATGTGGAGTTTACCGCCTCTTTATATGAAGACTTAAGACGCCGCGATTTTACCATAAATGCTATGGCTTACCACCCCGAAAAGGGCCTCATTGACGAGTTTGACGGCATAAAAGATCTTGAAGACCACGTTATAAGGGCCGTAGGAGAGCCTTCCGAGCGCTTTGAAGAAGACGCCCTTCGTATGCTTCGCGCCGTAAGGTTTGCGGCTCAGCTTGATTTTGATATAGAAGAAAAGACCGCAGAGGCTATAAAAGAAAAAGCGGGCAATCTTAAGAAGGTCAGCGCTGAAAGAATAGCAAAGGAGCTGACACTGCTTATCTGCGCTAAATGTCCCGGCCGTATAAGAGAGGCTGTAAACCTTGGTATTACGGCAGTTGTGCTTCCGGAGCTTGACCTTTGCCTTGCCACACCGCAGAACAATCCGCACCATGCGTATAATGTGGGCGAGCATTGTATAAAGGTTATGGAGGCTGTACCGCAAGGAGACCCTCATAAAGATCCGCTCCGCATTGCATCGCTTTTGCACGATTTTGGAAAACCTCTTGTAAAGACCACAGACGAGAACGGCAAGGATCATTTTAAAGGCCATGCGGACGCAGGCGAAGAACTTGCAAAGAAGATATTAAGAAGGCTTAAGTTTGATAACAAGACTATCGCTACCGTAGCTAAGCTTGTTAAATACCATGATGTATTTATGGATGCCACACTTTTAGACCTTACGCCCTGCTATCTAAGGCATGTGATCAATAAGGTCGGTAAAGAAGAAATGAAGTCCCTTCTTGTGCTTATTAATGCAGACATTATGGGACAGTCGGATTTCTTTAGAAAAGAAAAGCTTGTAAGACTTGAAAAGATAAAGAGTCTTTATGAGGATATAATGGAAAAGGGAGAGCCTGTAGAGCTTAAAGACCTTGTCGTAACAGGTAAAGACGTTATGGAAGCTGGCGTGGCTCCCGGCAAAGATGTGGGCGAGGCTCTTAACAGACTTCTTAACGCAGTGCTTGACGACCCTTCTGTAAATACGAAAGAAAAGCTTCTTGGTATTTTACGTAAATAAAAACAGATACTTTTTTGTTTGGCATTGGAGGAGAATGTGAAAAACAATAAGTGGATACCGATACTTATGCTTACCATAATGGCTGCGGTATTTGCCATGGTGGTGGTAAATGTAAGTAAGGCAGGGAAAAAGAAAACTGAAAAAAACATAAAAGTGCCTGAAAATGAGACTGTTTCTGTAATAGATTCAAAAGCTGCTGAAAAGGGCAGTCCCGTAACAGGAGTTATCGCGAGCATTGACGCTGAGGCCGGTATGCTTAAGATATACGGCATTGCAAAGATGGATTTTGCCGACTACACCTTCGATCTTGGCACAGACATAACCAATAAATACGGTGAGGCGATCGCTCCCGGAAGGCTTACCCCTGGGCAGATAGTAGAGGTAACCCCGGAAAAGGGAAAGAGCAGAGCGGTATCTATTAAAAGATCGGGTGAGGCCTGGAGCTATAAGGGCATACGTGAGATAGAGATAGATAAGACCGAGTATATAATTTACCTTGGCGACAGAGAGTACCAGTTTGACTCCCATCTTCTTGTATTTGCAAAAGACGGCAGGCAGATAACGCTTGATGAGTTATCGGAAAAAGACATCCTCATTGCCACGGGCATCGAAGGAAAGATTTATTCCCTTTGCATTCAGCGCGGCCACGGAACCATGACTTTCAGTAATTTCAGAGATTTTTACGGCGGTTCTGTTGAGATAGGATACGACATATTCGGAAGCATTAGCGAGGGGATGAGCTTTGACCTTAGAGAGGGAACATATAAGGTTGTATTGAAAAATGACGGTCTATCGGTTAACAAGTATATAACAGTAGAGGCTGATAAGACCGTAAATGTAGACCTTAACGAGTATAGAAATGAGGTAGATAAAGAAGGCCTTATATCTGTAAACATAAGACCTGATGATGCGGAAGTGTATATAGACGGCAAACTTACAGATGCAGATATACCGTTTAAACTGGCATACGGCGAGTATGTTATTGAGGTAAAAAAAGAGGGCTACAAGCCTGTTTCAAGGCTTCTTACTGTAGGAAAGCCAACGGTAAACCTTAAGATAGACCTTGCAGACAGCACCAAAGAAGAAAAGGACGAATCCTTATCAGATCTTACGAATTTCAACGATCCTGTACAGGACCTTGATGATATAGTTGAGATTGAAGACGATGATTTAGAGAATTCAGACGATTTAACATGGATTGATGAGCCTGAAGAAGAGACTACAACTGTAGATGGTGAATATATCTCCATAAAGAAACCGGAAGGAGCCACCGCATACCTTGACGGACAGAAGATTGGGGTAGTTCCTGTAAGGGTAACCAAGGTCACCGGTGAGCATCAGATAATGTTCACAAAGGATGGATATATAACCAAGACTTACATTGTAGAAATTGACAATGACGGCGAAGACGCAGTATTTAGTTTTCCAGATTTATCAACGCAATAATGGTTTTTTGTATAATATTACAAGTCAGCCAACACAACATCTAGGATAAGACGATTGTAGTAAGGACAAAATATAGTATTTTTGTAAATAGTGCACAAATGAAGACAGTTGTTTTTGTGCACTATTTTATATTGTTTAAAATATATCATAGGGTTAAATGCTGTTATTTGTGCAATGTGCACAAAAACCGCAGGGTTCTATCGTAACATATGTCAGTAAAAAGACTTCACGAAAAGCGAATTGTCTGAAAAATCTTTGACAATTAAAGGGAAATGTGATATTATGTCACAGTAAACCAATGAAGTGTTTACACAACAATCTTTCTATGCGATGGAGGTAAATAACTGCGATGAGAATGGCTGATCTTAGTGATGTTCGTAAGGCTGTCTTTAGACATAGGGGTAGTAAAGTTGTAGTGCGTGCCAACAAGGGAAGACATAAATATGATGTTAACGAAGGCATTATAAAAGAAGTTTACCCATACATCTTTATGCTTGAGATTAAAGATAACGATGAGAATAAAATGATCTCATACAGTTATTCAGATCTTCTCACCAACGATGTTCAGATGACACTTTGTAGCTAAAATACGAATATGACAGGCCGAAGGCAAATTGCCTTCGGTCTTTTTATTTTTCTGCTTGCAAGATTTTATAAGCGAGTATAAAATAGAATCAAATTGTATACAAAAAACATAACCAAAAGGGACTGTCCCTTTTGGTTAAAAAAGAGGTACCATGAAATATATTAATTTAAGAGCGTACGGAAAAATCAATCTTTCGCTTGATATTACAGGGAAAAGAGAAGACGGTTATCATATGGTCCGCATGGTGATGCAGACCGTGGATATCTACGACAAGCTTTATATGGAAATGACTGAAGAGCCTGATATAAAGCTTACTACCAACATTCCTTTTGTGCCCTGCGACAGCTCGAACATAGTTTATAAGGCAGTTGACCTTATACGAAGAGAATATAACATTAAAGAGGGCGTTTTTATAAAGCTTCGCAAAGCTATACCTGTATCTGCGGGTATGGGCGGCGGAAGCGCAGATGCGGCTGCGGCTCTTAAGGGCATGAACAGACTTTTTAATTTGAAGATAAGCAGGGAAAAGCTTAAAGAATACGGCGCGATCCTTGGTGCCGATGTTCCGTACCTTATAGATGGCGGTACAGCACTTTGCGAAGGTATCGGCGAAAAGCTGACCCCTATAGAAGGTATGCCTTCCTGTAAGCTTATAATAATAAAGCCAAAGGTAAGTGCCTCCACAAAGCAGATTTATACAAAGTATGATGAAAAAGAAAGAACCTACCACCCGAATGTGGACGCTATGGTTAAAGCCATAGAAGAGGGAAATGCAGATAAAATGTGTGCTCTCCTTGGCAATGTTCTTGAAGAAGTAACAGCTAAAGAATACAAGATAATACACGAGCTTAAACACGAACTTAAGGAAGCCGGGGCAAAGGGAGTCCTCATGAGCGGCAGCGGAACTACAGTATTTGGTATTTTTGCTCCGGATGCCGACACAAAAAAGATCAAATCCGACTTTATGAAGAAAAACACGGTAAGAAGCGTATTTGATTCAAGATTTATGGTTAATAAGGGAGGGAAACTGGTCAATGCATGATTTTACGGTCAACATAAACGAATACCTGCCCCTTCGCGACGTGGTATTTCAGACTCTTCGCAGGGCTATCCTCATGGGAGAGCTTGAACCCGGTGAAAGGCTTATGGAACTGGCACTTACGGAAAAACTTGGAGTTTCAAGGACTCCTGTAAGAGAGGCCATAAGAATGCTTGAAAAGGAAGGCCTTGTGGAGATGATCCCAAGAAAAGGCGCAGCAGTTTCACGCATCACCGAAAAAGATCTTCAAGACGTGCTTGAGGTAAGATGTGCCCTTGAAGAGCTTGCTGTAGGACTAGCCTGCGAGCGCATGACTGAAGATGATATAGAAAAGCTTGAAGAATGCACAGAAGGTTTTTCTAAGAAAATGAGCAAAACCGATGTCACAGAGCTTGCGGAAGCAGATGTAAAGTTTCACGACATTATCTTTCTTTCCACAGGCAACGGCAGGCTTATACAGATGCTAAATAACCTGCGTGAGCAGATGTACAGATACAGAGTGGAGTACTTAAAAGACGGCAGCTCCCACGAGCAGCTCCTTCGTGAGCACAACGAGATAATTGCCTGCCTTAAAGAAAAAAATGCAGATGCCGCCAAAGCAGCCATAAGAGAACATATCTACGGACAGGTTCTTGCGGTATCAAAAATGGTTAGAAATGAGGATTCAAAATGAATAAAAGCGTTATGGTAACTGTTTTTGGAAAGCAGACTTCGGATGCCGAAAGTGAGCCAATTGAGGTCACCACTCCCGGAGAGTATTATTTTGAAAACGGGATGCATTGTATAAAATACGATGAGATAGCAGAAGGAAAAGATCAGATAAGCAATATCCTTCTTAAAGCAGGGCCCGATAAGGTTGAGATGACAAGAACCGGTTTTATAAACGGTGAGCTGTATTTTTCGGAAGGGAAAATGCATACCACAAGCTATGAGCTGCCCTTTGGCAATATCTATATGACGACTAACACCAGGGAAATGAACGTAGCTTTTGGCGAAGACGAAATACTTATAGATATTGATTATGAGCTTTCCATGAATGATGAGCGAATATCCGATAATATCATGAAGATAAGGATAAGCAACGATTACAACTAAACTAAGGCAACAAAAAAGCGACCTGTATATGGTCGCTTTAATTTGCTAATTAATACTTACTTCTTTGTCTTTCCAAGTAATCTCTTAAAGAAGCTCTGCTTTGGAGCCTTCTGCTCGAGACCTGTACGAAGACCCTTAACGTCTGTAATGTAGATACCTGAGATAACTGCCTTAACCTCTTTCTTAACAGGGATAAGGTCGAAAATCTTAGGGTCACACATAAGAGACATGATCTTTGGTCCGATCTTTGCTTTAACGATAGGAACCTTAGATCTGCGAAGGTACTTAGGGGTCTGGTCATATACGACCTGTGGAAGCCCTGCTTCCTTGAGTTTCATCATCTTTTTGTCGATAACAAGAAGCGAAACAGACTGAGCCATGGCTTTCATCTGCGCTTCAGACTCCTCCTGCTGACGCTGGAGTTTGGTACCGAATCTGTATAAAAAGAATAATGCAACAGCAAGAACAACCAAAATAATTAAAAGTACTATAGCCCATGTTGGCATTATCTTGTCCTCCTTTGATTTAGTCACGCAGAATACATATTATCATGATTTGAGGTTATCTTCAAGCATTTTCTTAACAGTGTTCTGTGTGTCTTCAAGGAGCGTCTTTTTGCCTTCGGCGTCAAGACTGCCAACTTCTATAGGCTTGCCAAAAGTGATCTGAACGCGGGCTTTTTTGACCCTTGGTTTTTGATTTTCAAAGATCGCATCTGTGTTGGTAAGGGCGATAGGGATTATCGGACAACCGGATTTTTCCGCTATCTTAAGGCTGCCGGGCTTAAATGGCAGCATTTCTTTTTCGTGATTTCTTGTGCCCTCAGGGGCGATATACATAGATGTGCCGTTATTTACATTTTCCACAGCGGCAAGTATGGCCTTAAGGCCTTCTCTTGGATTCTTTCTGTCAAGGAATACACATTTGTTAAACTGCATCCAACGCCTTAAGATAGGCACTTTTTTTACCTCTATCTTTGAAACAAATCCGGTAAGGACAGGAAGCAGAGCGTAGATGATAACTACATCAAAATCGCTCCTGTGGTTTGAGATAAAGAGAACCGACCTGTCTTTTGGTATATTTTCAAGGCCTTTGATATCAATCTTTGTTCCCGCAAGGAAAAGAATTATCTTAAAAGCGTGGCGGGTAACCCTTTGAGAATGCTTCTGGCCTGTCTTGTCGTTTATCTTATTTACAATGTAAACGATGGGAAGGGCGACAATGCTGTAAATAGCAAAAAATAAAAGAAATATAAGTATTAAAATAAGTCTGATCATATTTTACCTTTTGGTTATCAGTCCGAATAACCTAAATCCTCTCCTGCGGCCTTAGAGCCGTAATATTCGTCGAGTGTAAGCTCGTTCATGGTAAGATATTCGGCAAGACGCTTGCCTACATATCTGAAATGCCATGGCTCGTAAGCATAACCCGTTATTTCCTCTTTGTCTTTAGGATATCTTACGATAAAGCCGTATTCAGAGCAGTTTTCTATAAGCCATTTGCCTTCTTTTTTATCGGCAAGCTCGTAGTCAAGAGAATAACCGTTGCTTGCGGAAGAAATATCCATGGCAAGCCCTGTCTGGTGCTCGCTCTGCCCCGGAGGAGCAGAAAAACGGCTGGCATACTCTTTGCCGTTGACTCTTACATTATTTAAGTAAAGCCTGTTCTGTCTTTCGTAGGAACGGTACCCTGAAATGGCGCAAAGGCTGATACCGTCTTCGTTTGCGGCAGCAAAGAGAGCTTCAAGGGCCTCGGCTGCTTCTTTTCGCATAAGACGCTTATCTTCTTTTTCGCTGCATGTAAACTTAACGTTTACAGATACCATATCGGAAGGAACATAGTCTTCAGGCAGTGAGTATTCGTGGTTTACAAGTACGGTAATGCTCTCAGGGTCTGTATCAAGAGCAGGGTGAAGAAAACTTGGTTCATCAGATGTTTCATCTTCAGATGTTTCTTCTTCAAATGAGTCTTCAGCTATCGCCTCTTCTTCCAAAACACCTTCATTTTCAAAAGGATCAGACTCTTTAGCTTCGCTTTCCGTATCAACCTCATTTCTCTTTGCAAAAAATGATCTTGCTGCAGATGCGTAAGCATTTGAAAGAGCCACTTCATCTTCTGTAATAGGGATCACATCGGAAGGAACGGCACGCTCCTCTATTATATCTTCAGGTATAACAGAGGCCCTGGCTTCAGCAATATTATAATAGATTGAGTAGGAAGGGTCTCCGGCCTTGGAACTTACCGAAGCTTGCGTAAAAACATAAACTCCGGTGGCTCCGATACAAAGAACTCCTGCCAGCGCGATAAATAAACGCTTCATGAACATCGCCTCATTTGCTATCAATTGTGTTACAGGTACACTAAACCACTATATTTAGTATAACATACCTGTATTTGAAATCAACCTGAAATTTTTTGGAAAATAAGCAAAAAATGACACGAAACTACGGTAAAATCAGACCTTTATAATAGGCAGGAGATTTGATAAAATTATTAAAGGACTAAAAAGTGTGGAGGTAATTTATGCTTAGAGTTTTGAATTTTAAAACTGAATATATGGGCGAGGCAATGGGGATAGACACGGCAAGGCCCCGCTTTTTCTGGCAGCTTGACAGCGATATTCAGGGCTGCAGGCAGACGGCATACGAGCTTTTTGTTAACGGAGAGAGCCTTGGCAGAGTAGAAAGCGATAACACTCTTGGTATATACTACGACGGAGCCCCGCTGCTTCCTGAGACAAGATATACCATAAGGGTAAAGGTATGGGACAACAAGGGCGAAGAGGCTGAAAGCGTAAGCTTCTTTGAGACAGGCCTTGGAACCTGCGGCCTTGACCTTAAGCCATGGGAAGGCGCCAAATTTATAGGCGGCGTGGATGAAGACCTTGTTTATTATCCGCATTATCTTCCTGTTTTTAGGGGAAGCTATGAGCTAAAGCTTGAAGAAGGCAGCAATAAGGCAGGCTTTGTACTTGGTGCAAACGATGAAAGGCTTATGAGCGAAAACCTTAACATACTTGGGGTTAAGGCAGGAAAAGACGAGTCTTACATTTATATAGAGACAGATATATCAGGGCTTAAAGAGGGAAAGAGCGCCCTTCTTAACATCTACAGAGCAGGCTACACAAAGGAAGACAAGGCAGATACGCCTTTTAAGAGCATAGAAGTTCCTTTTATAACAAAAGAAAATGCTCATGATCTTCATAAAGTCTCATTTTCCGCAGTAAGCGGTATGTTTGACTTCTGGTTTGACGGAGAAGATGATGACCACAGGCTTACAAGACCTGATCCAAACGATCCGCGCCCTGCTTTTCTTGTAAAGGGAGGAGTAAACCTTAACCCTATGGGCGAAGGCTCTGATTATATCAGCTTCCCTTGCGCCTGCGATACAGGCATAAAGGTGCCTGCGGGAAACAGAGCTACATTTAAAAACATCACGATAAAAAACTACAGAGAGCCCGGAAATACGCTGTATAAAGAAGATGAAGTAACCGCAGACGGCGGAAATGAAGGCTTCTTTGAGGTGCGCGATAACAGCAGGAACGCTATTCCTATCCTTAGGAAGGCTTTTAACGTAGAAAAAGACTTTGCATCTGCCAGACTTTACATTACCGCAAGAGGAATCTACGAGGTAGAACTTAACGGTAAGAGAGTCGGCGATGACATGTTTAACCCTGGTGCCACTCAGTACAACAAGACAATGTTCTACCAGACCTACGATATAACCGGTCTTTTAAAAGAGGGTGAAAACGAGTTTATAACAACTCTTGGTGAAGGCTGGTGGAGCGGTGCGCTGTCATTTACGGCAGACAACTGGAACTATTTTGGTGACAGAAGCTCGCTTCTTGCAAAGATAGTGATATTACACAAAGACGGAAGAAGAGAAGTGATAGTAACAGATGAAAGCTGGGATTTCTCTTCTCAGGGTCCTATCAAATGCGGCAGTTTCTTCCAGGGTCAGATCACAGACCTTAGAGAAAAGGAAATTCTGTGCAAAAAGGCGGTGGAAGTGCCGTTAAATGAGCACACAGCCTACATAGGCAAGAAAACGGTATTCGGACCTTTCGGTCCAAGCCTTGACGATATGGGCTATGAAGACTTTAAGCTTACGGGGCAGGTTGGTCCAACAGTAAAGATAAGCGAAAGACTTACGGCGGTTGCTATGACTGAGCCGCGGCCCGGTGTATATGTATACGATATGGGGCAGAACCTTGCGGGAATCCCAAGTATCAGTCTTAAAGGGGGTGACGGTCAGAAAGTAAGGCTTCGTTTTGCGGAAGTTTTATACCCTGATCTTCCTGCTTACAAGGGGAATGAAGGTATGTTGATGCTTGAAAATATCAGAGCAGCCTACGCTCAGGATATCTTCTTCTTAAAAGAAGGAGCAAACATCCTTGAGCCTCATTTTACCTTCCACGGCTACAGATACGTAGAGATAACCGGGATAGACGAACCTCTTCCGCTTGCTGCTGTAAGAGGCATTGCCATAAGTTCTGTTCCGACGCTTAGCGCAGGATATGTAACATCAAACCCTGAAGTAAACAAGCTTTGGGAAAACATTTCCTGGTCCCTTCGCGACAACTATATTTCCATCCCTACAGACTGTCCGCAAAGAAACGAGCGAATGGGCTGGAGCGGAGATCTTTCGGTATTTTCAAGGTCTGCCGTACATATGGCAGACTCATCGGGCTTCCTTAGAAGGCACATGATGGCTATGCGCGATACGCAAGACCCTTCCGGCCGTTTTGCAGACATAGCGCCAATTGGCGGAGGCTTTGGCGGTATCCTTTGGGGAAGCGCAGGTATTACCGCAGCTTATGAAAGTTACTTGCAGTATAAAGATACGGATATGCTTTCCGAGCACTATAACGCCATGAAGCGTTACGTAGATTATCTTGATACAAGAAGAGACCCGGGTACAGGCATAATAAATGAAGGCCCTCTTGGAGACTGGCTTGCGCCTGAGTATGTTTTAAATGAGACAGCCCTTTTATTTACGGCTTATTACGCTTATGACCTTCGTATCCTTAGTAAGATGGCGGAAAGCCTGGGGCTTTCTGAAGATTCGGAAGATCTTTGGTCAAGATTTGAAAAAGAGAAGGAACTCTTTAACCGTGTTTATGTGGATGAGACCACCCACAGAACGGTATTTTCAAGTGAAGAGGCTATGATGGGCAGCAGGCAGGCTCTTATGATGGCACCAACGAAGCTCCCGGTGCCCAGAAAGCTTGAAAATGGCAAATATCTTATGGATACTCAGACTTCTTACGCTGTGCCCCTTGCTCTTGGTATATTTGCAGACGAATATGTACAGGACGCAGGAAACTACCTTGAAGAAGCGGTAAAAAGAGTAAATCACGACAATGATGGTACACCTACTCCGCCTTATTCACTTATGACAGGCTTTATCGGAACTGCCTGGATAGCGGAGGCTCTTACTCTTGCTGGAAAGAACGATACTGTATACAGACTTGTTCAAAACGGCGAGTATCCAAGCTGGATCTACTCTGTAAGACAGGGCGCAACCACTATCTGGGAGCGTGTTAACTCATTTACCAAAGAGAACGGTTTTGGAAACAACAACAGTATGAACTCCTTTAACCATTACTCTTACGGCGCCGTAGCAGCCTGGATGATAAGAGGCTCTCTTGGCATAAAGAGGCTTGAGGACGCGCCGGGATTTTCAGAGTTCGTGCTTTGCCCGGTTCCTGACCCAACCGGCCTTATGAAGAGCGCGAAAGGGTACCTTGATACGGTAAGCGGACGAATAGAGAGCAGCTGGGAGATAACGGAAGATGCGATCATTTACAGATTCAAGATCCCTGCAAATACAGGCGCCATCTTCTTCCATGCCGGCAAAAATGAGGTGGAGCACCTTACATCAGGCGAATACGTATTTAAAGACAATAAATAAAGCCGTATATTTACATTTAAGTTGAAAGAATCGGCATTCCTTTGTATAATCTTAAGTGGTACAGACTAAGTATCACTTAAGATTATTTTTTTGAGCATTTACATTATTTAAACGGAGGTATAAATATATGGCAAGTGAGATCCGAGATATAAACCTTGCGGAAAGCGGAGAGCGTAAGATTGAGTGGGTAAGAAGGAACTGTTCTCTTCTTCGCGAGCTTGAAGAGGAATTTAGCAAAACCAAGCCTTTTGCAGGAAAGAAGATAACTCTTTCAGTGCACCTTGAGGCTAAGACAGCTTACCTTTGCCTTGTGCTTGCTGCAGGCGGCGCAGATATGCATGTTACGGGTTCAAACCCTCTTTCTACACAGGACGACGTGGCAGCAGCTCTTGTAAAAGCAGGCCTTACAGTACATGCCTGGTACGGAGCTACAGAAGAAGAGTATTTTACACATATCCGTCACGCCCTTGAGTGCGGACCAAACATCATAATAGATGACGGCGGCGACCTTGTAAACATGATACATAACGAGATGCCGCACCTCATTCCAAATATCATAGGCGGATGCGAGGAGACCACCACAGGTATCATCAGACTTGAGGCTATGAACAAAGCCGGAGCCCTTAAGTTCCCTATGGTAAGAGTAAATAACGCAGACTGTAAGCACTTCTTTGATAACAGATACGGTACAGGCCAGTCTGTATGGGACGGCATCAACCGTACCACAAACCTTATTGTAGCAGGCAAGATCGTGGTAGTAGCAGGTTACGGCTGGTGCGGAAAAGGTACGGCCATGCGTGCGAAAGGCCTTGGCGCAAGAGTCATAATCACAGAGATCGACCCTATCAAGGCGATCGAGGCTGTTATGGACGGATTTGACGTAATGCCTATGAACGAGGCTGCAAAGGTGGGCGATTTCTTCGTTACCGTAACTGGATGCGACAAGGTAATCGATGAAGAAGATTTTGCTGTTATGAAAGACGGTGCTATCCTTTGCAATGCGGGCCACTTTGATACAGAGATCGATATGGCAAGGCTTCGCAAGATCGCAGTAGAGACACGCGAGCAAAGAAAGAACATTATGGGCTACAAGCTTCCTACAGGTCAGTGGATCTTCGTACTTGCAGAAGGCCGCCTTGTAAACCTTGCGGCAGGCGACGGACACCCTGCAGAGATCATGGATATGAGCTTTGCCATCCAGGCGCTTTCCGCAAAATATCTTGTTGAAAATGAGGGCAAACTTACAGAAAAGCTTATTGATGTGCCTCGTGAGGTAGATAATGATGTGGCTATAAGAAAGCTTGCATTCCTCGGAAAGCATATAGATGTTCTTACAGAAGAACAGAAGAAGTACCTTAACAGTTACGACCTGTAATAAGGAGGCCCTATGAATATTTTATTTAAGAACATAAGAGCCATAGTTCCAAACGGCGATTCAGACGAAGTAAAGGAAGTAAATATCTGCGTATCCGGCGAAGATATTGTGGCTGTAGGCGATGTACCTGCAGGATTTAAGGCAGACAGAGAAGTAGATGGTACGCGAAAGCTTGCTATACCGGGCCTTATCAACTGTCACACCCATTCCTATATGTCATTTATGAGAAATGCAGCAGACGACCTTTCTTTTATGGACTGGCTTTTTGGCAAAGTTGACCCTATAGAGCAGAAGATGACAGATGAAGATGCTTACTGGGGCGCCTGCCTTGCCATAATCGAGATGGTAAAGAGCGGAACCACCTGCTTTAACGATATGCATATGAACAAGATGCAGACCACAAAAGCAGTAAAGGAAAGCGGCATCAGGGCGGTGATAGGCCGCGGTATCGTGGGCAGCATGGAAGGCGATAAGCCTGATGAGGGCGGTCTTAGAAGAATAAACGACATTTTGGAAGAGCGCGAAGCTTTTAAAGACTGCGACCGCATGACCTTCTGCCTTGCACCCCACGCTCCTTATACAGTAGATGCGCCTTTTATGAGATATATCTCAGATGTAGCAAAAAAAGAGGGCATGAATATCCATGTACATCTTTCAGAGAGCGTAAGCGAGATAGAGGGAGTAAAAGAAAAACACGGCTGCTCGCCTATAAAACTTGCAGCAGACAATGGGCTTTTTGACGTACCTTGTATTGCAGCCCACTGCGTACAGGTAGACGAGGCCGATATAGACATTATGAAAGAACACGGCGTATCTGTCGTATCAAACCCTGCCAGCAATATGAAGCTTGGCAACGGCTTTGCGCCGATCCCTGCTATGCTTAAAAAAGGCGTAAATGTCTGCCTTGGTACAGATGGCGCTGCAAGCAACAATAGACTCAATCTCTTCCATGAGATGAGCCTTATGGCGCTTATCCATAAAGGAACGGAAAGAGATCCGCAGGTAGTAAGCGCAGCGCAGGTTTTCCGTATGGCTACCATAAACGGCGCAAAGGCACTTGGACTTTCAGATAAGATCGGAAGCCTTGAGGCAGGCAAGAAAGCAGATATTGCGATCCTTGACCTTAACAGCCCTTCCCTGATACCTGACAACAATCTTATCGCAGCCCTTTCTTACTCCGTAAGCGGCAGCGAAGTAACGGATGTTATGGTAAACGGCGAGTTTATCTTGGAAGATAGAAAGATGAAATTCCTTGATGAAGAGAAGGTTTACTCTAAGGTGCGCGAGATAACAAAAAGAATAGTGGTTTAGGTTTGAAAGAATACAACCGATTTGAGAAAGGGCACACCTTGAATGCAAAAGCATGGCTTTCGGCATTGAAGATGTGCCCTTTTTGTAATATTATCTAGTCAGAAGCAGCAGATTCTCTGTATTTACTCGGCAGCATTCCGGTCTCGGCCTCAAAAGATCTGTAAAAATGAGACCTGCTGGTGTAGCCAAGGGCCTGTACTATAGAGGATATGCTGTCATTTGTTTCGGTAAGAAGGCGTTTTGCTTCTGCTATGCGATAGCCCTTTGCTATCTTTATAAGACTTTCACCGGTCTTTGCCTTAACTATCCTGTTAAGGTACTCGTCGTGGTAGTTTAGTGCACTTGCAAGTTCGGTGCGGGTGATATTGCCTTTCTTTTCCGATATGTAGTTAAGGATCCTTGCGTATATAAAGTCTTCGTTTGTGTTATCAAGCTTCATATGGGTAAGGTGGTACTCTAAAGGGTCTTCAAGAACGCTTATAAACCTTGCAAGAAGCCCTTTTACTATAAGGCTTGCGCCGCTTTTTTGAAGAAGCATCTCTTTTGCCATTTCATCAAGAAGGTTATCTGCGGTGCTTTTTCCCTCATTGTCGAGCTTTTGTGAAAGGGCGGCAGAAAGATGCAAGTAAGAGCGCTTGAATTGCTCTTCGCCCCTGAGGTTTGAAAGTATAAACTCGCGGATGGGACCCTGTGCGGTATGGGGCTTACCATATACCGCGGCGTAGTTATCTGCGGGGTAAAGAAGATCCGCCGCAAAGATTTCTGCTAAGTATTTTGGCTTTATATTTAAGAAAACTCCGGAGAATTTTGACGAACAATACTCAAAGTGCCTTATGTTTTTATTCATAAAGCAGGCATCTCCCTTTTTATATCTGAGGGAGCTGCCCTCGATGTTCTGATAAACTTCTCCGTCAAATATATAAAACAGCTCGAAATAGTCGTGCTGATGAACAGCTGTGTCGCCATCCGGCATATAGGTGTGAGAGCCGTATCCGGGGGCAATGTTGTAAAAGGAGAGTCTTTTTCCGTCAGACTGGGTAAAGAACATGGTATAAGGAAGAACAGCGTGGTTTATGCGCTTGCTGTCGTCCTCCGGGTTTATGGTTGTAATAAGCTTTCTGTCCATGAATTGCTCCTTTTTAATAAATCGCACTTAACTGTGCCTAAAATAAGTATACAATGTTAACCTAAATTAAACAAGAAGGGATGACTATTATGTTAGAAGAGATCAGAAACGGTAAATTTGACAAAAGATTACTTGATATTTACGTGGATGAGAGCGTACTTCCTTATCAGAGAGAAAGATATGCTAAGGCTATAGAAAGCTTTATAAATACATACGGAGAGGGCGAGTTTGAGATCTACAGTGCTCCGGGCCGCAGCGAGATCGGCGGAAACCATACAGATCATCAGCACGGTGAGGTGCTTGCCGCATCGGTAAATCTTGATGCAATAGCAGTGGTAAGACCTACAGAGAACGGGCTTATCAGGATACTTTCTGAAGGGTACGGCGAGAGCGTGGCAGATATCAATAATATTGCACCTGTACATTCTGAAGAGGGCACAACCTTAAGTCTTATAAAAGGCGTGGCTGCAGGCCTTAAAGAAAGAGGCTATAACATTGGCGGTTTTAACGCTTATGTAACAAGTGATGTACTTGGAGGTGCAGGGCTTTCTTCTTCAGCAGCCTATGAGGTTTTAGTTGGAACCATTCTTTCGGGTCTTTACAACAACATGGAGATTTCACCTGTACTTATAGCTCAGGTGGCTCAGTACGCTGAAAATAAGTTCTTTGGCAAGCCATGCGGCCTTATGGACCAGATGGCAAGCTCCGTTGGAAACCTTATACATATTGATTTTGAAGATCCGGAAAAGCCTGTTATAGAAAAGGTTGAGGCAGATTTTGAAAGTTTTGGCGTAAGCCTTTGTATAGTAGATACCAAGGGTGATCACAAAGACCTTACTCCTGACTATGCCGCTATCCCTTTGGAGATGAAGGCTGTGGCAAAGGCTCTTGGCCACAGTGTGCTTCGCAATGTAGATGAAGATGAATTTACAAAGAAGATCCCTGAGCTTCGCAAAGAACTTGGCGACAGACCTATCTTACGTGCCATCCACTTCTTTAACGAAGACAGAAGGGTAAGAGGTCAGGTAAAGGCACTTAAAGAAGGAAATTACGCAGAATTTGCAAGGCTTATCAAAGAGTCGGGCAACTCCTCATTTAAGTTCCTTCAAAATGTTTATACAAGCGCTGATGTTAACAACCAGGCAGTTTCTCTCGGTCTTGCTGTAAGCGAAGACGTACTTGCAGGAAGAGGTGTAAGCAGAGTACACGGCGGCGGCTTTGCGGGAACCATTCAAGCTTTTGTACCAAATGAAGTAGTGCCTGAGTACAAAGCAGCTCTTGATGCACTCTTTGGCGAGGGCTCATGTCATGTTCTTAAGGTAAGACCTTACGGAGGTATCAGATTCTAATGAAAAACATAAGTGAATTAGTAAATGAACTTGTTAGTTACGGTGTAAAATGCGGACTTACAGATCCGGAAGATGCGATCTACGCAAGAAACAGACTTCTTGAGGTAATGGGCGAAGACGAATACACTGATAGTGCTGTAAATGAGGAAAGAGACCTTGAGGTAATCCTTTCAGATCTTCTTGACGCGGCAGCAGAAAAAGGACTTCTTACAGATAATACCGTTACCTACAGAGACCTTTTTGACACAAAGCTTATGGCTTGCCTTACCCCTTTGCCAAGCAGCATTGTAAAGGAGTTTAACAGAAGATATTCCGTATCAAAGACTGATGCCACAGACTGGTTTTATAAGATGTGCTGCGATTCAGACTACATCAGACGCTACCGCATCAAAAAGGATAAGCGCTGGAAATATCTTTCAAAATACGGCGAGCTTGATATAACTATCAATCTTTCTAAGCCTGAAAAAGACCCAAAGGCTATAGCTGCAGCGCTTAACGCAAAGCAGAGCGCATATCCAAAATGCCAGCTTTGCGTTGAAAATACAGGCTACGCAGGAAGAGTAAATCACCCTGCCCGCCAGACTATCCGTACCATTCCTCTTAACTTTAACGGGGAAGAGTGGCGTTTCCAGTACTCGCCTTATGTTTATTACAATGAGCATTGCATAGTATTTTGCGGCGAGCACAGACCTATGAAGATAAGCAAAGATACTTTCAGCAGACTCCTTAGCTTTGAAGACTATCTGCCACATTACTTTATCGGTTCAAATGCCGACCTTCCGATAGTGGGAGGCTCTATCCTTACACATGACCACTTCCAGGGCGGACACTACACATTTGCCATGGAAAAGGCAGAAATAGAAAAAGAAGTTAACTTTAAAGGCTTTGAAGATATCAAGGCAGGCATAGTAAAATGGCCACTTTCCGTAATAAGGATAAGTGGAAAAGATAAAGAACGCCTTGTAGCCTTAGCAGATAAGATCCTTACTGCGTGGAGAGGATACACAGATAAAGAGAGCTTTATTTTTGCTGAAACAGACGGAACTCCGCATAACACCATAACTCCTATCGCAAGAATGAGAGACGGTGCTTACGAGCTTGACCTTGTGCTTCGTAACAACATCACTACAGATGAACACCCGCTTGGTGTATACCACCCGCATGCAAAGCTTCACCACATCAAGAAGGAAAACATCGGGCTTATCGAGGTTATGGGTCTTGCAGTACTTCCTTCAAGACTTGTTTCAGAAATGGACACTCTTGCAGAAGATATTCTTAAGGGCTCAGACATTGCTGCAGACGAAAAGGTAAAGAGCCATGCCGAATGGATAAACGAGATAAAGGACAGCTACGAAGATTTTGAAGGGAAGAGCAAAGAAGAGATCCTTGATATCTTAAAGGCTGAGATCGGTAAAGTTTTCGAGCAGGTACTTGAAGATGCCGGCGTGTACAAGTGTACACCTGAGGGCAGAGAAGGCTTTGACAGATTTGTGGAATATGTAAATAAATAAGATTTTATTCGTGGCAGATGCTTTAATTAAGGCATCTGCCTTTTTTTCACACTCTTTTCATTCAAATGTGTTAGAATTAAAATAGTGGAATATAACTTGAAATGAGGAGTAGAAATGCGATTTATACACACATCTGATATTAACCTTAGCTTAAAGGACGAATATAAAGAAAGCTACGACGCTTTTAAGGCACTTATTAAGGTATGCAGGGAAGAAAAGGTGGACCTTCTTCTTATATCCGGAGACCTGTTTTTGGGGCACCCTACTATAAACGAGATCAGGGAATTTAAGCTGGCGCTAACTAAGCTTCTTGCAACAGAGATCGTTATCTTAGCAGGAGACCACGACTTTTTAAACGACAGAAGTAGAATATATGAGTTGCTTACCGATAAAAGAATAATGCTGCTTGATGCGGCTACAGATGCTACGATCCTTGTGCCTGAAGTAAATGCAGTAATATACGGAGCAAGCTACAACAGGAAAACTCAGGATATTTCGGCGCTTTCGCAGATCCATACATACAGGACCAAGGGCTTTCACATCTACATGGGACACGGAGAGGTGCCTGAGATAGATAAAGAAAGCTTTGACTATATCGCTATGGGCGGAAAAGGTGGATTTACAAAGGTTTCAGAGAATGCTTATTACCCGGGAAAGGGTACGAAGGGCTATATACTCGGAGAACTTACAAGAGACGGTCTTAAGATAGAAAACAGGACTTTTGCGGAAACTTTTGAGGTGCCCGGCAAAGATGATGAGGCACCGGGCGCAGACACCCTTAAGGAATACGGTGAGCTGCGCGATAAATATGATATAAAAAAAGCTGAGCTTGAACGAAGCAACGGATTTATAAAGGCAGCAGAAAAAGAGCAGGAGGGCGGCAGCGGATATATTACGGCGGCAAAGTATGCAGGGCTTTTATTTGCGGCAGCTTTGGCATATGCCATGCTCTCAGGTTTGCTTGGCGGTATAACCGCGCTTTTTGCAGGTATCGGCCTGTTTTTGGTGGGCGGCCTTGTTATTACAACAAGAGGACGTGAAAAAAAGAGTGCTCTTGCAAATGAGATAACAAACAATGAGCAGATAAAGACAGATATGGCAGAGCTTTCAGAAAAGCTTCTTGAGATGGAAAAGAACTTTGATGCACTAAATTACCCGGAGGCATGATTTGAAAAAGGTTCTTAATAGGATATTTTTAATACTTGGCATAGTGGTTCTTACCGGTATTTTGGCAGCAGGACTTGTTTTCTACTTCAAATACGGCAGGGGCCTTCTTGCTATGCAAAAAGATGCAAAAAACATCATAAATGCTTCAAGCAGAGACTCATTTAAAAGCGACCAGACAAGCCTCTTATACGATACAAACGGTAACCTCATCGCAGAGATAAAAGGAGCTAAAGACTCATATTATCTTGATATAACTGAAATACCGACTATGGCGATCGAGGCCATAATAGCAATAGAAGACAAAAAATTCTACAGGCACGGCGGCCTTGATTACAAAGCGGTAATCCGTGCTTTAAAAGCCTATATTGATGAAGAAGGCGAGATAACCCAGGGCGGAAGTACCATTACCCAGCAGCTTGCAAGGACCATCTTCCTCACAAATGAGAAGACCTGGGAACGTAAGATAAAAGAGGCCTTTATGGCTCTTGAGATAGAAAAGAAGTACAGCAAAGCGGACATTATGGAGTTTTACCTGAACAACATCTACTTTGCTAACGGCTTTTATGGCATCGAGAGCGCAGCAAAGGGTTATTTTGGAAGGAGTGTAAATGACCTAACATTATCGGAGCTTTGCTTTATCCTTGCCATACCGAATAACCCCAGCATGTACGACCCGTATCAGAACTTTGATGACACCATAGCAAGGCGCGACAGGATATTGTATCAGATGATCCTTGACGGGCGGATCGGAGAGAAAGAATACAAAGAAGCTCTTGATGCGGAGATAGTGCTTGTAAAAAAGAAGCAAAAAAAGAATGATTACATAGAGACTTACGCTTACAGGTGCGCTACCCACGCCATTATGGAGCATGAGGGCTTTGTATTCAGATATATCTTTGAAGACAGCGAGGACAGAGCAAGGTACGAGGAAAACTACAACAACTGGTATACAAGATGCCAGAGAAAGCTCTTTACAGGCGGCCTTCGTATCTATACCTCCTTTGATATGTCTATGCAAAAGAAACTTCAAAAGGCTGTAGATAATGGCCTAACTAGCAGCAAGGAAAAGAACGATGAGGGCGTGTATGCCCTTCAGGGCTCTGCCGTAACTATAGATAACTCCACAGGAAGAGTTGTGGCCATAGTAGGAGGCAGAAGTCAGAAGTTCGCAGGATACACGCTAAACCGCGCTTTCCAGAGCTTCAGACAGCCGGGCAGCAGCATTAAGCCGCTCATAGTCTATACGCCCGCCTTTGAAAACGGGTATTACCCTGAAGATAAGGTGGAGGATAAAAAGCGAAAAGACGGTCCTTCAAATGTTGACTTTGCCTACGCCGGTACTACAACGATAGAATATGCGGTAACTGTTTCAAAAAACACCGTGGCATGGGATCTGTTTAACGAGATAGGTCCTGAATGGGGTCTTAGGTACCTTATTTCCATGGACTTTTCCCGTATCACAAGAGATGACTATTATCCTTCCGCTGCGCTTGGCGGCCTTTACAGAGGCGTTTCAGCTCTTGAGATGACTGCGGCCTACTCCGCCCTTGAAAATGAGGGAGCATACCGCGAGCCTACCTGCATTGTTAGGATAACGGATGCAAACGGAAGAGAGATAGTATCAGACAGGATTAAGACCCGCCAGGTTTACGACCCTGAGGCAACAAGAAAGATGACCTACTGCCTTACAAAGGTTATGGAAAAGGGTACCGGAAAGAACGGAAAGCTTGATAATATAAGCTGCGCCGGTAAAACAGGTACCACAAACGACAACAAAGATCAGTGGTTTGTAGGGTTTACCGGGTATTACACCACCGGTATCTGGGTTGGTTATGATATGCCAAGAAACATGGACGATCTGCCTTCTGAAACCGAGCCTGTACGTATCTGGAAAGGCTTTATGGAAAAGATACATAAAGATAAGGAGGATGTCCCTTTCCCTGATTATATAAAGAAACCTAAAGAAGAGAAGGAAACGGACGAAGACAAAGAGAAGGAAGAAGAGGAAGAGATAGAAGAGGAAGAACCGGAGATCAAAGAGCAGGAGGATGTTAATGAACCTGCCGAAAATGACGATGAATATAATAAGGAGGATGAGCCTTTAGAGGAACCTGATGATGACGGATTTGGCGAAGATGACGAAGATCCGGTTGATGAGTCAGAGGGCGAACCGGAAAATGAAGACCCTAATGACGAGGGCATAGATGATACAAACGAGACCGACGATGATTATGACGTAAATGAAGATGATTTTTATGAATGATAAAATATCGGTTTATACTTTTTTCAGAATTGAAAAGCCCAAAACCCGATTGACAATCAGAGATATATCATCTATACTCTATGCAAAAGAAAGGAAGAAAATATGCGACTTGAAAAACTAAGTGATAACAAGATCAAATGCATATTGGATAAGGATGATCTGACTTCCCGCGGTATCAGGATCAGCGAGCTTGCTTATGGCTCTGAAAAGACCCGTGAGCTTTTTGCGGATATGATGCAGCAGGCTTCCAGTGAGTTTGGCTTTGAAGCGGAAGATTCTCCTCTTATGATTGAGGCTATCCCTGCTCTTGACAGGCTTGTGCTGGTTATTACCAAGGTAGATAATCCTGATGAGATAGATTCAAGGTTTTCAAGATTTTCCCCTGATCCTGTGGGCGAGTATTTTGATGATGAAGATGAAGAAGAGCTTGATTACCCTGATACATTGGACGAGTCGTTAAATGATGAGTTTATCCCTCTTGCAAAGGCTCTCGGTATCGACCTTGATGCAGATAAAGCAAAAGAAGAAGTAAAAGAGATCGACGAAAGCAAGATGCCAGTCGTATTCTCCTTTAATACACTTTCTGAAGTCTGCAGCGTTTGCGCAAAGATCGCCAGCCAGTACGCAGGCCCCAGCAGCGCATATAAAAACAAAGCGGACGACCGTTATTACCTTCTCGTAGTAAAGACCACCCAGTCTTCAGACGACTTCGGCAAGGTAATAAGACTTCTTTCAGAGTTTGGAAAACTTGAAAAGACCACATATGCAACCAAAGCTTATATGGATGAACATTATGAAACTATCGTAAAAGATAATGCGGTAGGAATACTTAAAGATCTGTAAGAAAATGACATAACAAAAGAGCTTCTCAATCGAGAAGCTCTTTTTTGTTAAACCATTACTGATTTAAAAGATCGTTTAATACGTCTGTGATCTCATCTGCATCAAGGCCATGCACCATAGCAGCCTCTTCAAGAGATTCGCCCTGTGCTGACGGACATCCGATGCAATGCATTCCGGCATCCATAAGGATAGGAACAGCACGCTCGTCAAGTTTGAGTATATCTGATATGATCATGTCTTTAGTGATTGTTACTGCACTCATTCGTATAAATCCTCCTTTTAAAAATTTCATGATTATTATAACGAGACTCTATAAAAAGGTCAAGTTTTATTGTGATTTTGCACAAAAATGGGGCCGGTTTTTCTACTTTACAAACAAGGTATTTCCGTTGTATCATACCAACCGTAGCAGACATCTTGAAGAAAGGAGGACCACATTTTACTACGTTTTAACAAGTACAAGATCATCTCGATGATCACAGAAGATGTTTTTCTCGCAGAGCATATAAGCCTGCATGAAAAACGGATCATAAAAAGACTTAATAAAAACAGCCCGTATTACAGTAAACTTTCAAAAGAGGCAGAAATAATACAAAATTTAAACTTTAAAGGCATACCAAGCCTTAAAGATATAGAAGAAGATGAAGAGTACACATACCTCATCGAAGAATATATACCCGGAGCCACACTTACAGAACTGATGGGTTATTCAGTTTTAGCAAAGGGAGATATCTTTAATATCTTAAATCAGATCTGTATTATTATCCGATACCTGCATAAACAGAGTCCACCTGTTTATTATCTGGATCTAAACCCCAATAACATTATCATTAATGCCGACAAAGAAGTTTATCTGATTGATTATGGTGCCGCCATGTATGGTGACGAATGCAAGGAAAATGCGCTGCAGTTTGGGATGCGAGGTTTTGCCGCCCCTGAGATGGAAAAAGGCGGAAAAGCCTGCGAAAAAAGCGACATTTACAGCGTCGGCTGTTTGCTTTATTACATGCTTACAGGAAAACCATATAATGGCGAAAAGATAAAGCGGCTTAATGCCAAAGGAAGTTTGCGGCTATACAACATCCTTAAACGATGCCTTTTGGAAGATCCGGCAAAAAGACCCGGAATAGAAAGACTCATTTCTTATCTTGGAAAGAGCAGCTTTAAGGAAAAAGAAGACATAGTTTGTAATGTAAAGACTATAGGGCTCTTTGGTAGTACAAATGGAGTCGGAACCACCCACATCGCTATTTTGCTTGCGGACTTTATTGCAAGAAAGACCGGCAAGAAAACAGCATACGTGGAATTCAATGATTCAGGTGACTGCGAAAAACTAAAGACAGTTAGGAAGAAGATCTCAAACAATCCGGAACTGATACCGGGAGTATCCGAGAGCAAATATACGGAACTGCTAAATGAAGGATACGAAGTGTTTGTGATCGATTTTGGAAGCGATGCGCATGAGAGTTTTTCTGAACTGTTAAGATGCGATGTAAAGTGTATTATCGGCATTCTAAGCGATATTAAATCAGAACAATTTAAGATCTGTTTGGACAAGATATCGGGTTTCCTTAGACAAGACACCTGGCACTTTATATTTAATCTTTCGGAAAAGGAAGACGCAATGCATATGGAGCTTCCAAAAGAGATACCCATGCACTTTCTTTCATACGAAAGGATCCGAAAACTATCAGAAAAAACGGAACAGACTTTCTCGAAACTGATACGCAGGCGGTAATATAGGTATATCACAAATATGCACCTAAGTGGAATGACCGCCTGTAAGAGGGATTTTTCCTAAATCTGTCTGTGGCATTTTTATTCCTTTGAAAGAAGACTTAAATGTGAAAGCGTTTAAGCCTTCTTTTTTGTTGTCACATTTGAGTCAAAATGCTCTAAAGCCTTGTATATACTGCCTTAAAATGTTAAAATACTCTTTGACTGCTAAAAGGGAAAGACAAAAAATGAAAGGAAAAAGGTATGAAGAAAAAAGAATTTACCAAGGTATCTCTTATAAGAGAATTCCTTAAAGGATCCAAAAGATATTTTATCATAACGATCCTGTTTTCTCTTTTTGTTTCGGTTCTTGATATGCTGCCTTCGCAGATCATCAGAGTGAGCGTAGACAGTGTTATAGGAAATGAACCGCTTAAAGAAGGGACACTTGTCGGCCGGGTTATTTCAAAGACGTACGGTGCCGAGTACTTTAAGACGCATCTTTGGATACTTGCTCTTGCTATTATAGTAATAGCAGCTATTTCTACTACCTGCGGATACATAAACCGCGTAAGTAATACAAAGGGAGCAGAGACTCTGGTAGAAACCATGAGAAACATGCTTTTTTCCCACATCCAAAAGCTTCCGTTCTCCTGGCACATGAAAAACCAGACAGGAGACATAATTCAGCGTTGTACTTCCGATGTTGATATGGTAAGGAACTTTATCGCAGAGCAGCTCATTGCCATATTCAGGATCGTGATACTCATTGCCGTTTCCGTTACTTTCATGTTTTCCATGAATGTAAAGCTTACGGTTATTGCTCTTATCTGTATACCTATTATAGTAATATATTCCCTGTATTTTCACAGCAAATTCAGCGATCTTTTCATGGAATGCGACGAAAATGAGGGCATACTTTCCGCTATATGCCAGGAAAATCTTACAGGAGTGCGTGTTGTAAGAGCTTTTGGCCGTGAGAATTTTGAAAAAGACAGATTTGAAGCTCAGAACAAAAAATATACAAACCTTTGGGTAAGAGTGCTTAAATTCCTTGCTCTTTTCTGGGGCGCGGGAGATTTTATCTCGGGCGTACAGGTTATGCTCATTATCGTATTTGGCGTAGTTGAATGTGTAAACGGCAACATGACAGCCGGTGAATTTATTGCGTTTGTTTCTTACAACGCTATGCTTGTTTGGCCTGTCAGACAGCTTGGCCGTATGGTAAGTGAGATGAGCAAAGCAGGCGTTTCAATTGAGCGTATCAGATATATTATGAATTCTGATATTGAAAAAGACAAAGAAAATGCATGCACACCGGATATGCTTACCGATATCTGTTTTGACCATGTTTCCTTTGGATACAACAAAGAGACTGAGATACTTCATGATGTCAGCTTTACCATCAAAAAAGGTACCACATTCGGTATACTTGGAGGTACCGGTTCCGGAAAGTCCACACTTATGTATCTCATGAACAGGCTTTATGATCTGCCGGAGGGTAACGGAAAGATAACATTCGGTGGAGTAGACGTGGCCGACATGAAGGCTGAATGGGTACGAAGCAATGTGGGTATGGTTCTTCAGGAGCCTTTCCTTTTCTCTCGTACCATTAAAGAAAATATCGGTATTACCAAAGAAGAACTTACTCTTTCAGATATAAGGGAAGCCGCAAGGATCGCCTGTGTAGATGACGCAATAAGCGAATTTTCAAAGGGCTATGACACTATGGTGGGTGAGAGAGGTGTTACTCTTTCGGGCGGCCAGAAGCAACGTACTGCTATTGCTCGTATGCTTACACAAAAGACACCCGTTATGGTGTTTGACGATTCTCTTTCAGCAGTAGATGCGGAAACAGATGCTAAGATCAGAGAAGCCCTTAAGGAAAACCTTGGAGAATCAACGGTTATCCTTATCTCACACAGAATAACAACTCTCATGCAGGCAGACTGCATACTTGTACTTGATGACGGTAAGGTTGCGGAACTTGGCTCACACGAAGAGCTTCTTGCAAAGAACGGTATTTATAAGAAGATTTACGATATGCAGCTCTCCATGCCGGAAGAGATAGCGTAAGGGGGGAGGTACATATGGAAAACGAAGAGAAAAAAGACGAGACAGTTAAGCTTCCGTACTTCGGACTTAACAGACTTTTACCTTATCTAAAGCCTCATAGAAAAATGATCTTTTCTATGATCGCGCTTATTATAGTGGGCGGTGTGGTTGATATAGTACTGCCGCTTTTCCAGCAGTATGCCATAAATCACTTTATTACTGGCAAAACGCTGGACACCCTTACATTTTTTATCCTTATTTATGTGGGAGTACTTGTAGTTCAGATCCTTGCAAATACCACATCTGCATTTCTTTGCGGAAAGCTTGAGATGACACTTGACCATGACCTTCGTGAGGTCTCATTTAACCACCTTCAGACCCTTAGCTTTTCTTATTTTAACCAGAACAGCGTGGGTTATATTCAGGCAAGAGTAATGAGCGATACGGGCCGTATCGGCGGTCTTCT
>JAEEGF011760927.1_pt1 | contig 68435 bp, 38 predicted proteins | sample 9134171 | NCBI WGS metagenome assembly JAEEGF01 (sample SAMN16246542, study PRJNA631951) | gut metagenome | biome: gut microbiome; feature: rumen; material: AP-attached | host: Bos | place: Iran: Karaj | collected 2018-10 | reverse complement strand
GTCTGTCCTTTAACGGAAGTTGCCGCGAACAGGAATATGAAGATGATAGATAATGAGGGAATCCTCAGCCTTCGTCCGTTCATCCTTTTCGATACTTACTGAAATATAACTACCGTATATGTTTCCGAGATAGAAAGTGGCGCACAGGCCTCCGGCCAGTATGGTACGCCAGTCCTTTAATCCGTGCTTGTTCCAATTCTCCGCGGTTATGGCGGCCAGCGAGCCGACTGTCAGGAAAGATGCTACACCTTCGCCTGTCCTTCCGGCATAGACCTTACCGGCGCCCGGAACGATTCCGGACAGAAGAGCGGCGACGCCTGCATGCCTTTGCTTTCCGGAAAACCTCGATCCGGCTATCTCCGACATTATCCGTTCGCTTTCCTCCAGAGTGTAGTCCGAATATGTAAAGGTCCCGCTGTACCGCAGCCAGTTCCCTTTGTCGTTCCTGAGAAGGGCCAGTCCGGCCCCCTGCTGGGAGTAAAGCTCGTTATAAGGACCTCCGGAATGACTGAAGGCCTGTTCTCCGGTGACAAGTTTTGATGCTGCTGAATCGTATTGCCCGAGGAATACCAGCGAATTGACATCAAGGAAAAATGATTCAGTCCAATAGGCAGAAGAGGATGGAATCCTTGCCAGCAGTTCCGATGCCTGGGTCCATCTGCGTGTGGAGAACAGTTCCCTGCCCCTGAGGAAATCGAGGGTGTCCGAAGGAACATATCTTCCGCGCAGAAGTGTGACGGCGTCTGTATCCAGGCCTTCTCCTGAAAGATATTCATAGAAATCTATGTCCTCGGAGATGAACCGGCTTCCTTCTTCGGGGAATGATATCCTTGAAGTATCCGGAAGTGGAACGGATGGCCCTGAAATCGTGGAAACCTTTCCGATACGGGAAGATGACATCATCCGGTCAGGCAATGAGAATATCTTCCGGGCCTGTCCGCTTATGTTGGGGACGACTGCCAGGAGCAGAGCCAGAACTGCTGTCAGCCTGCGGATCATCACTGGATTATTTGCCCACCGGAGATATGGCGGTGGGTTTTGCGTCCTTTGGAACGCGGAATTCGAACATCGGGTCCTTGCCGTCAGTCTTGATATTCGAGAACACCGTGCGTACGACGGTGGAGTCCTTCTTAGCAGTGTAATTGATGGATGTTACCCGCTGGGGCAGCACCAGATTGGGCATCCTGGCATAGGACGAAAGATATGTCCTGCTGACCACGGCCCCGCCTTCATTGTAATAAGCCAGGTAGATTGGAAGGTAGTTTTCAAGCACCAGTTCCACCTTCGACGCTCCCTTTCCTGGAGCGATGGGCTTGTATGTCCTTTTTATCAAGCCTCCTTCCTCGTTCTCGGTCTTTGCTAGCCTGTAACCGTACAGGCCGAGTCCCATATCGCCGGCATGTCCGGATATGAAGAGATAGAGGATATTGTCCTTGTCGCTGAAATCTTCCCGCCGGTTGGAATAGACTTCGTTTTTCCCGGGGATGTATAACTTGAATTCTCCGTCGGGATTTGAAACCGTATAGTAGGTGTAAGGCGAGTTGAAAACCTGAATCAGTTCTCCGGAAGAAGAGCAGAACGCCTTGCTGGAGACCGTGGTTACCTTGCCCTGGTGAACGGTTTTTACTTCCACTTCAGCCGCAACCCGTCTCTGGGCCACGGCTGAGATGGAAATTGAAATGATTGCCAGAATGACTGGAATCCGCAGTCCCATTAACCCCACATGAAGAATGAGGTGTTACCGCAGTACCTGGCCACGGAATTATCCTCGACCAGGGCGACTATCTCTACGATGAAGTCTACAAAGGGGACGACACCGAATATTCCTCCTACTGTGAAGGTATAGATAGCCCACATCCAGGGACGGGTGCCCATGTAATGACGATGTACACCGAAGCCACCGAGGAAGAAAGTAAGCAGGATGGCTGCCACGGGGGATTTCTCAGCGGAAATCATGGTTGTCGCCGGTGCTGAAGGGAGGGCAGCGGCAGTTTCTGACATGACTGCGAAAGGAGACACGTCGACTGCGTTCTCGATAGCAAGGTCGATGGCCTCGTCGTCGAGTTTGTAATTTGCAGCGGAGGCTGCAGTTGCGACTGCGAATAATGCAATCAGGATAACAAATACTTTTTTCATCATATAATGATATTTGGATTCTCGAATGAACAAATATAGATAATTCTTTTCAATGCTATTCGTGGAACAGCATCTCTGCCGGCAGGTTCTCCACACTGATTCCAGGGCCGTCAAGTCCGACTTCCAGGGTCTCGCCGCCATAGTTCTCGAAGTAGCGGACCTCGATCCTGTGGTATCCTGCTCCAAGATTGATCCAGGATTCGGAGAAACCGCCTCCGTCCCTGTCGATGTCGAACATCAGCTGACCGTCAATCCAGAGCTTGGCTCCGTCGTCCGTGGCGAAAGACAGCAGGTAAAGTCCGTCCTGCTCGATTTTGACCAGTCCCTTGAACGTGAAGCCGAAATGGTCTTCCCTGAGCTTTGCCGCGGTGGAGAACACCGGGGTAACACCCTTTGCCTTGACAGGAGCGGCGACAGCCTCTCCTACACTCATGAAATTGCCTTCCGTGTAAGTATAGGCCAGACCCTTGCCTTTGGGAACGGCATTGGTGGCGGGGAAACTGGCCTTGGCCTCCGGCTTTTCGGGTTCCTTGTAGAACGCCGGATCGATGGGGTCGCATTTCACTCCGTTTTCAGGCGTGAAATCGACTCCAAGGACGTCTGCGATGGTGGCGGCCAGTTGCTTGTTGTAGAAAGGTCCGTTGTTGGAAGTCTCTCCGAGGACGGGGACACCATTGCCGAAGCAGATGAAGAAGGTCTCGTCTGAACCCCTGAGGTCTGCACCGTGACCGGTCCATTTGCTGCCGCGTCCGCGTCCGTGGTCGCAAAGGAGCATATATGTCGTCTTGCCCTTGTAGAAAGGATCGGATTCGCAGGCTTCCACGATGCTGCGGATGAAACCGTCCGTCCAGCGGGTCGCGTCAAGGTAGACATCGTAAGTCCCGGCGTGAGCTATTTCATCGGTATCTCCGAAGCCTACATAGAACACCTTGGGATGATCCTTTTTGATAGTCTCCATCGCATATCCGAAGGTGAAGTTGTCCCAGCGCTCGCCGGTGCCCATATGCTTGGGCATACCTGCCTGTACCTGGTCCAGTAACTTCGTTCCGGGGGTGTCAGACAGACCGGGATCGAAAGCGGAACTGCCCGGGAAGCCTCCGCGGTCGCTGTTGACGGCGTACTTGATGGATTCCCAGGAAGAATACATCATCACGTGACCCTTGTAACGAGGATCCCTGTTGACTACTTCCAGTACGCTGGTGTTGGGATTCGGCTTAGGGTCATTGTTGTCAACCCTTTCATCGTCAGGATATCCGCAGAACATTTCGCTGTATCCCGGATAGGAGAAGCTCTTACTGTTGGCAACCTGTATCTTACTACCCTTGTCCCTGTTGCCGATCATATATCCGTGGGTTGAGGCATACTCCCATATAAATGGCATCAGGGCCTCGCGGCGCTCTTCCGGAGTATCCCTCCAGTAGGCTGCCTTAGTCGCTCCGATGTTGCTGACGAATTCCGGATTGTTTATCAAGACGGAATCAGCACCCTTGAAGACCTCGCTCCAGCGCAGGCCGTCATAGGTGAAAATCACCAGACGGGGGTCATTGCCGCCTTTGTTACAGGACGCCAGCACGAACAGTGCAAGCAGTCCTACAAATAGATGTTTAGTTTTCATATTCATAGTGTTGCTATTGTATCGCTATCTTTCTTTCGTCTGTTGTTTGGCGAAAGCCCCGGGAGTCAATCCGGTAATCTTCTTGAAACTCCGGGCTATTATCTTGTAATCCAGTCCGAGTTCGTCGGCAGCCTCCAGCGGGCTTCTGCCGTTCATGATCAGGTCTTTCATCTTCTCCGTCCTGATCTGGAGGATATACTGGTAGATGGACAACCCCATTTCCTTCCTGAAGGTACTTTCGAGCAGGCGCCTGGACATTGGAACCTGGGCGACTATATCATTGACGCACAGATGGCTGCCAAGATTGTTGTTGATATAGTACATGACCTTGCTGATGTACTGGTTGTCATGGATGAAGGCATCGGAAGAGCGCCGGGTGGTGATGAAAGTGGGCTCAACGGTTATGTCATCGACCTTGTCGAAACGCTGCTCCGCCGGAATGGCTAGCAGTTCGTCGATCATCTTGGCCGTCTTGTATCCGGCTTCCTCCGTGCCCTGGTTCAGGGATGAAAGCTGGGGGTCGCAAAGCTGGCAGAGGGATTCGTCGTTGTCCACTCCGAGCACAAGGATATCGTTGGGAATACGGTTTCCCGTTCCGCACTGCTTGCTGGCCTCGATGATATAGTATGCCCTGTTGTCGTCACAGGCAAATATGGCGACTGGTTTAGGGAGCGAGTCGAGCCATTCCGTCAAGGTGTCCAGGTCATACCACCATGCCTCGCTGACATTCTCTTTCTCCAGGATCGATATCGTGGCATCGGGAATCCTCGAGCGGATCTCTTCGACGAATCCGTTCCTCCTCTCGTCTGACCAGACTATACCCTTGAGACCGAAGAAACCGAAATTCTTCAGATGTTTTTCGATGAGGTAGTCTGCGCAGATCTTTCCGGCAAGTTCATAGTCTCCCTTGATATTGATCTGGCCGGGGAAACTCTGCTGAAAGTCCTGGCAGATGGGGATTATTCCGTGTTTCTTGAAACTGTCCAGGTCGTCCGAAGGACGGAACTGGCCGATTATGGCATCTGCCTTCCACCTTACGGCAAAGTCGACAACCTCGTTCATCCTGTCACTGTCGCGCAGGGACAACGGCATCTTGCACACCACCCAGGGTTCGTGTTCATGGGAGTATCTCATTATTCCCTGAAGCAGCTGGTTGGCGTAGGATTCGGAGAAATCCGACATCAGAAGGAGTCTTGCCATAATCTTGTATTATCAGACAAATATAATAAAAATGGCCGGGACCTCTTATCCCCTTCCATCAATCAATGAATATTAAAACCACTGAGTGGGGAGGCAGGGATACCTTGCCGTTCCTGACCTGAAGGGTGTCATCGCAGGGCTTCACCCTTTCTGCACCAATGTCATTGTAGTCGTCCGTGGAATTCCCGGACAGGACCTTGACCTTCACCTTCTTGGGTATGCTCTTGCCCAGTCCCTTGAAATCCAGGGTGAGTGCCTGTTCCCGGAGGGGATCCTTGTTGGCTACCGCATAGACGAAAGCCTTTCCCTCCCTGTCCGATGTGAGTACGATATCCAGGACTTCCGTCGAATCTTCTCCGTCGGTCAGGGATTCAACCTTGTTCTCCGTAGGAACCACTACAGGCAGAAGATGGTTGGCGTACATTGACAGCACGTGGAAGGTCGTACGTTTCACAAGTCCTTCAGGATAGACATAAAGCGCGCCCCTGGCATTGACTATAGGAGAGAAACAGGCTATCTCGACAATATCCGAATGTCTCAGGCAGGCATTCAGGAAACAAGAAGCGAAGACCGCATCCGCCATAGTGTAGGTGGCAGCCCTGTCGTTCCGTTTCCTGGCTTCGAGATCGAATCCCTTGCGGAAATTCCCATGCCACGGGTGATGCCATCCGCGGAGGTTCCATTCGTCGAACGCTATCTTGATCTTCCCGTCTCCGAATCCAGCTTCCTGGAGGATGCCGATGGTGTTAAGGATTTCATTCTCAGGGCCGTCCGTCCTCATCATACAGGTCAGGTAGGGGCTGGGATTGTCATTATGGGCCAGGAAGTCCCAGTATCCATGGATGGATACATAGTCAAGAAAGTTTCCGGCCGTCCTGATCAGTGGAAGTGTCCAGTCCTTGTCAGGAAGCGCCGCTGCAAACAACTTCAGGTCCTTGTCGGCAGAGAGCATCAACTTGGCCGATTCTCGGACGAGCGGACCCCATTCCTGGACGGATTTGGCACCCAGTTCATGCCCTCCCCAGTTTTCGTTGCCTATGCTCCAGTACCTTACGTCGTGGGGTTCGGGATAGCCGTTGGCGATCCTCTGGCGGCCGAACTTGCCGACATTCAGGTTGCAGTATTCCACCCAGTCGCTCATCTCCTCCATCGTACCTGTGCCGGCATTGGTGCAGATAAAGGGTTCGCACCCTATCTTCCTGCACCATTTGACGAATTCGTCAGTCCCGAAAGTGTTGGGATCCTCCACCTGCCAGGCCTTGTCGAAGACCGGCTGACGGTCAGGCCCTACCCCGTAGTACCAATGGTAGGAGGATACGAAACATCCTCCGGGCCATCTGACGATCGGTACCTTCAGTTCCTTCATCGCCTCGATGACATCGGTTCGGAAACCGTCTTCGTCTGAAAGAGGATTGCCGGGACAGAATATGCCTCCGTAAACCTGCCGGTCGAAGTGCTCGATGAACTGCCCGAAGATCATTGGGCTGAATTCGATCCTGTCAGCCCCTGGCTTGACGAGTGTGATATTCTGTGCCGTTACCGGCCGGACGGCGAGCAACAGGACGGATATCAATATCAATTTATATTTCCTCTCCATTCCTTAAGAAGATATATTGCCTCCGCTGACATATACCCTGCCTTCGGCGGTCTTCTCTTCAGCATTGCGGCCGACCCAGACCTCGAACCATCCTTCCTCTACACGCTGGACCATATCCTTGTCCCACATCGAGAACCTCCTGTAGGGGATTTCCAGTTCCACCATCTTGCTTTCTCCGGGCTTCAGGGTCACCCTCCTGAAGGCGGCCAGCTCCTTCATCGGACGGGCGACGGAGGCCAGTTCGTCATGGATATAGACCTGTACGACCTCGTCTCCTTCGACATCTCCGGTGTTGGTCACCTTGACGGACACCTTCAGGGGCTGATCCTTGCCTAGAGACTCGGCCACGGTGAAGTCGCTGTATTCAAAAGTAGTATAGCTGAGGCCGTAACCGAAGGGCCAGAGGGGCTTTCCGTCATTTTCGACATAGCCGTAACCGCGGCCGCTGGGCTTGATAGAATAATACATCGGATTCTGTCCGATCGTCTTGGCCCAGCTGAAAGGCAGCCTGCCGCCAGGGTTGACCTTGCCGGAAATCACGTCCGCGATCGCCCTTCCTCCCTGTTCACCGGGATACCAGGCGTCAATAACGGCGGCCGTACCGTCCAGCCATTCCGTGACATCGATGACAGCTCCGTTCTGGAGTACGACCACCACCGGCTTTCCGGTAGCGACAAGGTCGCGGATCATCTTTTCCTGGTCGATCCTGACAATAGATTCCTGCTGGTCCGCTATGATCACCGCGTTGGTTTGCGTCCTCTCACGTATGACGTTGGCAGAAGGCAGTTTGAAACTGCTGCGGTCCCGGCCTTCTTCCTCCGTGATGGCCGGGAAGAACACCAGGACGTCGCAGGTCCTGGCAAGGGTATTGACATCCTGGCCGTTTTTATTGAGTACCACGTCCGCGGATCCTTCATAAGCGTCCTTCAAACCCTGCAGCGGCGTGACTCCGTCGCCTTTCCATCCGCCCCTTGCACCGCTGTAGTCGCCGAGGCTTAGGACGTTGGCGGCCGGACCGAACAAGCCAATCCTCCTGACACTTCCTGGTTTGATGGGGAGGATGCCGTCATTCTTGAGCAATGTCATGGACTTGCTGGCGGCCTCATAGGCAAGCTGCCTGTGCTCCTTGTTGCGGACTATGGCTGCAGCCTTGTCTGGATCGACGAAGGGTTCGTCGAACAGTCCGAGTCCGAACTTGATCCTGAGTACCCTCCTGGCACTCTCATCAATGGTCTTCTCGCTGATCTTGCCTGCCTTGACAAGGTCCAGCAGGTCCTTGGAAGTGATGTGCAGCTGGAGGTCCAGTCCGTTTTCCATGCAAAGCGCGAGGGCGTCACCTTCCGACTCGGCCATCCCGTGGCTTCTGTGGACTATATCCACGGCATCATAATCGGAGACCACGATACCTTTGAAGCCCCATTCATCCTTGAGGATATCCTTGAGCAGGGTACTGTTGCAGCTGGAAGGGATTCCGTCCACCGAATTGTAGGAAGACATTATACCCCTGGCCCCTCCTTCCTGCACGCAGGCGCGGAAGGGTTCCAGATAGACTTCCCTCAGGACCCTCCATGAAGTAGGGGAGGCGAAGGAATCGTGACCTCCCTCTCCATAGTTGTCTACATAATGCTTGGGAGTCGCCACGACACCGCCTTCTTCAAGGGCCTTGACATAGGCCACGCCCATCAGGGAATTCATCAGGACATCCTCGCCGTAGCTTTCCTGTGCCCTTCCCCAGCGCTGGTCGCGGGTGACGTTGATCACGGGAGCATATACCTGGCGCACGCCGACAGCCCTCAATTCTTCAGCCACGACCTTTCCGACCTGATAGTACAGGTCATCGTCGAAGGTGGCCGCCATAGCTATGCTCTGCGGAAAGCAGGTGGCATTTCCCCACTGGGCTCCATGCAGGGCCTCGCCGTGTTGGAGTACTGGAATACCCCATCTGCTGGCCTCAATAGAAATCCTGGTGTCTTCGTTGATCTTCTCAGCCACCGACTTCGGATCGTTGGGAAGATTCTGGTCCGGGAGGAAGTGCCCGATATTGCGGATATGTCCCTTTGCATAGTCCCTGCTGCTCCAGGAGGGGAGGGACAGAAGCTGGGCGCTGACCTGGTTCACCTTTTCTTCCAGGGTCATGCGTCCAAGGAGGTCCTTTACGCGCTTCTCCACCGGCTGGTTCTTGTCCCGGTACTTGAAATCGCCCTTTTCGACCACAGGACCGTTTGCCAGGTCCATGCTGTGGACGCCGGGACCGAGATCCTTATGGAAATGCGCCCAGGGGACATTCACTTCGGCTGAAGAGCCTTCGGGAACCTCGACGTCCAGGAGGATTCTCTCACCATCCCTCTTGAAGGATACCGAAACCTTGCCTTTGACAGTCGGGAAGGAAATGCTGCAGTCATTGAATATGTGTTCGTCGGGACTCACGGAAAAGCGTTTCCAGCCGGCCTCCGTCGGGTAGACACCGAACATCTTGGTAGGGAAGACAGCCAGCGGACCGCCGCTCCATGCGTGGTTTACGGAACCACAGTCCCAGTCGCCGTTGACTCCGACGTTCCAGTTTTCGAACAGGGTGTCGAAATCCGGGTGGTTGACCATGAAATCGTAGCGTCTGCGTTCGCGCTCGAGGGCATAGTCCCCGTGGCCGATGCAGAATAGGGCCTCCATAATATATTTCTCCATGTAAGGACTTGCATGCTCTTCTTTCTTGAGTGTCTCGAAGATTGCCTCATACTTGTCCTGACCGGCGATTCCGGCCACTACTGCAAGGGCCTGGACCCTGTCGTCCGTCTCACCCTCATAATCAGGATGACGGTAGCAGGTGCCGGTCCAGGCGACCTGGTTGATGGCATCCTTCAGCTGGTTCATCCTTTCCCACAGGGTACCGCCCTCGTTCGGATCGCCGAGGACGTCGGCCATGTCCGAGACCGCCTGCAGGGCAAGGCAGTACCACATCGACTGCAGGAGCCTCATGTCCCTGTTGTCGCCCCAGTCGCCCCAGTTCCAGTCTCCGTCGTGCCATTCGAGCAGGCCGTCCTTGCCTACATGGTAAGTATCCAGATATCTCCTTACGGCAGGGTAGACATATTCGATGGTGGCCTTGTCTCCGGTGTTCATGTAGTAGGTCCAGAAACCGTATCGGCCCACGGCTGCAAGCATCTGGCAGGGAAGTTCCACCCCGTAGTTGCCGGGTATGGGAGAGAACAGGATGTTATCCGGGCGCTGCCAGTCGCAGAGCTCGCGTATACCCTTGCGGATCAAGGCGTGGAGCGAAGGGGAATATGTGTAGAAACTCTCTCCGAGTATGGTCACGATGTCTCCCCACCACTGTCCTCTCTCTCGCTCGGGGCAATCAAAGAAATTGTCCCTGGCGTTGACGTAGATGGTGCGCAGGCCCTTCTCCCAGAACTTGTTGTAGAAAGGATCGTCACAGGTGAACACTCCCTCGGGAGTGGTGTCGTAGCCGGTCTCGCGGTATTTTATTCCCGTAACCTTGGCACCGTGCTGGACGGTCAGGATAATCTTCATTCCGTTGAGCCAGCCGAGGGACTCGTATTCCTGCGTACCGGCCTTGGTGATGTATTCAGCCCTGAGGCACTGCTCCCCGACCTTTGCATGGTCGGTCTCGATGAGGATCCTGCGACCACCCTTGTCCGACTCCACGGCGATGATGGGGGTCATCTGCATATTGTATGGCAGGCGCGCCACGACCGTGTCGCACTCCTCGCCGGGGCGGGTCTCAAAGGAGGCCTCCTTTATACCGTAGTCTTTCCAGAATGGAATGGGACGCCTCTGAAGGGTACCGAGGGTACTTTCCGTCACCACTGCCGGAGCGAATCCTTCGGGTTCTCCGGTATGCCAGTCCCCGATGTCTTCGCGTGCATCGAAAGAGATACTGGTCTCAGAGAGCCTGTAATTCGGCTCGGGACAATCGGCCTTTCCGTATGCAGGAAGGATCCGGCACAGCCAGCTGGCATCGCTGACCGTTCCGATGGCAGGGCAGTCGAACCACATCTGGGCTTTCCCGCTACCCAGGTGGGAGAACCCGTCCTTTCCGAAATACCAGAGCAGAAGGGCTATCTTGTTTTCACCTTTTTTCAAGTAAGGAGCCAGTTCTACCACGTCGAAATAACTGCCGTGAGGATTGGGTCCTCGCTTCAGCTGTCCTTCGAATACTGCCAGTTCACCATTGATCCAAAGCCAGTACTTGCTGTCTACGGCTATCCTGGCAGGGGCGGAGGCGGGTACCTCGTCCAGTGTCAGATCCTTCCTGAAAGCGATCCACTGGTTGGGAGAACCTGACTCCACGTCCATTGAAGTGACGGTAGTATTCTGCTCCACAGTCTCTTCGACAGGAACGAACGGTTCTGTGGTTACATTATCCTTTACCGGCCTCGAACAAGCCGCCAAGGCGAATGCCGCCAAGACGGCCAGATAACGGTTGATTCTATTAATATGCTTCATTATCAATACTCTACGGTTATGGATACAGGTCCCAGCAATCCGGAACCCTGCGGTTCATCATCTGCATTCCACGGCTGGATGTTGGTCCAGGTCTGGCGCTTCTCCTTCGGGAGTTTCTCATCGGCGATGAGACGGTTGCGCCAGTTGTTGTACACGGTCACTTCCAAGGTGTTCTTCCCGGTGTCGACCAATCCGGAGATATCAAGCCTGTAAGGGAATGTCCAGACTCCTCCGACGTCCTTTCCGTTCACCTTTACCGTTGCGAGGGCGATGACCTCCCCGAGGTCGAGCGTCACTTTCGCTTCCTTGGCAAAGGACGCTCCGATGGTGAAGGTGTTGGTATAGGTAGCCTTGCCGGAATAGAACCTTACCTCCGGATCTTCACTGCCCGCCCAATCCTGGAGTGTCTTGAAAGTCCTGGTGAACGGGCGGTTCCCCGCAGATTCGGCGAAATCCACCTCCCAGGACTTGTCCACACCGCAGGATTCGACGGTTGAACTCACGTATGCGGACGTGGTCCTTTTCCTTAACACTACGAAAACGCTTTCCAACCTGTCCAGGTCGAGCTTTATGCTCCCGTCGGGACCGGCTTCCACTCCATAGGTCTTTCCGGTCACGGGGTTCCAAAGCTCAGCCTTCAGGGCGGGACTTGTCCTGAAACGGGCGGTGGCCGCCACGGGCCTGTCCTCCTGGTTGGAAACGAAATAGACATCTCCGCCAGAGCCAAGGCTCCGGTGGATGAACAACAGTTTCCCGTCTCCAGAATATTGGAAATCAGGAGATATCTTCAGCTCGGAAAGGACTGATTCCATGGTAGTTCCGTCAGGGAATACGCGCCCGGAACCAAATTTTCCGCTTCCGTTCCAGATCTCTGAGGCAAGTTCCCTGACCTTTTCATCAGCCTTGCCGTAATCCTGCATGCTCGGTGAACGGAGCGGAGCCGGACCTACGATGGCAAGTCCATCCTTGACGAATCCACGTATCTTCTCCAGCATCTCGGGACGCATTGTCTCCTGTTTGGGGAGTACGAGTACCTTGTATTCCATGCCACTGTCGAGTATAAGACGGCCGTTCTTAACCCTTGCATGATCTTTCAGGATCTCTGCATTGATGTAGTCGAATGAATATCCTTCCGGAAGGGGAGGGTCGCAGACTCCGGTCATCTTGGGGACGTCCTCTCCGATGAAATAGGCCACATCGGCAACATAACGGCCCTGCTGGAGCATGAAATTGCAACGCCTCAGATACTCCACGAAGGTTCCCATACCGTCGAACCAGGAATTGTTCCGGTTGAACTCGTTACCGAACCAGGCGTCGAGGCCCGGCTTCCTGTCGTCAGGCTGCTGGATGTAAAGATGGAGAAGGGTGGCGTTGATACCTTCGCAGAAGAATCTGTCCACGCGCTGCTTCATGAGGCGGGGATAGCGGTTGAACTGAGGGCCTCCTGCAGTACAGGATTCCGCCCAGATCCTGTTCTTGCCGTAGGTGTGTCCGCAAGATGAAGCAGCCCTGTTCTCGATGTCTCCGAGATTTCCTTCGCTCCAGTATTCGCCGGCAATCTGGTCCGACTGGCCTCCGTACATCAGGAACTCCCCGGGGAATCCCCAGTGTCCGTAATTCTCCAGCCAGCTTTCCATGCCGTGCTTGTGGCATTCCTCCCTGAGGCCGGCCACATAGTCATAGGCCACACGGTCCGCAATGAGGCGGCGCAGGTCCCAGAGGAAGCGGTCGGACTGGTCCACGCTTCCTACAACGGTTCCGTTGAGCGTGGGGAGCCATGGAATAGGGTCATAACCGTATGTATCCTTGAATACGTCAGCCATGTCGTCGGTCCAGTTCTGGCTGCCTGTCTCGTAACTGTCCTCGACAACTACCTTCCACGTCCTGCGTTCTTCGGCAGGTATCCTCCTGATCATCTCGCCGATGTAGGCATCGAAGTGTTCTCCGATATATTTCTTGTTGATCTTGTCAACCTCCAGTCCCGTTCCTTCCTTTACGGCGGGAGAATTATGGACCCCGGTGGATTTCATGTAGGCGGTGAGGACTGTCCAGTTCCCCTCAGGCGCCTGCCACTCGATCCTGCCGTCCCTGACCATCGCGGTCAGGTCCACTATGCTTTGAGGATCTACATACAGGGTTGAATCGGAGGCTTCGGCAGGGGTGTCCCACATATAGTAGTCCCACATGGGCAGGGGATCCTGGAATACCTTTGCCAGCGACTTGTCCGCATACCGTTCGACCGCGGGAATCTCGGACAGGGTCACGTTGATGTCCAGGCCGGATGGATTGTCGAATATTATGTTGTAAGCCGGATCATTGGTTTCGGGAAGGGTAACCACCCAAGGGGCGTGAGGCTTGAAACCGACGCTGAGGCCGGAATTGTGCCGGTCGAAATCAAATGATACGACTTCCTGCCCTTCAAGTGTTTCCAAGCGCACAGGAGTACGTACGTTCCCGTTGCATTGGACCGAAAGGGTCCTGACAGTAAAAGGACTGTCGAGCTTGAGTTCCTTCTTTACCGGAAGTCCGTTCTTCGTGCGGATGGTCCAGGTCTGTGAAGAACCGGCAACATCTGGGTAAGCCATGACTGATACTATCCGGTCCCGGGGTATGTCCGAAATATCTATGGTGATGTCTTTCCCTTCCCCTGTGACCTTGCATTCACTGAACTCCACATATTTCATGCTCTGTTCAGGAGTGATCCACGTTCCTCCGGACTGGCTCCAGCCCGGACAGTTGAACATGCCTATTTCGATGTCCAGTTCCGTTGCGGTCTTCATGGCCTGACGGGTGATATCCCACCACTCGTCCGAGAACAGGTCCACCTTTCCGTAAGGCAGGTCGTCCGTGGCCTGGTTACCGATGAAGGCACGGGTTATCCCCACCTTCTTCATGGCCTCCAGGTCCTTGACGACCCCTTCCTTGGAGATGTTGTTGTTCAGCCAATACCAGTAAACCGCTGCACGGATGGAGTCAGGTGGGGTCTTGAAACCCTCGCTCAGGGAATCGGTCCTTTCGGAACAAGCGGCAGCAAAGAACGCCGCCAGTGCAATCAGGAATACCTTTTTCATATCTACCTATTTAGTTGATTATTTCTTCCAGATGAACCTGTAATTGAAACGTCTGTTGGGTGCAGTGTCTCCGTGGATGCAGATGGAGATCGGATCGACCAGTTCTCCGGGATTGTCCGCCCACTTGAAATCGAAGCCGGCTTTTTTCCCCGATATGCCCAGAAGCGGGGCCGGGACGGCAAGCTCGACCTCGTCGCCGGAAACGGAATACGGTACCTCGGCGACCTTCTTCCATTGGCCTCCTTCATATTTCATGACCGAAGTGGTCCGGGCGTCAATTACTTCCTTGTTGACGACGAAGTCATATCCATACCATCCCGTAGAAGGATCTATATCGGAATCGATGAGCAGGAGCATCCATCCGGGATCGGTGGAAGGTGATATCTGCGAGCCGCACTTCGCATAGAAGGAAACCGTTCCATCCTTCGTCAGCGCGACCTTGGAATCCTGGATATCGTTGCGCCCCGTGGAATCAGTGTAATGAAGTCCGGCATATCCGTCGGCGTCACGGAAGGTCACGTCTCCGCGCGTATCACGGTAGATAACGCCCGCCTTTTCCCAGTCCTGGAATGAACCGTCTATCGAAATCCGCTTGAATCCCCGGTTCTCCGGAACGGGACGGGCTCCCTTGTAGCGGCGTATGTTCGCCGCCATCTGCATATAGTAGTTGTCCGTGTAGCCTCCCTTCATCGGCTGTATCGTCCGGTTGAACTCGGCGTTGTACTGGTCCACGAATGCATAAGAGCTGTTTTCGCGTCCCATGAACCAAGTGTCCCCGAAGTTATACTTACCGGCTGTCCATTCGTTCCAGTCATTGATGTAGATGAACGGAGGGTCGACCGCCAGTGCGTCTTCCCAGCGGTCCTGGAAATATATTCCGTAACCGGACGGGTTCTGGACGGTCTTGCCGAGCCAAGGGACGTATGCTTCGGCCGGCAGGTCATATTCATTCAACTCAGGCTCACCGGCTTCCTTCGTCCAGGATTTCCCGACTCCCATCGGGGAGTTCCTGAATCCGAGGGAATGCTGGGCAGGGGTCACGGCACATTCCTCAACCTTTCCTTCGTGCTTCGATGCCAGCTCGACAGGGGTCATGCAGCCGATCCTCTCGTCATCCATGCTGTAGCCGAAACTCCAGTTGTCCTCGGTGCCTATGAATCGGTTGCCTCCATGCTCATGCTCGGCTCCCCACTCATAGTAACCCCACCACATGTTCCTCAGGGTGAAGAACTCGAATATCTCGGGAGGATAGTCCGAAGCCTTGGCCTCGAAGTTCCCGGTGGCATCTACGGAAGGATCTGCATTGTAGAGCAGGAGAGGCTTCCCGTCCCAGTAGAACCAGAGGTCGGAATACTTGTTTTCCTTATAGTAACGCTCGTAAAGAGACTTGACCACGTTCACGGGACTGTTGTTGAAGGACCAGAACACGAACTCGGGGGTCCGGTTACCCTCTTCCCTCATCTTCCTCATGGTGGTGAAAAGAAGTTCCCACTCGTCCCAGTAGCAGACACCGTTGGTCACATCCAGCACGAGTACATCCACTCCGGCGTCCTGGAGCATCGACAGGTCCTTTCTGATCACCCATTCGTCCTGGCTCAGGAAATATCCGTTTTCCGGTTCTCCCCAGTGGTAGCCGCCGTATTTCCAGATCGGATCGTTACCGTCAAAGCGGGCGGAAGGCTTTTCAGCCAGGATCTTGGTCACATCCGTGTACGGCCCGGGAAGGTTATGGCTGCCTTTGCCGTGCCAGGTGATGTAGAATATGCCGACCTTGCGGTCCTTGTCCTGTTTCAGGTTTCCGACGGAATCCGTGAGCGGCATATGCCTCCCCAGGGCGTCCGTAGCCACCCAGGTGTCGCTCATAAGGTCGGAAGGATCGATGACAGCGGGCCTGCTGCAACAGACCAGAAGGAAAATTGCAATAGCGAGAAGAGCGTATCTCATTGAAAATCTATTTATCCAGTTGATATATGAAGTCGTCGAAATATGCCGTACCGGCGGAAGCCACAGTGTTGAAACTGAACAATGCGGGACGGGCTCCTTTCCAGAATCCGAACCAGGCCGTGAATATCTGTCCTGCCGGCAGGAACTCCTTGCCGTCGGTGCTGTAGGAGAATACGAATATGTTGCTGTTGGAGTCGAATTTCAAGCGGAGCCAGACCTTGTCGGCATCCAAAGGGGAGATCTTCCTCAAACCATCGATATCTTCCAAGGCCAGATATTTCATTCCGTCTTCTACCAGGACACCGACACAATCGTTATTCCTTCCCATGCAGGCCAGGCCGGCGAACTGTCCTTCCGCAAGGGAGGTGCAGTCAAGGCTGGTGGTATACAGGCCTTCATATCCCATAAGTTTCTGGGTAACGGTGTTGCGCGCCTTCTTGAAGGAATCAGCCTGCAAGGCGTCGATGGCAAGGAATCCTGGACGTCTCGAAAGGGACCATGCCTCGACCACAGGATTGTGGTTGAACTGCCACTGGAGTCCCAGTCCGGGACCGTTGAAGTCATCTGAAGAAGCAGGCAGGGAAGGTTCGGTCTTCTTCCTGGTCTTCGGCTTCGTCCAGCCGTCGACCGGTTCGCCCACTCCGTTGCCGTCATAGTCTTCTCCCATCACAGGCCATCCGTCTTCCCAATGCATGGGCTGGAGATGTACCACCCTTCCGAGCGGATCCCTGGACTGGAAATGCAGGAACCACCACTCTCCGTAAGGGGTGTCCACTATGGCGCCCTGGTGAGGTCCGTTGATGAATGTCGACCCTGTCTCCAGAACCACCTTGCGCTCATACGGGCCGTAAATGTCCTTGGATCGCAGGATGGTCTGCCACCCCGCCTGTACACCGCCTTCGGGTATGCTGAGATAGTAATAATCCCCATATCTGAGGAATTTGGTACCTTCGGCCACCGGTCCTTCATAAACGGTCTTCCCATCGTCGAGCAGTTCCTTTCCGTCTTCCGACATCCTGTGAAGGATTATGGGTCCTGCGCCCACCCGGCTGTGTCCGAGATAGGCGGTGCCGTCTTCATCCCAGAAAGGACAAGGATCTTCCCATCCGGATATGGCTTTTACGCAATGCAGCGGCTCCCAGGGTCCGGCGGGATTCTCGGCTGAACTCATGAACAAACCTTCGTCCGGGGTGCAGAAATAGACATAGAACCTGCCGTTATGCTCCCGGATGCTGGGTGCCCATGACCCCTGGCCGTAATGTTCCATCTCGTTCCATCCCGGTCTGTCGAAACGGTCGTAGACCTGGCTTATCAGTTTCCAGTTCACCAGGTCGTCCGATTCGAGGACCTGCATGCCCATGAAGTGGAAGTCGGAAGCCACCATATAGTACTTCTTTCCGGAACGGATGGCATCCGGGTCGGAATAATCAGCCGCAAGTATTGGATTAAGGTAGTGACCGTCCCCTGTATCCCCCCATGTGTTCCCGTTGGGGACGGGTGCCGTTGATTTGCAGGAAACGGCCAGGAAGGCCAGTCCCGCCAGTACCAACAGTTTAGAGGAACTATTCATCTACAAATACTTTTTTGACCGCATCAAGATAACCGTATCCATATACATCGTCCGGCTGGAGGTAGCTGGTCTCCGTCCACTCGTTCCAGGAGTTGATCGTGATGAGAGGATGGAGGTCCGGACGGGCGTCAACCCATGCCTTCGCTTTCCTGAGTGCACCCTCGAAACGTTCGGGAGTGTTTTCCTTCACCACTGCGCTGTCCCCGAAGCGGGGGCTGTTGTCCCAACCGATACTGACGTGGGGGTAATACGGGATGGTGAACTCGGCGTCCAGCTTGTCCCACTCCTCATATGCTCTGTTAAGAATATTCTGGTAGTCATCATCCATCCAGATATAATGGCAGAACTGGTAATGCGACATGCTGTTGAAACCAAGTTTGCGTGCGAACTCGTCACGAGGCCGTTCGGATTTGGTCTTGGCGTCATCCACGCCGCTGAAATTGAACTGGTTGTCCCACATCGTGAACTGGAGTTCAAGGTCGGGGAAACCGGCCTTCTTCACTTCCTGACGGAACCATTTCAAAGCATCGACAGCCTTGTCGACACCTCCGATACCCTCGATGAAGGTAGTCACCTCATAGATCATGAATACGGGCTTCCCGTCAATCTTATAATAGTTCGGCTGCTTGAAGAACATCTCTATATTCCTCTTGCAGACCTTCTCGAATTCCTCGCGGTCGACTCCACCTCTCCAGATGATGTTGTCACCACCTATACGGGTGTCCCAGCTGTTGTCCACGTTATGGTTCGCCCACATCAGGTAGAATTTCATCTTGTCACGGTTCGCGGCTTTGAGGAAGCCTTCCGTCAGGGTCGTCTCCATGAAAGGACGGCCGTCGAACCAGTACCAGTCAAAGATGAAAACGTTTACTCCGTGACGTGTAGCCTGCTCGATTTCCATCTCCATCACCGCCGGGTCAGCCTCATTGATATAACCCCACAGGGGATGACGGTCCCAATAGTGGCCCGGATTGCGCTGCTGCATCGTCATGACAGTTTCCCATTCTCCACGGTCCATTGGCCAGAATGGTTTCAGGCGCGGCTCTCCCGCGGCATAGGCAGGATAAAGGTAAGCGGCTACGTCATACGTCTTGGCCTTAGTTTGGGTTTTGGATTGCTTAGGCTGTGCCTCCATTGTGAAGGCTGCGAACAGAACCAGAATGAATAATACTTTTCTCATAATTTATAATTAATCCTTAGTCCAGAATCTTGATGTGTTCAGCACGGTAAAATATGTCTTGTCAACCATATTCTCATAAACGATGACACGGTCTCCCTCGTAGAAAGAAACAAAATCCTCCACGAATAAGTCCGAGTGTATGTTGCAATCATATTTAATCTCCTTGGTCGTATGGTCCTGGACCAGAAGAAAGCCGTTTCTGTTGAACAGGAATGTACAAACGTCATCTCCGAAAGGAGTCCCGTAGCAGAAGTCTCCGACGGAATTCCATCCTGGAACCCGGATAAAGGGGTCTGAATAAGCATTGGATGACCTGTCATACAGCGCCTCGCTATATGGCGTCACCAGATAAAACAGAGGTTTCTCCCGATGCTGCTTATAAATCCATAAATGTCCATGGAACCCATACTCTTCTTCCGGGTCTCCCGGAGGATTTGGAAGCTTGAAATGAGATCCGTTCACTCCATCAGGATCCAAGTTGAAAAAACTATATGAATTCAAAATCAGGGCAAGGAATCCCTTTCCGGCATTATCAAGCATAATATCTCTTATATGATGCTCCGAATCCTCGAAGTCAGGCTCGAAATCCTGATCCAGATACTGGTGCTTGATAACCCGGTCTCCATCACGGCTGTCTATGAGCCTGATCCTGTCACGACTCACAAGCACGGCTCCCATTCCATTCTCCGCGAAAACCACCTTATATGGAGATATTGAAGTGTAATTGTAGCGAATGTCTTCTTCGTCAGGTTCTATTGTTATCCTCTTCATTACTCTTCCGGTGTTCGGATTGACGACCCTGATAGTTTTGGCTACCTCTGGAGTCTCATCTGTCACCAGATGATTATCAATCACATAGAGCATCCCATTGTGGGGATTAAGTGCAAGAGGTCCCGGATGGAAGTCCAAATCGATCTCTTTGAGCACCTCGAAAGATCTGGTGTCTATTTTCCGAAGCTTGTCCGGTCCGATGGTAGCCAGCCATAGGGTCTTCCGGTCCGGGTATAGATACAATCCAGCATTCACGCCATCGAAGATAACCAACTTGTCGTAGAAAGGAATCTTCACATCATCCGCTCGTAATTCAACACCATCTCCGTTGGCTGATGAAGCAATGATCCTGTTTACGGGATAAGCCCGGCAAAGCATTGCCGCGGGGACAGGGAAGGAAACGGAATAATCATCCAACCTATCAGCGTCTATCTCCCACGAGGTGGTTACTTTCACATCCTTTACCTTTCTGGAAAAATGGACTATGCAGCTATCCTGGCCATTCGGATCCTTGACGAAATTGTTGGATATTCCTTCCACACCCGTGATAAATATCGGCATCGCCACCCTGACACCGAAATCCAGAGTGTCATAAGCGTTCCTGACCGAGAAGAAAGCCTCCTTATAATCAAGACCTGTACTGTCCGGCAGAAATGACCAAGTAGCGAGAAACGTGCCGCTGCCGTGCCCGGATGTTTTATTGAAGCTTATCTCAGGAGAATCCGATACAACCTTCCAATCCGAATTCGACCTTATCTGTATCTCTTTTGTTCCTTTTAAGGACAAAGTGCTGATGGACTCAAAGTCCACTTCAAGGTAGGGCGGCAATGTGGTCAGCTTGACAGGGAAAACCGTCATCCCTTCTTCAACCACAATACTTTCCGAATATTCTTCATAGTCGTAAGCCTTGACGGTGATCGTATGATGCCCGACAAGCAGTTTTTCAAATATGCAAGTCCCGTCCTGTCCTGTAAGCCTATGCTCATAGTCAATGGTGACCTCGGCCAAAGGGATAGGGGACGAAGATTCTCCGTCAGAGACCGTGACTGTAAGGTCTACCTTCTTCGACACGAACGGTTGCTCTTTTTCCCTGCAGGAAAGAGCAAGGAAAACGGAGGCGAAAGCGACGAAGATAAACAAACGCGATCTCATTAAACCAAGCGATTATCTGTTGAAACACTATTTGATATGAACCACCTGGACATCGCCGTTGTACGTTGCGCCCACGGTGTACTGTATGGCGGTGGGGGAGAACCTCTCCTCGAAGAAACGGTGCATGTGTCCGGCAAGGATGGCTTTGAGCTGTTTCTGCTCCTTCAGCCAGGCGATGAAGTCTTGGGTGGGCTTGTCTGCCCTCTGCTGGACCTTGCGGTAACGCCACTCCTCTCCCGCAGGATATGTCTTACCCGGGTCGTACTTCTCGGTAATCTCGAGAGGGACCCCTGTGAGGTAGGCGCAGTTTCCGTTGGTGGCCTCCAGCTCCGACTTGCAGAATTCGGGAGTGTAAAGCGGTACGTGGCAGAGCATTACGACAGGAAGGCCTTTCTTCATCTCATCTTCCATAAGTTCGTGCTGACGTTCCGTGAAATTGTAATAGACGTCGTCCAGGGCAACGAAATCCACTCCGTTTATCACCCTGCTGGCGAAGGTCAGGTCGTTGGGAAATGCCCCCTGCACCGCCTCGCGGCTGTCGGCCTTGTATGCCTCGTCTTCCCTGGCTTCGCCGACATATTTTGAATATTCGTGATTGCCGGCGCAGGCGAACCAGTCTGCAGCCAGCATCTGCTTGGCGGTCAGGTCCAGGTTGGCCTCGGACACGAAATCGATCATGTCGCCGGTGTGCATCATATACATCCCGTGAGCGTTGGCATGGCGTATGGCCTCGTCGAGGTAGTGCTCGCCATAGCCCATATATCTGGTACGTCTTGCTGACAGCCAGGCCTTCCTCTCGTCATCCCGGTCATCCGACCTCGTGAGGTGTGTATCGGAGACGTGCATCACGTCGAAGGGCTTTGTCGCACCCACCTTGACGGTGATCTCCTTGATGTTGAGGGGAGGGAATGCATCGATCCCGCGGGTGATCCGGTCGGAGAAATCCTGCCCGGTTGGTGAACTTGTCGAACCAGTCGAACCGCTTTTGGGTACGCATCCAGCGATTGCCAGTCCTGCCGCGGCTGAGCCCGATACCTTTATAAAATCTCTTCTGTCCATATTGATGTTATTGTACATATACCCTGCTTCCGGTAATCTTCTCCTCGGCATTGCGTCCGAGCCAGACTTCGAACCAGCCCTCCTCGACGCGGAAGTTCATGCCCTTGTCCCACATGGCGAAGCGGCGGTATGGGATTTCGAGTTCGACCGTCCTGCTTTCACCCGGCTTCAGGGTAATCCTCTTGAAAGCAGCAAGTTCCTTTAGAGGACGGGCCACGGAAGCGAGTTCGTCGTGTATATATGCCTGGACGACTTCGTCCCCTTCCATCTCTCCGGTATTGGTCACGGTGACTTCGATCTTGAGGGCATTGTCCTTTTCCAGCGATTCTGCCGTCTTGAAACCTGAATATTCGAAAGTCGTGTAGCTCAGTCCATATCCGAATGGGTACAGCGGCTTTCCATCGTTCTCTATGTATCCGTATCCCCGTCCGCTTGGCTTGATGGAGTAGTAGTACGGATTCTGGCCGATGGTCTTCACCCAGCTCATCGGTAGACGTCCTCCGGGAGTCCTCTTCCCGGCAAGGATGTCGGCGATGGCAGTACCACCCTGTTCTCCTGAATACCAGGCATCGAGAACGGCTGCAGCTCCGTCCACCCAGTCGGTGATGTCGATCACGGCTCCGTTGTGCAGGACCACTATCACAGGTTTTCCGGTGGCGATAAGGTCCCTGACCATCTTCTCCTGGTCTATTTCAATGACATGGTCCTGCTGCTCTGCTATGATCACCGCATTTGTCTTCTCACGGTCGAGTTGCTGGTGGGCGGCAGGCAGCTTGAAACTGCTGCGGTCCCGTCCTTCCTCTTCGGTGATGGCGGGGAAGAAGACAAGCACGTCGCAGGACCTGGCGAGGGATGAGACATCCTGCCCGGCCTTGTTCAGCAATACGTCGGCCTTGCCGTCAAGGGCTTCCTTCAATCCTTGGTATGGAGTCACTCCGTCACCCTTCCATCCTCCGTAGGGACCGCTGTAGTCTCCTATGTTGAGTATGTCGGCCGCCGGGCCGAAAAGGCCTATCCTGCGGATCTTCTCGGTATTCAATGGCAGTATACCGTCATTCTTCAGCAGGGTCATGGCCTTGCATGCCGCTTCGTAGGCAATCTTCCTGTGTTCCGGGCATCGGACAGTCTCGGCGGCCTTGACGGGATCCACGAAAGGCTCTTCGAAGAGCCCGAGTTCGAACTTGACCCTGAGCACCCTTCTTACGCTTTCGTCCAGGGTCTTTTCGCTGATCCTGCCTTCTTTCACCAGATCCAGCAGATGCTCATTCGTGTTCGCCATCTGGACATCCATGCCGTTGTTGATGCTATTGGCGAGGGCGTCTTCTATGGATTCGGCCATATAGTGCCCGCTGTAGACACCGTCCACTCCACCGTAATCGGAAATCACTATTCCTTTGAAACCCCATTCCTTTTTGAGGATATCGCTGAGCAGGGTGCCGTTGCAACTGGAAGGTATTCCGTCCACGGAATTGTATGAAGCCATGACACCACGAGCCCCGCCTTCCTGGAAACACGCCCTGAAAGGCTCAAGATATACTTCCCTGAGGGCACGCCAGGACATGTTGGAAGCAAAGGAGTCGTGACCGCCTTCTCCATAGTTGTCCACGTAATGCTTAGGGGTGGCTACGATACCGCCTTCCTCAAGGGCTTTCGTATACGCGACCCCCATCACGGAGTTCATCAGCACATCCTCGCCATAGCTTTCCTGAGCCCTTCCCCAGCGCTGGTCACGGGTGATGTTCACTACGGGGGCATATACCTGACGGACTCCAACGGCCCTGAGTTCCTTTGCCACGACCTGGCCTACCCGATAGTACAGGTCGTCATCGAAGGTCGCCGCCATGCCGATGCTCTGCGGGAAACAGGTGGCATCGCCCCATTGTGCGCCATGGAGAGCTTCTCCATTCTGAAGCACTGGTATGCCCCATCTGTTGGCCTCGATGGATTTCCGCGTATCTTCGTTGATATGCTCCGCCGCGGACTTGGGGTCATTCGGCAGGCCTCCGGCCCGAAGGAAATGGGCTACGTTGCGTACATGCCCTTTGGAATAATCCCTTTTCTCTACGTATTGATCATAGAAAAGGAGTTCGGCGCTCAGCTGTTTGACTTTCTCCTCGACGCTCATCCGTCCGATAAGGTCGTCGACCCTTTTTTCAACAGGGAGGGAACTGTCCTTGTAACGAGGTTCCGCATCCTTGTTGCATGAAGCCGCCAGGACCAGCGCAGCGGCGAGGGAAATCAAGTATAATCTTTTCATATCTATCTATAGTACAACTTGTCAATAGGTATCGGGCGGAACGTCGGCTCTCCCTCCTTCTTCCACGCCCAGGACAGTTTCTGGTCTCCGGTATCATCGAAATAATGGAGCTTGAAAGAGTGCAGGCCTTTCTGCAGGGGGATACTGCCGGTAGCGGTGACCGGACCGTGAGATCCGTCATTGCTTATGATCCTGATGCCTTCGATGAAGAGTTCGCTTCCGTCGTCGCTGGTCAGTTCGAAGCACCATATGCCGTCCTGCGGAACGTCGATGTAGCCGGTGAAATTATAGGCGAAATGGTCTTCGGCATCTGCGTACCTGATGGAGGGTTCGATCATTACGCCGTATCCTTCATGGGGATCCTCTTCTATCTGCGATACTGCCTTGAAGTTGGCTGTATGGTATGTGTAGAAGACGCCTTGCTTCATACCTGCCTTGTCGGTGACCGGAAAATAATACTTCCTGTGGGCGGTGATGAAGTTGACGGGGGAAGGCTCGTATCCCTCCTTGAAAGCCCGGGCTTTGATGATGCACGACTTGCCGAGCTTGAATGGTCCGGTATAGACAGGACTCTCGGTCGTAGGAACGCTTCCGTCCAAGGTATAGTGTATTTCTGCTCCTTCATTACGGCAGCTCATCGTAACCTCGGTCTCACCGTCGAACAGGATCAGGTCGCCGGTGATGGTCGGCTTGGAAACCATCTGTCCGGAGGTCATTGAATATGGGGCCGGCAGTCCGTCCCTTCCATGGTCGGGCCTGGCGGACAGCTTGAATTCCAGCACTCCGCCCTCCATGATCTGGCGGTATGTCAGGAAATGCTCGTTCACGGTCTCCCCGTTGAACTTGACGTCGGAGACGTAGGCATATTCAGGATGGTCGGCCTTTATGGTCAAGGTCCTGCCGTTTCCCAGCTGCACGACGGCCTTCTTGAACAGGGGAGCGGTAAGGAGGTACTGTCCGCTTGCGGGGCAGGCGGGGTATATACCCAGGGAGGCAAGCACATACCAGGCTCCCATCTGCCCGCAGTCTTCGTTGCCGCAGATGCCGTCCGGGTCGCTGTGGTAGGCCTCCTTGAGAATGGTCCTTACCACTTCCTGGCTTTTCGAAGGTTCTCCAAGCCAGTAGAAGAGCCAAGGCTGGGTGTGTCCGGGTTCGTTGCCCTGGGCATATTGGCCAAGGATGCCTCCGATGTCGGAGTCGAACGATTTCTGTCCTTCGGGTCTGTAATGGAAGAAGGAGTCCACAGCTGCGAGCATCCTTTCTCGTCCTCCCATCAGGTTTTCCATCCCCTTGACGTCATGCGGTATGAAGAACCTGTACTGCCACGGGGTGGCTTCCGTGAAATCGGTCGAGCGGAGGAGGGGTTCAAGGGGTATGAACCAGTTGCCGTCCTGCCTCTTGCCGCGCATGAAGCCTGATACGGGATCGAAAACCTCCCGGTAGCTGCGGGCCCTGCGGTAATACTCGTCAGCTATGTCCTTGTGCCCGAGGTCTTCGGCCATTCGGGCGATGCACCAGTCGTCGTAGGCATATTCAAGGGTCTTGGAGGCCGATTCGTCAAAGATGTCGGCCGGGACGAACCCGACTGCGGCATACTGGCGGGAAGTGTTTGCCCTGTTCTTGTTGGATGATGTGACCATGGCCTCGAGGGCCTTCTCTCCATCGAAGTCCCGGATGCCGGCCAGCCAGGCGTCGGCTATTACCGACACGCTGTGGTACCCGATCATGCATCCGGTCTCGGTGCTTGTCAGCGGCCATATCGGGAGTTCTTCCTGGCAGTCGTACATGTCCAGCATGCTTGCTATGATATCGCTTGTCAGCTTGGGGTCGATAATGGTCTGCAGCGGGTGCCAGCTGCGGAAGGTATCCCAGAGGGAAAGGGTTGAATAGTAGTGACGGCCGGGCCCGGTTTTCACGTTTACGCCTTTGAAATTCCTGTAGCTGCCGTCCACGTCGTCAATCCTGTTGGGGGTCGCGAATGTGTGGTAGAAGAATGTATAGAATACATCCGCAGGTCCGCCTTCTACCATGATCCTGCCCAGGGCATCGTCCCAAACTGATGTCGCCCTGTCAAGGATGTCTTCAAATGATGCTCCTCCGGTCTCTGCGATACGGTTGGCCTTTGCGTTTTCCAGGCTCGTTTCTGAAAGTCCCGCCATAACCGTGACCTCCTTCGTGCCTTCAGGGAAGGTAAGCAAAAGTATTCCTTCCCCGACGGTGTCCACCTTCTCGAAAGGAACAGAGAATACTGCGGAGAAATAGCTGTCACGCGCATGCGCCCAAGCCTTTGTCAGGCGTTCTCCACTGATTTCATCCGGACCCTCGACTTTCAGGACCGCCTTCAATGCGGAACTCCACCAGCCGATGCAATAATCCGCATCGACTTGAATCCGCGGGATTCCAGCTCCCTTGAATGTGTACCTGTGCGCCCCCGTGTGGACATCGGCCGTCATTTCGGCCGTGATACCCGCCGGAAAAACCACCCTGTAATAACCAGGGCGAGCCGTCTCGTTTTCGTGCGTAAAGGACAGCGGTCCGGCCTTTCCCGTGAGTGTCGGAGTGAGAAGGAAATCCCCGAAATCGGGGCAACCGGTCCCTGACAGGTGGTTGTGGCTGAAACCGACTATGACCGTGTCTTTGTAATGATATCCGGAAGTACGTTGCGGACTCGTATCCGGCCCCAGTTGAACAGTCCCGAACGGTACTGTCGCGGCCGGGTAGGTGTTTCCGGCGAGGTCGGTTCCGTTGAATACGTTCACCAGGTCCGCCGGCCTGCCCTCAGTGCAGGAACTGAGGACAGTGACGGCAATGACGAAGGCGGCCAGCAAAGGTTTCATATATCGCCTTTATCATCTAATATTTGAGTACAATCGAGGGATCGAGAGGATAGCGTCCGAAATCCTTGCCGTAGATTGCCAGGCCTCCACCTTGCTCGGAAGCGGGAACGGTGATGCGAAGGACGGCGCTCCTTGTCCTGAGTATGTCACCGGCAGGGATATCGTTGGGATTGATCTTGATCCTGACGAGCTCTCCGTAAGAACCTGCTTCACACATCCTGCGTGATCTCGGTTGTGAACCCCAGGAAAGGATTCCCCTGTGGTCGGCTGGATCGTCAGCTAGATCCTTCTCACCGATAACCGCTCCGTTGACTGACACGACGATCTTGGAAGGCCAGAGGACTTTGTCGGTCATCGCATAGGCGTTCGGGGACTTGCAGGGATCGAAAGTACCCTTTCCGAGCATGTAATCTCCCTGTATCTCATCTCCTTCCTTGTCTTTTCCGAACTGTTGCTTGGCCGAAGCCTCGAAGACCAGTTCAGCCGAGGAAATTTGCTCCAGGGCGATATCGTCCGGCAGGGAGATGGTGTACTCGAAATAACCATTGCCGAAACCGTCCACCTTCAGGCCATCGTAAATCGAGGTCTGGCCGAGGGACCATTCGGATGCCGTATATGATGAAGGTGCGAAGGAGATGATGCTGACCTTTTCATCGGCAACGGCCTTTCCGTCCTTGATCCTGAAAGTGGTGAAGTTGTGGTGGAGGACGTCACCCTTGTCATTCCTGAGTACTATGCGGAGAAGATAGATACCGTTTTCCTCCGGCATATGGACCTTCTGGCTGGCGACGGTTCGGCTGAGATAAGGCTCGAACCCAACCTGGATGTCCTCCCCTTTATCGAAGGTCTTGAAGTTGCCCAGTCCGTCCCATCCGACAAGTTCGGTGCTTATTGTCAGCTTTCCGGGATCCTTGTCAGTCATGAAGGAGGCATAGAGAGGGAGATCGACCCAGCTCCCGGCCTGGTTCTCGGTGTAGAGGTATTTTTCGGGCGAGATGTAATAGGGGCTCTGGAAATCGGCGATGGTCATGCCCGGAACGAGTTCGTCCAGGCCGTCGATCTTCGGAGAACGGTCGTACTTGACATAGCCGTTCCATTCGTTGATCACGTTATGATGCTCGGTATAAAGCCAGCCGGCGCACTTTGGATAGCGGCGGAAGGTATCCATCATGATGTGGTAGTCCCAGGTATAGTCACAGTCGCCGGCGCTGCCTTCGTAACCCCAGACATTGCCGCATTCGCTGTTCATCATGGGGGCACCGTTCTGCTTGTTTCCTCCTATGTAGTTGTATGTGCTTCCGGGGAAGGTACCGTCCACGAATCTCTTGATTTCATCTTCCCAGGCATAACCGTTGCGATAGGCGTGCCAGGAGTTGATGTCTGACTCCACATGGTCATAGTTGCAGGCGCTCTGGTCTTCCACGAGGCGGGAAGGGTCCAGGCTCTTGGTGAGGTGGTACATGGAACGTACCCACTCCTGGGTTTCAGGGAGATAGGTTCCGTCGGTACGGAGTCCCCAGGTCTCGTTGAAATTGACCCAGGCGAATATCGACGGGTGGTTGTAGTCGCGTTCGACCTGGGCGCGGAGGCAGTTCTCCCAATCCTCCCTGGCCTCGGGAACGGGCTCGCCCCAGAAGTTCGGCGTGTCAGCCATGATCAGGAGTCCCAGTTTGTCAGCCCAATAGAGCTTGCGTGGAACTTCGACCTTGATGTGGATACGGTTTCCGTTGAGTCCGAGGTTCTTGGAGATGAGGATCTCGTTCTTCATGAACTCGTCGCTGGGGAAAGTATAGTATCCCTCCGGATGGTAGCTCTGGTCGAGGCAAAGCTGGAGATAGAGAGGCTTGTTGTTGAGGGCTACATAATTGAAGTCTGCACCGGGGAAGGGCATGACTCCGATCTTGCGCTGTCCGAAATATGAATCCACCTCATCCTCTTTTCCGAGGGAGGCCTTTACCTCATAAAGGAACGGATCGTCCAGGTCCCACAGATGCTGGTCCTTGACCGGAATGGTGAAACTGGCCTTGTCCTTCCCGCTGATGTCTGCAGTAAAGGTGTCCTGGTTCCCGGTCTTGAATTCCAGCTTGAAAGCCTCTCCTTCGGATGCAGGGGCGGCGAGGGCTACATCGACCTTTACATTGGAGTTGTCGATATCAGGGGTAAAGTGCAGTGAACTGATGTAGTTCTGTCCGCGTGCCTCAAGGTAAACCGTCTGCCATATACCACGGGCATTGCCGTAACCCTGCTTGCCGTAGAGGTGGGCGTCACTGGGGGTGTCGTCGGCCTTTATCACGAGCTGCTGGGCCTGGCCGAACCTGACATCCTTCAACTCGCATTCGAAAGGAGTGTAGCCACCCTGATGACTTCCGATTTCATTACCGTCAAGCCATACGTGGGTATCCCAGTCGGAAGCACCGACCACAAGGAACACCCTTTTCCCTTGCCACGCCTTCGGTACCGTGATGCTGCGTCCGTACCAGGCTATGTCTCCCTGGTCTTCAACTTCGGAAAGCTTGGATCCCCAGGGGAACGGGACAAGTATCTTCCGGTCCATGACGGAGCAGTTCTCCCCGGAAAGGACCTTCCCGGCCAGGGCCGCGTCGAAAGTGAATGACCAGTGGCCGTTGAGGTTCATCCATTCAGCGCGCTCGAAATCAGGACGCGGATGCTCGGGAAGCGGGATGGATTCGACAACCCGGTTGCCGTTGCATGCGCACAGGAGCACCATTGCAAGTGCACAAAGGATCAAAGAATACTTTTTCATGACGTTATTTTATTTGAATATCTTATTCCGGAGAGATTATCCATAAATTTAATCATTATTCCTGATTAGTCAGCCGAAATGAACAATCTTTCGGCAGGTATAGGACCATTTTGGCCGTCGGGACACGTCAGTACAACATCCAGCTTCTGGGTTTCAAAGTCTTCGAAATAGCGGAGTTCGATGTGATGCATTCCCTTTTCGAGATTAAGGATCGCCCATCCTGACCTGTCCGGATGCGAACCGTCCACGTTCAGCACTTCCTTTCCGTCGACAAGCATCACGGCTCCATCGTCGGAGATGATGTTGAACTGATGGATGCCTGTCTGTTCCACTTTTAACCAGGTGTCGAACACATAGCCGAAGTGGTCCTCGTCCTCCGCTTCGTCGATTCCAAAGAACGGCTTGACGCCCTTTCCATCGATGGTTCCTTTTGCGAGCATCTCGGATGTGGAGAGGAAATCACCCTTGTACCGGGTGAAGGATACACCGTTGCCGGAAGTCTTTACATCGACGGCAGGGATCAGGGCAGCCTCCTTTATATTCCGGATCAATGATTCATATTTATCAAGCATGTCTTTCGCCCATAGGAATCCACCGGTCCATGCTCCTTCCGCCATCCGGTCGATGCCTTCGCGCCCGACGACCCGTTTGATCAGGTCGTAAGCCCCGTCATTCAGTCCGTTGAGCGGGGTACGCTCCATCTCGAGGAAACAGACAGGCATCGCGGCTGTCTCGACCCTGTCGGCAAGGACGGGATCTGAAGCGACCGCTGCCTTCGCTTCGGCAAAAATCCTCCTGCCTTCGCTGATGAATTCAGGGGTGTACATCTCATTCGAGGACTCGATGTAGCAGCCGGCATGGATGCCGGGCCTGAGGAGTATCCTTTCCTCGAGGTCAAGGTATTGGCGGATATACGGACCTGCTGCTCCGTAATAGCCGTCCGTGAAGTCCTTTATGAGGGCATCGACGTCAGCATCCGGGTTCCACATCAGCTTGGAAAGCAGCCAGCTCCGCATTTCCCTCAACTCACAGGATACAGTCTGGTAGTCACCTTCCTCAAGGATTCCGATGGCGTGGTTGTCCCTGAAATCCTGGATGTGCGGCTGCATCGATTTCCAGTTGGCGACGGGGAGACTGTATTGGGCGAAGTCGGTGACATAGTCCCAGATGTAGAGATGGGGGGCGATGGCCGACCAGTCCTGCAGGTCTTTCAGGAAGGACAGGTTCTGTTCGCACCCGTCGTAGCCGTGAAGCATGCAGCATTCGATGCTGCACAGCCTGACCACGACGTTGTCACGCGGAACTATATCCTTTGGCGCGTGGCGGGTGTACTGGTAGGCGAAAGTGCCTATGAACTTGTCCGGGAACTCTTCCCTGACAGCATCGGCTACCTGGTTGACAAACCAGAGCATGACTCCGGACTGGCCGCCGTACCGTTCTGCAAGGGCCTTGCATTCATCGCACTCGCAGAACAGGTAATTGTCGTTCTGTTCCATCGAGTAGATCAGGAAGTCGGGGTTTTCACGCATGACCTTCCTGACTCTCTCGATGCATATTTCAAGCACCTCCGGGTTGGAGAGGCAGAGCTGGGAATAGTTGTCCAGGCGTTTGCCGTCCCTGTAGCTGAAGTACTCCGGATGGGTGTGATAGAATTCCGCGGGGGATATGAACGATCCCATGGCATGGACTCCCCAATAACCTTCGGCCGTTCCGGGAATAGTCTCTCCGGGGCCCTTGCCGGGAAGTTTTATGAAATTGTTCCGCACCCTTGCCGAAAAGGCCGGATTGGAACGGACGTCGAGCACGCAGTTGTCACGTATGATTATTCCCGGTTCTTCGTGGTTGGACAGCTTGCTGAATTTCCAGGAAGACTTTTTCGGAGCCACGCTCACCTTGCTGGAATACCATCGGCATCCGAGTTCCTCCTCCAGGAAGGAGTAGACGCTGTAAAGTGTGCCTCTCTTGCTTCCGCCCCAGAACAGGATGTCGCCTCCGTGGTTCTCCCAAGTGAATGAATCATCCCTGTCCCCGGGTTTGTCCGTACCGGGGACCAGTCCCTCGACAATCGGGTTGAAACCCACCACAAGACGCTTGCCCTGTGTCCCTCCGTCAAGTCCGGTGATCGGCAGTTCAGCCCCGGAAACCTCCTTGAGCCAGTCCCGAAGTTCGGTGGCCGCGTATTGCTCGGACTCGGGAGCATCTGGGGCTATCACTATGGAATAATCGGATCTGCCATCCTTGAAAAGGACATGGCTGCTGCATGAGGACATCAGTGTCACCACTGCAACAAGCATCAATTTGAACCCATTGAATCTCATTCTGTCAAAAACTGAAGTTAATACCTGTACCTATGACATGTTCCGCCGGCACGCCGTTGAAAGCATAGTAGAGGTAATATGCTTCCAGCTGTACCGACTTTGAAATATCGTAATCGCACGCGACATAATGCCTCGTCTTTTTCCATTTATCTCCCCACGTGAACACCTCCACGGCGAGATAGGGGCTGAAACGGGAATCCGGTATGGCATACTGCACTTTGAGGCGGGAACGCAGCACATCTCCCTGTGTTCCAAGTGATGGCGTCCAGTCGTGCATGTACCTTTCCCGGATTGAAACTGTGAGTCCTCCTTGCTTCAGGGAACCGATGACATCCAGGACCGCCTTGTGGGTCGTGAATGACGGGTACCTGAGATAGTCATATGCAAGATTCGCCTTGAGCCACGGCAGCACCTTCAGTCCGAAGGAGGTCCTGGTGTACCAGCACTCCATCCGGTTGAACTGGTAGTTGTCGAATTCGAAATAGAACTTTGCGAAGAAAGGACCGCCCGCGAATTCGTGGTTCACCTCGAAGAACTCCCAGCCTCCGAAGCGGTTGTCCTCATTTTCCTGCGCGCGAAGCGATGCAGGAATTAGGACCGACAGCAAAGCGGCTATAAGTATGCCCTTAAGCCTATTCATTGATTTTCAATATGTTCAACATGACGGGGCCGACAAGGCCTGCCGGCTGCAACGGAGAATCCTCCCTGAAGTAGGACCAGATGACGAAGGTCTTACGGCCCCCGGAAGGACGCTGTCCGTCTTTCATGAACCAGTCCGGGAAGGCCTTCATCGCCCTGCCCATCTCCACTCCGCGGTCTTCTCCCCATTCGAAGTCCGGCTCATATTGTTCGTCCCCGATGAGCCTGTTAGCCCAGTTGTTGGTGACGGCCACTTCGACAAGGTTTTCCCCCGTCTTCACGAAGTCGGTTATGTCCGTCTTGAACGGGGGGTACCAAAGGACTGCGACCTTCTTCCCGTTGACTGACAGTTCCGCGATGTCATTCAGTTCTCCAAGATCGAGCTCCACCTGCTTCCCGGGCGCCAGGTCATCATCTCCCAGGCTGACCGTCCTTGAATATGTCGCCGTTCCGGAGAAATATTTCAACCTCTCTTCGTCGCACTGGCTGAAATCCTTGAGGGTGAATGACTTCACCGTGAACGGTTCATCCATTTTCGGGGCGAAACCGACATCCCAAGTGTCGCCGGCAGGCCGGGACTCCAGAGGGGTCGTTTCATATACCTGAGCCTTCTTATAGCTGGATTTCCCATGGTTCAGTACGACGAACATCGACTCGCCCGCGCCGAGTGGAACCCTTATCGAATCAAGCTTTTCCGGCTCTCCAGCCAGCGAAATCTTCCCCGTATAAGGGTCCCAAAGTTCCGGTCTGCAATCCGGATTCCACGGAGTCAGTGCCACGCTGACGGTTTCTTCGCCCTGGTTCACGGCGAAATAGATGTCCGCATCGGCGGTCCTACGATGGATCCAGTTGTCGGTCCTGTCTTCCAGGACTCCCTGCCTCAGCATCATCTGGCAGCGTGTGAGATAGGTGAAGAACGCCTTTCCGGGCTCGAACCAGGTCTGGTTACGTCCGAAATGGGTTCCCCACCAACCCATTCCCATACCCGGCTGGTACCTGTCGTCGAAAGGCTGGTGTACCCAGTGGTGGAGGAACAGGAGATTGGCCCCGGAGACGAAGGCTCCGTCGGCGGAATTCTTCAGGAATTCGGGGTCCTCGGTGTAATGGCTGTTCGTGGGCCAGCCTGTGAAAGCTTCGGCTCCGACTATGTTCCTTCCCTCCTTCTTCGCCATGTCCACCACGGTGGCGGAAATCCTTCCGTTGCTGTGTGTCCAGTATTCGCTCATGGGGAGATCGGGAACGGAAGCGGCCTCGAAAGGATCGAACTGTCCCCAATAAGGCTCCCAGTACATATCCAGCCCCACTTCGTGAATCTTCTCCAGACCTGTACGGAACCCGTTGTCTATGAACATCTTGCTGATGGTGGATTTCATGTCGTCGTCGAAAGGCCCGTTCAGCGGGTTCTCCGGATCCGCATCCTTGATAGCAATCCTCGGCAGGGGATCGTAACCGTGTGCTGAGGAGAATTCCTCCCTGAAACCTTCCGTCCAGTCCTGGTCGCCGGCCTCGTAGCTGTCCACCAGCACATGTGTGAAGGATTTGCCGAAATAATCCCCGACATGATCCTTCAGGGGACCGAGGACATTGTCCCAGTGGAAAGCGGTTATTTCCGCATTCATCTTGTCGGCCTCGAAGCATTTCCCGATAAGTTCCTCAGGAACCGGATGCGGGAATGCCATGGTGCATGCATGACCGATCCTGTAAACCTTCCAGTTGCCCGCAGGAGCATCCCAATCCAGCTTCCCGGTATCGTCCATTTTCCCGGTCAGGTCAATTACATCGTCGCCGGTCAGGCCATTCCTGACCGGGACGGCCATCACCGCCAGGTCATGGAATTTGGAAGCCTTGGCCACGAAACCGCTGTAAAAGGAGAATGAAGGAAGATCCGGTACCGGAAGGTTTACGAGGACCTTCCTTCCTCCACGTATATCGGTACTGCTGAATACCACCTTCTGCATTCCCTTGTCCTCATCGATCCACGGCCCTCCGGTCGTGCTGTAGCCAGGGCTGTTGTGCAGTCCTATTTTCAATCCGAGTTCCTCAGCCGTTTTGGCGGCATATTCGATCGCCTCCCAATACTTCGGGCTGCGGTATGTCTGGTCCGGCCAGGGATTGTTCCCGATAGGGGCTTCCGACTCCTGGACCGCGGAGGTCAGGTTGAATATGGTGGCACCGGCTATTCCGGATTCTTTCATTGCTTCCAAATCCTTCCTGATACCCTCCTTGGAGAAGTTGGAACCCATCCAATGCCACCATACATAGGGGCCGTACTCCAAAGGCGGCTGGGGAAACATCCCGGCCAGGTCGTACGTGTTGGTGACGGAATCCTCCCTTGAACAGGAAATAACGGTAAGGATCAACAGTAAGGCTAAGGCAAAGGAATACTTTTTCATATTCATATAATCAAGTTTAAAGCAGTACCCAATCCTTTTCCAGGCAGCTTACGTGATGCTCCGTGATGCCCTTCTCGTCCATCCACCGGCGCGTGTCGCGGGTTTTCAACCAGTCATTTTCCGGTGCCGGATCCCAAACCCATGACGGTGTGGGCCAGAGGCAGGCCCGGAAGTTTATGGATTTGTAGAACTCTTCCGAGCAGCCGTTCTGGCCGTGATGCGCCATCTGGAGATAGTCGCAGTCCAGATATTCCCTGCACTCTTTCAGGAGCTTGTCTCCCCGCTGCCATTCCGCGTCACCCAGGAACACCACGCTCTTGCTGTCATCCCATATCCTGATGACCATCGATTGTTCATTGAAAGAATGGTGCTCGATTTCCATGTCCGCCACGCTCAGGATCATGATGCCGACCCCGTCCGTGTCGAAGCGCTGTCCGGCCGTGTGGATATTCACGAAGTCGGTTCCGTCCATACAGTCATCAAGCGCCCTGTAATATCCCCGGGCATTGTCGGCGCTTCCCTTCTCGCAGTCCAGGAAGGAGTCCGGGACACGGGAATATACGACCTTGTCCACGGAGATGCCCATAGGATCACGGAGTATGGTAGCCAGGGCCTCCATGTGGTCTTCATGCGGATGGGTTATGAACCACAGGTCCACGTGTCCTCCCGCATCCGTCAGATGTTTCCGCAGGACCGGGACATCCGAAGCGAACCCTCCGTCGACCATGATTACCTTTCCGCCGGTTGTCTTCATCAGGTAGGATTCCCCTATGGTGTCGGTAGCGGAAGATATCTGCATCAGGCTGAAGTGCCCGGCCTTTCCGTCTCCGGACGATTTGGGTGCGCAGCCCGAAATGGCAAGACCTGCGGCCGCGGCACCCGATACCTTGATAAATGATCTTCTGTCCATATTCTCAATGACTTTTCAAACTCAGTCCGTTTTCAGTCTTATGTCGGCGGAAGAAGCTCCCACCATTATCTCCGGAATCCCTTCCGGGATGATGAATCTCTTATGCGTTTCGCTCCAGTAGCGGAGATCCTCGCGGCGGAGGGGGACCGTCACGGTCTTGCCCTGCCCTTTCTTCAGATGGACCCTCTTGAACCCCCGGAGTTCCTTGATCGGAGCCGTGCCCTCATATTCAGGAAGCCGGGTATATACCTGGACGACCTCATCTCCGTCATAGCGGCCGACATTCCTGAGAGTGACGGTGACATCCACGGTCTTGCCCTTGTCCTCGACCTTTAGGTCTGAGTAACGGAAGGAAGTGTAGCTCAGGCCATATCCGAAGGGGTAGAGCACATCTCCTTCGAAATATTTATAGGTCCTCTTCGTTATGTCGTAGTCGTCGAACGGAGGAAGGTCCTCGATCCTGTTGTAGTAGGTCAGGGGCAGCCTTCCGGCAGGATTGTACTTACCGAAAAGCACCTCGGCGACCGCAGTTCCTCCCTGCTCCCCGGGATACCATGCATTGACGATGGCCGGGATGTTCTTGTCTTCCCATAGAACCGAAAGGGGACTTCCGGCCACCAGGACCAGCACGATGTTCTTGTTGACATGGTAGAGTTCCTGCAGGAATTCCTGCTGGTCGGCCGGCAGGGTTATGAACTCACGGTCCTTGCCTTCTCTCTCAATGGTCTTGTTGATACCCATGACGGCAATGACCACATCGCTCTTGCGTGCCATTTCTCCGGCATTGCCATAGAGGGCTAGGCGACCTTCCTTTCCGGCCACAGGCGGCCTCCAGCTCAGTTTTGCGACTGCGTAATCCCTTTCGTTCCAATACTCGGCAACGATCCTGTAGTTCCGTCCCGCCTCGAGACGGATGGTGGCATTGTCGGAACGGACCGAATGTCCTCCCCAGGCGTCAATGACCATCTTATCGTCAATCCACAGGCGGCAGCCGTCATCGGAAGTGAAACTCAAATCATAGTCCCCGGTCACTTCCGGCCTGATGGTCCCGGACCAGCGGATGCTCATGGGCGCTTCCGGAAGGAAGGGGTCGGGTGCCTGGTTGTTGGGCTCGAAATTGATCCATTCGTCCTTACGGACCTTCGGTTCTCCTTCCAGCCGCGTACCGCTGAAATACTCGGCTTTCAACCCGTCAGGGAAATATTCGGGAGAGATGAGTTCCATCCCGTCGACGGCCGATTTCCAGGGAGCATAGTTCACCTTGACATCCTTTCCGGCGATGGCCTTGATCCCATCCAGGATCGACACCGGAGTGGAAGCTGGGACTCCGCTGTAGTCGCCGAACTCGCATGAACCGGCATTGATACCCACCACGGCGACGGAGCGTACCTTTCCTTTCCTGAGAGGGAGGAAACCGCCCTGGTTCTTCATCAGGACGATCGACTCCCTGGCCATTTCGAGAGCAAGTTCCTGATGCTCCCTGGAGCCTATCACGTCGGGTGAAATCCTGGTGTAGGGATTGTCCTTTCCCGAATCGAAAAGACCGAGACGCATCCTTGCGGTCAGGATGCGTCCTGCGGCCCTGTCTATATCCTCATCCCGGACCATGCCCAACTCATAAGCCTTCCTGAGCGGTTCGATGTAATAATTGTCTCCGCATTCCAGATCCAGTCCTGAAAGAAGGCACAGGGCAGCGGCTGTCTCGCGCATCTTGACATAAAAATGGTCTTCCACCAGTGTGGACGGGCCGCCGCAGTCGGATACGACGTATCCTTTGAATCCCCAGTCATCCCTGAGAACCTTTGTGAGAAGCCAGGGATTGGCGGAGGACGGAATACCGTTTATGGCGTTGTAGGAGGCCATAATGGAAGCCGCCCCTCCTCTTTTGACAAGGGCTTCGTAAGCCGGAAGGTAATACTCCCTGAGCTGTTTCTCGGAGATAGTCGCGTTACATTCGAACCTGTTGTGCTCCTCGTTGTTGGCCGCGAAATGCTTCGGGGTTGAGACTACCTTGAGGTATCTCGGATCGTCTCCCTGAAGTCCCTTGACGAAGGCCGTTCCCATCTCTCCCGTAAGGAAGGGGTCTTCTCCGTAGGTCTCAGGAGTACGTCCCCAGCGCGGGTCACGGGCCATGTTTACCGTGGGTGACCAGAAAGTAAGGAGGTCGCTGAATTGATTTGTCTGCAGTTTTCCTTCGCCCAGTTCGTTCCACCTTGCCCTGGCCTCGTCGGAAATCGCCGTCGAGACTTTCAGCATCAGGTCGGGGTCCCAGGTAGAGGCAAGGCCTATGGCCTGGGGGAAGACGGTGAACCTGCCGGGACGCACCACTCCGTGGAGCGCTTCGTTGCCGTGGTAATACTTGGCAATTCCCAGCCGCTCGTTGGCGGGGGATGTAGCCCTCATCAGGTCTATCTTCTCGTCGACGGTCATCCTGCCGAGAAGGTCCTTCACCCTTTCCTCTATGGGTGCTTTTTCATTCTTGTACAAGGGTTCCTGCGCCCTGAGCGCAGGTGTTCCGCAAAGGATTGCGGCAATGCAGATAATAGTCTTTAAATATCTCATAATTACAATTCAAGTCCTTCGTGTATCGCATATCCGATGTATTCCACTCCTTCGTTCCGGCCGTTATACCAGAGCTGCCACCGGTTATTCTCCTCGTCCCGGAATACACTCGGTTTATAGCAGGCAGATGCGTCGAAATATCCTTCAGTGGGCTCGACAAGAGGGTTGGTTTCCAATCGTTTCCATTGTCTTATCCCGTCAGGGGACACAGCAGCTCCGATCCTGGCGGTATTGATGTCTGAATAGCCTATGTAGAACATGATGAACGATCCGTCGGGCAGTGGATGTACCTCGCAACCGCCGATCCTGTCCTGCTCCCAACCGTATCCGTGAACGAATATGGGATTGAGCGGAGAGCGCTCCCAGTTGATCCCGTCCTTCGATTCGGCGTAGGCAATCATGTTGGGCTCGTAGGTCTCACCGCAGGCGTACCACATACGGAACACTCCACGGTCATTATCATAAAGGACATATGGGTTCATGACGGAGTAACCCTCGTAGTTATACATCGGAACAAGGACGGGATCAGTTTCGACCCGCTCGAAATGCTCTCCGTCATTTGAAACGGCATAACCTATTTTGCTGTAACCCCTGGCCTGGCCGGTGTACCACATGTGATAGACTCCATCCAGGAACAAGGTACAGGACCGGTTCAAATCGTCTTCCCAGCCGCTGGCCTCGTCATGCTCCAGGACTATTTCCGGGTCGGTCCAATTAATACCGTCCTCGCTACGCGACAGGGCGATCGCTTTTTTCGGACGCCAGGAAAAATACATATTGTATTTGGCATAGCCGTCAGGTATCACGTTCACGTCGAAACACGTTCCTAACTCTGGACTGCCCAGAACCGGACCTTCACCGCGTTTTACCCATCCATTGTCGTGACTGGCTGCCGGAATGAATTCCGCATCCATACGCCCATCCTCAGTCTTCTGCTTCGGAGATGTTGAACAAGCGGCGCACATCATCAAGCCGGCTGGCAGCAGAGACATGACTACTTTGGCAATCAGGGAGTTGGCTATTTTGCCATTTGCAAAAACGGACATAGGAATACGCTTAATTTATTGATGTTCAATACATATCTGTCTCTATTCACAATGACGGACATTCGCTTCCGGAATATCCTCGAACTTGTCTGAAGACGGCGCCTTCCAGCCCCAGCCCAGGACCTGGCCCTCATAATCCTCCAGATATACCAGACGGAAGGAATGGAATCCCTTTCGCAACGCAATCTGTCCGGTGGCGGTGTAGTCGGAATGGGAGCCGTCGTTATTGACCGCAAGGCGGCCGTCGATCTCGAGAATGCTTCCGTCATCGCTTCTGAGGGCGAACTCCCAGAGACCGTCTTCAGGAACGTCTATATATCCGGTGAAAACATATCCGAAATGATCCGCGTCAGGAGCACCGGCGATGGACGGAACAGGCATGGTTCCCTTGGACACGGCCGGAGATGCCAGGACGTCGGCCGCCTTCTTGAATTCTCCGATATGATAGGTGTAACTGCATCCGGGACCGGCTGGTGATACTTTCTTCGCCGGAAGATAATCGACCGGGAAAGCGTGGACGCTCATTAAGGGACTGGTCTCGAACCCGTCCTTGAACGCCCTGGCCAGGATCGTGACATCACGGTCCACCAGAAATGGAGCCTCATATAAGGTTGAGTTTTGAGTCGGCTCCTTGCCGTCAAGGGTGTATCGGATTTCTGCGCCTTCGGTGCGGGAGTGAAGGTCGACCGTGAATTCCTTGTCGAAATAGCGGGGGTTTCCAACCAGATACGGGGTAGAGACAACTTTCCTGTCCGACAGTGAATATGGTGCCTTCAAGGTGTCGCGGTCGTGGCAAGGCTCCTTCGAGAGTTTGAACGAAAGTTCCCCGCCACCCGTCAGCTGGTCGTAAGTTATGTACTGGGCATCGACCGGCACACCGTTCAGCGATACTTCCTTGATGTAGGTATATTCAGGATGGTCGGCAGTGACCGTCAACTTGTTCCCGTTTCCGAAGGTGACCGTCGCTTTCGGGAAGACGGGCGCCGAGAACACGAATTCTCCCGTGCCCGGGCAGAGAGGGTAGAATCCCAGGGCGGCGAATACATACCAGGCGCTCATCTGGCCGCAGTCCTCGTTGCCACAAAGGCCGTCAGGACCGGTATTGTACAGATCGTCGACGATCTTCCTGACGTAAAACTGGGTTGAGGACGGATCACCCAGAGATGGATACAGCCAGGCGGTGGCATGGCTGGGCTCGTTTCCGTGGGCATATTTGCCTATGCGTCCCGTGACGAACCACTCGGCGTGGTCATCAAGACTCTCGTAACCCTCAGAGAACAACGAATCCAACGAGGCCCTGGCTGCCTGTGTACCGCCTAGAAGGGCGGTGAAACCGGCAACGTCGTGGATCATGAAATGACGGTACTGCCAAGCGGTCGCCTCAGTGTAGTCGCGTGAGGACTCCCGTCCGGTCCCGTCAGGGATGAACGGAGCCCGCCAGTTGCCGTCCGAGTCCTTTCCGCGGAAAAAGCCGGTTGACGGATCCAGGATATTCCTGTATCTGAGGGATCTGACATCATATTCAGCGGCGATGTCGGCGTGGCCAAGCGACTCCGCCATACGGGCTATGCACCAGTCGTCGTAGGCATATTCAAGGGTCATCGAGACCGACTGGGGAGTGAAGTCATAAGGAATATAACCATATTCATTGTACCAGTAAGTGGCAGGATAGGTGTTCGAGGCGTCGATCATTGCCTTCAAGGCTTTCTCGCCGTCGAAGCCCCTTATCCCTCTGAGCCAGGCATCGGCGATTACTGAAACGGCGTGGTAGCCGATCATGCAGTCCACCTCGTCACCCCAAAGCGGCCAGAGGGGGAGCTGGCCGTTCAGGTCGTACATATCCATCATGCTGAATACCATGCCTTTCACGAGGTCTGGTTCCAGAAGTGTCATCAAGGGGTTCCAGGAACGGAAGGTGTCCCAAAGGGAAAGCGGGAAATAGAATCCCATCCCCGAAGGGGCGGTCCTGACCTCCCCGAGATGGTTCTTATAGCGGCCGTCAAGGTCCGCCATCTGGTTGGGAACGATAAGGCAGTGGTATAGGGCGGTATAGAAGACCTCGCGGCGTTCCTTGCTTCCACCTTCCACGGCGATTTTTCCCAGACTGGAATTCCATGCGTTTTCGGATGCTTTAAGCACGCTGTCGAAATCTGCCTCCGGAGCCTCGGCAAGCCGGTTGTTCTCGGCACCTTCCGCATCGACGGAGGAAAGACCGACGCTGATGGTCAGCTGCTTTGTGTCTTCAGGGAAAGTGAGCAGGTAGCGGTCGTGCCCATCCGAAGAGTAGTCAGTGAACGGAACTGAAAAGAGGGCCGAGAAATACACCCACCGGTCCGTAGCCCAGCCTGTTACATGGCGGCCGCCGGTTATGCGGTTGTCGGAAACAGCCTTCATGAATATTCCGTCACCCTTTGCATAGGCTAAGGCGTGGCCCATATCTATGAGGATCCTCCTCTCTCCTTTCCCGGAGAAGGTGTATCGGTGGCAGCCCGTATGTGACAAGGCCGTCATCTCCGTGACGATTCCGAGCGATGGGAACCTGACTCGGTAATATCCCGCGCTTGCCTTCTCGTCCTTATGGGAGAAGGGAAGCGGCTGAACTGCGAAACCATCCTCATCCTGAGGGACTTCCCCGATAACCGGAACGAAGAGGAAATCTCCAAGGTCTCCCTGGCCGGTACCGCTGAGATGGGTATGTGAGAATCCGAGGATCAGGCTGTCCTTATCATGGTATCCGGCAACTCCGCCGTCCACCGTATCGGGTCCCAGCTGCACGAGGCCGAACGGGGCGGAGGCGGCAGGACTTGTATGGCCGTCCAGGGCCGTCCCGATAAAAGGGTCGACCTCCCAGGCGGGAGAATTGTTATCAGTGCAAGACACCGCCGCAATAGCGGAGATAAGGATAAACAGGTTTCTAATCTTTATGTTCATATATTATACCTCTAAATACCTTTAAATAGAGCGTTCAAGTCAAGTGAGAAGAAATCCTCCAGGGGGAGACCTTCCTGGCCGACAATAAGCGAAGATGAAATCCTATCGGAATACAGTTCCTTGAATTTTTCAAAGCCGGAAATATTATCCGCCCTGCTGCTCTTGACCTCTATGGCCACAAGTGCCTGCCCTTTTTTTAGCACATAGTCGCACTCTTGCTTTTTGTCATTCCTCCAGTACAGGAGTTCGAAATTGTCCAGCACTGAACGGTTCGCCAGGTGAGCCCCTACTGCAGACTCCACCTGACGTCCCCACTCCATGGGATTCGAGCGCGCCTCCTTGAAAGTGAGTAGTCCGTAACGGTTCCGGAAACCGCTGTTGTATACTTGCATTTTCGGAACGGATTGTTTCTCTTTTATTTCCGAGGGTGAATATTTCTGCATGGGGCAGACCGTCATCGTCTTGTTCAGGATATCAAGATAGGTTTTGATCGTAGGGACGGTCCCGCTATTCATCGTACCTTGCATCTTGGTCATGGACAACTCTCTGGAAGACTCTATGCAGGCTGTTTCGAAAACCTGTCTCAGCAAAGCGGGATTCCTGATTTCATCGATTTCAAGAATATCCCTGGCTAGTATCGGGGAGATTATGGAATCCTCCATCAAGCCTCTCCATCTGTCTTCGTCCTTGATGTCAGGGGCAAGCCCCGGGAACCCTCCGAAATAGATGAATTGGTCGATGGAGAAACCGAAGGCGTCCTTCATCTCCAGCCAGTCCCAATATCCCATTTTAAGTGTCTCGAAACGCCCGTGCAGGGATTCTTCGAGGCCTTTCTGAAGCAGCACTCGGGATGAGCCCAGAAGTATAACTTTAAGGTTCCTTCCGGAGAGGGTATCTTCATCCCACTCCTTCTTGACCTGCTCGCTCCAATTTCCGATCTTCTGGATCTCATCGACGATAAGGATCCTTTCCTTCTCTGAGTGGAGAGCCATCTTAAGTCGTGATTCCTGCCAGCGATTAGCTAACCAAGAATTATCGAAGCGGCTTACGCCATCGGCCGCAAAATAATCATACGGGACATTAGTGTGGTTGGAGAATTGCCGTACCATAGTGGATTTCCCCACCTGACGCGGCCCCAATACGATCTGGATTCTCCTCCTCGGTTCATCCATCCTGGATTTCAAAATGCCGAGGTGTTTTCTTTCGAACATGATTTTGTAAAATAAGTTATACAAATATATAAATTATATTTTACAAAATCGCATAAGGGATAAAAAGACAGGGACAGACCCGAAGACCTGTCCCTGAAAAAAGAGTTAACCTTATGAGTAATTGATTACTGTGCCTGGTAGCAACCTACGTTGATCTTACCTGCTGTGTAACGAGGATTGCCTTCAATATCGGTGCTGTATCTCTCGACTTCTCCTCTTTCCAGAGACTGCAGGCCTCTGCAAAAAGAATCTTTTCCATTTGTTAAATAACTGCGAAAAGACTAGAATAATGTGGATTTTGCTTCACCAGATGAGAGGAAAAGACTCGGAAAAAGGGCACTGAATGTACATTTTGCGGGTTTTGAGTAAAGTAATACGCAAAATGACACAGTTGTGGAAAACCGTTTTTATAACTTTGCTTGTTGAATTATGCAGTTTTGCATATTATTGATGACACTGATTGAACTTTATTTTACCAAACCAATTAATTAGTTAAACATGCATTCCAAAAAACTGTTATGTTTGTTCACCACGCTAGTCTGCCTGGTGACGACTATTGGAGCATTCGCCCAGAACGTGACAGTAAAGGGAACCGTCAAAGACGCGGCAGGTCCTGTAGTGGGAGCGGTCGTGCTCAGTGGCGGAGCCAACGCTGTTACGGATGTCAATGGTAACTATGCAATTACCGTACCTGCGAATGCCGTACTTGAGGTATCATGCCTCGGCTATCAGACCCAGAACGTGAATGTAAACGGCCGTTCGGTTATCGACATCGTCCTTGTTGAAGATGCCGAGATGCTGCAGGAGGCTGTCGCACTTGGTTACGGTGCCCAGACTAAGAAGAAGGACCTGTCCGCTTCTGTCGGTATCGTAAGCAATCCCGAGAAACTCGCCGGTCGTCCTGTCACATCTACCACCGGTATGCTCCAGGGCCAGGTCCCTGGCGTCGTTGTTTCCTACAGCAACGGTTCACCTACCAGCGGCCCCGGCATCCTCATCCGTGGACAAGGTTCCCGCAACGGTGACGGTGTCCTCTGGGTTGTCGACGGAGTCCCTGGTGGTCCTATCACATCCATGAATGACATCGAGAGCATCGTCGTCCTCAAGGACGCAGCATCCGCCGCTATCTACGGTGCTTCTTCCGGAGCCGGCGGTGTTATCCTCGTCACCACCAAGAAGGCCAGCAACGGTATCCATGTCGAGTATGACCTCGTCACCGGTATCCGTCACGCCAGCAACCTCCCCGAGTGTCTCACCGCTGAGGAGGAAATCCAGATGAGGACTATCTCGTCAGCCAACGCCGGTATCAACCTTGACACTGGTTGGAATCCCCAGGTCAACCCCTGGATTGCAACCACCCGCACTGACTGGATGGACGAGATTTTCCGTGACGCCCTCTATCAGCGTCACACCGCCACGCTGAACTATGGTACTGACGCCCTCAAGAGCCGTCTTACCTTCACCTTCAACGACAACCCCGGCGTCCTCGTCGGAACTTTTGCCAGAAGCCTCGGTGTCCGCTACAACGGTCAGTACCAGATGAACAAGTGGCTCAAGATTTCTGAGAACATACATTTCTCCGACGGTAAGAGCCGTGGCACCGACACTGGATCCAGCCACACCGGAACCATCCTTTCCGCCCTCTATATGCCGCCGTCCGCTGAGGCATACGCCACCGCAGGCCCTTATGCCGGTTCTTATGGTGGTACCACCACGGAGGATCCTGAGTATGTCGCCAAATACGGAAGTAATTTCGCCGGTCTCCACGGAGACGCCGTCAACCCGCTCCGTCTCCTCCTCGCCGACACCCAGTACGGCCACGGAATCAGCTTCTGGTCAACGACAAGCCTTGAGATCGCCAACATCGTGAAGGGCCTCAAGTTCGTCGACCAGTTCTCCTACAACATCGGAATGAGCCAGAGCAAGAACTTCAGTCCGAAGCGTCCTGAGATCGGTAAGCCCAGCCTCACCAACTCATTGAGCGAGAACGCCGGCCGCAGCGACGGATGGCGCAATGAGGCCACCCTCACCTACGACCGCACCTTCGGGAAGCACACTGTCGGAGCCCTCGGCGCCGTTACTCTGAACCGTGATTGGGGAAGGGGTTTCAGCGTCAGTGCCTCCTCTTTCGACATCGAGGCTCCTTCGATGCAGTATATGGCTTTCGCCGGTAGCTACGGTATCCCTACCGACTACTATAGCGGTCCCGACGCCAACATCGCTTTCGTGGCCCGTGGCTCCTATAGCTTTGCCGACCGTTACTTCTTCACCGCCTCCTGGCGTCGTGACTATGCCGGCCGTCTGCCTCTCGGTCACAACTACGGCGACTTCCCTGCCGTCACGGGCGCTTGGAAGATCACCAGCGAACCTTTCTTCCCGAAGAGCGAAAACATCAACCTCATAAAGATCAGGGCCTCCTGGGGCCGTGTTGGTAACCTCGGCTCCATCGGTTGGAACTACAAGTCCCCGACCCTCAGCCAGATGGGTGACAACACCGACAACAGGATGGCTGGCCGTACCGGTGGCGGTAACGGTGGTATTATGAGAGGTGTCACCTGGTCCCTTATCAACGCTTTCAACCAGGAGCTGACCTGGGAGACCTCTGAGCAGGCTGACCTCGGTCTCGATATCGACCTCTTCAGGGATCGCCTCTCTATGTCCCTCGACCTCTACAACAAGAAGACCTTCAACCTCATCCAGTCCCAGACAATGGATTGGCCGACCTACATGGGTATCAACCCCCGCCAGATCAACCTCGGTGAGATCAACAACCGTGGTATCGAGTTCATAGCCACCTGGAGGGACAAGGTCGGTAAGGACTTCAGCTACTATGTGACCGGCAACTTCGCATACAACCGCAACCGTGTAATCAACACCGGTGTCTTCGACGCCGACGGTAACTCCGCCCCTTGGGTCGGCGGTGGCGGATATGGTCTTGAGACCACCGGTATCTACCGCAGTGAAGTTGGCCAGCCTATCAACTCCTTCTATATGATTCCTTACGAGGGAATATTCCAGAGCTGGGAGGATATCTATGACCACCAGAAGGACGGCAAGCTCATCCAGCCCGGTGCCCGTCCGGGAGACCTCAAGTTCACCGATCTCAACGGTGACGGAAAGATCAACACCGACGACCGCACGTATCTTGGAAACCCGACCCCGAAGTACACCTTCGCCCTTTCAGGCGGTTTCACTTGGAAGAACTTCAACGTCGACCTGATGCTCCAGGGTGTTGCCGGCAACAAGATCGCCTACATGGCCAAGCAGCTCATCCTCGCCGATGTCGAGGGTAACTTCAGCCGCGCCAAGGAGATCCTGAATGCCTGGAGCCCCGAGAACCGTGACTCCACGATTCCTCTCCTTTCCAGGAATGACCCCAACTCCAACCTCGCCACTCCTTCGGGATGGTATCTCGAGGATGGTAGCTACCTCCGTGTCAAGAACCTGACCATCGGCTACGACATCACCAAGGCAATGCGTAGGATCCCTCACTTCGCCGAGAGGAATTCTTCCTGCAACATCTATTTTTCTGGTGAGAATCTGTTCACATTCACCAAGTACTCCGGAATGGATCCCGAGGTCGGCGGTTATGACACCCTGACATACCCGGTCCACAAGATTTTCGCATTCGGTGTGAAACTCAACTACTAATTATTAAGAGGACAATAGATATGAAAAAGTACATTTATATAGCTTTTGCCGCTCTCTTCGCTCTCACTCTCGCCTCCTGCGACGATTTCTTGGGCTACTCTTCCCAGGGAAGCATCGCCCAGGACAACTTCTTCCTTTCGGACGAGCAAGCTGAGGGTGCGATCGAGAACTGCTACTACGGCCTCTTCGAGAGGGACGGAATGTTCAGCCGTGAGATCTACTGGGAGCAGGCTTGCGCGAACGATATGGTATGGGGCAAGGCCCGCGGTTTCAACAACCTCGCCACCCTGAGCTACACAGGTGATGAGTCACCTCTAAGAGATTCATGGAACAGGATTTACAACCGTTATGGTATTCCCAAGGCCAACTGGGTCGTCAATTCCCTTTTGAACAAGAAGGCTGAAAAGGGGCTTACCCCTGTCGAGACCAGGGTTCTGGGTGAGGCTTACTTCCTCCGCGCACAGTACCATCTGCTCGCCGCCTACCGTTATGGTACCAAGGAGCTTGGTGTTCCATTCGTGGCATACGAGGATGTCGAGGGCGGTTACAACTACACCATCCCTCCGCAGCTCCCTTCGGTGACCGACAACTACGCTTACATCGTCTCCGACCTCCAGAAGGCAGAGGAACTTCTTCCGCGCGTGGAAGAGTACTCCCAGATCAACCTCGGACGCGCCTGCAAGCAGTCCGCCGCTGCACTTATGGCTAAGGCTTACGCTTACTGGGCTATGTGGGACACCTCAAAGTGGGATAACGTGATCGATTGCGTCAACCGTCTGGAGAATTCTTACGGACGTGGTCTCGTGGACAACTTCGCCGATCTCTACTCTACTGATTTCAGCAAGGGCTTCTATAACAAGGAGTACTGCTGGGGCATTCCCGGAACGGGTGGTGCCGACTACACTGGCAACGGCGGCGTCGAAATCACCGGTGTCATGCTCGAGGACAAGGGATGGGGCAAGTTCAACGGCTGGGGCCAGATCCATCCTTCCTATGACCTCTACGAGGAGATGGCCAAGGACAATGAGGACACCAATGGTGACGGAGTCTCTGACTACAAGGATACCAAGAACCCCCGTCTTGCCAAGACCATCCTTGAGTACAACGATGAATTCATCTATTTCGGTCAGCCTATGCGCTACTACTCTCCTGTCAATATCGAGGTAGGTTTCCAGTGCAACAAGTATATGGAGGCATTCGAGCCCGCCAACTGCATCGGCACGACTGTTCTCGACAATGGTAACTGGCCTGTCACCCAGGTTATGTGGCCTATCGTCAGGTTCGCTGACTGCCTGTTGCTCCGCGCCGAGGCCAACCTTGCCAAGGGCAATGCCTCAGCTGCCGCGACCGACATCAACAAGATTCGCGTCCGCAGCCACCTGAAGCCCATTTCCGGCAATGCAACCTGGACGGATCTCTACCACGAGCGCCGTTGCGAGCTTGCCTTCGAGTTTGCAGCCGACCACGCTTTCGACTGTAAGCGTTGGGCTGTCTCAGGTGCCGCCGAGATCAAGGCTCTTGCTCTCAATGAGCTGAACTCCCACCCGAGGGTCCGCCACTATGAGGACAGGATGAATCCGGAGTCTCCCTACACTGTCGGCCCTTACGAGGACTATCAGTCTCCTGTCAAGGTCTGGAACGACAAGTACCTGACCTTCCCTTATCCTACCGATGAGATCACCAAGGCCAACGGGGCTCTCCAGAACCCTCCGTCCTGGCGTTAAGCTTATGACCAATAATAAGATATAGAGCATGAAAAAGATATTTTACGCGATAATGGGGGCCGCCTTGCTCCTTCTCGCCGGTTGCGAGGAGAAAGGTGAGGTCTTCTACCAGAATCCTTACAGGGTCATCGTGGACTATCTGCCTTCGACATTTACCATCAACGGTGTCTCAGGTAATGTTACCCCCGATGAGGACTACGATTGGATCACTTCAAACGGCAACGGCAGTTTCACAGTAAGGCGTAACACCACGGGCCTTATCCGTCGCGCCGAGTTCACTGTCGCCGGTAGCAAGGATAAGGCTATCGTTAACCAGAGAGCTCACGGCCTTGATGCCACGGTTACTTCTTCTCTTGCCAGCCAAGGACTTGGAAGTGCCGCTATCGATGTTACCTTGAACACCAAGAATCTCGATGACTATGCTGGTTGGGGACTCATCTTTGGTACTGCCAATGACCGTGCCGCAGGAAAGGTCGTTCCAATGAGCGGCGCTCCTGTCGCCGGCATCAACAAGGGTGAAATCACCGGTCTTGCCGAAGGTACTGACTACTTTGTATGGTCTTATGTCGAGTCCACCGAGGGTGACAGGATCTATTCCAATCCTATTGGTCTCGTACCCCCCGTGTATGTGAAGGCCGGTGAAGATCTCCAGGCCGCTATAGACGCTGCCAAGGAGTTCCAAGAAATTCGTGTCGCCGGAGGTGCCGTGTTTAACGGGACCATCGTGTTCGACGACAAGAACAAGAACAAGAGCATTTCCGGTGGTTGGAACGCTGACTTCACTAAGCAGAGCTGGAACAACCTGACTGTTATCGACGGCGGTGGTGCCAACCGTGGTATCTACTGCGGCGAGAGCCCCATCAGCGACATGCCTCTGCAGGGTTCCGTCGAGATCTCCTACTTCGAGATCCGCAACTGCCTCTGCCTGTCCGGTCACGGTAGTGCTGTCCGTGTCTCGGGTGGTCCTGTCACTGTGCACCACTGCTACATCCACCACAACGAGGCTGACCGCGGTACCATCAACACCCGTGAGGACGATCAGTCTTCCGATATCACTGTCTACGACTGCGTCATCGTGAACAACGTTTCCAATGGCCATGCCGCCGGTGTCTGCGTTGAGGACGGCCAGAGCCGCGCCAACCCAACCCACGCCAAGTTCTACGGAAACATCATCGCTAACAACCGTTCCATCAAGAACGATGGCTATGCCGGTTCGGTGTATTTCTACCAGAGCGTTGACGTTCAGTTTGTCAACAACACTGTCATCAACAACTTCAACTACTACGAGGACAATGGCAACTGGTGGGGTAACTTCTACCTCCGTTACAATACCAACGCCGTGCTTGCCAACAACCTCATACTTCGCCCTTGGGGTGCAAGGAGAGGAGAGGCCGCATTCTTGCAGGATAAGCCAATCGATGGTGGCGGAGCCCGTCCTACTGCCAGCAATAACATCATCGAGGGTGAGCAGATGCACAATGAAGGCAGCTGGATTAAGACGAATGAAATCAGGATGCCTAGCAACTTCTCGATTACCGAGGTCCTGAAGAACCCTGACATCCAGATGGTTGCCCAGGCAGATCTCCAGAACAAGGCTGCCACCTTCAAGTATAACAGCCTTACTGACTTCATTGGTGATAACTACATGTCACAGGGCAAGGCTGTCGGTGCCGGAACAGTTGAGACTCTGTCTTACAATTCCTACGACACAGCCAACCTTGGCGCCAACTACTCTGCTGACATCAAGGCCTTCCTTGAGAAGATAGGTACCGACATCAACGGTAATCCGTTCATCAAGAATGGCAAGACCGACATCGGTGCTGTCCAGTCCAAGTAGATTCTTCTGAAGAATCATATATTCCAAGGCGAAGCCGCATTTACGGCTTCGCTTTGGATTTAAAACAACCGAACAGATTTGTCCTTATGAGAAAGAGTTTGCTTTTATTGGTATTAGTGTCACCTTTCTTGCTAAGCGGATGCGGAGGAAAAGGTCAGAATGACGCCACGAAAATGGTGTTTGTCAGTCTCTCTGAACTGGAGATAAAAGATGACTTCTGGACTCCTTATTTTCTCATTAACAAAGACATAACCCTGCCTCTCTGCGTTGAATGGACGGAGCGCCACTTTGAGTCCCCGATGGTCTCCAAGGCTGTAGAAGGAATCGGGTATTCCCTGCAGTTTGAGAAGGACACGGACCTGACGGTTAAGCGCAGTACTTGGATGACCCGTTTGAAAAACGGGACAGGTCAGCAGCAGGCAGCGATGGACACCTGTGAGGTAAGCAGAGCAGTCTCAACGGTTTTCAACGATGCTGACCAACTCAGAATCAGCGGTGACGGGTATTACGCAGATAATCTGGAGCAAACTCTTTATAATAAGGTACTTCCGTGTATTTCCCTAAAAGGGGACAGGTTTTTTTCAGAATTGCCGTTGTCGTCCATTGGGAACTTATCCCGTCTGACTTGGGATGATATTCCAGGCGGCGCCATGGACCTGTTCCGTGTAATCCCATATTTGGGTAATATCACTTACGGCACCTCTGAAGAAGCCTTGTGGGTGAACCTGTATATGGGAGGAAAGGCTAATGTCAAAGTGAATGGGAAAGAAATGTCTGTCCATCAGACAACCGCCTATCCTTTTGATGGCTATGTGGCTCTTACCCTGGAACTTTCTAGACCTGTCAAAGCGGAGGTCCGTCTCCGTATCCCGTCCTGGTGCGGGGACTACACCATCAGCATAAATGGCAAGGTATACGAAAGCGTAGTTATGGATGCAGGATATGCGATCCTTAATCGGAAGTGGCAGGATGGTGACAGCATCGAACTCATCCTTGACATGCCCGTGGATACTGTAGATTCTCTCCTTGGGAATGAAGAGAAAGGCAAACGGGCAGTCCAACGTGGTCCGATAATCTATTGCATGGAAGAGCAGGATAATCCTTCCGGATTTGACACTCTGTGCTTGTCAAAAGGTATGGAATTCAGCCTGGAGAAACTTCCGAAAGCCACTTGGTGGGGGCATGAATTGATGCTGATAAAAGCAAAGACCCCTGAAGCAGGGGTCCTGGCTTTCATACCATATTTCGCTTGGGGCAATCGTGGCCCCGGAAAGATGGAAGTATTTGTTCCTTATCAAGGTGATTAATACTCCTTGACGACCTTGAGAAGCCGGTCGGGATAGTTGGAGATGATTGCATCGACACCGGCGTCGATGAGGCGGCGCATCTCGTCAGGATCGTCGACCGTCCAGGTGTTGACCTTCATCCCCTTCGCGTGAGCCTTGTCGACAAGGGCCTTGTCCACGTTCTCGTGCGGGGCGCTGAGCCACTGGGGAGTGAAGTTCAGGAGGCTCATATACTGGTCGAAATCGGTTTCCCAACCCTCTACGAGAAATGCCAGGGTATGACCAGGATACTTCTCGTTGATATAATTCAGGGCCCTCTCGTCGAAGCACTGGATCATCAGCCTGTCGCCCAGGCCGAGTGAATCCATCATGGCCATGCAAAGGTCTGTATATTCATGATATTCAGGCCAATCCACACCTTCTACACCTCCGTCGAAATCAGGGTCGCTCTTGATTTCGATATCGTAATGCATTGGATAGTGGCCGTTCTCCTTAGTCCAGGCCTCCACGGCAGAAATCACTTCGGAAGCGATGGGTTTGCAGACCGGCATGCAGTGCTTCTCCGGCCAACCAGGATTGAATTTCATACCTACATCCCATTTCGCCACCTCGCTGTAGGGCAAATGGTAAAGATATGTCCTGGGGTCGCCATCCACGACAGGAGTACCGTCCGGACGGGTCGAGTAACGGGGATGGAAATACTTATCGTGAGAGAGAACGACTTTTTTGTCCTTGGTGACACAAAGGTCCATTTCCAGGGTGTTGACGCCCAGTTTCACGGAATTGAGCATTGCCGGAAGGGTTTCCTCCGGGTACAGGCCCATACCTCCGCGGTGCGCCTCGACGTCGACGACATACTTGGGGGCATCGGCTGGTTCGACAAGCTCACCAACTGCAGGGGCCGGGGTAACTTCATAACGGAGGGTCGCCTTCACGGGATAATGGTCGGAGACGAAAGGTGCTCCCGGATAAGCCTGGCGGATGACCTCGAACTTGTCGCAGCCCTCGAAGCCGGAATAGAACACGTAGTCTATAGGCTGGTCGTGGGTGATTTTACCCCAGTCGTGCCACGTGACTTCGTTGTCGGTCTCGGTTGCTGTCTGGCGGGCATCGGACATGAGCTCACGCAGTGCATTCAGGCAAGGATCGTCGGGATAGACGTTCATGTCGCCCGTGAGTATCATCGGATATCCTTCCGGATTCATTGCACCTATTCGTTCGACCAGAAGCAGAAGTCCGTTGCGGCGGGCTTCCTTGCCTACATGGTCGAGATGGGTGTTGACGAAATAGAAATTGCGGTCTGTTGCCTTGTCATGAAGCAAGGTCCAGGTGGCGGTACGGCGGCAGGCCGCATCCCATCCCAGAGAAGGCTGGAAAGGGGTTTCGGAGAGCCAGTAGGTTCCCCATTCCTTCAGCTCGATGCGTTCCGTGTCATAGAACACGGACATATGCTCGCCTTCGTGGACGCCGTCTTCACGGCCTACACCCACACATCTGTAGCCCGGGCAATGCTCCACGAAATAGTCGAGCTGGAAATCCAGGGCTTCCTGTACTCCGAAAACGGCGGGTCTCTGGTCCAGGATCATGGCGCAGGCCGCGTCACGACGGTTCTCCCAGACATTGTCTCCGTCCTTTGCGGTACCGTAACGGACGTTGAAAGACATCACGGGCAGGCTCCCTGCCTTCTTGCCGCTATTGCAGGAAAAGGCCATGAGCGGTATCAATGCCAATAGTAAAAGTCTTCTCATATTTCTGAATATTGATTATTTCAAAGGACCGCAGAGAAGGGCGGCACCCAGGATTCCGGGATTGTCGAGATCCGTGGAATAGAGGTCTAGGTTCTCGACGCTCTTGGGATAGGGGAATTCGCGGATTACCTTCCACATGGGTTCGCAGTAAAGGGAGAACGCCTTCGAGATGCTTCCTCCAAGTATTATGACGGCGGGATCGTAGGCGAACATGATCATCTGGATCAGTTTGCCGATGTGGCCTCCGAACTCTTTCATGATAGCCAGGGCGGAGGGGTCGCCTGCGGCAGCAGCTATGGCGGTATCCTTGCCGGTTGTACCCTTTCCGACGAAGAAGCGGCTGCTGCAATAATACTCGTAATCCCTGTCAAGGTAAGGGATGCTGCCTATCTCTCCAGCTCCGGCATTCCGGCCGTGATAAAGCCGGCCGTCCACTACCAGCGAGCCACCTACTCCGGTCCCGAGGGTGACGCAGAACGCTTCCTTGTGGGGACCGTCTTTCCCGAACCTGGTTACACCGAGGGCGAAACAGTTGCAGTCGTTGTCCACAGCGGCAGGGACGTGATACCTCGCCTCAAGAAGGTCCTTGAGGTGGACTTCCTGCCAGGAAGGGATGCCGACGACATTGTAGACAATACCCTTTTCAGTATCCACGACGGAAGGGACGCCTATCCCTATCCCGTCGACTTCGGGGCAGAAAAGGTCGTCAATCAGGCGGTAGAGCTGCTCCAGAACCTCCGTTTCACTTCCTGTGGCGAGGCACGGCTCGGAAAGGATCCTTCCGAACTGACCGTCCGGCAGGACGGAGGCCACGCGGACATTGGTACCGCCCAAATCAATAGCTATTCTCATATAAGTGGTAATTATTAATTATCTCAAAAGTTGACTTTCCCGCTCTTTTCCACGTGGACTGTAGCAGTCTGTCCGTCTCCCCAGGTCACGGTCAGGTCGAAGGGAACGTTGGTGGTGACGATGATCGCAGGCTTGTCGGAAGCGGACTTGCGTCCGGCAGCCTTGAGTGTCACTACACCCTCGGGGCCGAAAGGATAACGCTCGATTCCGTGAGCCTCGGTGTTGTGGATGTCCCATTCAACCTTGTTTTCGCTGAAGTCCGACTTGATTCCGAGGATATATTCGATGAACACGGCGATCGGCGGAAGGCCTGTCCAGCCTACGAAATCCTTACGCGCCATGAAACCGGGAGCAACCTCCTCGGGAGCGTAATACTCCCAGAAAGTGCCGGTGTCCTGCCAGACCTTGAACACGTTGCCGAAGTGGTTGTTGGCGATCTCCATGGCTTCCTTGCGATAGCCCCTTTCCCAGAGACCGCTGATCACCATATAGTTGGCGCCCGGCCATATTCCACCCTGCCAGTAGCGTCCCTTGGGATTGTACTTGGGATGGTCGGCGGATAGGGAAGGTACGCGGTGGGTCCTGGCGAATTCAGCGTCGTTGCCGAGATGGGCCACTATCCTGTCCAGGCGATCCTTCTCGAGTATGTCCGTCTTGAGAGCCCAGAAAGCCGAGATACCCTTCGTGGAGTTGCGGCTGCCGTCTCCCCAGACGTCATACAGGAAACCGCTCTCCTCGTCCCACATATTGTCGTTGATCCAGGCCTTGAGGTATTTCATCTCGTCCTCCATCTCCTCGATCTCCTGCCAGCGTTCGATGTAGAAACCGATCTGCATCAGGCAGTCATTCACAAGGTACTGCTGAAGGTTTGTGTCCAGCCAGGTCATATGACCGTTGGAGAAAATCTGGTTGTATCCTTCCGGTACGCGGGGCATGTTGTCCATTCCGGTGCCCCATCCGCTGGACCAGTAGGTTCCGTCCTTCCAGGTGCGGTTGAGTTTCCACCACTGGGCGTAGGCCACCAGGGCAGGGAAGACCTTGTGAAGCCTGTCGATATCTCCGAACTGCTTGTAATACAGCAATTCAGCCCAAGGCAGAAGGTTGGGTCCGGTAGAGGTGGGGTCATAACGCTCGAAGCAGTCCGAGCCGTCGGCGCGGATCTCCCGGCAGATGAAGCCGTCCTGGTGCTGCTTCGCGTAGAAATTGTCCAACGTCCTCTGGAACGGGAAGAACCGGTAGCCATAGCGGGCGAACATCATCATGAAGGAATCGTCCCACATGAATATGTTGCCGTTGTATGCCACATCGAGGTAAGGGGATACGAAACCCGAACCTTCCTGGGGCTGGCGGATGTTCCCGACGGCGATCTTCCAGGCGTGCCAGTACATCTCGATCTCCTTTTCATGGCCTTCCCAGATAGGTGAAGGCAGGATCCTCTGGGCTTCCTTGAAGGATTTTGGAGCGATGGTCTCGGGTTTCATCGTCCGGAAAGAATTCTCCGACACGAAGATATTCTTCACGTAGGTATTTTTGTACGGAAGGTCGAACGGCCCGGACTTCAGGTCCTGGGCGACGAGGGGAAGTGCGCCGGATATGAGAAGCGCTGCCAGGAGGATGCGTTTCATTTCTTTACGAGCCTTTTGATTGTACGGGGGATTTCAATGTTCATGTAGGTTCCGGTGAAATGCTGTGAACCGGGTCCGTAAGCAAATACGGGGAGGGCGGACGGAGTGTGGTCGTCCGAATTGTAGACTGCCAGCACATGGCCGGTGGCAAGGTCTCCGTCAAGTATGGTCAGTCCACCGGTTTCATGGTCGGCAGTCACGACCACGAGTGTCTCACCGTTGCTGTCGGCGAACTTAAGGGCCTCTGCGACTGCAAGGTCGAAGCTGAGGGTCTCGATGATGGAGGCGGGCAGGCAGTCGGAATGTCCGGCATAGTCGATCTTGGCTCCCTCGACCATCAGGAAGAAGCCCTTCCTGGACATGGACTGCATCTTTGCGATTGATTCTCGGGTGATGTCGGCCAGGAAGCCGAGGGTTTCCTCGCGCGCATACTCGCGCATCCGCTGGTCGGCGCAGATCACCCTGCCCGGTATGGAATTGGTGCTGAGGGCGTCGTGGGTGTAGTTGAATCCGTTGGCCTTGACAGCCTTGAGAAGGTCGAAACCGTCTTCCCGGGGATCCTCGAAATAGTCGGTTCCGCTGCCGGCGAGAAGGTCCAGGCTCTTGTTCGTGGCAAGGTAGCGGGTAACCTTTTCAATGCTGTCGCGCTCGGCGGTGTGGGCATAGAACACCGACGGGGTGGCGTCGGCCAGGTCGCCGAGGGTCACCACACCGGTCGCCTTGCCCTGGGCGTGGAAATAGTCACATAGGTTGGGATATTCGACTGAACCGTCCTCATTGGCGGCGATATGTCTTGTCCAGGACAATTCTCCGGTTGCAAGGGCGCTTCCTCCGGATGCGGAGTCACCGATGAAGTCGTCGTTGGGATTGTAGAACTGGAGTCCCATCATCTTCATCCTAAGCATAGACAGGTCCCTGCCGTTGGCATAGGCTCCCGACAGGATCTGTCCGAGACCCATTCCGTCGCCGATCAGGAAGATAACGTTCTTGATCTTCTTGTTGGAAGCGTCGTTCCTGTAAGTGGGGGAGTAGACCTCGATGCCCTTGCTGAGCTGCATCTTCTCGTTCTGGAAACCCTGGAAGTCACGGGTCGCCTTGTCCAGTCTCTTGGTACCGGTGACTCCGGCCTGGACGGCGTGGCGGCCTATCCTGAAATTCTTGTTGGTCCAGTTGCTGAAGAACAGGGCGCACTGGGCGGGGTAGTCCGTGTTGAAGAAATCCACTCCCAGCTTGTGAAGGGTGAAATAAGCCGTCGTTCCTTCCGGAGCATCCCAGAACCGGATCGGTTTCCCTGCTTCATGTGCCGTTTCGATGGCCTTGGTCACGGCCTCCAGTTCAGAATTGATCATCCTTCCCTTGCCGTTCCAGTTGCGGGCGAACTTCCTGAAGTCGGTGCTGATCATGGCTATACGCTTCAACTGCTCGGGAGTATAGTTCAGTTTCCCGTCCTTGAAATCACCGTCGAACCAAAGCCAGGAAGGCCATTTGCCGAAATCTTCGGGGGCGGGCTCGTTTCCGGTGATGACGATCTTGACTCCGTTCTCAGTCGTGAACACGTCCGGATATTCCTCGGCCAGGGCTATGACGCCGGGCAGGGATTCCCCGGTCTTGAGGTCCACTACCAGCTGAAGCCGGTCGTCGCTGCCTTTCCACATCCGTCCTCCGTTCTCACGGAATGTCTTTACGATGGGTTCGATATACATTTTGCGGAGGCTGCGTTCAGCCGTGACATCCTTCCTGTTGTGCGCTACCAGGATCTCGCCGTCCTGCAGGAACACGTCGGCCTCGATGGAGGCGCAGTGCTGGGAATATGCCTCCCAGAAAGGTACGGTCCTGTTGTAGTCGTTGTGGGAATGGTAGATGATCGGCAGTTGCTGTGCGTAAGCCGCAAGCGTGACCAGAAACGTCAAAGAGATGGAAAGGATCCTTTTCATATAAGCATCAATGTATTATTGCGTTATCGGGTATACGGGAGAATCTCTTGTCGGAAGGGCTCTTCCAGCCCCAGGCAAGGGATTGCCCTTCATAGTCTTCAAGATACAGGAGCCGGAATGCGTGGTATCCCTTCAATAGAGGGATGCGACCGGTTGCGGAATACGCGCTGTGCGAGCCGTCGTTGTCCACCACGCGGGTTCCGTCTATCTCCAGAACGCCTCCGTCGTCACTGGAAACGAAAAACTCCCAGATGCCGTCGGACGCGATGTCAAGATAGCCTGTGAATATGTATCCGAAGTGGTCCTCATCGGGTGCACCCTTGATGGACGGGGTGGGCATCTCACCCCTGCTGACAACCTTGGAGGCAAGGACGTCCGCAGTGCAGGTGAAATTGCCGAGATGGTAGGTATAATTGCATCCAGGGCGGGGATTTCCGATGACTGTGGGTTTCCTGTAAATCGCGGGATAGGCGTGTATCCTGAACAGGGGACTGGGATCCAGGCCCTCCTTGAAAGCCTTTGCCGAGATGATGCAGTCCTTGTCTATTCCGAAAGGCTCGCTGAAAACAGGGGAGTTTTCATCAGGCTCTGAGCCGTCGAGGGTATAGTGGATGGTTGCGCCTTCGGTCCTGCTGAGGATGTTGACTGGGAAGGTTCCTTCGTACAGACAGGGATTGCCTTTGATGTATGGAACCGAGACCTGGTCACCGGCAGTAAGTGAATATGGAGCCGGCAGTCCGTCACGGCCGTTGTCCGGGGTGGGACTTAGGGAGAAGCTCAGTTCGCCTCCCTTCATCAAGGTTTCGTAATCGATGAAATGCTGTCCGACAGGTTCTCCGTTGAACGTCACGTTGGAGATGTATTGATATTCCGGATGGTCCGCGGTGATCTTAAGCTCTTTGCCGTTGCCCAGGGTGATGACGGCCTTCTTGAACACAGGAGCCGCGAACAGGAATTCTCCGGTTCCGGGGCAGGCAGGATATATTCCGAGTGCGGACAGCACGTACCAGGCAGACATCTGGCCGCAGTCTTCGTTGCCGCATATGCCTTCGGGAGTGGCGGCGTACATTTCGTCCAGCATCTGGCGTACCCTTGCCTGTGAACTTGAAGGTCTCCCGGTCCAGTAGTACATGTACGCCGTGGAGTGGCTGGGCTCGTTGCCGTGGGCATACTGGCCGACAAGCCCGGTCATGTCGCCTATCCTTGTCCTCGAGTCACGTTCATCATAGGTGAACAGGGAATCCAGTGCAGCATTGGCGCTGTCTATGCCACCCAACTGTGCCACCAGGCCGTTGATATCGTGGGGTGCGAAGAAGCGGTACTGCCACGGGACACCTTCGGTAAAGTCCCGGGTACTGACTATCCCGCTGAATGGAGAAGACCAGTTACCTTCATCGTTCCTCGGGCGCATGAATCCGGTGGAGGAATCGAAGAGGCAGAGGTAACGGCGTGCCCTGGCGTCATATTCGGAAGCCAGGTCCTTATGTCCGAGATCCTCCGCCATGCGGGCTATGCACCAGTCGTCATAAGCAAATTCCAGGGTCTGGGAGACGGACTCTCCCATACGGTTGGAAGGAATGTAGCCGTATTGGTTGTACAGGGGGGAATTCTCGTTCTTGTTGGAGGTTTCGACCATCGCCTGCAGGGCCCTCTCGCCGTCGAAGCTGCGGATTCCGCGCAGCCAGGCGTCGGCTATTACGGGAATTGCGTGGTATCCGATCATGCAACCCGTATCGCTGGTTCCTAAAGGCCATTTCGGGAGTACTCCGTCGCAGTCATACATATCCAGCAGGCTGAATACCATATCCTCGACCAAGCCGGGATTGATCAAAGTCTGCAGGGGATTCCAAGAGCGGAACGTGTCCCAGAGCGAAAGGGTCGAATAGAATCTCCGTCCCTGAGGAGCGGAGGCGATCTCCTGACTGTGGTTGCGGTAACGACCGTCCAGGTCTGACATGAGGTTGGGGGAAACCATGGTGTGGTACAGGGCTGTGTAGAAGATGGTCATCCTCTCTGACGATCCTCCTTCGACCTTGACCTTGCCCAGGTTATTGGCCCAGAGCATCCTGGTCTCAGCCCTCACGGCGTCGAAATCCTTGTCTCCAACTTCCGCAATCCTGTTCCGTTCGGCACTCTCGGCATCCACCTCGGAAAGGCCAACGCTCACGGTTACCTCTTCAGTACCTTCCGGGAAAGTGAGCAGGTAGCGGTCTTCTCCTTCATCCTTGCATCCTGAGAAAGGAACGGAGAAACTGGCCGAGAAGAACATATAGCGGTCGGGGGCCCATCCGGAGATGTGGCGTCCTCCCTGGACCAGCCTGTCTGAAACGGCGTTGAATGATATGCTGTCCGGAATGCAGTCTCCTATGGTATGCCTCATGTCGATCCTGATCCGGGGTTCTCCCTTGATGGGGAAGGAATACCTGTGTATTCCGGCATGGCTTGTAGCTGTAAGCTCTGCGGTGATTCCATTCTCCTTGAACCTCACCCGGTAGTATCCAGGAGATGCGGTTTCATCCTCGTGGGAGAAGGGGAGAGGGGCGATGTCGCCCATTGACGGAGTGAAAAGGAAATCTCCGAGGTCCTGGCAACCGGTTCCGCTGAGATGGGTGTGCGAAAAACCCAGGATGGTGGAGTCGCTTGTATGGTATCCCGAACTGCCGTCCCAAGTCCTGTTCCGGGTATCCGGGCTCAGCTGCACCAGTCCGAAAGGAGTAGTGGCACCCGGGTAAGTATGTCCATGGAATCCGGTTCCTATGAAAGGGTCGACTGATTCAACCGGAGTCTTTCCGCCGGTACAGGATGCCGCAGCCAGGAGGATGACCGCAGCAACTATGGGGTGTAAGCGCATCGCGAAGCGTTTTAGTGTTCAATCAATTTCAAATATACAAATATAAACAACAGCGGCTTGATTCAAAGACGATTTTCCGCTGCAATACACCTTAATTCACGCAAAAAGGCGGACTTTTATTCTGTTAAATATTTGAAATACTCGTCAATGTCGCGGAGTTTTGGAAGGCGGGCGATATACACCTGGTCTCCAAGGTCGTCCGCCAGAGCCGCGCTCATGCGGGTGCATAGGGAGATCCTGTCCCCGTAGCGTTGCATTATGTCCTGGTGCGAATGCTTGTAGCTATGGACATCCCGCCTGCCGACATAGGCGCAGTAGAACTGCTCACCGAAATCTTTCCGGCGCTCGCCGAAAGCGACCATGTCAGCCCATATCTGGAACACGTCCGTAGAGTGGGCGTAGTTCATCATATCGGGTGTGAGACCTCCCGGGGGGCGCATATTCACTTCAAGACCCACATAATCGCCTTTCTTCCCCAGTCCTTCCCGGTCCCTGTCGAGTTGGAAGAATTCAAGGTGGACGAAGCGGTTCCTGATTCCGAAGGCCTTGACGGTGCGCCTGCCGATGGAGGCCAGCTTGGCCGGAACTGTCTTGTTGGTCCAATAACAGGTGTCAAGGTTGCCGTGGACGATATCCATAATCGGGGTGGGGAAGACAGAGTTGTTCTCGAAGACCGGTTCCATCCTGTCATTGAATATCGCGTCGTAAGAAACCAGGAGCCCGGTTATGAACTCCTCCATCACGAACAGTTGACAGTTGTCCTCGTGATCCTTGAACCACCTTTCCAACTCTTCGTACGAGTGAAGCTTGAACGTTCCTGTCGCACCGACGCCATTGTCAGGCTTGGCGATGATCGGGAAACCGGTCTTTCCGGCAAAGGCTTTGACCGCTTCCAGGCCCTCGGAGCATTTGACCTGCCGGGCTGTCGGGATACCGCCTTTCCGGTAATATTTCTTCATCTCGGACTTGTTCTTGATCGCCGCGACATGGTCCGACTGGATTCCGGTGGTGACATTGAAGTCCGTCCTCAGGCGGGCGTCCTGTTCCAGCCAGTATTCGTTGTTGGACTCGATCCAGTCTATCTTGCCGTATTTATGGGCGAACCAGGCCACGGCCCTGTACATCTCGGAGTAATCCTCCAGATTGTTGACCCTGTAATAATCCGTAAGGTTTTCCCTGAGTTGCCAGGGTAGATTCTCCCACGGCGTGTCCGCTATTCCGAGGACGTTGATACCGTTTCTTCTGGCACCGGCGCAGAACTGCCAGTAACCCTCGGGGAAATGGGGTGAAATGAATACTAAGTTCACGAAACTGTATGTTTTATTCTCTTCTGACACTTTTCTCATACTGCCGCCCGTTATCTCCCAAGCCTCTCCGAAAAGGGTTGACCTTCCGTCTTTCACCATAACGTATCCTCCGTCAGGGAATGTGTAGAAGCGGTGACGGTGACTGTCCGGGAAGACCACGTCTTCAAAGAGGCGTTTGCCATCCAGGATGACGTTCCGGACCTGGTGGTAGTGCGGAATCAAGTTGATGTCCGTCAGGCCCAATCCCCTGAGCCAGCGCCTGTAGCCGGGATTGACGGCCTCACCGGGCAATTCCGGATGTGAATACACCATATCGGCGCAGTTCATGCTTCCGGCGCTGCATCCCATGACGACACCCTTGTAGCCTTCCAACAGTCCTTTCAGGCCGATTTCGTTGATGAATCGGTTCTGGGTCGGGACGTGACCTCCGCAAAGGATTATCCAATCCGCTTTTTTCACGAGGTCACGTGCTTCGGAAGCGTTTCGACGGTCCAGCATCACTGTCTTGCGAGGAATAATGCCGGATTTCGATATGCAGTCCGACATACCCTTAAGGACCGAGTCGGTGAAGGCCACATCATCCGGCGCGGCGCTCACAAGCAAAATGAAAGGCCTCTCGGGCAGTTCCGCTTTCACGCGGTCAAGAAAACCATTGTCCGAAGTAAAATGGTCCTCTCCGTATCTAGTCGGGCTTCCTGTCAGGAACAGTGTCATAACGCCCGCGAAGATACTATTTTTTTCAGAGAAAGAGGCTAAAACACTCTTACACCAGCCCCTGCGCCATCATCGCGTCGGCCACTTTGATGAAACCTGCGATATTGGCTCCGTTGACATAGTTCACGTGACCGTTTTCGTCGGTGCCGTATCTGACACAAGCCTCGTGGATATCTTTCATTATCCTGTGAAGCTGGGCGTCAACCTCCTCGGGAGTCCATTTGAGCCTCATCGAGTTCTGGGTCATCTCGAGTCCGGAAGTCGCAACTCCGCCGGCATTGGAAGCCTTTCCCGGAGAATACAGGATTCCGGCGTTTTGGAACACGGCGATCGCTCCTGGCTCGGAAGGCATGTTGGCTCCTTCCGCCACGCACTTGCATCCGTTGGCTATCAGCGTCTTGGCCTCATCCTCGTTGATCTCGTTCTGGGTGGCGCAGGGAAGGGCGATGTCGCACTTGACTCCCCAGGGCCGCTGGCCGGGATAATAGGTGGCGGTGGGGTATTTTTCGGCATATTCGCGGATCCTGCCGCGATAGATGTTCTTGAGTTCCTTCACATATTCAAGTTTCTCTGCGTCTATTCCGTCCGGATCATAGACGAAGCCGTCGGAATCCGACATCGTGACGACCTTTCCGCCAAGCTGGGTGGCCTTTTCGACCGCATGCTGGGCAACGTTTCCGGCACCGGACACCAGGATGGTCTTGCCCTCGAAGGACTCCCCTTTTGTGGAGAGCATCTCGCTGGTGAAATAGCATAGACCGTAACCGGTGGCCTCCGGTCTCAAGGGGCTTCCTCCCCATCCGGCGCCTTTCCCTGTGAGGACGCCGCCGAACTCGTCGCGCAGCCTTTTGTATTGGCCGAACAGGAAACCGATTTCACGTCCTCCTACGCCGATGTCGCCGGCAGGGACGTCGGTGTCTTTACCTATGTGCCGGAACAGTTCCGTCATGAAACTCTGGCAGAATTTCATCACCTCGTCCTCGGATTTACCGCGGGGATTGAAATCGGAACCTCCTTTCGCACCGCCCATCGGGAGGGTAGTCAGGGAGTTCTTGAAAGTCTGCTCGAAAGCGAGGAACTTCATGATCGAGAGGTTGACGGAGGCATGGAAACGTATTCCTCCCTTATATGGTCCGATAGCGCTGTTCATCTGGACCCGGAAACCACGGTTGATCTGCACATCCCCGTTGTCATCAAGCCAGGGAACCCTGAATATCACAACTCTTTCGGGCTCCGCTATCCTTTCCATGATCTTTCGCTTAATGAGGTAAGGATGTGCTTCAAGATAGGGGGCGAGGCTCGTCACAACCTCCCTGACCGCTTGATGGAATTCGTGCTCACCGGGGTTCCGGGAAACGATGTCTTCCATAAACGCCTTGACGTAATTCTCGGCTGTGTAATACATGGTGATTATATTTATTAAGTTCGTCTGATCATAAAGAAAGGGAATCAATATCTTTTTACCAAGACATTTCGGGATTATATCGTTTTGTAATCATCGTAATATCCGGACCTTGTCTGATATCCGGCGGATAGGCCGGTGGTCTTCAGGTGCTCGGTAGGAAACAAATACCGTTATTTTCTGCCCGATCGAGGACCTGAGGTTGCCGACCGGCAAGGAAAGGGCCGTTTTTCTTACCCTTTGACCACCAGGCACCTGTGAGGGCATATTGCATGAAAAGCCAGCCCTTTTTGGCGGCATCTTTTCATGCATGGAATTTCGGTGTAGATAGCTGTAAACTAAATCAATTGGCGATCACTGTATCTTGATTGTCATCGGGACTTCCAGCCGCAGGCCACCCCACTTGTCATCGACGGTAATGATCTGTCCCTCTATTGTCTGCCCAGAAGTATAGCCATATTCCTGCAAGAGTTCACCGTTGAGTCTCCATTCCAGGTTCATCGGGTTCTGGGACATGATGATGTCCTTGTTTTTGTTGTCGAAGGCAATCCACTCGCCGTTGACCTTAACTTCCGCTCCTGGAATGCTGAAGAGGATGCCCTTATAGTAGCCCTTGTCTAGATTGATTGTTTCCCCGGCCGAAATGCTGGCAGGAAGATTTTGAGGGGTGAGATACTTCTTATACAGACCAGCCGGATTGATTAGCTGTAGTGGCTGTGTCTGCCCGTCGAGCCGGATGTAATCCGTCAGACAGGTGGAACGGACCATGTCGAGCAAGTCATACACATCTTCGGCTTCTGCATAAAGCTGGAAGCAGATGGACATCATTGCGACATTGACGTAATTCGTGTAGGATGTGGCGTATTTCCCATGATTGGAATTGCCTCCTTCTGCTGAAATGAGGTTCTCGTTCAATTCATGGGCTGGGAAAGCGCGCCCCGCAAACAGAACCTTGTCATGGAAACCTACCGGGAAACGGCTACTGGAAGTCGTCTCTCCCGTTTGATTACTGTCGCCTGCGGCGTTTGTTCCAACCGTAACTAAAAGAGAACTGCTAGCAACTGGATCATTCTTGCCATTGGTGTTTGAAGAAAGATTATAATACCCTTGCCCTTCTTCATCGCAATCTCGATGGAAGGTCCTATTGATATAACTTCCATCCCTTCTCTTGATATTGCCATTAGCTGAAAAAACAATAATCTTCCCCGTTGTGCATAACTCTCTGATTGATTTGTAAAGGGACATTTGACTAAAAGTCTCTTTATCACCTTCCCAACATGAAGAACACCCAAATACCAAGAGTGACTGAGGGTTGTTCCTGATGAATTTATCCAACTTCTCCTGCCACTGATCTCCTTGTGTAAAAACAACTTTTAAGTTAGCATGATTCAGCAGAGAAACTAATATGCTCCATTCGTTATGGGCGTGAGCATGATCTCCGCTATCGGAATAAACGCCATCAATAATCTCGAAATTACTATATCCCGATGGATACTCATCAATCATTCCAGCATTCAATCTGTCCATCAACTGTTGATAGGCTTCCTTTGAATGCGAACCCGCACCATATTCCCACATCATGTCTCGGATTCGAGTTGCTTCAGCAAGACGTAGATGCTCAATGTGGTCATAGACTTGCTTATCTCCAACTTCGACTTGACCTATGATCGGCAGGATATCGACAGGCTTCAGGTCGTTAATGGCTACTTTTCCATACTCCAAACTCACGGTCACATTGCATTCGGCCTTTAGACTACCAGCTGTAGCGCTGATTGTTGTGTTTCCTGCCTTGATGGCCGTTACCTTACCAGAAACGACAGTTGCAACAGACGGATCCGAAGAACTCCAGGTAATAGTTTGCTCTGTTGCGTCTTTTGGAAGGACAGTTGCAGTCAGTGTTCCTTCTTTTCCTTCAAACAGGGTTAGTTCCGTTTTGTCAAGTTTGACCTCCGAGACTGCTACGTAAGCCTTTTTCACAGAAACAGTACATTCTCCCTTCTTTCCGTCAGCCGAAGCGGAGATAATAGTTGTTCCTTCCCCGACCGCAGTCACTAAGCCTGATGCGTTGACTGATGCTACGGACTGGTTGCTGGAGGACCATGAAATCTCCTTGTTGGTGGCGGAAGAGGGAGATACAGATGCTGACAGTTGCAGCGTTTCTCCTATTGTTAATTCGGCCGTATTCTTACTGATGGTTACAGACTCGACTCTTATTACCTGTTCAACTTCCGGTTCCTTCTCAGTACAAGAGAATACAACAGGTAATATGATTAGCAAAAGAAGGGAAATGCGTCTGTTCATGGTACGTGCAAAGGTCTTTGTTGTATTACAAAGATACAGAATACTCTGATAACAACTAAATCGAGTATGTTTCTACCCTGAATTGTACGAATTCAGGATCATTTCAACCTGTTTTTCTGCGAAATGACAATGAATCAAACCTGAATTTAAGGAATTCAAATGTGTTTGTGTCCTTTTTGACAATTATCTTCGACAAAACCATGTCAGAATGGCCTTAATAATCCTCTTTTTTGCATGCATTTTGATTGAAGAGTGGGCAAATATAACTCTGAACTATTATGAAGAAGTTTTATTTAATGGTGGCCCTCTCTCTTATGCCGATCTTAACTGCAAATGCACAAGGGAAGGAATACTGTGAATTGATCGGAACACAGCATATTACGAAATTCTCCGTAGCGATTGATTTCGGGCAGCAGGATAAGCGGTTTCCTGATGACCAGATGGTCGATGAAAAAGGTAAACTTATCACGTTCAATTCAATGGTAGATGCAATGAATTATATGTCAAAATTGGGGTGGGAGTTCAGACAAGCTTATGTTGTTGTTCGCAATACAGGATTGAGTGGTGATTTGTTCAGTAGTTACCCTGAGTACCATTGGATCTTGAGCAAGGAAACGGAAGATGTCGAACCACTTGTTCTAAAAGCGATCGACATCCCGGATCAGGAACAGCAGAAATCAGAATAATCATCATTTAAAGAAAACATAGTAATGAGAAAGCATTTTAGAATCATTGTTGCAACCATGTTGATTCTCGGAATCACTGGTGTTTCACTTTCAGCACAGTCAAACAATTACCGTTCTAAGGGATATCGGGGCAGTTTTTCAGTGACAGACCATTATGGTGTCTTTGTAGGAGCCGAGACCTCTCATGGTTATATGTTTGATACCAAGAATTACCTCGGTGCCGGAGTCGGAGGTTTTGTTTTTCCAAACGGAAAATTATATCCCTATTTCGGAACCATTTTCACGGAATACCGCCATTACTTGAAAGATAAGCCAAGTACATTTGTATTCGGAGCCCAGGCGGGAGTCGTTCACTCGTTCACCTATGCGAAAGATTATGACGTTAATGTCAAGAATGCACTATATTTTGAGCCAACAATTGGCTGGACCTGGGGCTTGAAAAACGGGCTGGGCCTTAACCTGGACCTGGGAGCTATGATATTACATCCTATGGGAGATTCCAGGACAGACAGTAAAATCCTGGCCATGCCTAAACTCTCATTTGGTATTGAATTCTAGTTTTACCGCTTTTGTTAATCGCTCACTTCGGTGGGCGATTTTATTGTAGGATTCGAGGTTTGTTTATGTTCTTTTTTATAGTCATTTTCGACGAATCGATTAATAATAGGTCTAGAAGATCCTCTTCTTTGTATGCTTTTTGATTGATGAGGAATCAACCATTAAAGAAAACGTTTGATGTTAAAAGTTAATTATTTTACCATGATTTTTATGAGAATTCTTGTGTCCTTGGCATTAATTATTGGTGCATCTGTCAGCGGATTATCACAAACCAAATCAGTAAACCTGGAATTATTGGGTTCTTCCGGTATGGCCGGAGTTAATTTCGATTC
>JAEEGF011572813.1_pt1 | contig 68478 bp, 62 predicted proteins | sample 9134171 | NCBI WGS metagenome assembly JAEEGF01 (sample SAMN16246542, study PRJNA631951) | gut metagenome | biome: gut microbiome; feature: rumen; material: AP-attached | host: Bos | place: Iran: Karaj | collected 2018-10 | reverse complement strand
TGCCTCCTGACATCAACAGATAGTAAAAATCGACCGTCGAACGACGGTCGATTATATGGCGCGCCCGGCAGAATTCGAATCCGCAACCTTCTGATCCGTAGTCAGACACTCTATCCAGTTGAGCTACGGGCGCGTAAAGCTTACTAATATTAGTACATGGCGGGTTGAATGTCAACAAGGACATATTGTAAAATAACTGCCTATGAATAACTATAATCCTGATGATCAGCGTCTGTTTTTTGACGATCTTATAAACTGCAGAGAACTCGGCGGAATGCCCGGTTCTAATGGAACTGTTTTCAAAAGCGGCATTCTCCTGCGCTCAGGTTCACCGGAACTTGCATCGAAGAAAGCTTATGAAGAGCTTAAGAAATTTGGCGTAAAGACTGTCATCGACCTTCGATCTGAAGCTGAGGTGCGACACTACGGCAACCCTTTTCGCGAGGATCCTGATGTAAAGTTCTATAACATTCCCCTGTTTGTTGGCGACCCCGATGCCAAGGAAGATCCCACCATGAAGTTCCTCGAGACACACGCTCTAGGAGATTTCTATGTGATTATGATGCAGGAACTCGGAGAAAAGATCGTAGAAGTCATGCGCGTTTTCATCAACGAGACTGACGGGGTTACCCTTTTCCACTGCGCACACGGCAAGGACAGAACAGGCGTCATCGCTGCCCTGCTCTACATGCTCATAGGTGCTTCGCGCGAGAATATTATTCTTAATTATAAAGTTTCATATGAATATGCTAAGCATTTCCTTAACCCGCTTATCGAAGCCAAAGCGGATAATATGAAGCACACATTAAGATCAGATGCTCATAACATGGAGATCCTTCTGGATTACTTTGACAAAGAGTATGATTCCAGTGCAGAAACATTCCTGATGAAGTACGGAATGACAAAAGAAGAATTGGACGCTTTAAAGGCCAGAATCACTGCCTGAATCAGCCGGATACCTTAACAGCCTGAACTATGCCTTCCTCATCGAACATAAGCTCAACGGTGTAGTCTCGCGAACCTGTATTTATCGTTATGAGATAATCCGATTCGTCTGCAAAAGGATAAGCCATAAGAACCTGAGTTCTCGTCATTCCGGGGTACAGATTATATCCGATGCTGTATACGGAACTGCTGATAAGTCTTATGGATGTGAGTGTACCTTCCCAATCGTCAGCGGTCGCGGATACCTCGTCGAACCTTAAGAGGACACCGGGATAGATGGCTATGATCATACCGGCATCTTCGTCATATGTGAACGTCGAAGGGGTACAACCCATCACCGTGTTGAGCTGACTGTATGAATACTCGTTACCGACCCTTATAAGCCTTTCATCACCTCTTACAAGGTATACCAGATTGATATCATTGGTCGCCGAGATTGAATCGTTTATCAGATAATTACCGGTGCTCTGACGTGTAAAGTCGACAAGATGCTCCTCAAACAAAGCGCCATCAGGAGCAAGAGTCTCAGGGATCCTTACTGACATATGGTCAGGAAGAAGTCTGGTTATCTCATATTCTGAAATAGCAGACATAACTCTGAGACGGTAGAACTCACAAAGTTGCTGAGCCTTGGCATATACAACATCATCAGTGTATTCATCACCGATAAGGCCAGGCATTAGAAGAGCCTTAACCGCATCAGCATTATAATTATCAAGCAGTGTAAAGTAATGAGTGCTGTAATTATAGATACTGATTATCGAGGTTATCCACTCTTGGGACAGGGTAACTCTTCCTGTATCATCCTCGCTGAAGAACAGATATAAAGGGTACTGGGATTCAGAAGATGAAAGAAGCTCAGCACCTCTGATATGTCCATATCTGTCAAAGATGCTCTGTCCCAGAAAACTCAGGCACTCATCATCACTCATAATCCTGAAAGATACAGTCTTGCCGTTGCCGTTATGGGAAGAAACGGAACGCATTATGTTCATATACTCATAGAAATAGGAGTATGACAGTCCGTCAGTCTGAGTCTGAGGAATCTGAGAATATGCGTCTGCTGTATTTCTCTTATCGTTGATCGCACTTATAAGAAGTCTCGTCAGCTCCTGAATAGACAGATCACGCTGTTCAGTCATGCTGTCATGGACTTGATGTCTTATCTGACCGGCGATATTACAGGCAGCAAATGAGAACACCATGACAGCGCACATAGATAAAGCTATGAACTTCTTCAATGCACTTGATCTCATCCTATCTCCCCTTGCGCCGCTTCTGAGAATGCTTGTATAGCCTCCTCCGGCGAATCATAACTGCCGTCCACATAATCGGCTGCAGCCTCAATAAACAAGTCATTTATCCTATCATCGTATGGCGAAATATCAGATGCGTCAATACCCCACGCGACCTGCGAGAACACACGGAAAGGGTTCTGTCCATTAAGCCACTGCTCGTTGTATTCATCGTCATTAGCGCAAGACATCATGACACTGATATTGTTAACACAGTAACCATCTTGGGCCATATCGTACAGATTCTCTTCATTAGTTGTGATGTCACGAATCAGGCGTGCAGAAGAAAGCTCCATATCACAGTAAGACGTTACGAATATGTAGTTGCCGCCGTCGTAATAATTCTGAGGAGGCATAACGATTCCCCAGTCGCCTGAATGACTTGTACTTAAGAACAGTTCTCCGAATCTCATGGTTCCAAAGTATGCGATAGCAGTTCTGTTAGCGATCCTTGAAGACCACTGTGAACTGTATCTCGATACATCGAAAGTGAGTTCTTCATCAGTAAGAGCACTGACCAAAGGCAGATAGTCTTCCATATATTCAGGAACCTGAAGATCGCCGGAGTCTGTGACCCAGCTTTCTGTTCTGCCGTAGATATATGCATTCTGGATATCAGCAGGACAAGAGAAAAGTCTTCTTGTACCACCGGAGGATTCATTAACTGCCCTGGCAGTATCAAGTATCGTATCCCATGAACTGAAATACGACGATACATCACCCGGCTCGCTGACACCAAGCTCAGATGAGATTGCACTTCTGCAGTAGAACACTGCACCCGGAGTAATCTCCCACGTTACGCCCTTGATAACGGAATCCTCGTCTGTAGCAAGTGTAAATGTGTATTCGTACATATACTGAAGCTCGCTATATGCGATGCCGATATCATTAAGAGGTATTGTCATATCGCTTAACGCATATCTTCTCGCGTAGTTGCTGTCACAGATTATGATATCCGGTGCATCATCACCTGATGCCAGTATCTGATCCATCCTCTCACAGAAGATATTCATGCTTACTGACGTGTATTCATAATCGATATCCGTATACTCATCCAAAAGATCCATTGCATTCCGGCTTCCGGTGCAGATCTCAACTACAGCATTATCATCGGTATTGGAATCAGCAACTGAATCAGGTACCTCAAGCTCTGTATAATCATCAGGGTCAAGGTTCAGTATTACGCTCGCTATAGAGCTTCCTGCAAAGGTTCCGTTGTTATAAACACTGATCGAATAATCACCTGTATCCAGGAGTTCGTCACCATATGAACAGATAGCGATCTCGTCATAAATAACAGCCTCTCCGCCACTCATTAAAAGCTCGCCGTTACAGAAGATATCGAATGTCAGGTCGAGAGGTCTTCCGGAATCGATATAACGAGGATCAAGCCAGATCTTGGCAACCATATTGGAACAGTTGAAGTATATGCCGGAACGGTCAGTGTACTGCCAAACGATATCATCGACTGCCGTTCCATCCGGGAACATCAGAGGACTTAATGTACACTGCTGATGATCCTCATAGAAGTGATTGCCGTTGTTATAGACTACCAGTCTGTAATCGAATTCGGGAAGCACATCAAAGTTAAGATCTGTATCCTGGATGTTAAGCGGGAAAGATACACCGCACCCGTCGTCATCATATACGGGCTCCCCTTCGTAGATAATCTCGTCATTCCTGTAATATCTGTAAGTCAGGCCGAGATCAACCGTTGAATTAATATACTCATCTGTAAAATCATAATGGCAGCAGATACCCGTCGTATCAAGATAACTTCCGTCTTCGTTATCACTGGACCACTCATGGTTACGAAGAATCGAATATCCATCGAGGATGAATTCGTAACCCGGATAATACAATGAGCCATACAGATCAGAAGCGATCTGTTCAGAGTTCATGACACGCCATTGCCCATCAATCTTCTTAAGGACAACCGTTACTGCAACATCACACTTACCTTTGGAATTAAGAGCATTAACGAACTCTTCATAGCTCGAAGGATTAGCAGCGATTGATTCATTGATATTGGGCATTACAAGTGTATACACGGCCTCGAGTGTACCGTCTTCACCATTGCCTGAAACACCAGCTTCGAATCTGTAGTGAGTAGAACTTAAGATATAACTAACCGCACGGTTCTTATACTCAAGATCCATGTAATCCGTAAGATGGGAATCACCGTCAAAACAAAGAGAATCGCAAGTCTGTGTATCAAGAGCAAGAAGGGCATTGATATAAGAGTCAGACGCTTCGCGAGCTGCTCCTCTTACAGAAGAACAGCCGATAGTGCCTGCAAATATTATCACGGCTGATATAGCCGCCATGCCCTTCTTGAAATCTTTCATTAAGACTTTCTTCCCTTAACCGCCTCGTAGATAACTATGCCGGCCGCCACAGCAGCATTAAGGCTGTTTACGTTTCCGGCCATAGGTATGGATAAAAGGAAATCGCATTCCTTCTGAACTACATCTCTCATGCCCTCGCCTTCACTTCCGATAACGATGGCAATGGAACCCTTGTAATCTGCATTATCATAAGGAGTCTGACCTTCTGCAGCAGTTCCGAAAACCCAGAATCCGTGCTTCTCTTTAAGGTCTCTTAATGTAGCTGCGATATTGGTAACACGGGCTACAGGTACATACTCGATCGCGCCTGCTGATGCCTTTGCAACAACACTGTCGAGACCTATTGATCTGTGCTTGGGAATAATGACTCCGTCAACACCTGCAGCATCGGCAATCCTTAATACTGAGCCGAGATTATATGCATCCTTAAGTTCATCAAGAACGACGAAGAACGGCTTTCTTCCTGCGTCTTCAGCTTTCTCGATCATATCTTCGATACTTACATATTCATGACTTGCAACAGCAGCGATACCGCCCTGATGATTATGAGTCTCGCTCATTCTGTCGAGAGCTTCTCTCTTAGTCCTGACAACGGGGATCTTCTTTTTCTGTGCTGCATCAAGGATCCTGATAAGGATAGGGTCAGGCTTCTTTCCTGCAGTATCAAGGACCCAAAGCTTATTAATCTCACGTCCTGCCTTCAAAGCTTCAAGAACGGAATTTCTTCCTTCAAGTCTGTCAGCAGAAGGTGTCTTCTCTTCAGCTGCAACCGGCTTCTCACGGTCCTTATTAACAGGCGCCTTGCTTACATTTCTTCTCGACCTGTAGTCTCTTCTGCCTCTGTCATCCCTGCTCACTGTCAATCACCCCAAAAGATTTTTGAATTATGTAATCCAGTCTGTCTCCCTGATTATCCAGAAACAGATATCCCAATAAAGCCTCGAACCCGGTGGCATTCATATAATCCATCGGGCTCGCATTCTTTGACATAGTCGGAGAGTTGGAATTCCTTCCCCTCTTAAAATATTCAATCTCTTCTTCGGTAAGCTCATCCATGATGGCTGTCGCAGCCTTAGCCTGAGATGAAGCTGATACATAATGCACATTAAGCTTATGCATCTTTCCCGAATTCGAAGCAGTCTTCTCGCTGACATGACATCGGGCATACAGTTCGTATACTGAGTCGCCGATGTATGCAAGTACGGAAGGATTTACTTCTCTAAGATCTGCAGCTATGAACGGAATTATCACAGTTTCTCCACCTGAGGTCCTTGAGGAGTATCCTTGACGGAATAACCCTTCGAAGTAATAAGATCTCTGATCCTGTCAGCCTCTGCAAAGTCCTTATTCTTCTTGGCAGCAGCACGCTGTTCAACGAGCTCTGTGATCTCTGCAGGAATACCATTATCTTCTTCAGTACTCAATTCGATGCCGAGTACACCTGTAATTTCCAGAAGTGTATCGTAAGCCTGCTTAAGAGCTGCTTTGGAAGCCTTTCCGGAAGAAACTGCTGTGTTGGCTGTCTTAACAAGTCCGAAGATATCAGTAATTGCATCTGCCGTATTAAGGTCATCATCCATGTGAGCTATGAAGCTGTTCTTGGACTCCTCGACAGCCTTGATAAGCTCTTCGTCTGCACTGCCGTCACCCTCAGCATCACCTTCAAGGTTGAACTTAAGGTTAGCTGCACATGTGGAGATTCTCTGCAAAGAAGTCTGAGCTGCTCTAAGAAGCTCATCAGAGAAATTAATGGGCATGCGGTAGTGTCCTGTCAGAATGAAGAATCTGATAACCGGATAAGGGAAATGTGCAACGATGTCTCTTATCGTGAAGAAGTTACCGAGAGACTTACTCATCTTCTCTCCGTCAACATTAACGAAAGCGTTATGCACCCAGTAGTTTGCAAGTGTGCATCCGTTGGCGCACTCAGACTGAGCGATCTCATTCTCGTGATGCGGGAAGATAAGATCCTGTCCGCCGCCGTGGATATCAATAGTGTCACCCAAGTGCTTCTTGATCATTGCAGAGCACTCGATGTGCCATCCGGGTCTTCCCTCTCCCCAAGGTGAATCCCAGAAAGGCTCACCTTCCTTCTTGAACTTCCAGATAGCAAAGTCGCCGGGGTTCTTCTTACCCTCGTATGAAGCGCCTCTCTCACCGCCGCCTGCTACAAGCTCATCAAGCTTATAGTGGGAAAGCTTACCGTAATGCTCATCCTTGGATACATCATAGTAAACACCGTCACCCTCGATGACATAAGCGATGCCCTTATCATAGAGTGCCTGAACAATACCGATGATGGCATCGATAGACTCTGTAGCACGGGGCTGATATGTAGGTCTTAAGCAGTTAAGTCCGTCTGCATCTACATAGTACTCAGCAATATACTTGTCAGCGATATCCTTAACAGTGACGCCTTCTTCCTTGGCACGGTTGATCATCTTGTCATCGATGTCAGTAAAGTTCTGACAGAACTCAACTTCGTAGCCCCTGTACTCAAGATATCTTCTGAGCGTATCGAAAGTTACGAACGGTCTTGCATTACCGAGGTGGAAATAGTTATAGACCGTAGGTCCGCAAGCGTACATCTTTACGTGACCTTCCGTGATAGGCTTGAAATCTTCCTTGTATCTTGTGAGCGTATTAAACAGCTTCATTAAATGCCTTCTCCTTCTGTTCCTTCGTTGTTAGGTTTATTCTGCATCTGCAGATGATATATTCTTTCCTGAAGTTCTGTAACGACCTTGGCAAGTTCTTTAACTTCTGCCTCAGTCGGATCATCAGTAATGTAGTGGTCAAGTGCAACTGCGTGTGACTCGCCTGCACTCTCGATCTTAACGATCTTGCCCGGTACACCTACAACAGTCGAATTGGCAGGAACGTCATGCAGTATAACCGCATTGGCACCGATACTCGATCCGCTTCCGATAGTAACGGGACCTAAGATCTTGGCTCCTGCTCCGATAAGGACATTGTCTCCAATCTCAGGGTGACGCTTGGTTCCCTTAACATGTCCTCTACCGCCTAGTGTAACTCCGTGATAGATCGTACAGTTGTTTCCGATTACAGCCGTCTCACCGATAACGATTCCCATACCGTGATCGATAAACAATCCGTCGCCGATAGTAGCTCCCGGATGAATCTCAATACCGGTTCTGTGTCTTGCATGCTGGGATATCCATCTGGCAAGGAAAAATAACTTATGTCTGTAGAAAAAATGGCTTATGCGGTGATAAACAAGCGCATGAAAACCGGAATAAAGAAATATAACGCTCGCCACGTTTCTCGCGGCAGGGTCGCGCGTATAAATCTGTCTTGCATCATTCAGCAAACTCATCAATAAACTGTTCCACTTCTTTTTTTGCACAAAAAGGCCTGACTTGAGTGAACCCCGCTTGACCCCTCGAATTCTCAAGGGCGGTACCCTGCCTTCAGTTTCAACCGTCCAACTTACAAGGCTTGATCTACGCTGCCGGACTCCGGGTTCCATTTAACGTCATGTAGGTTCAATGTAGAGCCCACCCGCATCAGGTTGTCTATATTATATATAATAATAGCGATAAATTCAAAACCCCGGCAGTTTCAGTAAGATTCGGCATTAAGTACAGCCCTGTTACCGCAGGCGGCACAACATACAACCTGCGCTGCGCCTCCCTCATACAAAGCCATAGCCGCCTCATGAAGCGTATTTCCGGTAGTCGCCACGTCATCGATCAGCATCACCTTAAGCCCGTCCAGACAGAATTCAGGGTCTGTTCTGAAAGCCCCCTGTACATTTGAGCTTCTGACCGCATTATCCGTGATCTCCGTCTGCCTCATAGTCTCTTTCACCCTTACCAACACCTTGTCCGAGCAAGGTATGCCGCACACTTGGGATGCGCTTTGTGCTATAAGTCCTGCCTGATTGTAGCCTCTTTCTTTTGCCCTTTTCGCAGAGAGCGGGATGGGCACAATAAGGTCTGCATTAAGGTTGTCTTTCGAGATGTAGCTTCCAAGAAGAGTACCCGCAAACGATGCAAGCTCAGGGTGCTCATGGAACTTCATCTGCGGCACAGCCTTTTCGAAAAAGCCTTTGTAAGGAAACGGAATGTACAGTGGAAGCTCAGGGTGAGGATCGCCCTCATAAGGCTCAGAAAGGCATGTAAAGAACCTTCTATCCTCTGGCTGTGGAATAAGACTGGACAGACAGTTGAAGCAAAGATGGAGGCCTTCCGGGACATCGTAAGGTATCTTCCCGTCAGCATCAGGGAAGCCGCCGCACACACAGCATGTCGGCGGAAGCAAAAGGTCCGCAACGTCCTTAAGAATTCCCATCGTCATGCCTTGCTGCCACTAATGCAAGGAAATCTTTGAGCGAAGTGCTGCGGGCATTCTCGGACTCTGACCTTAGCATCTTGGAAAGCCTGTCAGCTGAATCGATCACAGTAACTTTATTACGGCCACGCGTAACGGCCGTATACAGAAGCTTCCTGTTCGAGAGCTTGTAGTTCATCTTGCCCAGAACTATCGTTACCCTGTCAAACTCACAACCCTGCGCCTTATGCACGGTAACTGCATACGACAGCTCTATATCAGCCATTTTCTTTTTATCGAAGCCTATCTTCCTGTCGCCGTCAAAGATGATGTCATACTTTCCTGTAAGCACATCAAAGCCTTTGAATCTGCCCATCTCGCCGTTAAAAACGCCTCGCTGTACCTGTCCCGATGAGGGATCATAATACTCGATTGAGTAGTTGTTCTTTATCTGCATCACATTATCGCCGGGGTAAAGCTTAAGATCCGCCCTGACATTTACGGGCTCCGGTGCATCCTCGTTATGGCACTGCTGCAGCAAAACATTAAGATTCTCAGTACCCAAAGTGTTTCTTCTGGTTGGACTCAAGATCGCATGATCATCATTCTTGTTTTCTACGGAAAGACGTGTGATATATGACAGCGCTTCCTCATCAGAAGAAGTCTTGATGATCTCGAAGTCTTCACCTGCGACAGGCATCTGCCCGCGCAGAATACGCACCGCATTAGAAGCTATGGAACTCTCCTCATCCTGCCTGAAGACATACTCAAGCTTTACACACGGTATAGACGGACAAGAGATTAGATCCGCAAGAACATTACCTGCACCAACAGAAGGCAGCTGCTCGGGATCTCCCACAAGTATCAGCGAAGCTCCGGGACGCAGTGCATCAAGCAAAGCCTTGAAAAGAAAGATATCTATCATCGAAGCTTCGTCCGCGACTACCACTCTGCACTCGAGAGGATTGCTCTTATTCCTTCCGAAAAATGTCTCCTGCACTTCGTCCTCATCATCAGACGGCGCACTCATCTCCAGGAGTCTGTGGATGGTGCATGCATTCACACCGGAAGCTTCAGAAAGCCTCTTCGCAGCCCTTCCCGTGGGAGCACAAAACTCGCACTCTATACCCGCATCACTAAAGTACTGTGCAAGTATGGAAGTGATCGTTGTCTTACCCGTACCGGGTCCTCCCGTGATGATAGACAAAGGAGAATACATACTCATATAGAGTGCATCTTCCTGCTTTTGTTCGAGTTCTATTCCCCGTTGCTTTCCCATGGCTTGGATCTTCTTGCGGGTCTTATTCTCGTCAGGAACGACCACCTTGGCATCAAGAAAACTCTCGATGTCTTTTTTGATCGACAGTTCTGTGCCAAAGTAGGTTCTTGATGATATTCTGGCACCCTCATCAGTCTCATCACAACCTGCACATTTGCCGTCTATAAAGCGGTAAACAACGATGAACTTATCTGCCTTAGCCCGTTCTATGGCATCGCAGTAAAGGCCGTCAAATATCTGTTCCGGAATCATCCCTCCGGTGTCTTTCGAAAGGAGTGACATAGTCCTGTTTCTTACTGTCACAGGCTCAAGATAAGTATCCCCTGTCTCTTCATGCAAAGCTGATACTACACTTACTATCGCACCTTCAAAACGCGACACACTGAGAGGCTCCGCATTAAGTCTCTTCGCTATCAGCTCACAGGTATCAAAACCGATACCCGCGATACGCATAAGTATGTACGGATTATTCTTGATCTGTTCTATGCACTCATTGCCAAACTGATCGAAAACTTTAGAAGCTTTCTTGGCCGACAGACCAAGTTTTCTTAGCTCAAGAACAGTATGGTAATACGCAGGATCTTCTTCAATCTGATTGGATATCTGAACCGCCTTTTCTTCAGTCAGACCGGGTATATTATTCGCGGCCTCTTCAGGACTGTTAAGAACCGCTTCAATAACCTCATCGCCATAAGCTTCTGCAAGTCTTTGAGCAAGCTTCTCTCCTACCCCGTCAAAGCTATCCTTAAGGAATTCCGCAATGAATGCTTTATCTGTATCTTCACTCTCAACGACTTCAATCAGAGAAGCAGCTATCTGCATCTGCTCACGGTAAGACGTCACCTGTCCGCTGACCTTATAATCAACGCCCTCGATGATACTTCCGGGAACATTGCCCTTTACCGTAAACCCGCCTTTGCAAGCAAAGATAACAAAACCGTTGCGCTCGAAAATGAGCTTAACGGCAGTAACGATTACGCCGTCAAGCTCCTTTCCGATATCTTCTGTATTAAGTCTTCTAAGAACCTGAGATTGTGAAGAACTCATCTATCAGATCTTGCTAGCTTCCGCCTTGAAAGCATCAACAAGATCGAGCTTCTCCCATGTAAAGTCAGGATCATTTCTTCCGAAGTGACCATAAGCTGCTGTCTTCTTGTAGATAGGACGTCTCAGATCGAGATCCTTGATAATAGCTGCAGGTCTTAAGTCACACACCTTGTTGACAATATCGGAGATCTTGGAATCATCAATTGTTCCTGTTCCGAATGTATCGACCATAACAGATACAGGACGTGCTACACCGATAGCATAAGCAATCTGAACCTCGCACTCTCTTGCGAGACCTGCTGCAACTACATTCTTAGCGATATGACGAGCAGCATAAGCAGCACTTCTGTCTACCTTCGTCGGATCCTTACCGGAGAAGCATCCGCCGCCGTGACGGCCAAATCCGCCGTATGTATCTACGATGATCTTTCTTCCTGTAAGACCTGTATCACCTGCAGGACCGCCAAGAACGAATCTGCCTGTAGGATTGATAAAGATCTTTGTATTCTCATCCATAAGATCAGCAGGGATAACTGCCTTGATAACATTCTCTGTTACGAAGTCCTTAATAGTTGCTTCATCAACAGTATCCTTATGCTGAGTTGAGATAACGACAGTATCGATTCTCTTGGGAGTAGAACCGTCGTACTCAACTGTAACCTGGCTCTTTCCGTCAGGGCTCAAGAAGCTTACAGGATCAGCCTTTCTTACTTCAGCAAGCTTCATAGTAAGCTTATGAGCAAGTGAGATAGGAAGCGGCATAAACTCAGGTGTATCATCGTTTGCATAACCGAACATCATACCCTGGTCGCCTGCACCTGTATCAAGCTGACCTTCACCTCTTGTCTCAAGAGCATCGTTAACGCCCTGAGCGATATCAGGAGACTGCTCATCGATTGAAGTCATAACGGCACATGTCTTATAGTCAAAGCTAACATCGCTTCCGTTATAACCGATCTCCTTAATCGTATCTCTTGCTACGCTGGGAATATCAACATAAGATGATGTTGTGATCTCACCTGCAACAACGATCATACCTGTTGCAGCAAATGTCTCACACGCAACTCTTGCGCCGGGATCATTCGCAAGGATAGCATCCAGGACTGCATCAGAGATCTGATCGCAAACCTTATCGGGATGTCCTTCTGTAACTGACTCAGAAGTAAAGAGCCATTTTCCTTCGTTCCTTCTCATGTTGAATACCGCCTTTGTGTGTATTTTTACGTGACATTTCATTGTATCATCACAGGCCTTTTTGCTCAACAGATCCTTTGTCGTTTTTTGTCGAAAATTGTCGTCATTTTGTAGTTACATTCGCTTTTGAGCCCTTGTATGATAGCCCTAAGATCATACTCGAAAGGAATAAGGGCATGGCATTCGGGATATTGATTTATGAGAATGACAGTTATCTTTATGCGCTGATAAGAGAAAGGCTCATGAGCCGTTTCCCTTCAGCCTACATCGAAAGGGTCGGTGTTTCCGATCCCGGTATCAGCTTCAAGCTGATAAAGGACATCTATGTTCTTTATGACAACCGGCAGTACTCCCCTCCGTCCGATGAGGGGAACATCAGATCCATACCATTGTTTTCTGACGATGGCAAAGGTCACAGCATCATAGACATGCGCGTTGTCTACAAAGAGATATCTAAGAACTTAACGGACGTATCTGATGAACCTTGCATTGCAGAAAGCAGCGGCAAAGACAGGTTGAGACTTCTCATCTCATATGCGTACATAGATGAGCGCGAGAACTTCATTAAGAGTGCTATCGGTCCGGACAGCTTCGACTGTATCCACCCCATAAGAATAGACCTTATGTCCGGAATAAGGATGCCTGCTACATTTACGCCGGAGGCATCGGGATCGATCACAAGACTTCTTCGAAGCTGCTCAAACAAGCGCTTCGATCCTATCAAGATACTCGACTACCTTAATCCGGACAGTAACGGCTTCTTATCGTGCGGCAAACCGGAGAATGAAGATGATGTATTCGATATAGGCTCTCAGAGCTGTTCGCGTCTGATCGAGCTTCTCAAGAAGCTTTGTATCAACGAAGATACCGGCGCACTGGTTGTAGTTGAAGGCTGGCGCGTATCTCAGATGATTGACTTCATTAAGTCGTGCGATACGCTTCATATTCTCCTTCCGGCAAGGATGTGCACAGAAGATACAGGCATGACCAAAGAACTCGGTCTATTCAAGAGAGCTCTGCCGTCAGGAGCTTTGATGACGGTACATTACTGCGAGGATTACAGACAACATTATGATTCGATCAACATATGACACATCCGAGATCAAAGAGAAACTCATCTATTACGTACTGAGTGTTCTTAGAACTGAATCAGATCCTTCGGATGACAGACTGAAGGAGATAATCTCCGAGGTAATAGGCATAGACGAGAACTCCGCAGGCCTTCCTCTCGAACAGAAAAGAGAACTGGCTCAGAGTGTATTCAACAGCTTAAGAAGGCTTGATGTCATCGAACCTCTTATGGAGGATCCCACCATAACAGAGATCATGGTAAACGGACCTGACAAAGTCTTCTACGAACGCGGAGGAAAGCTGTATAAGACGGACATAAAGTTTAAGGATGCCGAGTCTTTGAAGACGGTTATATCCTGCTTTTTCGCTAACAGGAACCGTCCCCTTAATGAGGCTAACCCCATATCGGATCTTAGACTGCCCGACGGCTCCAGAGCCAACTGCGTACTGCCTCCGGTCGCACCTGACGGACCCATCGTCACCATAAGAAAGTTCACGGGAATCTCCCATGACATCGTAACTTTGATAAGGCAGGGGTTCATAAGCGAAGATGCGGCAAGGTTCCTGTGTGAGTGCGTTCGTAATAAGAAGACCATATTCCTGTGCGGCGGAACCGGAAGTGGAAAGACAACGTTTCTTAATACGCTTTCGGGATTCATTCCTCAGGATGAGCGTGTAGTTACAATAGAGGATTCAGCCGAGCTTAACCTTCAGGGCATCGACAATCTGGTAAGGATGGAAGCAAGACTTCCGGGTCCTGACGGAAGCGGAGAAGTAAATATAGGAATGATGATCCGCGCAGCATTAAGAATGCGTCCCGACCGCATCATCGTTGGTGAGGTCAGAGGCTCTGAAAGTGCGGATATGGTCCATGCTTTGAACACGGGTCATAGGGGCTCATTATCAACTGGTCACGCCAATTCCTGCCTTGAGATGCTAGAGCGATTAACCGGCATGGTAATGGCAGGTTCCGCTCTTCCCTACGATGCCATAATGACCCAGCTTTCGATGGGAATAGACCTGATGATCCACATCACAAGAGACAGAAGTGGCAAACGATATGTCGATGAGATATGTTCTGTATTGCCTGCTCGCGGCAAAGACTTCAATCTCAAGAAACTATTTATAAACGAAGGAGGTAACGGCTGTGAAAGAGTTTGCTCTGTTGAAGAACTTAAAGACACGTGCTCATACAAAGGCTGACGCCTCCAAGGTGTTTCTGATAAAGCATCTATGGGCATATCCTGTGTTCGTAGGGATAATCTATTCGATATCTTCATTCTTCATCAACGCACAGCTTCCAAGATTCATCGGAAGCGTAATACTCGGATTCTTCCCTTGGAAGGAACTGATGAAGAAGGTGTTCTCCGGTAACTACAAGCACATGAGAACTCAGCTTCTCATACTGCTTCAGGTGCTTACTACAAGCGTAAGCAGCGGATACTCTATAGAGAAATCACTTACTCTGATTAGGCCCGTTATCGAGCATTCATTCGGAAGTAAAAGTGTTCTTATTAAGCCTCTTATAACGCTCGAGAACAACATCAAAGTTCACATGAGTCTGGACAAGGCACTTGATATCTTCTCAGATGAGATAGATTTCCCTGAAACAATTCCTATTTTTCACGCATTGGCCATATCATCCGACATAGGTAACAATGCTTTGGCTATACTTCGAAGCAGCTGTCAGATGTTATCTGAGATGAACGCTGTTCAGAATGAGATCAACGCAAACAACGCAGGAAAGAATGCGGAGGCAGTCATGTTATGCATTATGCCGTTCATGATCACTGCTGCACTCGACCGCATGGGCGGAGGATACCTTGATGCTGCAAGACAGTCGCGTATCGGATCCATAATCCTGACAGCCGCATTCGCGGTAGCAATCTTCGCCTCCTCACTGCTCTTCCGCTTTATGACGCATTCCGAGAAAGGACGGAAGACCCTTGAGGACACTGTATTTGAACCCTCTGAAGACCATAAGACACCTTTGACCGACATCGTTCGCAAGGTAATGCCTTCAGGGTTTACTGCTTCAAGGCACGAGTTATTCAATGAGTTATCAATCGATCCTGCGCAGGCATACGAGAGATACCTAAGAAAGCAATTGAAGGTGTGCTCGATAGTATTAGTCGTATCTGCAGTAGTGTTATGGATAGCCAAGATAAAGCTTATCTTCAGTCCATTACTTACCATCGCTGTAGCAGTGCTCGGAGCTTACGATGTAAGAAAAGATGCGCAGCTTCGCCGCGAGGATCTTATGAGCGATATGCCGCTGTTCCTTTGTCTCATACACACTTTGCTTGAAGCAGGACTGCAGCTTCCAAAGTCCATAGCCATATGCTCATATGCTTTCAAGGACAGCAACGGGCTGTCGTCAGAGATAAGAAACCTTCGGGCAATGATGTTAAGCGGAAAGACGGCATCAGACGCCATAGAGAAGCTCTCTTTACGCATTCAGATCCCCGAAGCACAGTCAGCTCTGCTTCTTGTAGCAAGATACGGCAGACTTGGAACAGGAGAAGTATTAGGACTTCTGTCTTTGCAGGCTTCAGCATGTTGGAATCTATGCCGTAATGCGGCACGTAAGAAACAGGAACGAGAATCACTGGGATTGCTTCTCCCAATGACGCTGGACTTCGTCTCAGTACTACTCGTAGCAACAACCCCGGCAATTATTTCACTCGGTATATAGATCAAAAATAAGGAGGATAGATTTATGGCAGATATTAATGTCAGAAACAAACGCGGTATGGGAACCGTTGAGATCGTTATCATTATCGCCGTGCTTGTCGCACTTGCCCTGATTTTCAGAGAGGGACTTACAAGATATGCAAGCAACGTTATGAATTTTGTTTTCGATGAAGGCAGAGTCACAGGCGCGTTCGGCTGACATAACAAAGAATAACAGGTAAAAAACATGGAGATAAGAAAAGGTCCTTACGGACAATTTGTAATTAATAAAATAGAAGACATAGACTCTGTAAACAGCTATACCCGTGAAATAATTGTAGAAAACATTCCGGGTCATATGCTTCCGCTTTATATAATTCCGGCCGTAAGTTCTTACGAAGCTTCATACGATTGTTCAGATTATATATCACTTCAAACCTATCCTTGTTCCGTACTGAATATAAATCGCATTCGTAAAGCTCTTGGGGACCTTTTCTTCTCTTTTGCCGATCTTCCGGATTTCTTGCTTGCACCTTCATCTTTGTGCCTTGATCCCAAGTTTATGCTTATCGATGAAGACTTATCCGAGATCCGTGTATGCTTTGACCCGAGGATCATCTCCCCTTCAGATCTTTGCATAGGATCCATCAAGAAAGCAGGATTACGTGAATTGCTTAATTCACAATGCATGGAAGGTATATTGCAGCCCGACGAGATTGACGGACTTCTTTATGCAGCAGAACAGAATGATGAGGACCTTTTCAGAAAAGAATCACAGAAGATCATGGTCCCATTAAGCGAACCTGAAAAAGCATCTGAACTCCTGGAACTGCCTGAATTCAAGATGATCATCTTGGCAAGCATTCTGTCACTGATATTCACATTGATCAAAATACCGGCAGCAGCATTGATATTCGTTGCCACCGAGGTTTTCCTCGCCGTAAAGATACGCAACAGTTTTATTAACAGGCCGAGCATTATCGTTTCCGAATCAACAGACGACACCAAACGTCAGATGCTGTTCGGCAAAGAAGACGGAAAGATGCGCGGTATCGAGGCTTTGGTGCTTACCAGTACGGATCCCGCCACAGGACAGGAAGATAAGAAAGCCATCTACACTGACAAGGCAGCAATCGGTTCAGACAGATTTCTATGTGATGTCTTCTATCCTGACAAAGGAATATCGCCGATACACGTTCAGGTCAAAAAGGTCGATCGTGTATATTATGTGAGTGATCTGTCTTCAGATAATTCCACTTACCTTAACAACATAAGACTGTTACCGGGGCGCGAATACGAGATAAAGAGCGATCAGACTCTTATGTGCGGTAAAAGAGAATTCAAGATAGAGATACTGTGATCAGACTATGTCTTTCCAGCCGTACTCTTCAACGAGTATGGCGATTCTTTCCTTCTGATGATCAGTTCCGTGAAGTTCAATAAGATGACGGCGTGCACGTGCTCTTGCCATAGCCTGTTCGTACTCTTTAACTAGAACATCTCTGGCAGCGCGGTCTTCGATAAGCTTTGCCTTCTCCAACTCTTTATAAGCTTCCGTATACGACTTACAAGTTCTTCTGGGACTTAATTCCTCAGGATACTCTGCGGCATTACAGATGATCATAATCTGATCTTCCTTAACCTCACAGTAGCCCTCTGATATCGTAAAATACTTAGTCTCATCACCCTCAACAAGGTGGCACATTCCGGGACGCAGAGCAACTATCAGAGGCGGATGACCGGGCATAAAGCCCATCAAACCATCGATAGTATTTATGACAACAGAAGTTACATCACCCTCAAAAAACTTCTTATAAGGTGTTACGATAGTAAGCTTGGTTGTTCTCTTAGTATTCTCTGCCATGAGATCAGTTAGTTCCGTTGTTATCGTCGTGATATGCCTTCAGAACGTCATCAAGATCGCCCTTCATGAAGAAGTACTGCTCAGGAATATGATCCAGCGAACCTGAGATTATCTCACCGAATGCCTTAACAGTCTTATCGATAGGAACATATCTCGGAGCATAACCTGTGGAGTCAGCAGTTACAAAGAACGGCTGAGACAGATACTTCTGAATCTTACGGGCTCTGGAAACGGCCTGTCTGTCATCTTCAGAAAGCTCTTCCATACCGAGGATGGCGATAATATCCTGAAGTTCCTTATATCTTTGCAGATTCTCCTGAACCATTCTTGCTACATGATAATGCTCAGCTCCGACTACGTCTTCAGAGAGAATTCGTGAAGAAGACTCGAGAGGATCAACCGCAGGATAGATACCGAGCTCTACTACAGATCTGGACAATACGATATTCGCATCAAGGTGTGAGAACGTAGTTGCAGGCGCAGGGTCAGTGATATCATCCGCAGGAACATATACAGCCTGGATGGATGTGATAGATCCGTTCTTAGTCGAAGTGATTCTCTCCTGAAGCTCACCTACCTCATTAGCCAGAGTCGGCTGATAACCAACGGCAGAAGGTATTCTTCCGAGCAAAGCGGAAACCTCAGATCCTGCCTGAACGAATCGGTAGATATTATCAATAAACAGAAGAACGTCTTTCTTCTTGTTATCTCTTAAGTACTCAGCCATCGTAAGACCTGTAAGCGGAACTCTCATTCTCGCACCGGAAGGCTCATTCATCTGACCGAAGACCATTATCGTCTTATCAAGAACGCCGGACTCCTTCATCTCTCCCCAGAGGTCATTACCCTCACGGGAACGCTCACCGACACCGGTAAATACGGAATAACCGCCGTGCTCTGAAGCGATATTACGGATGAGCTCAAGGATAAGTACCGTCTTACCTACACCGGCACCTCCGAACAATCCGATCTTACCGCCCTTACTGAAAGGAACAAGAAGGTCGATAACCTTGATACCCGTCTCAAGAATCTGTGCTGTAGGATACTGATCTGTAAAAGACGGAGCAGGCTTATGAATAGGCATATGTGCCTCAGCTTCTACAGGGTCGCCGTTATCGATAGGGCGTCCCAATACATCGAACAGTCTTCCTGTGATCGTCTCTCCTACCGGAACATTAAAAGGAGTTCCCATGGATATGGCTTTAACGCCTCTGGTAAGGCCCTCGGTAGCATTAAAGGAAACGCATCTTACTACTCCCTTTCCTCTTTGCTGAAGGACTTCAGCAAATACGTCCTTCTCACTCTCCTGACCATCCAAAGAAGCAATAATTCTGACACCGTCGTTGATCTTAGGTGTCTCACCGCTCCTGAATTCACAGTCTATGACAGGTCCGATTATCTGTACTACTTTACCTTCTGCCATATCAAAAGCTCCTTAATTCTTACTTACAGGTTATTAACCTGGTTCGCGCCGTTGATGATTTCCGTCAGCTCATTAGTTATCTTCGCCTGTCTGGCGCGGTTAAACTTAAGCTGCAGAGTCTTCATCATATCCTCGGCACTGTTGGTTGCATTATCCATAGCGGCAAACCGTGCGGTCTGTTCGCACGCATATGCCTGCGTCATCGCTCCGTATACCATTGCATTAAGATACGAATCCATAAGGAATCCGAATACCTCATTAACGTCCGGATAGTATGTTATCTCGCTCTTCTCGGGTGCATCCCCTGTCCCGTAGAAAGTTCTTACGTTATCAATCGATTTAAAATCAACGGGCGCAAGTCTTATGACCTCGACCTTCATGTTAAGTGCCGACTCAAGCTGCGTATAAACAAGATACACAAGATCGTAGTTCTCGATAAGGAACTTCTGCTTGAGTATGGAAGCCACGCTTCTTGCCTGATAGTAGGTAGGCTCGGTAAGCGGATAGGAGAACTCCGTATCTACGTTGTACCCCATGTGAAGAAGCCTCTCCCTTACGACCTTGCCGAAAACATAAAGCTTATAGTCGGTCGTAATACCTTTGCGGGAGTTCTCAAGGATCTTCGCCTGCACATGTTCCTCGCAGGCTTTAACGACATTGTTGTTATAAGCTCCGGCGAGTCCCTGATCGCCGCACAGAACGAAATATGCGATCTTCCATGTCTGACCCGGCACCTTCTGCTCAAGAGTAAAGAACGGGTTGTCGATGGCTTTCTTGTTGAAACGGATGTCGCTCATCGTATTAAGACAGTTCTTTACAAAAGGGTCGATCGTCTCGAGAAGCGCAATGGAACGGCGTTTCTTGGCGGCGCTGACAAGCTGCATCGCACCGGTCATCTGTGCTATGCCCTGAACGCTCTTTATCCTTTTCTTTACGTCGTTAAGAGTCTCCATCAGTCTTCTTCTTTGTACTCAGGATGATCGTAGATAAAGCCTTCCTTGAACTGCTTCTCATACTCATCGATCTTAGCCACAGTCGCATCTTCGAACTTGCCCTCAGAACTGATATCCATCAGGATATCCTGTCTTGCAAGTCTGATCTGATCCATGAAAGTATCCAGATACTCTCGGATATCTTCCTTGGCAAGGAACGTCAGCTTATCAGAAGTAGCAAGATAGAGCATAATAACCTGCTCCTCCATAGACAGAGGTGCATACTGCTCCTGCTTAAGAACCTCGTTAAGGACAATGCCTCGCTTTAACTGCAGCTGCGTGTTCTCATCGAGGTCAGCACCAAACTGCGCGAAAGATGCCATTTCGCGTGCCTGTGCGAGCGCGATACGTACAGGGCCTCCGACTTTCTTCGTAGCCTTCGTCTGTGCAGCACCGCCTACACGGGATACAGACAGGCCTACGTTGATAGCAGGACGCTGACCCGAGAAGAAAAGCTCAGGCGACAGATAGATCTGACCGTCGGTAATGGAGATAACGTTCGTTGGAATATATGCCGAGATATCGTCTCCTAAAGTCTCAATGATAGGCAGTGCCGTCATTGAGCCGCCGCCCTTCTCAGCAGAAAGCTTGGATGCTCTCTCGAGAAGTCTTGAATGCAGATAGAAAACGTCACCGGGATAAGCTTCTCTTCCCGGAGGTCTTCTAAGAAGCAGCGAGATTGCTCTGTATGCCTGCGCATGCTTACTTAAGTCATCATAGATGATAAGTACATCCTTGCCGTCATACATGAACTCTTCACCCATAGCACAGCCTGAGAAAGGAGCAATGTACTGCAGTGATGCAGAATCTGAAGCGCCGGCTGCGACTATGATCGTATAGTCAAGAGCGCCATGCTTATCAAGTGTGTTAACTGTATTAACGATCGTACTCATCTTCTGTCCGATCGCTACATAGATACAGATAGTATCCTTACCCTTCTGGTTGATTATAGTATCAACAGCGATAGCAGTCTTACCTGTCTGACGGTCACCGATGATAAGCTCACGCTGACCTCTTCCGATAGGTGTCATCGCATCGATAGCTGTAATACCTGTCGCCATAGGCTTGTTAACAGGTGATCTGTCAACAATCGGCGGCGCAGGAGATTCGATAGGTCTTGTCTTTGTATATCTGATGATGCCCTTACCGTCGATAGGATGACCGAGAGGATCAACGACACGGCCGAGAAGACCTATGCCTACAGGAACGGAAACAGTCGTTCTCGTTCTCATACATACTGTGCCTTCAACAACGTTGTCTGCACCGGACAGGAGAACAACACCAACTGCTTCACGCTCAAGGTTCAAAGCAAGTCCGAAGCCGCCTGTAGTAAACGTTACGAGCTCTGAAAGCATGCAGTGCTCAAGGCCCGATACCATGGCAACGCCGTCATTTACGCTTTGAACGATACCTACCTCTTCAATATTATCTACATTATCAAAAGCTGCCTCGATACGTTTCTGCAAAGCTTCACCTGTAAGCTTAGCGATCTCGGCACTGTCAAAGCTCGATGCAGGAGACTCTTCGAATCTGTCGATAGCCTTCTTGATATCTGTCTTAACCTTCTCAGGCGAGAACACGATATCTTCTTCAGCATCTGCTTCCTCGAGATTTCTTGAACGCTTAACAAAAGAACCGAGTCTTTGCAGCTGTCCCTTTACGCTGTAATCGTATCTTGTACCGCGTGCAAAGATAACGAAGCCTCCGATGAGTTCCTCATCGACTTCGAATGCCAGCTCGTAATTCTCGATCCCGTTCTTAAGAGCAAAAGTCTGCGCGATCTGGGAGATCTCGAGTTCGGTCATGTCACCGGCGGCGACAACCTTAAGTAATACCGGTTTACTGGCCAATGCTTTCCACCTCTTCTCCGATCAGATCCTCGGTATGCTTAACAGCAAGAGACTTGAGCTTATCGTGCTCAACGACATCGCCGATTACTCTTCCTGCAACCTCGACAGCAAGATCGGATATCTCATCCTTCATCTGCTCGATCGAGACTTTCTTCATACGAAGAACTTCAGCCTGAGCTCTCTCAAGGATCTCATCAGCTTCTTCCTTGGCCTTCATCTTTATGATCTTAGCCTGGTCTTCAGCATCAGCTCTCGCATCCTCAAGGATCTGAGAAGCCTCGGCACGCGCATCGTCAATAGCCTGCTTTGACTGCTCTGCATTAGCGGCAGCTTCAGCTTCTGACTTGGCGGCGTTCTCGACATTGGCATTTATCTGCTCTTCACGCTTCTTGATCACTCCCAGAATGGGCTTGAAAAGAACCAGCTTGAAGAATATGAATACCAGAATGACATTAAATACCGTTAAGAGTATAGTCGCAGCGTAACCGCCCATCTGATCGGCGGAAAACAGCGAAGGCTCTTCCGTGGCACCCTCTGCCAACAGCATTATCGAATACATATTAATCATCGGTAATGATCTCCCGTTACTTTACAGTGAATATCAAAAGCAATGCTACAACGAGTGCATAGATAGCAAGTGACTCGATGAACGCGATACAGATAAGAAGCAACATCTGAATCTTGCCGAATACCTCAGGCTGTCTTGCACCTGCATCGAAAGCACGTGATGCAGCAATACCGATAGCAAGTGAAGCTCCGAGAGAACCCAATCCGATAGCAAGACCGGCTGCGAGCACAGCCATTGCTCTGGGTTCGATTGCCGTAGCAGTGTCAAGCATGGCACCTGCAAATGTAATAAGATCCATAATAAACCTCCGTTATTACTCGACAGTCGCAGCTGCCGCTTCACCGGCTGCTGTTTCTGTTGAATTCTTTTTGTTTTTCTTTTCCTTCTTCTTTTTGACAAAGAGCTCAGGATGCTCCTGCATCTCGTGTCCTACCTCTATACTCTCGCCGATGTAATAGATAGTCAGATACGAGAAGATTGCTGCCTGAAGCATACCGTCGGCGATATCAAACCACATACCAAAGGCTGCGGGTACGATGATTGGGATAACAGTATGAAGGAATTCCATAAATACGAATGCGCCGAATACATTACCGAAGAGTCGCAGACACAGTGAAACAGGTCTTACGAGTATATCGATGATCTTAAACGGCAACATGAAACCCATAGGATGAACGAGCATCTTGCCGAAGCCCTTGAATCCTACAAATCTGATAGATACATAAATTACATATACGATAGCGCACAAAGCCATCGCTATAGGGAAACCGATATTCTTAGCCGGAGGTGCAACACCGAAGAATGAGATGGTGTTACATGCGGTGATCATGATGGCAAACGTTCCGATCATCGGTGCGATATGTCTGGCCTCTTCATCTCTCATTCCGAAGCTCTTGGCAACATCGACAACAATGCCTACGAGAAGCTCTACGAAGGTCTGCTTAGTATCAGGCTTGATCTTCGGCTTATGAGCCATTATCGCGAACAGGATGGCAAATATACCGACCGCTATCCATGTAACGATGACCGCGTCAGTCAGAACAACCTTAACGTCACCGATCACCAGGTAATGCTGAACCTGCAGTATTGCTTCGTTGATCTTCTCGCCGATATCACCGATGGTGAAATGCTCTTTAAGGTGTTCAAGAAATGAAGCCCAGAATTCTGACAACCAATTCATTGATAATTACTTCTTTCTTAATTAGTTCCGAATATTCTATCACCGGCATCGCCCAGACCGGGAACGATGTAAGAGTGATCATTTAATCTCTCATCCTTAGCCGCGCAGTATATCTTAACGTCAGGATGATCCTTGGTAAGTCTCTCGATTCCTTCAGGAGCTGCAATGAGACACATGAACTTGATGGAATCGATACCCTTCTCCTTGAGATAGCCGATAGCTGCAGATGCTGAACCGCCTGTGGCAAGCATCGGATCAAGGATGATAACTTCCCTCTCATTGATATCTTCAGGAAGCTTGCAATAGTATGTATGAGGCTCGATGGTAACAGGATCTCTGTAAAGACCTATATGACCAACCTTGACGTTAGGTATAAGCTTCACGATTCCGTCTACCATTCCAAGTCCGGCACGAAGGATCGGGACGATGGCGATGGACTTACCTGAGAGCATCTTGCAGTGCGCAGTTGCTACAGGAGTATCAATGTCGACATCCTCAACAGGCAGATCTTTTGTAACCTCGTAGGCCATGAGCATAGCGATCTCTTCAACAAGCTCACGGAACTCCTTGGTGCTCGTGTTCTTATCACGAAGCAGCGCTACCTTATGCTGAATGAGCGGATGATCAAATACAAATACGTTGTCGTCTGCCATCGTTTTCACCTCACGCTTTTATTTGAAATTCTTCTCTTCCGTCTGCTTCATCTGGCCTACTCTCTCAGCATGCCTTCCGCCTGCAAACTCCTCTTCGAAAAAGCAGTCTACCATCGCGAAAGCAATCTCGGGGCCTACTACTCTTGCGCCGAAAGCAAGTACATTCGCGTCGTTATGCTGACGGCACATTCTTGCCATGTACTCGTTATTGCAAAGAGCAGCTCTTATGCCCTTGTGCTTGTTACATACCATGGAGATGCCGATACCTGTTCCGCAGATAGCGATACCTCTGTCTGCCTTTCCTGAAAGAACATCCTCGGCAACCTTGTTACCTGCATCAACATATGAGAAACGCTCTGTTGCAGATACAGCTCCTCCGTCGATTACCTCGAAGCCCTTGGACTCAAGGTGTGCGATAACAAGCTGTCTCATGTCGTAGCCTGCGTGATCTGATGCAATTGAAACTATCATATGTCTCTCCTTATGTGCTTGAATTTCTTATCGCCTGAAGCGTAATCGGCAACAATGTGGCCGTCGCCGTAAAGCTTGTACTTATATGAGACCAGACCTTCGAGTCCTACAGGCCCTCTTGCATGAAGCTTACTTGTAGAGATACCGACCTCAGCGCCGAAGCCGTATCTGAAACCGTCTGCAAATCTCGTGGAACAGTTAAGAAGAACGCTGCCGGAGTCAACCTTATTCATGAAGTACTCGGCTCTGTCCGTCTTCTCTGTAATGATCGCATCAGTATGACCCGAACCATACTTATTTATATGGTCGATAGCCTCATCGATGCTGCTTGTAAGCTTGATGGATACTTCATAATCAAGATACTCATGGTGCCAGTCGGTAATCTCAGACTCTAGGTGGACCTTAACACCCTTATCCTCAAGAGCCGCGATGATCTTAGGCATCAGTGTAGTCTCCAAAGTCTTATCTATCAGGATAGTCTCTGTGGCATTGCACACTGATACATACTGAGTCTTGGCATCGACAACGACCTTCAAAGCCTTAGCTTCATCAGCGTATCTGTCGATATATGTATGACATACACCATCAGCATGTCCCATAACAGGGATCGTTGTGTTCTGCATGATATACTGAACAAATGAATTAGAGCCTCTCGGAATGATGAGGTCGATATAATCAGAAAGCGAGAGCATGGCATTTACTTCTTCACGGCTCTCAAGAAGATTGATCCAGCCTTCAGGCAGTCCGTTGCTAACAGAAGCATCGCGAATCGTTTCGAAAAGAACACGATTCGTCATAGCTGCTTCTCTTCCGCCCTTAAGGAAAACTGCATTTCCACTCTTAAGGCAGAGAGTCGCTATCTGAACAAGTGCGTCAGGACGTGACTCGAAGATAACTCCGATAACACCGATAGGACACGATACTCTATTAAGCTCGAGTCCGTCATCCAAAGTCGTATGAAGCTTGATCTTGCCGACCGGGTCTTCGAGATTCATCAGGCTTCTAATACCGTCTACTACGTCATTGAGCTTGTGGTCATCAAAGCGGAGTCTCTTAAGAAGCGGACCCTCAAGTCCTTCTGCTTCACTTCTGTCGAGATCCTGCTTATTAGCTTCGAAGATCTTTTCCTTGTTGTTAAGGAGTGCTTCAGCAACTGCTTCCAGTGCCTTCGTTTTGGTCTTATCGTCAAGAAGTGCTGTCATGAAAGACGCATTCTTAGACATCTGTGCTGTTGTTTTCAAATCAGACATAGGCCACCTCTTAAATCACATGTGATTATAACACTCATGTTACAAAGTATTAAGAAAAATATAGAGTATTATTATGTCAAGGAAGTTTTATCAGATAAATTGAAAATCGTTGATTTTTGATTTTTTTCAAACAAAAAGTGTTCATAATGTTCATAACTCTGTCGATAACCTCAAAACAAGACTTTTGAAAGTTCATAACCCCTCAAGCCAATAATAGTGGTCGCTTTGGCGAATGTGTCCAAAAGATTGCCGGATTATGACAAACAGTTTACGTAGAATGGAAGTGCCGTATTATGGGCTTTTAGGCGACTAAAGACACATTGAACGTTTGTACGTGTCCACGAGAGAAATACACCGAAAAAACAAAAAAAGATATTGACACGTCGATTTTCGCATAGGGTATAATTGCACTTATGAAAATCGTACTTACATGTCTTTTCGGACTCGAAAGCTGCGTGCGCGACGACCTGACTGCGATCGGCTACGAACGCAGCAATATCAATGTTTCCGACGGTATGGTCGTACTCAATGCAGACGACGATACATGGGAATCCGACGTAGCAAGAGTCAATATGTGGACAAGGCGCGCAGAACGCGTTCTTTTCGAAGTGGGTTCCTTCCCTGCAAGAGAGTTCTCTGAGCTTTTCGACGGGACGTGTGCGTTGCCCTGGGACGAATTCATCCCTGACGGCTACGCTTTCATCATCAACGGCTACTCAAGAAAGTCCAAGCTTTACGGCATAAGTGCCTGCCAGAGCCTTGTTAAGAAAGCTATTGTTAAGTCTTTGTGCCGCTCCAAAGGCCTCGGCGCTGACGGCATCATAGCTGAAGATGCAGCCAAGGGTGTTGTACGTGTACAGTTCGGTATAGTAAATGACAATGTTTCAGTAATGATAGACACTTCCGGCGAGGGACTTCACAAGAGAGGCTACAGACCGCTTACACACGAGGCTCCTATCAGGGAAACGCTTGCTTCGGGTATGATCACACTCGGAAGATACAGACCTTTCGGCGCGGAAGCCCTTGCAGATCCTTTCTGCGGTTCAGGTACGATACTTATCGAAGCTGCAATGATGGCATGTAATATCGCACCAGGTAAAAACAGATCATTTTCGTATGAAAACTTGCCTTATATAGGTGAATACGCGAAGAAGAAAGCTTACGAGGAAGCGCTTTCTCTTGAAGATTCTGAAGCTACTGATGACTGTTTCTTCTTTGGCTCCGACATCGACCCCAAAGCGATCGAGTCTTCCATAAGGAATGCAAAAGCAGCAGGCGTCGCGGATCACATCAAGTTCACCGTGGCTGACGCCGCCACAAGAACTCCTTCCGCATTCGAGAAGATAACGGGATTTTCCCGCACAATGGTAATCACGAACCCGCCTTACGGAGGCCGTCTTATGACCCCCGAGGAAGCAGCCGAGATTTACAAGATGATCTCTTCCCTTTACCTTACTTCCCAGGGCTTCTGCCGCCCCGGCATGAGGCTGTCAGTTATTACTCCGGATGATTCGTTCGAGGTTGCCACAGGACACAAGGCCGACAAGCGCGTTAAGCTTTATAACGGCAACATCAAGTGCCAGCTGAACAACTACTTTAAGCTTAAGTAATCCCCTTACGGATGTAGTAGAACATAAACTGCTGCAAGATACCCGCTGTCTCAGGATAGCGCTCAGCCTCGAAATGTCCGTTATAGTATCTGTCCTCTATCCTCTTTATCCATACGTCAATGGGGAACCTTCCCGTGCTGTGAAAGCCGAAGAGCATCGCGCAGTTGGCGACTTTAACTCCGACGCCGTGCATCGCCGTAAGAGCTTCATACAGCTCGTCGTCATCAATCTTCTTCATCTGCTCCGGAACAAGCTTTCCACTCTCGAAATCATTTACCGCAGACATTATGTATGCAGTCCTGTACCCTGCACCTATGCTGTTAAGCTCTTCCGCTGTAAGCGTTGATGCCTGCTTAACCGAGGGGAAAGCATAGTATTCGTTCTTTAACGGCTTCACAAAAGGTGCTTCCAGCTTAGGAGGCTTTATCTTCGTCCCCGCAAGGGCGGAAAGGCGGTCTACGCAGGTTGTGATGGAAGGTATGGATCTTCTTTGTGAGATTATGTAAGAGATGATGGTCTCGAAGACATCCTGCTTGAGGATCCTGATTCCACCTCCAAACGACGCTGCGGCATTAAGGAAATCATCGTCTTTATCAATGCTCTTGACCACGCTTACATAGTCAGTCCCAAGATCAAAGTAGTCGAACCAGATATCTTTGAATTCTTTCTCAGTGCAGGAGAAAGCGAAGTCATTATTGCCCAAAGATGCTATCTGAAGATACTTTCCGAATGCCACAAGCTCTGTATGCGTATCGTCGATCGTATGAATACGGAAAGCCTGACCGCTGTCAGCAATCTTAGCAGGATCAAAGAAGTCGATGTGAATCCTAAACATTGTTTTACACCTCTATTTATATTATTATAGCAAGCATGAAACTTACCGACATCTACAACCAGGACAAAACTATTCTCTCGTTCGAGATCTTCCCTCCCAAGGCGGAGTCGGAGCTTAAGAATATCGACGAGACTTTGGAGATGCTTTGCGATCTTCACCCTGACTACATCTCAGTCACTTTCGGCGCAGGCGGATCTTCCAACAACAATAAGACGATCTCTATCTGCAAAAAGATTAAGGAGCAGTATCACACTGAGCCCGTGGCTCATCTTACTTGCCTGTCTTACGACAAGAATGAGATTGATGAATTCTGCAAAGAACTCTCTGCTGCAGGCATCGAGAACATCCTTGCATTAAGAGGCGATGTTAACCCTAATGCTCCTGCCAAGGGCGTCTTCTCACATGCAAGCGAGCTCATCGAATACATAAAGCCTAAGACGGACTTCTGTATCGCAGGCGCATGCTATCCTGAGTGCCACACAGAATCCATCGACAGAGTTGATGACATCCGTAATCTCAAGAAGAAGGTAGATGCAGGTGCAGATGTACTTCTGTCACAGCTGTTCTTCGATAACAAGTATTTCTTCGAGATGGTAGAGAGCGCTCGTATTGCAGGTATCGATGTTCCGATCACGCCCGGTATCATGCCTTGCTTAACAGTAGCTTCCATCAAGCGTATGGTGTCCACATGCGGTGCTACACTTCCCGCTAACTTCCAGCGCATCGTAGACCGTTACGGCGAGAATCCCGATGCATTCCTTGATGCAGGTCTCGCTTATGCCATCAGCCAGATAATCGATCTTCTGACAACAGGCTGCGACGGCATTCATCTGTACACGATGAACCGCCCTTCAGCTGTTAAAAGAATCTGCGAAGGAATCAAGAACATCATCTGATCCGCTGATAATTATTAGTAATGAAAAAGCCGCGACTTATGCCGCGGCTTTCTTTTATTCTGTTAAGCGAGAATTATACGCAAGTGTATCCGCCGTCAACAGCGATAGCCTGACCTGTTACATAGGAAGACTCCTCAGCACCGAGGAATACTGCAACAGAGTTAAGCTCACCCTCGTTACCATATCTCTTCATAGGAACAGACTGGTTAGCGAAAGCCTGGAAGTAGTCAGAGTTAAGTGTCTCTGTTGTAAGCTCTGTGTAGAAGTAACCGGGGCAGATTGTGTTAACTGTGATATTGGAAGTAGCAAGCTCTGCAGCAGCTCCTCTGGAGAAGTTAACAACAGCACCCTTTGTTGTGTGATATGCGATAGTGGGGATAGCTGTATTACCAACAAGACCGTAGATAGAAGCGATGTTGATTACACGACCGTATGTCTGCTTTCCTTCAGCCATAGCATCCTTCATGAGGTTAACGAAAGCCTGTGTAACTGAGAATACAGAAGTAAGATCGAGATCCATTGTGAAATCCCAGTCATCTCTTTTAAAATCAACGAACGGCGTACCTGTACCCTTTTCTCCTCCTGCATCATTGATGATAACCTCACAGTGACCGAAGTGCTCCTTAACAGCCTTTACAGCATTGTTGATGGACTCTGCACTTGTAACGTCGCAAGCTACAGGAAGTACATCAACTCCATACTTCTCAGACCATTCCTTAGCGCTTGCCTCGAGTCTCTCTACTCTTCTTGCAAGAAGAACGAGATTAGCATTCTGCTGAGCAAATCCCTCAGCCATCTGCTTGCCAAGACCGGATGATGCACCTGTGATTGCAACTACTTTTCCTGTGTAATCGAACATGTTGTTTCCCCCTGATGTTTTATTTGGAACAAGTCGATTATATGAAAAATACTGCTTTCAAAACTCAAGAAAGTAAGACAAAGGTAACCTCTGCAGTTAAAAAGGACAATAGTTATTACTCTTTTCGAACCTAGGCTTTCAAATAAAAGTCATTTGGGTTTATAAAGGGATGAATTCTCCAAAGCAAAGATTCTGTCAGTCATCTGACCGGGTTCTGTCTTTCCCATCTCCTTCTCGAAGATATACATACGGGAATCGATCATATCGATCTCGTGGAGCAGGAAAGCCTCAGGCGTAGCAGGTGTTGTGATAGCACCGTACTCCAAAGAACCGTGATGAGATGCGATCATATGACGGATCTGACGAACCTCTTCATCATTATAAAGACCGTTCTTTGCCTCTTCTGCTACCATCTCCATACCGATAACCGCATGACCGAACAGTCTTCCGTCGACCGAATAATCTGCAGAACCCAGATCATCGGTATCAAGCTCATATAACTTACCGATATCGTGAAGCGCCGTTCCGCACATCAGAATCTCAAGATTGATATTCTTATATACCTTAGCAAGATAGAACGCAGAATAGACCATTCTGAACGTGTGATAGATAAGTCCGCCTCTGATGTCATGGTGAATGCTGTGAGCCGCAGAGGACTTGCAGAAAGCCACTCGGTTCTTATTAAGTATCCTGATGGTCAGAGCTGCTGCGCTGTAGTCATCAGTCGGAACATCAAGAGTCGAACAGTCATAATCCCTTCCCGTAGCCTTCTTAATGCTGTCGATGATCTTCTTATACATATCATCGATATCATACGGAGGAGACTGAACAAACTTCTCCACCTTAGCTTCGGGGTTATTGCAGATACTGATATTCTCAACGATAAAGTTCTTCTTATTCTGATAAGTCTTAACACTGAAGGTAAGATCTACTACCTTTCCGACATCAAGGCCCAAAGCCTTCATACCGGCTTCAGTCTTATCAAAGAAGTTCATCGACACCTTGTCAGTGCCGTCAGAGAAAGTGAAAGCGACATAAGGCTTATCCGTCTTCGAGATCCTCTCGGTCATCTCTGTGATGAGGACAGTAAAGTTATATGTGCTTCCTATCTGGGTATCGTTGAATTTTCCGAAGTTCATACCTGACCTGCCGTTCTACCCTTCTCAAATGCTGAAAGATTACCGGGGATAGTCTTGGGCTTACTTGCGAAAGCCTCCTCGATAGCCTGTCTCCACTTCTCGTCATCTACACCAAAGAAATTAGACAGCGCGCCAAGCATAACGATATTAGTTGCCTTCGTTGTACCTGTCTCAAGTGAAAGACCTGTAGCATCGATAGGAACGATCTTAGCGTCATCCCCTGCAGCGTCCTTCAGAGCCTCGATAATGCCCTCAGGATACTTCATCTGTCCCATAAGAACAGGCAAAGACTTGATCTGCTGTGTATTAACGATCATGGTGCCGCCCTTCTTAAGGAGCTTGCCCCATCTTACAGACTCAACTTCCTCGAATGAGAGAACATAGTCTGCCGTTCCCTCTTCGATGATAGGTGAATGAACCTCAGGTGCGATCTTAACGTATGTAACTACCGAACCGCCTCTCTGGCTCATTCCGTGAACCTCGGATACCTTTACATCAAGGCCAAGATTCATAGCCAAGATACCAAGGAGCTTACCTGCGATAAGCGTTCCCTGTCCGCCGACACCGGCAAGTACTATAGAAGCATTGATCTCATTACTCATTCTCTTACTCCTCCGCCTTCGTCAGTGCACCGAACTTACACATATTCACGCAAAGTCCGCAGTTGTTGCAGCTCTCAGCATCGATTGACGGGAAACCTTCCTCATCGATAGTAAGTGCAGGACACATGATTCTTGCACAAGCACCGCACTTCTTGCACTTCTCATAATCAACAGAAGCCTCAACACCCTTCTTAGCTCTTCCTGTAGGGATAAGAGCGCAGGGACGTCTGGCAATAACAACAGATACAACATCTCTTGCGAGCTCTTCCTTGATTACCTGCTCGCATCCGAATGTATCTACAGGATCAACGACGCGGATGGCTTCAGGCACTACGCCTACGCTCTCGCAGAGCTTCTCAAGAGAAACAGCGGGAGCAGCCTCAAGTCTGATATTCTTACCAGTACAAGGATTCTGCTGGTGGCCCGTCATACCCGTAATGGAGTTATCGAGAATGATGAGTGTGATGCAGCTGCCGTTATAAACTGCATTCATAAGATTTGTAATACCGGAATGCAGGAATGTGGAATCGCCGATAACACCTACAGTCTTCTTGGAATCCTCATGGTCTGTAGCCTTATCAAAGCCGTGAGCCATACCTACGGAAGCACCCATACAAACTACAGTATCAACTGCCTGCATAGGAGGCAAAGCTCCGAGAGTATAACATCCGATATCACCTGTAACGTTTACCTTAAGTCTCTTCAAAGCAAGGAACAGTCCCTTATGAGGGCAGCCTGCACAGAGAACCGGAGGACGTCCGGGGATCTCGGGAAGCTTAGCAGGATCCAAAGCAGCAACAGGAAGCTCCTCGTCCGTAAGCTTCTCCTTAAGAAGTCTGATGGAATACTCGCCCTGCAGTGTGAAAAGGTCCTTACCCTCGCACTTAACGCCCATAGCCTTAATCTCTGTCTCGAGGAAAGGATCAAGCTCCTCTACGATTACGAGTCTTTCGACCTTGGAAGCAAAGTCCTTGATAACCTTCTCGGAAAGAGGCCACACGAGACCGAGCTTCAATACACTCGCATTAGGGAGCGCGTCTCTAACATACTGATAAGCGGCACCGTCAGTGATGATACCGAGCTTAGTGTCGCGCATCTCGATCTTATGAAGTCCTACACTCTCGGGATTGGATTCAACATCACTTATTATCTTGGAAGTTCTGTCCTCAACTACAACATGCTTGCCGATAGCGTAAGCAGGCATCATGACATACTTGGGAGGATTCTTCTCATAATCCTTGATAGTAATGGGCTGAGGATCTTCAACCTCTACTACTGATCTTGAGTGGGATACTCTTGTATGAAGTCTCAGGATTACAGGTGTGTCGTACTTCTCAGAAAACTCGAAAGCATACTTAGTGAATGCTCTGCACTCTTCGGAATCTGAAGGCTCAAGCATAGGAACCTTGGATGCACGTGCATAGTTTCTGGAATCCTGCTCATTCTGAGAGGAATGCATTCCGGGGTCGTCAGCAACGCAGAAAACAAGTCCGCCGTTAACACCCGTATATGAAGCTGTGAAAAGAGGGTCTGCGCACACGTTCATACCAACGTGCTTCATGCAGGTCATGGCCCTGCCGCCTCTTACTGAACAGCCTATAGCAGCCTCGGCTCCGCACTTCTCGTTCGGTGCCCACTCACAGGCTACTTCAGGATACTTTGCAATTTCTTCTGTGATCTCGGTACTCGGGGTTCCGGGATATGATGAGACAAACTTTACACCTGCCTCGTAAGCTCCTCTGGCAACAGCCTCGTTGCCAAGCATGATCTTCTTCATGTGGACTCTCCTAAAGCTTTATTACAAAGCTTTATTGTACCACATTCAAAGGATAGTCTCCATTCCGTACTTATACGGCTTAAACCCGAGTTTCTTGTAGAATTCTATGGCGCTGTCATTGCCTTCCCACACGTTCAAAGTAACGTTGTGGCAGCCCTGCTCCACTGCATATTCCCTCGCATAATCATAGAGTTTCTTCCCTATACCTGTTCCCCTTTGGGACTCGTCCACACAAAGGTCATCGATATACAGCGTCTTTATGTCTGTAAGGATATTGTTGCCGGGGTGCTGCTCAAGAACACACATGGCATAACCCTGAACAACGCCGTTCTCATCTTCGTAAACGAATATGGGCCTTAAGTCATTTCCTATGAGTGCAAGAATCTCACGGTCATTGTATTTACGGCAGTTAGCCTTAAAAAGATCAGGACGGATGTTGTGATGCACCATCAGCACCTGGTCAAGAAGAGCCGCTATACGGGTAAGATCATCTTCGCGGGCGCGCCTTAAGCTACCCATTATGTTCCTCTGTATCTGTAGATATGACGCTCTGCAGCAAGCATTGATCTTACATAAGAAGTAATCTCGTTAGCCCAGACGCCATAACCGGTATTATTCATATGAACATATCCGTCAGAAGAATATCCTGAATACAGTGCATCAGTATTATTCTTCAAAGCTGTATTGATATCGATATAATCAAGTCCGCTCTGTGCGCAGTATTCAGCCATCATGGAATTAAGTTCATCGATCTTCTCATTGGAAAGGCTCGGTGTCTGATCAGAGTCACATCTGGGTGTTGTGGATACAACAAATACTCTGATTCCGGGATTTGCTGCGATGATACCGTTGATGTAATTAACATATCTGTCGAAGACAACTGATGCTTCAGTTCCTACAAGATCGTTAGTACCCATACAGATGAATACCTTCTGCACGCCGGCCATGCTGATAAGAGAAGCGGCCTGCATCTCTACATCGTTATACTGGAGCATATAGCCAGAAAGGCTGTTCTGATCAGAAAGGAATGAATAGCTGACTCTGGCATATACCTGAACATCACCGAGCAATCCTCTGCCGTTAGCAGAGAAATACATCGGGAATCCAGCCGTTACTGAGTTACCGATAAATGCAGCATCAGCAAAATAATCCGTAACAGCCTGATCCGAAATACCTGCAGTATTAACAACCACATTCGTACCTGGCATAAGGCCTCTGTTTACACAGGAAGTCGTGAATGACGTACGGTTAACAAAGTAATTGAACAGATAATCGAGATTGATATTACCGTTCATCGCAGAAACGAGAGCATATGTCTCAGCAGGCACAGCATCTCTTCCCTCGAATGCCTTGTAGAAGATATTAACTACCTTTCCGGGCGAAGAGGTCTTAGCTGCAGCGATGAATGAATCGTTAAAGATAATGTCGTATGCCAACTGGCGGCAGGTCGTACGAAGATATGTAAGATCATTAGCCATGGCACTTACCTGAGCATCAGTTACCGTTGTATTCAGGAAGTTTCTGTTCAGGTTGTTGATATATGCAAAGCACTCATCTGTCGGAGTAAGCTGAACATCAGGCTCACAGGAACTACCGGAATAGATTCCGGAGATTGCGCAATAGTTAGCCCACTCAACAGAATTAATAAATCCCATCATTACGTCTGCTCTGTCAGCACCTTCAGCAAGTGCAGTTGTCCACACCTGCATACCTGCATCATCAGGCGCACGGTTAAAGAAGACCTGATAGAGCATATTTACATAACATGAATCATCAAGACCGAGACTTTGTGCCTCAGGGCTAGTTATGATGCCGTAAGCGACATCCGCGCCGTTCGTCTCACCTGTAAGAAGCTTGTTCGTCCAGTCAGCATAACCTTCGGCATCAGGCTGTCTTCCCAAAGCATAATTATAAAGACGAGTTACGAAGTCACCCGCTCCGGGATTAGGGTCAGCACTGACACGGGCTGCCATCATGGGAGCCTCGATCATTATTATCACGGCCGCCAAAAGTGCCGTTATTCTCGTAAATAATCTACGCATACGCTTATAATAACATCATTCATATAGGAATTTGTAAGAAAAAATAGACAAAAAAATCCCGGATCATGTGATCCGGGATGTAAATGGTGCGGCCGACGAGACTTGAACTCGTATGGGGTTAACCACACGCCCCTCAAACGTGCGCGTCTGCCAGTTCCGCCACGGCCGCGAATGCATGCCATTCGCAAGTGCAAGAACGATTATATTGATACATGCCCCAACTGTCAAGCAGTTTTTGAAAGTGTTTTTTCAGAAGAAAAAAGACTCGAGACAGAACACCGATGAAGTAACGAGTGATATTACCAAACTTATTATCATGCAGATGTCCGCCATCTTCTCTGAAAACCTGCCTATTCCAAGATACATCGGGAATAAACTTGCATAGTAACGGTAGAAACTGTCTGTAGGACAATCGATCTTAGGATCCCTTATCGTCATGCCGAGAGCGACAATAAATAGAACGGAATAAATAACGGCAACCACAGAGCCGACATTAATACTTCTCTTCTTTCTCATAAGAAGGATCTCTCGCACGATAAGCACTGTCACAAATATGGTAAGACCCAAAGAAAGCGCTTCGTTGATCTTAAACAGAACGATAGTGTCAATAGCCCCGTCAAACTTATAGATATCCGTAAACAGAACCTTAGCCGAGATCCATGCCGTCTTAAAAACATTGGAAGGAATTCTTACCCAGTATGTATACTGCGCGTCCATAAAAATCTTCCAACTTCCAAACTTAATCTGAAGGAATACGGGATATATAAGGCTTATCGCGGTAGCCGGCACATAGCAAAGAATTATGTCCATTACGCTCTTCCCCTTCTTCTGCGCCTTTGCAAAACGCATGCACATGCCTATAAACACAGCGAAAAAAAGTAAGGAACCGGTATTACGAGTTGCTACGGAAAGGCCTAGGACAAGGCCCAACAACAGCGGGTACTTATCCTCAGCAAAGAGGTAGAACGCGAATATGGTAAGGAAGAAGAATAACGCTTCCGTATACTCAAGAGAAGTAAACAAGGCCAAAGGAGAAACGGCTACGACCGCAAGCACAGTCGATACCTTTGCCTCCCCTTTAAGTTTTATGAGAATCTTCTTAAGGAAGAACAGAGCCGCAAGGAATGCGATCTGATTAATGATGATAAGTCCGACGTCACCAAGATATCTGATGATCAGAGGAATGACCGGGAAGAATACTGTCGCGCCGTCAACGTAGTAACCGTCAGCTGCGATAAGTCTGTAGTGCTTAGCGTCAAAAAAGCCGAGCACCTGCGGATATGTAGCCTTGGATATGAAGAGGATAACAGCAAACAGAAGCTTCGCACCAAGGTAGCTGAAGAAAACATCCTTATTGTCTTTGAGAAACTTCGTGAACTTATCCATACATTGGATTATAGCATTATAAAGGCAACAAAAAACACCGGACAGTATCCGGTGTTTAATGGTGAGCCATGGGGGACTCGAACCTCCGACCCACAGCTTAGAAGGCTGTTGCTCTATCCAGCTGAGCTAATGACCCACATCAGTCAAATGCGATTTGACCAAAGAATTGTATACCATTTTATCCGAGTTGGCAAATAGTATTTTTATTATTTGTATTCAACCAGTTTTGTGAAGCCGCAGTAGTCGCATGTTGCCTTGTGCAAAGTCGCGTCGGGAATGAGCTTTCCGCCGCACGTCGGGCATATCATGCTGACCGTAAGAGGCATGGTGTGAAGATCCTTGAAGTGATAGCCGGTCTTCTCTTCTACATAAAGCTTCACGCCGTCGATCGCAGATTTCTCAGTTGAAGTCATGCCGTCCATCTTGGCGATATACTCTGCTCTTAACGTAAGGCTTACGAGAGCTTTATTATCGGCGCGGTCCAGATATACCTTGACCTCATCGAATGTCATCGGTCTGTATCCTTCAATCTCTGCCAATGCTTCTTTGTACTTGTCAGGGATATCACCTGTCTGTCTGATATTCTTAATTCTCTCTGTTACCGCACGGGCCTCATCTCTTGAGATATTGCCGTCGATACCTGCGATATACCAGGAAAGAATGATACCTGCTCTCATTGTATTGAAAGTCTTATCGTCGAGAAGCTTAACATTAAGAGCAGCCTTATCAGCATCAGCCTTGGCTTTGACCATCGCGATCTGTTCTGCCTGCTTACGATGACGGGCTTCTTCCTCCATCTGCTTCTTCTGAAGTTCATAAGCCTGCATCTTGGCCTGAGCTTCAGCCTTACGGGCATCAGCCGCCTTGTTGTCGGCTTCCATAAGAGAGCTCACTGCACCTGCAGCGAGATTACCGAGCATATTGTTCATTAGCTTTGTGACTAATCCCATAATCAACTATCTCCTTATTAAGTTTCCTTGATTATTATACTATAATCTGAATAGTAATTCCCTTGCGAGGTACTGTATATGTCATCAGATAACAAATCCGTTATTAGTTTACTCTACCCCGAATCTGACAACGCTTTCAAAACAATGAGCGACACTACTGTTCACGATCTCGGCATTGATACGATAACAACTCAGATCACAGATGATCCCAAAGAGCAGCAGATGATCATAAGAGTACTCTCAGGACTTACGCCCGACCCCAAGATAGCAGGTTACAGACAGGACGTATTCGAGGACATTTATAACCTTCCCGAGATGAGAGACAAGCTTCTCGAACTTATGAACCAGATAGATTACCTTAAAGACTACGGTACCTGGCGTAAGAACGCTGAGGAGAAGCCGGGCCTTTGGGACCTTATGCACAGACTTGAAGAACTTAAGACCTTCATTACCTGCGTCGAGTCGCTTCACGACTGTCTGTCAGATTCCCGCATCAAGTCCAAAGGTCTTAAAGATCTCCTTTCTTACATCGACACTCTTTATACTGACGCGAACTTCGCACAGATGAAGAAAGACATCGAGAGCATAAGCGTCGATGCCAATTCAATTCAGAGCGTAACTATCGGTATCAACATCAACTCCAGATTCGAAGCCGAGAGCTTAGGCCTTATCTCGGTTAACGCTAAGTCTTTTAAGAAGTCCGGCATTGTAAGCAATTTCGCAGATGCGGTTGCTGCCAAGGACAAGCTTAATAAGGATGCAGAATGGGATGGCGACATGCGATATGAGCCCGTAGATTCCCAGAGTACTGAAGGAGCCTTGGACAAGATCAATTCGACTTTGACCGACGCCATCAATTACACGAGCGTCATAGGCAATAAGTCCACTCTTTCCAAGATCCCCGATGGTGACGGAACTTCAAATTCCACTTTCTATCTTTCCAACATCGCCTCCAAGATGATGAGCCATCTTGTAAAGAAGCTGCGCTCCGTACTCTCTGCATATTCAGATATCTCTATCGTGACTATCTCTAAGCTCATACCGGAACTTACGTACTACATTAATTTCGCGCTGTTCATATCCAAGGCGAAGGAAAAGGGCATGCACTTTTGTAAAGCTGAGCCCGTCGCTGCCAAAGACGGTGTATGCGTGATGAATGCCAAAGGTTTCTATAACCTGAAGCTTGCCTCTTCCCTTGCAAGCGCAGATGAAGTTGTAGATAACGATCTCGTCTTTGACAAGGATCACGTCGTATTCCTTCTCACGGGGGCTAACAGAGGCGGAAAGACAACGCTGACGCAGGCTGCAGGTCTTCTGTATGTACTTGCCCAGGGCGGCATCTATGTGCCTGCGGATTCTTTCGAGTACACTCCCGTCGACATGATCTTCACGCACTTCCCTGCAGACGAAGACAAGACTATGGATCTCGGCCGTCTTGGCGAAGAGTGCGTACGTTTCAAGGAGATCTTCAGTGATGCCACTTCAGAGAGCCTCGTGCTTCTTAACGAGAGTTTCTCTACTACTTCTTTCGAGGAAGGATATTACATAGCCGTAGATGCGGTACGCGCCTTGAGACTTAAGGGAAGCCGCACAATCTACAACACGCATATGCATAAGCTTGCTGAGAATGCCTCCGAGTTTAACGTATCGTCTATCGTAATGGCGAGCGAAGAAGGAAAGCGTTCATATAGAGTTGTCGAGAAAGCTCCTGAGGGCTCATCCTACGCACGCGACATAGCTGCGAAGTATGGAGTCACTTACGAGATGCTGACTTCCCAGAACTGATTACTCCGGAAGGAATTCCATTACCTCATCATCGTCGCCGTCATCATCGGATGCAGCGCCGTTGGAGTCGAGCGCATTCTTAAGAACTTCCACAACCTTGGCGTACTCCTCCATCATGCCCTCAAACCCAGAGATGATTGAAGGCACGTTCTGAGCCTTTGACGCATTCTCCTGTTCAAGCGCCAACTTCGAGAGCTTATCCGCTCCAATGGTTCGCGCAGAACTCTTAAGGGCATGCACATATGTCGAATAATCCGCCCAGTTCTTGTCGTTATATAAACCCGTTATCGATGATCTCTTCTCAGGCTCGGAATTAACGAAAGTATTAAGCAGCTCAAGGAGGAAGCTCTCGTCGTTCATGCAGTAAGTCATCGCTGCATCTACATTGAAGCCCTTGTTACGCAGAGTCGAGATCAGGCCATCCTTATTATCAGAAGCACTGTCATCAGTCTTCATCTCATACTTATAGCTTCCTTCCGGCAGATACGTCTCAAGCATATTCTCAAGCTGCTCGGGAACGATAGGCTTAGACATATAATCACTAAAGCCCTCATTCAGATACATTTCACGCGCACCCGCGATGGCATTTGCAGTAAGCGCTATCACCGTAGTCGAACTGTCGATAAGCCAGTTCTTTCTTATGAGCTTAAGAGTCTCTATACCATCCATTACAGGCATCATGTGATCCATGAGGATGATGTCGTAATGCTTGTTCTTTATCATCTCGATAGCCTTCTTACCGGAATTAACCGTATCGGGCACAACATTAAGCTTCTTCATCAAGCCCTTGGCGACCTTAAGGTTCATATCGTTATCATCAACAACAAGGATGTCGGCCTTAAGTACAACGAGCTCCCTGTTATCGTCAGCCTTGGCAAGCTCGCCTCTGTGTCTTCTGTACTCACCTATAGGCGTAGGGTCAACTACACCCTGCTTTACTTTGAACGAGAATACAGAGCCCTTGCCGTAGTCACTCTTAACTACAACAGTGCTGTCCATCATCGTCAGGATTCCCTGGACAATCGCCATTCCAAGACCCGTTCCTTCTATATTGCGGTTCTTTCTCTCGTCAAGCCTCTGGAACGACTCGAAAAGCTTCTCCATGTCTTCTTCCTTGATGCCGATACCGGTATCCTTGACCTCGACATAGAGCGTACACTCGTCACCCTCGATTCCTTCACAGGCCATCTTAAGGGAAACCGTACCCTTCTCAGAGTACTTTACGGCATTGGTAAGAAGGTTGATGATAACCTGCTCGAGGCGTACATCGTCACCGTAGAGTGTCTTCGGTATATTGCCGTCGATATCAAGATCAAACTCGAGATACTTCTTCTCAGCTCTGTCAGCGATCATGTTGACGAGGTCATCGATGAGTTCTTCAGTATTGTAGTTAGCGGGCGTGATTTCCATCTTACCGCTCTCGATCTTGGAGAAATCGAGTACTCCGTTAACGAGAGACAACAGCGTCTTACTTGCACTCTTTATATCAAGCGCATATTCCTTGATATCAGGATCGTTGGTCTCTCTTAATATCATCTCATCCATACCGATGACGGCATTGATAGGAGTTCTTATCTCGTGGCTCATCTGGGCAAGGAAATCAGACTTCGCGCGGTTGGCAGAATCCGCTGCTTCCTTCTCGAACTTGAGCACCTTAGCTTCATACTCTCTCTTCTGCTCTTCCTCACGCATCTGTGCGATCCTCTTAGATGTACGTCTGTCATTCCTGTAACCTAAGAAATAGAACAGTGCGATGAGAGCGAAGATAACTACGCAAATGAGGATGTTAACTGCGATCTGCTGAACGGATTCAGCATAGAGTTCATTGTTATCGATAATGATGACTACATACCACTGATCCATGACTGTCTGAACAAAGACTGTATTCATGCTGCCGTCGATTTCAATCTCGAAGTAACCGTCTCCGGTTTCCAAAGCTTGTGCCATCAAGCCGGACATTCCGTCTATATCGTTAAGATTAAGGCCTTTGAGTGACTCATCCTCTGAAGCGATGACTAAACCGTCGCCGTCAAAGATGAATCCGTAGCCCTTACCCCTTACGTTAAGAGACTTAGACATCTCCTGGATATTCTCCATCGTAAGATCTACAGCTACTACATCTTCGCCGTTGGTTAGCATTCTTGTGATAGTAATGACAACTCCGCCTGTCTGAGCATCTACATAAGGAGAAACTATAATAGTATCTCCGTTAGCATCAATTGCCTGGCGGTACCAGTCACGCTCGGTTGGCTCATAGTCTTCATCGGGCACCCAGTTAAGTCCGTCGAGGTATTCACCTCCTACATAGCCGTACAGACCTGTATAGTCAAAATTAAACGTCGCTATCTGCTCATTCGTCTGCTCGACGAGATACTGCTGAATCGCCTCAGTCGGCTGATCATTCCTGACCATATAATCGACAGTCGAAGCAGTAACCCACAGCATACCCTTTGTGGTATCAAGATAATTCTCTATCTGTGAACGGACAGAAGTCAGCTTATCGTATCCGACTTCATGTATATTGCTTACGGTAACAGATCTTACATTCTGAGATGTATAGAAGACCATGACGACCATCAGGAAGAATATGATGATCAAAGGAATAGCCAGTGTGTTCTTCTTATTTTCCATCTCTTATCTGTTCCAAACGAATGAATTAACCGCATCTTCAGTCATCTGAATGCAGTCATCCTCGTCAGCCTTATCTTCATCTACGATCATGAGTCCGAACATGACATACTCATAATCCCCTACCACATACCACTGAATGATATCGAAGTCTTCGCAGTCCAGGTCAAATCTGTAACACATATTCTCTCCGAACTGACCAAACTCAGTTAAGGCAGCAGTACCATTATAGGCAGCAGCCTGTCCGGGGAGCTGCTGAAGGATCGCAGTACAGAAATCTTCGTGCTGATCCTCTGAATACGGGTTAACATCATACTTTACTGTCAGGTTGTTCGGCGGAGTCGTTGAATCAACGTCCTCCTCATTGGAAAAAACATAAGTATTCCCAAATGTCTGAGAGTCTACCGCGACCCAGCCGTTATTGATCGTAAAAGTTCCGAAGTCTGTCTCTACTTCGAGCTCATCCGAGCTGCTGTCATCAGAGGTCTCAAGGATTTCTCCTGCCCAATCTCTTTGACTTTCACGCTCCTGTCTTGAAGTGCGGCGTGATGAACAGCCGACGAAGCCGAATAACAGTGCCGTTACAGTAACATAAGCGATTACAGACTTGAGACCTTTCATAGCTTTCCTCCGTCAATCCTCAGTAAGTGTGTACAAGAAACCCGTAACAAGAACGCAGATGGCTGCGATGATAGTAAGGTAAAACCCAAACTGCGTTATAACCTCAACCGGAGCAGCCTGTGTCGTGCTTCCGAAAGCAGAACCTAAAGCTTCCGTATACTGGCCTGTAACGGCAGCTGATGCTTTCGCACCGCTATTCAAACGCCACAGAATACCAACTGCCGTGATAGCTGTAACCGTACCGGCGATTGCCGCCTTATTCTTAAGTCCAAAGAGAGGAACAAGAATGCACAGCAATGCCATTATCATGACGATGAAGCCGCCTACGGTAGGCATGAACTTGATTACTTCATCTTCCATAAATAAAGAATTGCTCGTTGTGACACGCATAAGCGGCAAGAAGCAGCATGCCAACATAAATACGCCGCTTACAAGAAATGCAATTGCCGGGATCTTCGACTTTCCCATAAAATAACTATCCCCTTCCCAAAGATACGGGTTAATTATAATACAGAAAGACTTATATAAATAGGATTATTTTACTTTTAACCTCTGAGGCATCGCGTACTTCAGCGCCATCTTGTTTGTCTTAAGATTAGGCAAAAGGATACGGCAGAAACCAAACGTGTTTACAGCCAGCGCACCGGTCCAGGCACAAACTTCAGCAATAGCCGCAGCCTTGAACCCTATTGTTCCGATAAGAAGTGATATCGCTGCGATGCGAAGGACCATCTCCAAGACACCGGACCACATCGGCAGTACCGGGTCTCCCATACCCTGCACACCGCTTCTCACAACGAAAAGACAGTCTACCGCGATTATAGCTACTCCGCATATCGGGAAGTATCCGCAAGCAAGTCTTACAGCTTCATCTCCCTGGATAAGGATCCTTACAAGAGGCTCCGGGAAGAACACCATAAGTGAGCCTAAGCAGACGTAAGTTACGGCAGAGATAGTAAGACATATACGAAGCCCCTGCTTAATACGGTCAAATCTTCTGGCTCCGAAGTTCTGGCTTGTGTATGCACTCATGGCATTTCCTGCCGTGGCTGCCGGATTCATGAACAGGTTCAGATACTTACTGCAGGCTGAATATGCCGTGGTGTAATCAACCCCGTGACTGTTGATAAAGTGCTGAACTGTCATACAACCTATTGCCGTAATGGAATTCATCAGAGCCATAGGAATACCGTTTCTGAAAAGATCGATATAAACTTTCTTCTCGTTAACGAAGTCGCTCTTACTCAAATGAAGCATCTCGATATGAGACAGTCTGACAACACATACTATCGTAGATACAACCTGGGATATAACTGTAGCTGCAGCAGCTCCGCCCACGCCCATATGAAGAACGAAGATAAAAAGTGAATCAAGAATCAGATTTACGATAGATGATGTGATTATCGCCGTGAGAGGTGTCTTACTGTCACCAAGTGCTCTTAACACAGAGGAACTGACGTTATAGCAGATAGAAGCCGTGATACCTCCGAAGATTATGTAGCCGTATGTAAGACAATCCTTCATAAGTGAAGGATCAGTATTAAGAAGCCTCAAGAAGAATGGCAGCAGAAGAATACTTAACAGTGTCATAGTGATTGCTATGAATACAGTAAGCTGGATGGTTCCGGCAAGTCTGTGACGGACCTGATCCTCGTTCTTCGCACCAAAACTCTGCGCGATCATAACGCCGAATCCGTTCGCGAGACCGAACGAGAATCCGACAATCAGAAAGAATATCGATCCCATATTACCTACAGCGGTAAACGCCTGGTCACCAAGTCCCTGACCTACGATCATCATGTCTACAAAACTATAGACTTGCTGAAGCATACTGGTCAGAAGAAGCGGCCAATAGAATCGCATTATATGCTTGGCGGGATCACCGCGCGTAAAATCCGTTACTTTAGTACTCATGATACTGTCACGATAAACTTACGGCGATGGAATAAATAGAAATATTATGTTGAATTTTGACCGTTTTTTGTTATCGTGTAGCTATGGATAAAGAAATAATCAATTTCAGCGAAGTTCACGGTGTTGCAGTAACTGACAGCACTTACCTTACTGAGTTTCCGGCTCATTGGCACAACGCGGCTGAATTCACAATCGTGTATAAATCGGGCGCAAAGTACAAAATCGGGGATAATCTGTATGAACCTTCGATAGGAGACATTCTTCTTGTATGGCCAAGAGAGCTTCACGAGATTGTATATATGCCAAGGCAAGGCTCGATGTTTATTCAGTTCGCATCATCTTTGATCGAGAACAATACTGATCTTGCTGCCGCATCAGGATTCATCAACAAATGCCATATCATATCCAAGCGTAAGAACCGCGAACTATGCGACAAACTCACTGGACTTATACTCGAAGTCCAGGAATTGTACAGAGCAAAGCAGCACTTCACAGAGACACGCTGCAAGCTACTTATTTATCAGATTCTCATTCTCATCGGAGAGTATGTAATGGAGGAGCGTAGAGAACAGATCGGAACCGAGAACTTCTCTGACAGATCCTGGGATTATATCCGCTACTCGCTGAACTTTATCTCCGAGCATTCTTCCGAAGACATATCCGAAGCCCGCGTTGCTTCCGAGATCGGATTATCGCAGTACTACTTCTCGAAGCTTTTCAATGCTTACACGGAGATGAGCTTCCCTGACTACCTTTCAGGCATCCGTGTGCAGAATGCGATAAATCTCCTTGTCAACGAGAAGCTCTCTATAACGGAGTGCGCTTTCATGGCAGGCTTCCAGTCAACGACGAGGTTCAACAAGGTTTTTCGAGAGATAACGGGAACCACTCCCCGCGAGTACAGAAAGCTCCATACACGCTCACACAATTAAGCGCGAATCTTACTTATCAAGCTTATCCCCGCGAAGGATGCCAAGTCCGTGCCCGAGCGACGGCAGGATGTATTCAAGGCATTCACTGACAGCCTTGGGACTTCCAGGCAGGTTGATGATCAAAGTCTGATTTCTAATCACAGACACACCGCGCGACAACATCGCATTGGGAGTTATCTGAAGACTATATGCCCTGATAGCTTCTGCGATTCCGGGTGCATCACGGTGAGCAACACGTTTCGTGGCTTCAGGCATATGATCGCGCGGCGAGAATCCGGTACCGCCGGTCGTGAAGATAACATCGGGCCTTACAAGATCGCACATCTTAACAAGAGCTTCCGTCAGGATCAATTCATCATCAGGCAGCAGCGAACTTGTCACGACATCATATCCGTGAGCCTTAAGGATCTCCATGATCTTCGGTCCTGACAGATCTTCACGTTCACCGTTATAAGAACGGTCACTCGCCGTAATCACACCTGCCCTGAAAGCCTTGGGCACAATAACGAATTCGTCACCATTCTTAACAACACCGCCTTCGAGAACCCGTGCGAAAACGCCTTCAACAGGCATTATGCACTTGCCTGCTATCTTTGATATCTCGCATCCTGTATGGCACTTCTTCCCTATCTGCATCAGCTCGAGAAGCACATCCCCGCACTTAAAGCGTGTACCTATGGGCAGGCTCTTAAAGTCAAAACCTTCAACCAGCAGATTCTCGCCGAACACTCCTGGCACGATATCGACGCGGCCCTCGTTAAGTTTCCTGAACTCATCAAAAGCCTCGTAAGACAGCAGACTTACCTGCCTTGCCGAACCTGCATGTGCATCACCTTCAAGACCGAAGTCCTTAATGATCTGACAGCTTCCGACATCAGTCTTAACTGTGCCCTTCTTCTGGCTTGTACATACGGCAATTACTTTACCCATCTTAACCTCCGATACCGATCATATTACGATCATCAGTAAATCTCATTCCATGACGCGCCGGCTTATTCTTAACAGCGTCTCTTATCGCCTCTGCGATATCCTCATCTGAAGAACCTGCTCTTAACAGTGCCTTCAGATCAAGGCACTCCGGTGATGCCAGACACAGCTTAAGCTTGCCGTCACAGGTAAGTCTTAAGCGGTTGCACTTATCGCAGAAAGAATGCGACATGGGACTTATGAATCCTACCTTACCCGTGAACCCTTCATACTTCACATACTCCGCAGGTCCGCCGCCTTCCGTCTCACATAAAGTTTCCTTGCCATACACTTCGGAAAGCTTCTTTCTCACATCATCATTCGAGAGTCCTTCATAGCAAGATGCGCATCCTACCGGCATCAGTTCTATGAATCTCACCGCGACGTTATAATCTCTGGCAAGTGCCGCTAAGGACGGAATATCCTCGTCATTAATACCCTTTATCGGAACGACGTTAAGCTTAAGATTAACCCCATTTACAAGGCACGACTGTATGCTTCTCATAACCGAAGACAGAGCATCTTCACCCGTAAGTGTCTCATATACCGCAGGGTCCAAGGTATCAAGGCTGATATTGATGTCCCGGACATTCGAATAAACAAGATAGTCGATGTAGTCGTCGAGCAACACGCCGTTAGTTGTTATTCCAATCCTCGGAGCAGATTCTAAGTTTGCAACTTTCTGTATCAGACTTATCGCATTCTTACGCACCAGAGGCTCGCCGCCGGTAAAGCGCACACGGCTTACGCCCATCGAAGTCAGTATCGATATAACTCGCAGCACTTCCTCCAGGCTAAGGATATCAGCATGCTCCAGAAGCTTAACACCCTCCGGCGGCACGCAATACTTGCAGCGCAGATTGCACTTGTCCGTAAGCGATACACGAAGGTATGTAAGTTCTCTTCCACAACCGTCTATAAGCACATCACACCTCGAAAAACATCAATTTCTCAGGAACAACCTTAAGAAACTTCACGTCATCAACAGAAGTTTCTTTTCCCGTAATATACGTCAGCATGGAATCCGAACTCTCACTCGCATTCCCCTTTTGCCTGAAGACTATCACTCTTGAGAACGTATCGTCTATGACACGCTCCACTTCAACCTCAAACACTCCGGGCTCTCCTTTGTGTGTTTCCTCTACCCGCTCGAAGAAATGTGCACGGTAGCCTGCATAGCATATGCTTTTCGAGGAGGACGGCAGTTCGAGCTTTATACCCCAGTCTGAAGCAAAGCCATCCTTAGTAACGGCAGTGATGTTCTTACAGCCTGTAAGGCGTGCAGATGCCACTGTAGCAGGATGCTTGAAGAAGCTCTCCTTATCCTGAACATCTATCAGTGTTCCGTTATCCATGACCCCGATCGTGTCGCACATGCGGTAGACCTCGTTGCGGTCATGAGAGACGAGAACGGACGGACCGTCGAACTCCGAGAGAATATCCATTATCTCCCTCTCGATGATCGTATGCATGTAGTTATCAAGAGCCGAGAAAGGCTCATCGAGTAAGATGACTTCAGGGTCAGATGCAAGCATACGAGCCAAAGCCACGCGCTGACACTGGCCTCCCGACATCTTCGACGGCTTAAGCTGCGCACAATTCTCGATATTAAGCTTCTTAAGTAATTCCTTAGTTCGCACCGCATCACGGCAAACTATGTTTATATTCTCGAATGCGGTCATGTTAGGAAACAGTGCGTAGTCCTGGAACAGATATCCCACCTTACGCTCACGTGCAGGAAGATTGATCTTATTAGATGAATCGAACAACACACGGTCGCCGATCGCGATATACCCTTCATCAGGCTTCTCGATGCCTGCAATACACTTCAAAGTCATGGACTTACCCGAGCCCGATGCACCAAGCAAAGCGAATCTGTCGGACGAAGTCTCAAACTTACTTACCAGCATGAAGTCGCCGCATTTCTTTCTGATATCAACTTTCAAAGTCTTCATCGATGCGACCTCCTTAATGCAGGAAGGCAGTTCATCACAACAAGTATAATCAACGAATATGCGACGATGATAGCCACCCATTTATACGCGATCTCACGGTCGCCGCCCTGCATCGCAGTATAGACAGCTACAGACATAGTGCGCGTCTTGCCCGGGATATTGCCCGCTACCATCAATGTGGCGCCGAATTCACCCAGGCACCTCGCGAAAGACAAAACCACAGAAGCGAGTATTCCGGGGGCCGCCATCGGCAGCATGACCTTACGCATGATCTTAAACTCACTTAATCCCAGAGTGCGGCCTGCCTGAACCACAGTCGGATTAACCTGCTCCAACGCTCCTCTTATTCCACGGTACATGACAGGGAAAGAAACTACTGCTGCAGCTACAGACGCTCCCTGCCAGGTAAACACAAGTTTCATGCCGAATGTGTCAAGAAACTTTCCAATAAACGAATTAGTACCTACAGATATAAGTATCAGAAAACCCATTACCGTAGGCGGCAAGACCAAAGGAAGAGACAAGACGGCATCGATCACCGCCTTGCCTTTCTTAAGGTTCGTAACACCCCACGCGAGCAGCAGCCCCGTCACGAAGACGATGGCTGTTGCCACGAGGGAGATCTTAAACGTTATCCACAGAGGAGACAGATCCATAATCAACCTGCCATTGTGAATCCGTAGGATTCGAATACAGCTGCAGCTTCATCGCTCTCTAGATACTGAAGGAACTCTTCTGCCTCATCTCTTACCTCGGTATCACCAACGATACCTGCAGGATAAACAACTCTGTCGCAGGAGCCTTCAGGCGCTTCAGCGACGATAGTTACCTGATCTGATGTAAATGCATCTGTAGCATAAACAACACCGCAGTCTACTTCGCCCATCTCAACCCATGAAAGAACCGTACGCACATCCGTACCGAAGTTAGCTCTCGCCTCTACTTCCTCCCACATACTGAGGGACTCAAATACCTGCTGTGCATACTTTCCTGCAGGAACCGACTCGATCTCACCCAAACCGATCATGTTAACGCCGTCGTTAAGGACATCCTCGAAAGATGTAAGTCCGAGCTCGCTGTTATTGGGAACGATAAGCACTACTGTGTTCAGAAGAAGCTCTCGTATGCTGTCGCTGTCCATAAGACCTTCTTCATTAAGTGCATCCATCTGCTTGTTGGCAGCACTGATAAAGATGTCTGCAGGAGCGCCTTCCTCGATCTGCGTCTGCAAAGCACCGGAGCCCGCGAACGAGAATACGAGATCGATGTTGGGATGATTCGCCTCATAAGAAGCCTCAAGTTCACCCATTACATCTGTAAGAGATGCAGCCGCAAGAACAGTAATTGTCTTGGGCTCAGCTGTTGTTTCTTCTGTAGCAGAGGAACATCCGAATACGAATGCACTCAAGCAAAGCGCCATGGTGATGGCAATAACCTTTTTCTTCATTTATGTTTAGCCTTCGTTTCTTAAATAATGTCCGGTCTTTCCGCCGTTTTTCTCCTGAAGACAAACATCGGAAATGACCATATTCTTATCGACTGCCTTGCACATGTCATAGACAGTTAAAAGCGCGACGGACACTCCCGTAAGAGCCTCCATCTCTGCACCGGTCTTACCGGTAAGCCGCACCTCGCATCTGGCTTCGATAACATAGGAGGTTTCATCCGGTTCAAACGTGATCTTTACTTTCTCAAGAAGCAGCGTGTGACACATCGGGATAAGGTCCGACGTTCTCTTGGCAGCCATAATGCCTGCGATACGAGCTGTCGAGAGCACATCTCCCTTAGGTATGGTTCCTCCCAGAAGCATCGTAAAACACTCGGGACTCATATTGATCCTGCCGGATGCTACAGCCATTCTCGCGGTTACATCCTTCTCGGAGATATCCACCATACGTGCATCACCATTCTCATCCAAGTGACTGAAAAGATTCATATTATCCTCCTCTTATTTACCGAAGCCGCAGTTTGGGAAATGACATACATCGCAGTTAAGACACAGACCGCCTTCGCCGTAGGCTGCCAGGTCAGAAGCAGTTAACCTCTCGCCCGCAAGCACACGTGGCAACGTGAGATCAAACACGGTCCTTGCTGCATACATGATGCATCCGGGAAGTCCCATGACAGGAACCGTTCGTCCCTCAACGCTAAGATACGACAAAAGGAACATCGCACCCGGAAGCACAGGTGCACCGTAACTCACGATATCCGCGCCCGTGTCTCTTATCGCAGCAGGAGTCCTGTCATCAGGATCGACACTCATTCCGCCGCTTACAAGCACGACATCACAACGGTCTTCACTTGCAAGTTCCAGTATCGCCTTCGTGATCTGCTCTTTGTTATCGTCGAGAATTATCTGTCGGACAAACTTGCAGTTATACTCATCCATCTTGTGCTTCAACACAGGTCCGAACTTATCCTCGATAAGCCCCTTGTACACTTCAGAACCTGTAGTGACGATGCCATAGCTTAAAGGCTTAATGGGGAGCAGACGGAGTACGGGCTCTTCTCCCGCAACTGCCTTTGCTTCATTCATCTTAGACTTCTCGATAACAAGCGGGATAACACGTGTACCGGCAAGCTTATCACCTTTCTTCACGGGGAAATCACCGTGCGAGGTCGCGATCATCATCTCACCCAAGGAATTGATCTTATTAAGCTTCGTGCGGTCGATCTTAAGAAGCCCGTTACATGCCGCAAGGATCTCGATCTTTCCCTCCTTAGGAAGCGTTGTCTCGAACATGGCACTGTCACCGGTGCAGATGTCGCGAAGAACCGCTGCTGCCTCGTCCTCGTGCAGCATATCGTCGTTCATCTCCCACACATAAAGGTGCTCCTTGCCTATGGACAGCAGAAGCGGAATGTCTTTTTCCGTAACCACATGTCCTTTGCGAAAAACAGGGCCTTTCTCCTCCCCCGGAATTATGCGCGTCATGTCATGGCAAAGCACATGCCCGACAGCATCGACAGTATTTATGAGTTTCATAGTGTACCTGCTTCTTAAAGATCTAAGTATTTCTTCACTGCATTAAAGATGCGAGCGACTTCGTTTGCATCGCATCTGCCGTTGATCTTAAGAATGACAGTTGACTCGTCCACGGGCGGGAACTCGCCGTCTTTGCCCAGGACGATCTTCGGATAGGATGAAGACTTAAAGCCTTCAAGAATTATTATCTGCGGAGGGTTAGAAGAACCCTTTATGTGATCTATCAGATCTTCAGGATCAGCCTTTCCCGTGCCGCTTATAACATACTTCGAATCCGAGTAGACCGCTGTGACAGCCGCGCCTGCACAGGTATACTTGTACGTATCCGTACCTTCAGCTTCAGCGATCGAGTCGTGTCCGTCATGCTTAACAACACCGACAGAAAAACCGTCCTTGATAAACTCATTAATGAGTTCCGCGATAAGCCACGTCTTGCCTGAGTCCTTATACCCTGACACAGCGAAGATCACAGGCTTTTTAAGCTCGCGGTACTCTTCCTTGGTATTAACGTTTCTTACTATCTTCTTATCGAAAGTCGTATTCTCGAGACTTATAAACTTCGTTCTTGCGTTCTCGAGTATGAGTCTTAATTTATACTCGCCGTTCGCGATAAGCTTCTCGATAATGGGCAGCACTCTCTTGCTGTATATCGCACACAGAGGATGCATTCTGTCTTCATCGGTGATGACATAACAGTCGTAATCAGACGATATAAACTCAGCTATATAATCCGCGATCTTATCCGTGATGAAAGGCATGTCGCAAGCACACACGAAGACATAATCTTCAGACGCTGCTGTTAGTATCTGTCTGATACCTTCGATAGGACCGATGTCCATATTCTCATCGCTTACGATCTTTGCTGGGAGCTTCTCATACTCCTTCTGACCGGAAGCTGAGATGATAATCTCGTGGCCTTGAAACTCCTTTATCGCATGACCGATAAACGTATCTGACTCGTACTCAAGCAGAGCCTTATTCTTGCCCATGCGCGAACTCTTACCGCCCGCGAGGATTCCTACTGAATACGGTCTTATCGCGGAGTTCATAACAGTGCCTCCGGGATCTTTATGATATCGACTTCATCGCCGCTTCTTACTTCCGAACCCCCCGGAATATCTATATAACAATTCGCGCCGATAAAACTTGAAAGTATCGACGACATCTGATTCTTATTAAGTATCTCTACCTTGCCGGAATTTACATATGCCCTTACAAGTCTTCTTACATTAGCCGGCTTATTAAATTCAGACACCAGCACAGCGCGCTCCTTCACGGGAACAAAAGCACCGCATCCCGTCTTAGCCGCTATGATATTTCCCATATAAAGATCAAAGTTCGCGACTGCCGCATACGGGTTTCCCGACAGGCACAGCAGAGCCTTACCGTTAAGCACAGCGCCTATCGTAGGCGACCCGGGCTTAACATTAACCCCTGCGAAAACTTTCTTCGCACCGATAGCATCGAGCACCTGCGGCAGAAGGTCTTTCTTACCTACAGACACACCGCCGGTAGTAATGATGATATCCGAGGTCTCTTCTGCTTTTTGTATAGCGTTTTGAATCTCTTTCTCATCATCCGGAACAGAACTGAAGCACACTTCAAATGCGGGCTTATTAAGAGCAGAAGAAAGTGTGTAAGCGATACTGTTATAGATCTGCGCTTCACCTAATTCCTGACCGACATCAACAATCTCGGAACCTGTCGAGATTACGGCAACGCGAAGCTTTCTTATCACGCTCACTTCCGGCACACCGAGACTTGCAAGAATACCGATCTCAGATCTTCCTAACAGTGTCCCTTTCTTAAGCACGAGCGTACCTTCAGTAATATCCTCGCCCACCTTGCAGTAGTTGACGTACGCATTCTGAGGCTTGCTGATACTAACTACTTCTTCCCCGTAATCCGTGTCTTCCTGCTTAACGACAGTGTCGAAGCCTGAAGGCACGATTGCACCCGTCATGATGCGCACGGCACAGCCCGCGAGCGAAGGATTCTCGAGTACAGAGGAAGGGATCTTATCGCCAGCATAGATAGAAGCGATAACCTCAAGCTTAACGGGCTTTTCAGAGGACGCGTCAGCCAAGTCTTCCGAACGGACAGCATAGCCGTCCATCGCAGACTTCGGAAAAGACGGGACGGATATCCCGGCGGTTATATCCCCGCCGAGTATCCTTCCCGTTGCATTTATAAGTGAACAGATCTCACTCGAACATACCGGTGTGATCTCTTTTACAAATGCGCTTACGGCCTCTTCTATCTGCATCAGCCAATCCTGCTTATGTTAACCGAACAGACCTTGTACTCAGGTATACGCGCGAAATCATCGAGTGCAGCATTCGTCAGCACATTAGCAGGCGAATCAGGGAAATGGAAAGGCATCCATGTCTCGCCCTGTGACACCTTGCGACCTACTCTTGCAGTCGCTGTGATCTTGCCGCGGCGGCTCTCTACGTTTATCTTCTCGCCATTCTCGATGCCAAGTCTCTCAGCATCCTTAAAGTTAATCTCGATGAAGCCCTCACCTGCAATCTCCATAAGGCCCGCAGACCTTGAAGTCATGGCAGCTGCATTGTACTGATAAAGGATACGTCCAGTCGTTAAGATGAATGGATACTCCTCATCAGGGAGCTCATTTGAAGGCTTGAACTGCGCAGGATAAAGCAGAGCCTTACCGCGAACAGGGTGACCAACGTGCATAATAGGTGTACCGCATGTAGTCTTGTCCTTACAAGGCCACTGCAGACTCTCACCGTTATCAAGTCTCTCAAACGAGATACCCGCGAAGCTAGGTGTTAGCGATGCGATCTCATCCATGATCTGCGAAGCCGTCAGATGCGGCTGGGGATAACCCATGGCATTCATGAGATCAATGATTATGTCCGTATCAAGTCTCATATCGCCGTCGAGCTTAACTGCAGTACGGATACGCTGAACGCGTCTCTCTGTATTTGTAAATGTACCTTCCTTCTCAGTGTAGCTCGTACCCGGAAGGATAACGTCTGCATACTCTGCAGTCTTCGTCATGAACAACTCCTGGATAACGAAGAAATCAAGGCTCGTCAGAGCTTTCTTGATATGCTCCGTATCAGGATCAGTTACGATCGGATCCTCACCGCAGATATAAAGGCCCTTGATGTCGCCCCTTATAGCAGCCGGGAAAACTTCCGTAGCCTTAAGTCCGGGCTTCGGATTAAGAGATACGCCCCAAGCCTTCTCGAACTTAGCTCTAACCTCTTCGTTCTCGACCTTCTGATAACCCGGGAAATCCGTAGGCAGAGCACCCATGTCGCAGGCACCCTGAACGTTATTCTGTCCTCTAAGAGGGTTAACGCCGCAGCCGGATCTTCCGATCTTTCCTGTGATTACAGCAAGGTTCGAAAGCGACATAACGCCTTCCGTACCTGTCGAGTGCTCAGTAACACCGAGACAGTAGATGATTGGAGCCTTATCTGCCTTCGCATACATGCGTGCAGCCTCGACGAGCTTATCAGGATCGATATGGCAGATCTCGCCTACCTTCTCAGGTGTGAAATCCTTAACGAGCTCCTTGAGCTGCTCGAAGCCTTCTGCATTCTCCTCGATGTACTTCTCATCAACAAGACCTTCCTTGATAATGACGTGCATCATGCCGTTAGCAAATGCAACGTTAGTACCGGGGCGAAGCTTCAGGTGAATGTCTGCATATTTCGTAAGACCGATGGATCTCGGATCGACTACGATGAGTCTTGTTCCGTTCTTAACTGCCTGACGGATCTGCATACCTACTACAGGGTGTGCTTCCTCAGGGTTGGAACCTACGAGAAGGATCGTGTCTACATCGTGTGTGATGTCGTAGATCGGGTTTGTCATGGCGCCGGAGCCGAGGGTTTTCGCAAGGCCGGCTACTGTCGCGGAGTGGCATACACGTGCGCAGTTATCGGTGTTGTTGTTGCCGAAGCACGTTCTTACCATCTTCTGCACCATGTAGATGTCTTCGTTCGCAGATCTCGAGCAAGCAAAGCCCGCGAGAGACTCGTTGCCGTACTTCTCCTTGACCTCCATCAGACGCTTAGCTGTGTATGAGATTGCCTCATCCCATGTGGCCGGCTCGAACTTACCTGTCTCCTTGTTCTTGATAAGAGGTGTCGTGATACGGTCGGGAGAATGTACGAAGTCAAAGCTTCCGTTTCTTCCCTTTACGCACAGCAGACCATGGTTCGAAGGTCCGTCTGCAGGCTCAACGTCAACGATCTTATTGTCTCTGACTACGAGGGAGAACTGACATCCGGTAGCACAGTGAGGACATGTGGTAAGGACTTTCTTAGTCTCCCAGCTTCTGTACTTGCGCTTTCTCTTAACTATGAGTGCGCCTGTAGGACATGCCGAGGCACAGTTGCCGCAAGACTCGCAGTTAGTGGACTTCCAGTCCTCTCCGAAAGGAGCTTCGATGGTCTTGAACAGACCGCTTCTTCCCGTCTGCAACGTGCCGTTTACAGCGGCTCTGTTACACATGCTTATACAACGCATGCAGTGGATACACTTACTCGGGTCATAAGACAGATACGGGTTGCTGTCGAGTCTCGGGAGCTTGTCTTCGATATGTCTTCTGGAACCTTTAATCTCGGTATCCTTGATATCGTATTCGTTGCACAATTCCTGCAGCTGGCACTTACCGTTACGTGCACAGTTAAGGCAGTCAACTTTATGGTTCGACAGGATAAGTTCGAGCATATGCTTCCTGTAGGAAGTAAGCTTCTCGGACTCGGTGGTGATTACCATGCCCTCCTGAACCTTCGTCCTGCACGCAGCAAATAGATTCTTGTAACCTTCAATCTCGACCATGCAGATACGGCATGAACCGATCTCGTTAATCTGCTTTAAGTAACACAATGTGGGTATCCTGATCTTATTCGCGGAACACGCTTCAAGGATCGTGCTGTTCTCTTTTACACTTAAGGCTTTGCCGTTAACAGTAATATTTACCATGGAGCTCTGCCTCCTTCCATACAGCCGCAGCCGTAGTAGTCACATCTTAAGCATCTGCCTGATTCTCTGACGGCTTCCTCAGGAGTCATCTGCTCCTCTACATGCAGGAAATCCTTCTTACGCTCATAAGGAGCTCTCTCCTCGATCTCAGCGCGTCCGGTAGGGATGCACTTGTTAGGCATAGGTGTAGGAGCCTTGGAATCGCAGTAGAGTTTATGGTGATATCCTAAGAACTCATCGATGTTATAAGCTGCGACCTGACCTGCAGCGATCGCATTGATCGCCGTAGACGGACCGGTAACGCAGTCGCCGCCGGAGAAGAACTTCTCCTTGCCTTCGATCATGCAAGCTGTATCTGCGAGGATCCTTCCTCTGTTAGTAGGGATGCCTGCCTTATCAAATACTTCAACATCACATCTCTGGCCAACGCCGAGGATCAGGTAATCACACTTGAATCTGTAGGGATATTTTGTGATCGAGTGCTCTGTCTTAACAAGACCCATAGCGTCATATTCTGCGACATATTCTGGCTGGAGCCAGACAGCAGAGATATTACCGGGGTTTTCTTTGTCAGGCTCAAGATGCATGAATGACAGGAGCGTTGTAAAGGTTACTCCCTCCTGCATCGCACTCTCAATCTCAGATGCGAGAGCCGTGTAGTCATCTCTTTTACGTGTGAATACATTGACTGACTCGGCATTAAGTCTTACAGCCGTACGGGCTGCATCCATCGCGACGTTACCGCCTCCGATGAGCGCCACTCTCTTACCTGTAAGATCAGGAGCCTCGCCTCTTGCGACTGCCTGCAGGAAATCAGCTGCAGGAATTACATTAGCAGCATCAGCATTATCAACAGGCATTCTGTTTCCAAGCTGTGCGCCGAGACCCAAATAGATGGCATCGAACTTCTCATCAAGCTCTTCAACAGTTACATCGCGGCCAATCTTTGTACCTGTATGAACTGTGATGTCACCTGCATTCAGAATAGCCGTGATATCCTCATCGAGTCTTGCCTTGGGAAGTCTGTATTCAGGAATACCGTAGCGAAGCATTCCACCGAGCTTATCGTGCTCATCAAAGATCTCAACAGTATGACCCATCAGGCACAGGAAGTAAGCTGCTGTAAGGCCGGAAGGTCCGCCGCCGACTACAGCGATCTTCTTTCCGGTTGCTACATTAGGAGTAGGAGTCTTAACCTTATCTGCCGTGACCTGATCGACAGCAAACTTCTTCAATCCTCTGATATTGATCGGATGATCGATGATAGATCTTCTGCACTTCTTCTCACAGGGGTGCTCACATACCATGGCACAAGCTGTAGGCAGAGGATTACGGTCTCTTATGATGTTGATCGCACCCTCATAATCGCCCTTATTGATAAGTGCCACATATCCGGGAACATCTACATGCGCAGGACAAAGAGTAATACAAGGAACTGTCTGGTTAACGTTCTCTACGCAGCGCTTGTTCTTGATATGGCTCTCGTACTCATCCGGGAATTCGATAAGGCTGTCGAGCACTGTATTGGCTGCAACGACACCAACGGCGCAGTCAGCAGTCTCGGAGATCATCTCACAGACCTCTTTAAGCTTATCGAGAGCCTCGATATTTGCATCGCCATCGATAATGGTCTTGAGTATCCTTTCAGCTTCTACGAGACCATCACGGCAAGGAATACACTTACCGCAAGACTGGTTCATGGACATCTGAAGGATGGTCCTGTACATAACAAGAGGACACATTCCGGGCGGATAGGATGTCATTCTGGATCTGAATTTGTTCAAGGCAATATCCATACGGTCGTTCATATTGCCTCTTTCAGTTAGATTTCTGGTCATAAAACCTACTCCTGTCAAAGTAATTTTACTTTAGCTTTCCTTATTATAATATTTTAAGGAGGAACTAAGTATGAACATTCCTTAAAAAATACATTGGACAATTCAATTAACGTGTTGTATCATACTTAAGCGCTTTAAACGCGGGTGTAGTTCAATGGTAGAACTTCAGCCTTCCAAGCTGACCACGTGGGTTCGATTCCCATCACCCGCTCCAGATAAGAAAGACCCCGAGTTTTTACTCGGGGTTTTTGTTATGTGATTTTGTGTTAATGGGAATCGGACCCGAGAGGGGACCGGACGAGGAAGCCAGCGCCAGAACTAGTGGATTTTTACGGAAAGTGGCACTGAATCTGGCGCTACGGAGCTCTCAGCGCCAAAAGTAGTGACAATTTTCGAAAAGTGGCGCTGGAATTGGCGCTGAAGGTATTACCTCCCCCGAGAAAGCGCACAAAAAAGCCGCCTCGGGTGAGACGGCCTTGTGTAAACACTTTTAGAAAAGGCTTATGAAGGAGCCTGTGTAAGATATGTAGCAGAGATGTAGAAACCGTCTGCTGTCTTATACCAGGAAGAATCCGTAACAGCTACGATCTGAACCTGCTGGTTACGTGTCAGAGTGCCGACGATGTCATACTCTGTGGAAGGTCCCTTTCTTACACGAAGGAACTCGCCCTCAGAAACAGCCGCATACATGATAACGGGTGTATCAAGAGTAGTCTCAGCCCAAGTAACAGCGATATCACTTGAAGGCAGCGGACCTGAGTAAACAGGGATCGTTGTCGTAGGTGTAGTCGTTGTCTCTACAGGGATAGGTGTCGGTGTTATCTCAGCGAAAGAAGTCTCAGCTGTCTTCTCTTCCTTGCCGCAAGCAGCGAAGCCTGCAAGAACCGTCAAAGCACATGCAACTGAAACGATCTTCTTAATCTCGTTATTCTTCACGGTTAACGCCTCCGATAGATTTCTAATCTAATTATATACTATTTTTCGAATCTACAAATATTTTTATAAAATTTCTTACTACTCTGCCAAAAGATAGAAAGCTTCGTGGTCTTCCCACCTTCCGTTGATGTGCATATAGGAGATGCGAAGCCCCTCGTAAGTGAACCCGCAGCGCTTGATCAGAGCCTGCGATTTCTCGTTAAACGGCAGTATAAAAGCCTCGATTCTGTGGATCTTCATCACATCCATTATCATCTGACAGGCCTCGGTCAGGGCTTCAGTCATATACCCCTTCCCCGTCTCGACTTCGTCGAGGTGGTAGCCTACGGAGCAGCTCATCATGCCTCCGAAAGCGAAATTAAAAAACGTTACCCTGCCAAGGATCTTGTCGGGCTCACCTTTACGCGTGATATACAAAGGTACGAGCCTTCCCTGGAGGTACTCGCCCGCATCGTACTTCAAGTAGTCCTTCTGCACACGCTCGGTAAAGTAGCTGTCGGCGTGCGTCTGCGACCACTTCTTGTGAAACTCTCGGTTACGCACAAGGTAGTCCGTCACCTGCTTGTACGCGGTCTTCTTCAGCACAGATAGTCTCAGTCTGTCCGTCTCCATCGCGAAAAGCTCATTTCCCCTTAACTTGTCTTCTATCTCATACATATCACTGATTCGCTTCCTGCAGGAAAGAGATTATCAGATCCACTGTGATCTCCACCTGTTCTTCACCGGATATTGTAGCGCTGCCGTCCCCCTGTTGCACGCCGTACGAACCAAACTGCGCGTGATTGCCGCCTTCGATAACGTATTCTTCAGCATTCTCAGGAACATTCGCACGGTTGTTGATGAATTTCTCCATATTAAGAACCTGATCTTCAGAGCCGTAGATAAACAAAACTCTCTCATCTTCAAGAGGCTTGGTCGAGAACGCACCCAGAAGAATGATTCCGTCAAACTTATCCTCATTCTCGGAAGCATACAGAGCAGAAGAAGCACCTCCCAGCGAATGACCGCCGATATACCAGTGCTCATATTCATACTCCGCGAGAACTTTCTCCGCCGCGTCCACGTCAAGTATCGCGAGTCTTGCGGGCATACTTACGAGCATCACGTCCACGCCCTCTTCCGCAAGACGACGAAGCAGCGGGGCATATGCTGTCTCCTCGACCTTACCGCCGGGATAAAAGATAAACGCATCCTCTTCAGAAGGACCGTCAAAGAACCAGCCATAGTCGGTCTGGCTCACATTTACAAGTTCATCAGAAGAAAGCGCCTCAATGGCCGCCTCATCCGCATGATAGTAAGTCTGCGTATAGAAAGCAGTCCCCAACAGCAACAATGCTGATAAGAAACATACTATCAAAAGAACCCGCGCTTTCTTAGTCATATGTTTTCAACGCCTCAGAATAACGGTCGTAAGGGATAGAATACATAATCTTTCCAGTATTCATCCTTAAGCAATCTATTGTAAACATTATTACCAAACGGAGCTCCAGAACCACATCCGCATTCTATAAACACCAGCTCATCGTTTTCAAAGAAAAACGATAATCTAACTGTATATCTGAAAGGTCCATCACTTCTAACTCCATGTCCGCCCCAAAGTCTAACCTGAACAGATGTGCCGTCATACAGTTCCGTCCCCTCGTAATTTAGAACTCTATCATTAGGGACTATAGGAGTGCCATTTACATATACTGTATTATCATCCAAAGACACTTCACCATCTACAGAGACATTCGTAGTCATAAAAGAGTAAATATCTTCTACTCCAGTTATTCTAATAGTGCAACTATCCCCATTATTCTGATGAGCATAACTAAATAAAGCTTCAGACACATGCATATCTCCACTTAAGGTTATTCCAAAGTCATCCGCTAATTGTTCCTCTTCCGATATAGAATCCGGTTTGTAAGACATTATGTGATTACGAGTGTACCGATGCGATGTTATTACAACACATCCAAATATCAGTAAAACAATGAATATCAATATGCCAATAATTGTTGTTGTGTGTTTTTTCATTCAATTAACTCTATCAATTGATTCAAATCATCTATACGAGATTCTACTTCTATTCATAATGCCTCCACCAACAATAACAACCATATCAATTTAACACGTCAGCATAATAGCATCAATCCTCGATGGTTCTCTTATGTAACCAATGCAAATTACCAACTCACCTCAAAAAGAATTCGCTCAAGAACTTGACTTTAAAGACCCTTCCCCATATAATTCATAGGCTGACAGACAGCAATATGGTGGGATTAGTTCAGCTGGTTAGAGCGCCAGTTTGTGGCACTGGAAGTCATGGGTTCGAATCCCATATCCCACCCCAACTTTTACAAAACCCTGTCACTGGGGTGTCGCCAAGGGGTAAGGCACGGGTCTTTGACTCCCGTATTCGTAGGTTCAAATCCTGCCACCCCAGCCAAAACGACATAAAAAACTCTCGGAAATTCCCGAGAGTTTTTGTTTGCTTAAGTTTATCTTCTGTTCAGGGCAGATATATACGCGCTCCGTTAAGCTGCGTTAATACCTGATATCCCCTGCCCGTATAGATCGAGATATCCGCGGCTGCAGAATCGGGATAGATCGTGATGTAGAATGCGTGATTGCCGTTCTCCTTTATATAAAGCCAGAGGTAATCCTCTCCCATTACATCACTTAACTTAGGGATCTGCTCCTCCCACACGCCGTTTAAGATCTCGAGCACATCCTCATCAGTAATATCACCCTCATCAACTTCAATGCCGGTAACCCTGTACTGTGCCCCCTCGAAAAGAACATCATGGTCATCGCCGTAAGTAAAGTCACCGAAATACACAGAGTCCAGCACGCACTGCAGATTCATGTTATCCGGCATATCGTACTGCTCGTCAATATAAGCGTCAAAGTCATCCTCGAAGGTCTCATCCCAACGCTTATATGTCTCAACCAGATCATCATAAAAATCGTCGTCTTCAGACGTATACACATAGAAATAACCGTCCTTGGGAAGCACGGGAGAAGTAACACGGTACTGTCTGTCATCATAATTGGTCAGAGTAATGGTTATATCGCTTGTAACTTCTTCGCCGTATTTGTCGGAAAGGTACTCGATAATGAGTTCTCTGTCAGCATCGATCAGTTCTTTCTTCTTCACCTCGTAGTAGATACCGGCAGCAAGTATAGCCGTGACCAAAGAAGCAACAACAGCGATAGTGACTATCTTCAGGACCTTATGCTTCCTGATATAAGCAATTCCGAATATCAGCTGGTAAAGGATACAGATCGGATATATCGGAACTATACAAAGCCACAGGAAAATATTGGCGATAGCATCGAATCCGTATATGTACGGACCGCCGAACAGGCCGGACTGAGTACCGTGGATTCCGACTTCGATAAGCGGGATAAACGGAAGATAGCTTAAGAAAAACAGGACAACGCCTATTATTCCGAATACTTTCTTTGCTTTACCTATATTTTGAGATGCCATATCTATCACCTCCCCGATAAGGTGATAATACAGCATTTATTTTGATAGTCAAAACTTTTTGAGTGAATTCACACAATTTGCCACAATTCCGAACACAAGAAACCCCTCTGCAAGTACGTAGCAGAGGGGTTTCTTATGTATTTGGTGACCCATTGGGGGCTTGAACCCCAGGCCCCTTGATTAAAAGTCAAGTGCTCTACCAACTGAGCTAATGGATCATAAGAGCCATTGAATTATAAGGTAATAGCATGCTTAAATCAAGAATCACTTCGCTTCGCTGTCATCCGTAATCAAAGTCGCGGAGCCGTAAGCCTTAAGCGGTCTTCCATTCTCATCGAACTCAGTCGTGTATACAATTCGGAACGGTATCCTCTCTGCTGTAAGAGGAATAATACCCTCCAGGCGCTCAACGCCTTTCGCGAGCTGACGGTGCCAATCCATATACATATCGTAGTAGTCCATCGGGAACAGTCCGCTGTCGAATACGGGCTGAGGATAGTTCTCAACCACTGCAGGAACGCCCAGGTCTCTCATGCATCTTAAGCACGGTCTCATCTTCTTTGTGGAAATCTCATATTCCCACGCATAAGTATTGTTGTTCTCGCTCGCCATTCTGAATTTCTTCTCGCTGTCTGCAAGAGCCTCAAAACGTCTTCTGTCCGAAGTGATGTTTCTTACCATAGCGTAGAAAAGATACTGGTCTCCGGCACGGCCGATCATGCGAAGCTCGCTTCTTATAAGCACCTTCTCTTCCCCGCAGATCTTCGAACAGACCGTAGCCCAGACTTCACAGGTAACTTCCTCCTCGGTGATGATGGCATTGTTAAGAGCATCTATAAACTTCTTGGAGTTGAACTCATCCATCGCACCCAGAAGATCAAACCCGAGCATCTCCTTTGCCGTCAGGTTCATGCCGATCTCTCTTATGTATTTCTCGTTAACCCGTACGAACTCAATTTTTTTATCCTTGAACGTAAAGATCGCGGCAGGTCCTGCCATATGGTTAAACAGCAAAGTCTCAACTGACTGCGGATCCCAGAATCTTCCCGACTTGATCGAATGCATCAGTTCATTCACAGCAACAACAGGTTCGTGATCAAGCTTCTTAAGCTTCTCCTTGAACACATCTTCCTCGAGAGGCTTCGAATACAGGTAACCCTGGATATAATTGCAGCCGATGCTCTTCATGTAGTCCGCCTGCTCATTTGTCTCGACGCCTTCTGCAACGACCGGTGTATTGAGCCACTTGGTCATCTGAACGATGGAACTGATTATCGCGCCGCCGCGGCCTCCGATGTCACCTGACAGGAAGTTCATGTCAAGCTTGATGACATCGACATCAAGGTCCTTAAGGACGTTAAGCGATGAATAACCGCTTCCGAAGTCATCCATCTCAACTTTGTATCCGAGCTCATGGAACTTATCGATAACATCCGTCATAAGTTCCATGCCGCCAATCGCGGATGTCTCCGTAATCTCGATATGTATATACTCGACAGGAATATCGTACTCCTTACGTATACACTCGACCTGCTCGACATAGTCGTGGTTATACACATCGTAGCGAGACATATTGACCGAGATCGGCACGACAGGAATACCCTCATCAATACACTTTCTAAGGAACTTACATACGTTCTCGCATACGACGAGATCCGCACTGAAGACCATATCGTTCTTCTCGAATATCGGGATAAAATCAGAAGGCATCTGAAGGCCGTACAGAGGATGCTTCATACGCATCAGTGCCTCCGCACCGATCATCCTTCCTGTTACGTGATTCATCTTAGGCTGATAAACGTTATATATGTGGCCATAGTTGACCGCATCAAAGAAGTAGGAGACTAACTCCTGTTCAGTCATCTTACGGTGGGAATTCGAGTCTGACATAAGCGCCCCTCACTTTCAGACTTTTTTCTATTATATCAGAATTCGTCCACCTCGAGGGTATCGTAATGCACATACTGCCCCACCGGCTCCTGTGCGATATTGATCTCGGGGCCGTACACTTCCGGATCATAAAGATGGTCATAAGGATTCACGTCAGCATCGGAACACATGAAGTAATACCCGTAAGGCGAAGAGAAAGCGAGTGCATCACAGTGATACCACGCGCCCTCAAGATACACGAGGTTCCAGTAGTGCGGAGACCACGTGACAGGGTAGCGCTCTACAAGCAGATTCGGGATGCCTTCCATATCGAGAAAAGCCCTGCACACGGCATAGTATGTGTAGCAGTCTCCGCGAAGTGTCGTCAGGCCGTCATAAGCAGCGCAGGTCCAGTCCGTCCTGTCTGACGTTCCTGCATAGTACACGTTGTGGCTCGCCCAGCAGAAAATACGAAAAGCTTTTTCCACATCCGTCATATCCTCAGTATAGATCACGTACTGCTCGTTAAGTTGTCTGCAAAGGTCGTAGAGTTCTTCGGGGTCGTAGTATCTTTCGGGTCTTACACGAAGATTAAGTTCTATAGTTACGCTTGTGCTGTTGCCGTTCTCATCAGTCGCAGTGTATGTTACCTGATATATACCGGGCGTCGTCAGATCTACGGCTGAATTATCAACTTCAAGTACAGGCTCATCATCGTAATCATCAGTTACAGTTATTCCGTCAAGATAAGCAATGCTGTCTCCGATAAATGCTTCTATGTCGTGTGCTCCATAAACTAGCGGAGCCAGATGATCATCGATAACTATGAACGGCACTTCTACCGTACTCTCATTGCCGGACGCATCTGTGAGTAAAACTTCGAAGGTATACTCCCCTCCCTGCGAAACATCGGGAGTACCTATATATGAGACTGTCACCTGCGACAGATCGTAAATATCAGTAACAACATCAGCCGCATCAGGAAGATCCCCTGTATAAACAGTCTGAGGGACTGCCGTTCCAGAAGGTGCAGTCGTATCAACTACATTAAGCACAACATCCTGATGGAACTCCCTGCCGAAGTCTTCGAATTTGATTATAAGTCCGTAAGATCCAGGTACCGCCGTATCAATCCCGGTTACGTCTGTGAAGAAACCGGCATTCTTAACTTCTCCTGAAAGGAAGTCATCGATAGATATTCCTGTTCCGGTCTCGATGGTAACTTCAGTTACTATCTTGTCTCTTTGCTCCTGAATATGGCTGAACACATAAAAGCCTCCGCATGCAAGGCAGACTGCCAGCACGCCGATACCGATTCTTAATATGCCTTTCTTATTTTTATTAATTGAAGCCATGCAGAGATTATACAACAAAGACGAGGTCTTGCAATTATACACACATAGTGTAAAATTACACTGTGTCAATTGAGGAGGCCATAAGTATATGCTCGAGAACATTCTCATATATGTAATTGTTATATCAATCTATGCGATCATATTTGCTCTGATCGCAGGATTCATAGTATCTGTAGTCTTGTTTATTAAAGACGGCAAAAAAGCTAAGAAACAGAATACTAAGAGGCAAACAGGAGTTACAGCTTTCTTTATACTTATGACTTCGCTTTTTGTGATCTTACTCTTGATCACAGCAGCAATAATGTATCTTGCGTCGAGAGCTATGGTGGGAATGTAATGAGCGACAAGACTTTTATAAAGGCACTTATAATCACACTTGCAGTCTGTATCGGGCTTACCGCAGCGCATTTGGTCTACATCATGCATGCGTATGAGAATTCTTCCATCATCTACTTCATATCACAGGAGATGTGGCCATGAAGAAAGCTCTTATCCTTATTTTGACAGCGGCATTCTTCGTAGCAATTAATGCCTCACTCTATATGACTATTACCAGACGACTCGGACAGAACTTCTCCGGTACTGACCAGCTTCATATGGTGGATGTAGAACGTTACCTTCCCTTCGAAGAGGATTCTGATCTGGCGCACGTGAACAGCAGTCTGCTTTTCGACGAGGAGGATGACCTCCCTGTCCTCGATGGTGCTGCTGCGCTTGTTCCCGTGTATGCTTCCGTTATAGAGAACTGCTATCCCGAAGGATGCGTCACCTACGAAGGAGGCGTGTTCGATGATGATAATAAGTATGGAGAGAATTTCGCGGAGGATTCCGTGATGCAGTATCAGAATACGATACGCGGCTTTAACGCCGTGGTAGACGGCAGCACAGATGTTTTCTTCACTGCTCACCCGAATGCGGAGCAGATGCAGTATGCGGCAGATCAGGGAGTTGAACTTGAGATCGTGCCTATCGGCGTGGAAGCTTTTGTTTTCTTCGTTAATGCTGATAATCCCGTTGACGGACTCACAACTGATGAGATCCGCGCGATTTATAGAAACGAGATCACCAACTGGAGCGAGGTCGGCGGACCGAACCGCATGATCAATCCCGTAACGCGAGTAAGCGGCTCCGGCAGCCAGACCATGATGGACCGTTTCATGGAAGATAATATGCTGACAAGAAGAAACCCTCTGTCCATCTTCGGAGGATCCATCGGGTATTCATTCCGCTACTACCTGACGGGACTTGTCGGCAATGACGGCGTTAAGATGCTTTCCGTTAACGGTGTTTATCCGGATGCCGAGAACATCAGAAACGGCACCTACCCGCTTACGGCAAACTTCTATGTAGTTTACAGAGCAGACAACGACAACACGAATGTGCAAGCAATCGTTGACTGGCTTTTGTCAGAAGAAGGCCAGCATATGATCGAGGAAACTGGTTACGTGGGACTTATCTGAGATAGAAGCGGTCGAAGTCTTCCCTGGTATTGATGCCGTAGTCTGAATAGGAGAAACCTCCCTGCTCGACTCTGTATCTCTCGTACCACGCGAGGACTTCGTCTATGTTCGGAGTATCCACGTCTGCGAAGACTGCGATCTGCTTGATGATTGACAGACCGTAAGAAAAATCAGCCGTAAAGTATCTTGAATGGAAATCTGGGATGAGTCCCCCCTCGACTTCCACATAAGGAGTCTTCAGTCCCTTGAATGCAGGGATGCTGGATATCTTTCCAGTCATAGACTCGACTGTCGC